>ERZ791865.604-NODE-604-length-49390-cov-6.968602_pt1 | contig 49390 bp, 49 predicted proteins | sample MGYA00509942_ERZ791865 | MGnify/ENA primary metagenome ERZ791865 (study PRJEB30046, sample SAMN00792098) | human gut metagenome | study: EMG produced TPA metagenomics assembly of the A metagenome-wide association study of gut microbiota in type 2...
ATACTCGCACCTGCTTTTCGGTTCTGCTAAACTGTAATCGAAAGGCAGGTGCATTATTTATGTCACGGTTTATCGAAGAATTTTACTACGGAAATATTGATCCGCAGGCACGCAGTACAAAAGAAAATAAAGCGGTGCAAAAGCAAATGGAAATCCTGATGAATAACGAGGATTTACTGACAAACGCCCTGACCGACAAGCCGAAGAAATGGTTTCTCGACTATGTGAATGCTTGGGGTGTTGTCAACGGCGAATCAAATCTTGATAGCTTCATTATGGGTTTCCGCATCGGTGCAAACTTCGCCTATGAAGCTTTTGTCTCTACCGAAACACCGTTTCAAGATTTGCTTAAAGAGTAATTCTATTCCGAAAAAACGCCTCATTTTCAATGTTCGTCGTAAAAAGTGGCATGAACAGCGGAATGTTCGTTGTATTTTTTGTAATTGAGCGTTTTTTGCAATTAATTTAAGCGCAAAGGAGGTTTCACTATATGAAATCAATATTTGAACAATTCGGCGGCACATACACAAAGCAAGGCGACTACTGCCTACCTAATCTTACTTTACCCGCCGAAGAAAAACACTCTATCGGCGTGTGGGGGCAGCGCCGACTTCGATATTTGAAGCAACACCACAAAGTCCTGTATTACAATCTGCTCACTTCCGGCAAGCTCCATTCCCACCTCGCCGATACCGAAGAACAGGCACAACAACTCTTTCTTCGGTTAGTAAATGAGTATGCTGCCAACGAAGGTATCACCGAGCAACTCAAAGCCACCGATCCGATGGCGTGGTTACAGCGGATGAATAACATCCGTGAGCGTGTAACCGAAATGGTCAATGCAGATGTGGTGTTCGTATGAGAAAGCAGAAATACCACCTATCCCTCACCGACACCGAGCGCCACCTTGTAGTTCAATGCTTGCTCGATCTGCGTAACGCCCTTATAGCGCAAGGCAAATACACAGACGCCGTCGATGAGGTTATAATCAAGTTCACAAAATAGCAAATCAGGCACGGGAGAAATCTCTCGTGCCTGATTTGTTTAGTATCTGAATTTTTCGATAAGTGCTTTCTTGTCTTCATCTAATTCATCAATGTTTCCAACAAAGCATATTTCTTCTTCACTGATAGATTCAACATACGGTTTTAGCCATTCCATATCTTCAAAGTCAAAACCATATTTTAGCATCCAAATCTCCTTGGCGTCTGTTGTCCCAAATTTCATATAATTAGCCATTTTTAGTGATCGTTCATCTTTTGTTGCGATGTAATACTCATTAAAAATAGCATAATAAATATCGCTTAACTTAAATCCTATCAATTTGTCTAAGAAATCGTATGTATCAAAAACAATTGTGTCGTAGTCAACATCTTTGGCAAGAATAGTTCCGGAAATTTTGGGGTAGTTCGGCAAGTTCTTGTTTGGTATTTCATTATATCCCGTCATATACTTTGCCGATATAGTGTTTACTCGTTCAGGATGTTTTCTGCGCTCATTCACTTGGGCAACTCGTGCGTATCGAATTTGACAGATGTTTCTAAATGTCCTACCCGTTACTTTCCACAACATTATTTTGATTGCTTCTCTTAGTACATTTTTTTCCGAGACAACCAGCGGACGACCAAGGTATGTCTCATATAGTTTATCAAACAAGTCTTTGATTTCCGTTGTAATTTGTTCTGCGGAAATAATATTATCTCCTATAAAAGCCATATCTAATAATGTTGGAACAAGCGTTTTTATATCGTCGGATTTTATTTTATCTACATCTTTTTCAGTCAAATTATATTCATCGTTGTATGTTCCGTTTTTTATAGCCTCTTTGAATTCTTGATAGCTTTCATCAATTTTTTCGTCTTTCACATCCAAACTTGAAACTTCGGAAATAGGATCACTTTTAATGAGGGTATCACGTAACGGTCTCATCGCCGAAGCACGAACAATAACACTGCCTATATCAAATTGCTTGTTTGTCGTTGAACGTCCTGCTCGACCAATAAGATTCTTAACCGATAACGACTTGGAGGCTTCAAATCTATCAATATATACTACATCAAAGGGCATATTTATCCCTTGTTCTAAAGTAGAGGTTGCAAAGCACAATTTACAAAACCCCTTTTGCGTAAAGTGTTCAAGAATCAATCTTGCTGTAAGCGGAATAGAGCCGTGATGAGAAACGATCCCGTGCATAAGGTTCTCAATCATATCGGAATTATAGTAATCCGCATTGTTTTTTGAAGCGCCAATATATTCTCGGAGTTTTTCAATTAATTCTAATGCTTCAGGATCCGTGATTTTCGGGCAGAAAGCAAAGTATTTTTTGAAGCGTTTGAATATCTTTTTTTCAAGGATTTGCGCTTTTGCGGCATATACCAATACACTACCACCATTTTTCAAAGAATACTCAATAGGATCATACGAGGATAGAATCTTTTGCTCGCCGAATATCTTTTTGTTTGTTCCGAAATGGTGAAAGCTGCCTGAATTCGGATCGTGTGTATAAAAAACTTGCCCAACATTCTTTTGTTTATATTGCCGTGATATGGTTGACTCATCAAGCATTATGTTATTCTTTTTCAGTTGTGCTTGAGGGTTTGATATAAACGGATGTGCAAAAATAATCTTTGCCGTCGGAAAAACCTTCAATGACCGTCGAACAATGCTATCAAAATACAATCCTCTTGTTGACTTTTCATCGCTTAGCTGAGCTTCATCAAAAAGAATAAATTCAATATCCAACCAAGATTTATTCTTAAATAATTCCCGGGCACGTTCTGGGGTTAAAATAAAAACATTTCTTTTAGCGTGTTTGGTATTAATGCGTTCAACAAATGTCAGCACATTAACTTCTTTTACATCCACGGTACTGCACACACGATCGTGATATTCGTTGATTAACGCCCTTGAGGGAACAACAACTACAATGTCTTTTTCAGATTTCAAGATGATATTTCTGAAAACGAAAGATTTTCCTGTACTTGTTGGAGCAGAAAAGCTAAAGCATTGCTTCGTATCGATTTGTTTAAGAATGTCTGCTTGCATAGGAGTGTAATTATCACCCCAAAGTTCTCGAATGTGCTGAGCATAGATATCAAACACTACGCCTTGTAGCGTTTCCGGCGTTGGAGACTTAAAAAACAGTCCCATTATCTCTATTACATCATTTTCGATCGTCTTGAAATACCCGGGCTGAAATATTTTCATATACGAAAGAATTTCGAGAACGACCGTATCTATTGGTCCATCTTTGTACAAACAATCAAGTGCGTAGTGAGCAATTTCGGGCAGATTTTCTCCATCCCTTATTCGCTTTATTAAATTACCGTATTCCAAAATATTATTCATATATTCACCGCCACCAACAACACTTCTTCAAAAGAAAGCAACGATTGATAATCCGAACGTCGTGTTATGTTTTTAATGATTTCATCAGTCGATGTGCTTTTTGCCGAGAATGCGGCAGCGAAGCCTTTGTTGCCATTATACGCTCTATGTAAAGCGGCTGCTGAGCAAAAAGGTTTCAGTTCCGGCAAATCTTCAATGTCTTTGCCTTTCTTGATAAACTTAACGATTTGTGGTAGTGCACTTGAATAGGCTGTCGTTGTTGCAACATACTTTGACTCACCAAAGATGACTGTATCTGTATCTAAATTCTGACTATGAAAATCGAATCCGGGATTTCCGGATTTCTTCTTTCCAAGCAATTCGGACAGAGGAATATCCAAGTAGTTTAGTTGATTTACAATTGCTTCCCTTGCTAATTCAGATACAACATATTCACCTGCGCTCGTGGTGATTTTATCGTCTGTGCATTTTGCAAATTTATCTTTGATATCTTCGATAGTTTTGTTTGCTCTTGAAGTAAAAGCACCAATTTCGTATTCTTCGTCAAATTTACTTAGCCACGACATATTTAATAGTGCAGATAAAATGTCTGATAATGTTGCAGATAAATCTTCGGGATCAATACGCATAAACTGAACTTTTGCTGTTCCATTAGTATCGATCATCTGATGCTCAATTATCTTCAAGGCAAACACCTCTTTTCTTACATTAAAACATCCGAAAGGAGTATCCAACTATCGCTGTTTATATCATCGGAGTAAGAGTCCATACAAATGCACAATTCTTCACTGCGCTCATCAAAACGAACAATGCCGCCTTTAAGTCCATAGCGTTCGAGATAATCTTTCAATACGGCAAATTTTTTCGGCGTGTAAAGGTCAATATCCTGACTATTGCCGGAACGGTCAAATCCGCCCTTTGTTTCAACAATCCAAATCTCGCCTTTTACACCAATAATGTAATCGGGATAGAAATTCTTTTGTTTATCGGAGTTGTCGGCATAAACAATAGAAAGGTACTCATTCCCTTTATCGCCGTTTTTATAAACCCAATCGACACTATTTGCTTTTTCGCAGAACTTTTCAAACTTCCGTTCGGAAAAAGAACGTACTTCCGCCGAGGAAAGGTAGTTTTGATAAACGTTCTTCTTCATTTCAGTCTGCGTCTTGGAAGAACCGTCATAGGTAAACAAGCAGGATTGCGGAATATGGAAGGACACTTTGGTAACATTCTTTATATCAAACTGTAACTGTGCCAATTCTGCTGCCATCGCCTCACGAACGACGTGGCGGAGCAAATCGGCGTTGTTCAGCACAAAAGAATAGACAAGCCTCGGTTCCAAAGCAAGAATTTTACGATTATAGTTAAAATTCTTATCAAAAAGCTTGCGGATAATCGTATTCATATACGAATACTCCATACCGATTTCAAGACCGATTTTACCGATTTTCTGATGATATTCACGACCGTGCTTATGCGTATTTAATGCTTCGGTTACGGCAATTTCATTCATTGTACCCGTTTGAAAGTCAAGAGTTGCCGTTTCGCCGGAAATAGTATGACGAACAATATTTTCATCAAGAATGAAACCCGCTGCCTGTAAGCGTGTTGCGTTTTCGGCTTTGTTGCCACCGACATGGTATTCTTTTTCAAAATACTGAGCTACGGCAAGCAATGCCTTCTGCGGATTACGGGACTGTGTTACCATCGTCCGCTGCTCACTTGTCATCGTAATATCCTTGTATTTCTTTTATTTTCGCAAGGAGATCCTCACGTTTTTGCTTTGAAATATTTGTACTCATTTCTTTTCCTCCGGATTTTTGTTCTGAGGTATCATCTGTTGCATATTTAACAAAAGCTTGTTATACGCTTGTTGAGATTGGTTTTGAGTTTCGATCTGCCGCAACATTCCTTGGGGAATATAGGGATTTTGAATGGTTTCCCACGTAACCTTATCCTTATAGCCTAAAGAAACAGCCATCGATTCTAATAATTTGTACTGTGCAGTTTCGATTTTTTTAAGCTGCGATTCATCGGGATTTTGAACGCAATACTTATCGTACAAGTCTTTCCACGCATTGCGTACTTCCCTGTCATCTGCAAACACTATGTCGATTATATTTAGGCAATATACACTTTCCTGTGTCCACCCATAAACTCGAGAGGTCATTAATGTTTTAAATATGTGCATTTTGTCTTTTCGTTTTTCAGAACGAGTTTGTAACCACTGCCCAATTATAACGGCAATAATCGGAATTATAATAATTGCTATGAGATTTAATATTTCAGCTAATTTCATTTTTTCTCCTTTTGCTATTATCCCAAAAGTATTTACGACTTTCGCATCAACAGTGCCAATGAATATGGGCTTGAGGAAAAGATATATGCGGGATAATAAGATTTAAACCAAAACTTCCCATTTGCCGTAGCGTTTGCCGCTTTCACGGCGGATATAGTTTTTATCCTGCAGCGATTTCATAATTCGCTTAATGGTTCTAAGTGATTTTCCTGATGCATCTGCCAACTCTTGTTGTTTAGCAGATGGATTTTTTGCGATCAGTTCCAAAAGTACGACTTCTTCCAAAGTGCAGTTCAAAGTGCCAAATTGACACTTTGGAATTTCAGTAGTGGCACTTTGGGAAGTGTTTTCATCCATAAAGTCAACATGCATATAACGGTTCTTCAGTTCGTGGTTTGTGCCAAGCAGAAGATTTGCGAAAAACAATTCCAAAAACTTTGTGGTGGAATGAATCCCTTTTTGCAAATCATTATAGTTTGCCCGAACCAATGCGTTGCGGAAATACCAAGAGTTTTCACGGAACGCATCGTTATTGACACGGAAACCAAAGGTTTTCATATATTTAATCATAAACACGGCGGTGGCTCTTGTGTTACCCTCGCCAAAGGGATGAATCTGCCAAATATCCGATGCAAATTTTGCAAGGTGCTTCACCGATGCTTCAACGGACAGTCCCTCATAGGAAAACTGCTTTTCGGTGGCAAAATCATAATCCAAAGTATCTTTTATACTGTTAAAATCTGCGTAGATAACCGTTTCGCCATTCAGTATCCATTCCTTTTTGGAAATGTTGTACTTTCGGATTTGTCCGGCGTGGTCAAATACGCCCTCAAACAATCTGCGGTGAATGGTAATCCACTCGGCAGGAGAAAACTGAAACGCTTTTTCGCCCAAAAGCTTGGTTATTCTTGCAGAAACGATGTCGGCTTCCTTTGTTTCGCTTTCCGTTTCGGTGCGGGTAGATCTCTGCTCATAATAGCTGTGAATACGCTTCTGAGCTTCATCGATGGTTATTTTACCCTCAATGTGATCCTTTGCGGTATCCAGCAGATATTCGGAGGTTTTCAGCCCGTCAACCGCCTGTAAACCGATAGCAGTTTGCCACGCTTCACTTTTTTCGGCTCTGTCCGGTTCGCCCTGCTTTATATATTCTTCAAGTTCAAATTGCCAATTCTTGTCGGGCATATTTGCACCTCATTTCGTTATCATAATTCTTCCGTCTTAAATGTTGTATAGCCCTCGTAGTAGTAGCTATGGTCGATGCCTTTCATATAGACTTCGCGGCTGTCTATTTCGTCTGTAAGCGCACCTTTCAGTAACACTTTGATTTCCACATCTTTAATCGGACTGCGCTCCATTGCCAGCAGATAATCTTCTTTATCAACCTTGCTCCAATCGACCACCTTGCCGATTTCATTTTTCAAAATATGGTCGAGCCAAATGCGAGTGCTGCGACCGTTACCCTCCCGAAAAGGGTGGGCAATGTTCATCTCAACATATTTTTCGATTATTTCATCAAAGTTTGACTGCGGCATTTTATCGATGTTTTCAAGCGCCGCTTGCAAGTACATTAAAGGGGCAAAACGGAAATTGCCCTTTGCAATATTGACGGTTCTGAGTTCGCCTGCAAAGTCGTAAATGTCCTCAAAGAGGAATTTATGGATTGCCTGCAAAGCATCAAACCTGCCGACAGAAAGACTCTTTAAAATGCCTTTATCAAAAAGCTTCACAGCATTTTTCTTGCTGATGCGTTCTTCCTCACGGTCAAGCTCGGTAGAGCTTGTCAGCCTTAATTTATTATCAAGTGCCATTTCGCACCTCCGTTATTCCTTATCATTATCCAAAAGGCCGTATGTCCGGTAGTACGACAATATCGTTTGATATTGCAGATTGTTTGTAAAAAGCTGGCGATAGGTAACGGTTTTCTCTTTACCTTCAGCCTTGAGCGCCGCCAATTTCTCTGTAACCGAGTCATACTGCGCAAGAATGTCGGAAAGCATTTTTTCAAAAGTGTTTAAGCGTTCTTCGTTCATAATACAGATCCCCGAATTCTGATTACTGTTTCTGATTATGAATCTCCTTTAAGTCCTCAATAGCAAGAACGGGATCCATAGTGTGAAAAATCATATAATTTCGTTTCATTGTTTGGGCGGGAGCTTGCTTATAAATCTTTGCGCTATCCTCACCGGTGTAATAGTGCCAATAACGGTAGATATAACCTATCCAGTACAGCACATCAGCAGAAAATATCTCTCCGTTTCTTGTAAGCGATTCACCTGCAACAGAGGCGACTTCCTCAAGCAGATATTCTTCTCCTGCCCACTGCATACGGTTATACTTTGAATCAAGCTCCTTTGCGGTATCGGACATCATAAAAGCCTTAATAAAAGCGGCGCTGTTATATTTCTTTTCGGCAGATAGTTCAAATAATCTTCCTTGAATATCACAAAGCTTTAACTGAAGCTCGTTCATTGTTTTCCTCCACTCTTGGCCTCATCGAGTATTTCATCAAAGTACATACCCTCACGGCGATAATTCTTGCAAATATCGTTGGCAAGGGAAATCCCTCTCGACCGGTTTTCTTCTGCTACTTCTTTCATAAACAGTCTTTCAAGATAAGAAAGCTCAACTTCTGCTTCGATGTGAACAGCATCACAACCCCTTTGTGAAACAGCCACGTACTGCTTACCAAGCTGAAGGGCAGAAAGACTATTGATAAGTGCCATATCGGTTACATTGCCGACAAAAAAGTTATCGATAACGAAAAACATGCGGTCGTTCGCAATGCTTCCGATAATAAGATCCTTGTTTAATGTCATAGCACGGTACTTGTTGTAGAAAGGCGTACCGTTTATTTTTTCCATTTTTCCTCTGTGATATGCCACAAGCATTGCCCAGTCAATATCAGCGGGAACTTCAATGTGAGCGAGCTCATCCACGCTTACAGAAACAATGTAGAACTTAGACTTCTCATAGTCACAGATCAAAGTAAGTGCCTGACCGGGATCGGTTCCCATATAGAAGCCTTTGCCAAAGTCACATTGCTTTCGGCTCTTGGGCTCAATAGGGCCCTCAATGCCCGACTTTGAGCCATGATAAAGAAGCACTCGGTCTGCATCCAACTTAATTGCTTCTGATTCCTCAGCAATCCTTTTCAGAGTCATATCATAAACAGGGACGTGCTTTTCCTTGCAAAAATCAAACATTTTTGATTGTGCCAATTTGTTAGGCACAGCACGACCGTTCTCCCAACGATTCACGGTTTGGAAGGTAACATTAAGTTGTTCGGCGAACTCGGTTTGACTCATATTCAAATATGCCCTTATCTGTTTTATAAGTTTCTGCATAATGCCACCTCTTAAATATAACATTATTTCTATCTAATATTATATATAATGTTATACTCTATGTCAATAAATTTTGTTCGATAACTGAGTTAGAAATACTGTAAAATTGATATTTGATCAGAAATTGATACATTTATTTTACGAACGACGGCACGAAACGAGGATGCGCTATTTTGTTATATTCCTTCTTGTATGTTGCAAATAACATTTTCTGAGAGACGATATGCACATTGTCATAACGCTTACTTAAAGTCCAAAAGCTGTCCGGCACACGGTTTACGGTGCAGATAACATATTCGTTCTCGTAAAACGGTCGCTTCTTTGTGGTGCTGTTTTCAATCTCATTCCAGAGCTTTTGTGTAAGCTTTCCACCGGGAGTTGTATCGTAATACGCATATACAGCCTGCTTTTTCTCGCAGGCAAAGTCAAAGGTTACATTGCCCGCCTTGACGTTATGATAGCTTGAATTTTTGGTGTCGATGTACTCGGTTGAAATAGAATTAATGTTTTTCTCCAGCCAATAGTCGCATATATCTTTATAAAAATCTGTCATCAGCTCGTTATTGAAAGTCTGCATAAACCGATTGAAAATATCCTCTCCGAAACTTCCTTCAGAGTTCGGCACGGCAGTCAGTAAGCACTTATACCACAAGGTTAAATAAGTGTTTGCAGGAAGATATTTTGTGTGTCCGTTTTCGCCGGGAGTTTTTATAACTAATCCGTGTTCTATCAGAGCCTTTATGTATTTGTCGCATTTGTTTTTCGGAAAGCCTGAGAGTTTTGCTATCTCACCGATACGGTTATAGCCGTTCGCCATTGCATAAAGCAGGGTGTTATAGCTTTCGGGCGTGCGAAAGCTTTCATTCATCCAGCTTTCCGCCAAACGATAAAAGGGTGAATCGGTGCAAAGAAAAGCTCTCACATTATCCTCAAAGGACAGTTCATTATTGTATAAAGAAAGCAATGCCGGGATTGCGCCGGTTAAACAGTAAAGCTTCGCCGCGGTTTTATCTGGCAGCGAGCAGACATCCGCAAGCTGCGGCATTGAAAAGTAGCTGATTTTCACCTCCCAACAAGGGATAGGCGGTGTTTCCCACGGTCTGCCGAGTAATACAACCGTTGTTTTGCTGTCCGATTCTAAAAAACTATTGAGCGCCGCATAAAAATCATCTTTATCATTCCGTTCACCTGCATTGTCAAAAAAGACAAGCGGGTGTTTTTTATTGCCGTAATGCTTTAAGCGACCGAAAAAGTCATTCCAGCTTTCACAGCCGCCGAATATATCGGTACGGGAATTACAGAACACCCGAAGCGCAAAAGCAGTATCAAGATTTTTGAAAGAAAAATACAGACTTTCTTTGTGCTCGGCACAAAATTGCAGCGCTGTAAAGGTCTTGCCCGAACCGGGCTGACCTGATACAAATACCGCCTTTTCATCCGTGGAAATATTTTGTAAAGTGTGTGTCAAATCGGAAAAATACATTTTATCACCTGTCATATCGTAAGTTGACCTTTTCTGTAATTATATCCGATTTTATGCCTTTTTGCAATCAAATAAGAAAAATTTCAAAAAAATTTTTACCGCTGAAAACGCCCTGTTTATCAGGCTTTTCAGCGGTTTTTGTGTTTTGAGCAAAAAAAATATTTTGAAAAAAGGGTGCGCAAACTCCGACCCTTGTCGGAATAAGTGAAGGGACAAAAACCTGATAATGCGCCATTTTCAAGCGGAAATAAGCAATTAAAATCGAGGTTATCAAAAAAATTTTTAAAACCTCAAAACAATTTCCCAATTGGTTAGTGAGGGGAATAAGTGAATAACGCTTTTTGTTTGCCTAATATTCACCCCGTACCCCGCCGGCTACTCCTTGAGGGGATAAAAACCTTCAATGAACCTTGACAACTGAATGACCGGCTGAATGAGATATGTTTTTCGGCGAAGTATCGCCACGATATGAGCGTACCAAGAAAAACAAAACGCTGCGGTGAGATTCCGAGGCAGGAACTACATTCGGGTAGAACGGCAAAACGGGATAAAGCCGCCTCGCTTTATGCCGTGTCTTACATAGCCGTACAAACCGTGCGGCTAAATTTTCTCAAAAGGAGGTAAAAGATTATGAGAAAAACAGAGTTAAAAGAACTCTACACAATGATGTTCCCGAATTATCCGGACATTGTAACCGTCAAACAGCTTCAGGTAATGCTCGGCGTCAGCCGACACCTTGCCTATAAGCTGATTAACGACGGCGAAATACAGGCGGTCAAAATCGGATCATCACTGAAAATTCCAAAGGTCAGCGTAATCAATTTCGTGACCGAGGAGCGAAGGGAGGTGAAGCCCGGTGCCTGAAAGAATAGAGCTTACCCCGTCACAGAGGACACGCTGTAACCGCCTGATTCGCAGGCTTTGTGCCAATTACGATAACGGCAACTGCCTGCCGCTGGACGAGGGATACGGGTGTGTTTGCGTGCAGATGATTTCGCTTTCCCTGATATGCAAGTATTTTCGGGGTGCGGTATTACCTGCCGACAAGGAGTTGTATGCAGAGATTTTCAGACAGCGTACTTATCATTGTGCCGAGTGCAAAGCGCCTTTTGTGCCGAACTCCAACCGACAAAAATACTGCCCGTCGTGCAGCCGAAAGGTTCACCGAAAGCAGAAAAACGAGAGCGCAAGAAAGCGCCGAGCGGACAGTTAGGGACGCGGAAACGCCTTGTTTATAAGGGCTTTTTTAAGCCGAATCGGGACTGATAGGGTAAATATACCAAAACCCTCGATTTCGGCTTTCTAACTGTCCACACAAAAACGAAAGGAAGATTTTTTATGGAAAACAAACTGAAAACCGTGGATGCGGAAACGCTGTTATCCACACCGATGAGCAAAACAATGTTCATCGTCGACAACCTTATTCCGCAGGGTGTCAATGTTATCAGCGGAGCCTCCAAAATCGGCAAAAGCTGGTTGATGCTGTGGCTGGGGCTTCAGGTGGCGCAGGGACTGCCTGTTTGGGGACTGACAACACAGCAATGCGATGTACTGTATTTAAGCCTTGAGGACACGCAGAGGCGTATCAAGGACAGGCTCTATAACCTGACCGACACAGCGCCGAGCAATTTGTATTTCGCCGTGATGTGCGGTCTCATCGGCGGCGGACTGGAGGAACAGATTACCGATTTTTTAAGCGACAACCCGAAAACAAAGCTTGTGATTATCGATACTTTGCAAAAGGTGCGTGACACCAAAGGTGGTGCCGGCAAGGCGGGAATGTACGGAAACGACTACGATGACATTTCCTCAATAAAGCGAATTGCAGACGAATACAACATATCCGTTCTTCTCGTTCACCACCTGCGAAAACTGAAGGACAGCGATGATCCTTTTAATGAAGTTAGCGGCTCGACGGGGATTATCGGTGCGGCGGACACCAACTATGTGTTCAAACGCAAGCGAAGCACAAATGCCGCCACGCTTTTAGTCAGCGGTCGTGATATGGAATATCAGGAGCTGACCTTGCAGTTTAACAACCTTGTTTGGGAACTGGTGGAGCGAAAAAACAGCGAGGATATTCACAAATCGGAGCTGCCGAAATTTCTTTTTCGGGTGGTAGATTTTATGGAAAGCCGAGCCGAATGGGTAGGAACGGCGACCGAATTGCTTGCCGAAATGAAGGAGACCGAAACCACACCCAATGTGGTTACAAAGTACTTAGGGCAGTTTTCCTGCGAGGTGTTGGAGCCTGTGGGCATTGAGTACCGAACGAAACGCACAGGCAAAAGCAGGCTTATAAAGCTTATACGAAATGACGGCGGTGACGAAAATGACAGCGATTTCACTATATAGCAAAAAGTCCGTCACAACCGTCATTACCGTCACAAAACATCGAGGGGAGGTGAAATTATGCGAAGCAAAACGCTTGGAATCAATGTGCGTGTGACCGCTGCCGAAAAAGAAAAGCTCAGCGAAAACGCATTTTATTGCGGACTTTCTCTGTCGGAATATCTCAGAAGATTGGGACTTGGCAAGAACGTCAAAGCCGCAACCGATGAGAAAATCTACAAGGCTTTTCGGCTGGTTAGGCAACTGAAAAAGGATTTCGATTCACTCGAAAGAAGCGAAATTCTCTATCGGATTAACACAATAGAAAACTTGCTTAAGTAATAAAACAAAGCGGAGGTTATAGTCTGCACAATCTTTAGCAAGCAGACCCTTTATACTCCCAAACGTCGTAAAAGGGTAATTGGCTTGTTAGGAAGTCTCCTAAAACCTCTTGCGGAAAGGAAAGATTATGAACAAAAGGATCAAGAAACAGTTTTGGCTTTTCCCCCAAGAGGTGACAGAACTGAAAAGAAAAGCAGAGCTTGCAGGAATATCGGAAACGGCGGTAGTTCGTTTGCTGATTCGGGGCTACGAGCCGAGAGAAAAACCGGACGGGCGTTTCTATGAAGCAATGCGGAATTTGTCCGCTATCGGCAACAACATCAATCAGCTTGCCGCCAAAGCGCATACGCTGGGATTTTTTGATGCGCCGATGTTAAAAAACGAAGCTTTGCGTTGGCATCAGTTTCAGGCGGATGTAGAAGCCACCTTCCTGCGACCACAGCAAAGCAAGCTCAAATGGAAATAACGAAAGAGAGGAAAACGACAATGAGAAAAACAGATTTTACTTTACCTACGCTGGACGATTTATTTACCACGCAGGAAATGCGGGATGATGCAAAGCTGGAGCGTGTGCAAAACATTCCGCTTTCCGAACTGCATCCGTTCAAGAATCACCCCTTTAAGGTGCAGAACAATGAGGAAATGGAACGAATGATTGAAAGCATCCGCAAGGTGGGCGCAATCACTCCGGCACTTGCCCGACCGTTGCCTGACGGCGGCTATGAGCTTATCTCGGGACACAGGCGACTTGCGGCGTGTCAGGTGCTCGGGATCGAAACGATGCCGGTCATCGTCCGTGAGATGTCCGATGACGAAGCGGTGATTGCAATGGTGGACGCAAATTTGCAAAGGGAAACGATTTTACCCAGTGAAAAAGCGTTTGCCTATAAGATGAAGCTGGAAGCGATAAAACATCAGGGTGTATCTTCGTCCCAACTTGGGACGAGGCTTATAAGAAGTGATGAAAGGGTGGCTTTGGATGCTGGAGAAAGTAGAAATCAAATCCAACGCTATATCCGCCTGACATACTTAATTCCCGAGCTACTGGAAATGGTAGACGAAAACAAAATCGCTTTCAACCCTGCGGTGGAAATTTCGTACTTAGAACAATCGGAACAGCGGGTATTGCTGGATGCTATGGAGCTGAACGACTGCACGCCGTCCCACGCACAAAGCATACGGCTTAAAAAGCTGTCGCAGGAGGGGGTGCTGGACGAGCAGATGATTTATGCGGTGATGTCGGAGGAAAAGCCGAATCAGCAGGAGCAGATAAAGTTCAAGCGTGAGGATTTGAAAAAATACTTTCCGGCAGGTTATACCGACGAGCAAATGCGCCGGGACATCATCAAAGGCTTGGAGCTGTTAAAGCGGCAGAGAGAACGAAACCGTGATGCACGCTGATTCGTATTGATACGAATGCGGCAAGACAAATCGCACAGTGGAGAGAACCTCAAACCGATGGTATACTGGTGCTGTCGGTTTGGAGTTCTGTTCTGCAATTTAAAATTATTGGAGGAATTATAAATGGTAGCAGGACACTTATCCGTAAAGCACGGCAACTATTATGCCGTGCTCAATTACAAAAATGCCGAGGGCAAACGAAAAACGAAGTGGATTTCCTTAGGACTTCCCGAAAAGGGCAACAAGCGCAAAGCCGAAGCCGAGCTTGCAAAGCTGCGGGCGGAATTTGAAGTTCCCGAGGAGGTGGGCGATTTAAGCAGCGATATGCTGTTCGCCGATTATCTTCTCGAATGGTTGGAAATCGCCAAAGGGCGGCTGGCTGTTGCGACCTACTGTTCCTATACGGCAATGATTAAAAATCCTATCGCCCCATATTTTCGCAAAAAGAAGCTGACGCTCCGCGAGCTTGAAGCAAGGCATTTGCAGATGTTTTATTCCGAGCTGCTCAAAAAGGTCAAACCGAATACCGTCATTCACTACCACGCAATTATCCATTCGGCACTCAAATATGCGGTGAAGACCGATATGTTATTGCAGAATGTAGCGGACAAGGTTGACCGACCGAAGAAGAATGATTTTCAGCCGGTGTTCCTTTCGGCGGAGGAAATGCAGAAAATGTTTGAAGCACTCCGTGGGACAAGGCTGGAGCTTCCTGTACTGGTTGCCGCATTTTACGGCTTTCGCCGTGGCGAGGTGCTGGGATTGAAATGGGACGCCATTGATTTTGAGCGTGGTACGATTTCGGTCAAGCGCACGGTAACGACAGTTTCTGTTGACGGAAAGCATAAGGAAATTGAACAGCAGTCAGCAAAAACAAAATCAAGCTTACGCACTTTGCCGCTTATCGGCAGCTTCCGTGACTACTTTATTCAGGTGAAGGAGGCGCAGGAGCTGAACAAGAAAATCTGCGGCAACTGTTACAACTACGAATACGACGGCTTTGTGTTTGTAGATGAAATGGGCGAGCGTATGAGAGCGCAGTATCTTACCTGTTCTTTTCCAAAATTCTTGGAGAAACACGGACTGCGCCGTATGCGCTTTCACGATCTTCGGCATAGCTGTGCATCACTACTGCTTGCGAACGGCGTACCGCTGAAGCACATTCAGGAGTGGCTCGGGCACAGCGATTTTACCACGACGGCAAACATATACGCCCACCTTGATTACAGCTCTAAAATCACCTCGGCACAGGCAATGGAAACAGGGCTTGCCTTACCTGAAAGCGGTGATTTCGGGAGCCGATGGGAGGATGGCGAAATCTAAATTTAGGAGAGTAAAAAATGCGGTATGCTCCGACCACTTGCTTTTAGAAAAAGACATAAGAAAAAAGCCTGCAATCGGCTTGATTACAGGCTTTTTGGGTGGCGGAGGGTAAGGGATTCGAACCCTTGGTCCGGTATGAGCCGGACAACTGATTTCGAGTCAGCCCCGTTATGACCACTTCGATAACCCTCCGTGTATATTTCCATCCGCTTTTAACTCAAAAAATTTTTGGAGAGAAAAGCAGGAGAGAACACTGAAAAATATTCGATTTTCAATTTTGAAAACCCTTTAATATCAAGGATTTCCGGCGGACGAAACGACCAAGTCGCCGTAAAATTTCGAGTCAGCCCCGTTATGACCACTTCGATACCTCTCCGTAGGCACTTTCCCATAGTACCACAGTTTTGCTCGGGACGCAACCGATTCGAGGGATTTTTTTCGATTTCGGCGCATAGGCTGGGAAAAAGAGGTGAACTTCCTATGATCCCAGCGATTTTTATTCCCGGCCGGCGGGAGGACCTGCGCAATTACACCGCCGCCGTATATTCCGCCGGCGGCATGCCCATATGCAGCACCGACAGCGCCGACTCCGCCCTGTGCGGCGGACTGCTGCTCCCCGGCGGCGGCGACATCGGAGAAAGGCTTGACGAACCCGAGCAAAAGCTGATACAATCCTTTGTGCAGAGCGGACGCCCGATTTTGGGTATTTGCCGGGGGATGCAGGCGCTGAATGTGTATTTCGGCGGCGACCTGCGGGATGACACCCCGGGCCACCAACAGCCGCAGGGCGACCTGGTCCACAGGACCCTGACCGTGGGGCGTCTGGCGCGGCTTTTGGGCCGCTGCCCCGCTGTGACCAGCAACCACCATCAGTCCCTCCGCCGCCTGGGCCGGGGCCTGCAGGCGGTGCAGGCGGCCCCCGACGGTGTTATCGAGGCGGTGGAGCACGCCACGCTGCCTATCCTGGGCGTGCAGTGGCACCCGGAGCGGCAGAGCTTCGGCCTGCGCCGCCCGGATGCGGCGGACGCGGCGCCGATCTTTACATATTTTATGGAACAGGTGAGGTAAACCATGGCGATCTCCATGAAAGAACTGAATCTGGAGCAGGGCATGCCCACGGTGGATACAGCCCTTCGCTGGCTGGAGGCGGAGCTGGCTGCCGCCCGGAAAATGGGCCGCCCGGCTCTGAAGCTGATCCACGGATACGGCTCCTCAGGCCGGGGCGGAAAGATCCGCACCGCCTGCCGCGGGTACCTGCGGGAGCAGGCGGAAGCGGGCCGGGTGCGCCTGGTGATCCGGGGCGAGGACTTCTCCATTTTCAGCGAGGAGACCCGCCGGGGCTTTGTTCTGTGCGGCCAGCTGCGGCAGGACCGGGACCTGGATCGGGAGAATCGTGGCGTGACATTTATCTTACTGTGAAAAACTTCGGATTTTTTCGGAATAGATATTGACAAAGTTTTCGTAAAATGGTATGATAACCAAGCTGACGATTTCTTCGGAGGGCAGACGCGGGTGTAGCACAATGGCCAGGGCACCAGCCTTCCAAGCTGGGGATGCGGGTTCGATTCCCGTCACCCGCTCCAACTTTTACCTATGCGCCAGTAGCTCAGTTGGATAGAGCAACTGCCTTCTAAGCAGTGGGCCAGGGGTTCGAGTCCCTTCTGGCGTGCCACTTTTTTGGAGTATAGTCGCCAGTTCCCGTGTGCATGATATGTGGTGGGTGTAGCTCAGTTGGTTAGAGCACCGGATTGTGGTTCCGGGTGTCGAGGGTTCGAGTCCCTTTACCCACCCCACTGATAATCAGGGATTGGGAGCGATCCCAATCCCTGATCCATTTTCCACACAGGGGTGTAGCCAAGTGGTAAGGCAAGGGACTTTGACTCCCTCATCCGCTGGTTCGAGTCCAGCCATCCCTGCCAAGCCTTTCCTCGGTGCATTGCACCGCGAGAATAATTGCTCCGTTAGCTCAGTAGGTAGAGCACCTGCCTTTTAAGCAGGGTGTCCGGGGTTCGAATCCCCGACGGGGCACCAAAAAAAGTCCAGGAATCATTAAGATTCCTGGACTTTTTTATGCTTTATTAGAACCGGAACAGATTCAGCCCGATCTCCTCGCTGAAGCGTCGGTCCACCACGCCGTCGATAACGGTGATGACCATCTCGCACACCGCGCTGACCACGGCCCGATTCAGGTGCCCGCCGAATACCTGTCCCTTTTCATCGCCTGCGCTCATGTGCAGGTGGGTGTAGAACTCGCCGTCCATGGTGTTGATGGTGCCGGTGAGGGAGACGATCTCAAAATTCCCCTTAAAATCGTTGGCGTGGTACTGCTTCTCGTCCACGCTGTAAACGCCCACGGTGAAGTCGTTGGTGGCACCCAAAGCGCTGACGCTGGCCAACTGAATGTGCTCGGCCCCGGCGATCTCCCTTACGGCCGCCAAAATCTCCTCGCCGCGGTCGATCCGCGCCACGATGGTATTGCCGAATCTTCTGTATTCCATGGTGTTCTCCTTTCTGCGCCCTCATTCCAGGGCGTCATGGCTTTCAAATACATCCCGGATGGTGCCGGCCCGGTCAAATTCCGGCTGGGCCTCGGCCTTGCCCATCTGCATCTCCTGCCACTTGGCCTTGTCAATGAGCAGCTGCCGGGGCTTGGAGCCCTCGAAGGGGCCCACGATGCCCCGCTCCTCCATCTGATCCACCAGCCGGGCAGCCCGGGAATAGCCCAGCTTCAACCGCCGCTGGAGCATAGACACGCTGGCCTGTCCCGTTTCCAGCACCACCTCCACGGCGGCAGGCAGCAGCTCGTCATCATCAAGAATGTCGGTACCTACTGTAAAAGCGTCCAAGGGACTTGTGTGATATTCACCAGCAATTTCAAGCATTTCAATAATTTTTTCGCGGTCCCACAGCAACACTCGGGTATGGGAAGCCAACTGTTTGGCACCGTCTGTGAAATGCCGATTTGTCATAACAACACCGACTTGACAGCGATAATATTCCTTTCCTGCATAGACTTCCTGCACGGGTGTGTTTCCTAAATCGGAATGATAGCATTTGCATTGGATGGCATAGGATACACCATCCTTACTCGCAAGCACATCCACACCTTGATCGCCACTTCCTGGTGTAACGCTGACATCGGCGAAACCGTTCTTTTGAAGCAAAAGCGCACACCATTGCTCAAACTCGTGCCCGGACATATTGTCAACAAGAAGCATGGGGTTAGGTGACTGGAATCTATCGTAGTATAAGACTTTTAGCTCGTCAAATCGCATTTGAACGGGAATAGGTAGAGTATCGTCGCCCCATTTTTTGCAAAGAAGAGAAAATGCCCTCTGACAATCTTGCGCGTTCAAGAAATGATCGTTAGCAAACTTATAAGTGATGTCAAAGTCCTGCTCCATTTGGCTGACCATTTTCAAGACATCTGAGACGGATGCTGTTGGCTTGGAGCTATATGTAACTGTATCAATGCGCTTGTCGGGAGTATCAGGAGGGGGCTGACAAACATCGGCGCTTGCGGGAGGTGAAATAGGCGTGGGCGCTTGGGTTAAGGGCTGTTTCTGCTGAGTAAGAGCGGCATTTGCGGGTGCCGAAATAGGCGCCTTCGGCATTGCAGAAGCTGGGGGAGTGGTCAATGCTTTTCGGGGTGCCTTAGAATTTCCCCTTTTGCGCTTATCTTTTTTGCTTTTATACCAAGTAACACCTGTGGCAACAAGTATACCAAGTATGGGAACCCAATTCGGCGCAAGGGATTGGTTATTCTCATCGGTAGGAAAAAAACTGATAAAAAAAATACAAAAAAGAAAAAAGATTAGAATGAAGATGCCGACATATTTTAGCTTTTTCATTTTTATGCTCCATTCTCAAGCTTTTGTAAAGAGTAAGCATTTTAAAAATCTTTCATTCCAGGGCGTCATGGCTTTCAAATACATCCCGGATGGTGCCGGCCCGGTCGAATTCCGGCTCCGGCTCCGCCTTGCCCATCTGCATCTCCTGCCACTTGGCCTTGTCAATGAGCAGCTGCCGGGGCTTGGAGCCCTCGAAGGGGCCCACGATGCCCCGCTCCTCCATTTGGTCCACCAGTCGGGCGGCCCGGGAGTAGCCCAGCTTCAGCCGCCGCTGCAGCATGGAGACGCTGGCCTGTCCCGTTTCCAGCACCACCTCCACGGCGGCAGGGAGCAGCTCGTCGGCGTCGTCCGCCGGGGCGGCATCCGGGGCGGGGGAGCCCTTCTTGTCCTTTTCCTGCACCACCTGCTCGATCTGCCGGATCACGTCCTCGGAGTAGGACGCCTCGCCCGTCTCCTTGATGAACTCCACCACCCGCTCGATCTCCTCCGCGGTGATGAAGCAGCCCTGTACGCGCCGGGGCTTGCCCTCGCCCAGGGGGGCGTAAAGCATGTCGCCCTTGCCCACCAGCTTCTCGGCGCCGGGGGTGTCCAGAATGATCCGGGACTCCATGGAGGAGGCCACGGCAAAGGCGATGCGGCTGGGGATGTTGGCCTTCATGAGGCCGGTGATCACATCGGCAGAGGGCCGCTGGGTGGCGATGACCAGGTGCATGCCGGCGGCGCGGCCCATCTGGGCTACCCGGCAGATGGAGTCCTCCACCTCCTTGGCGGCCACCAGCATCAGGTCGGCCAGCTCGTCGATGACCACCACCACCGTAGGCAGCTTTTTCATCTTCTCACCGTTTTCATCCGGCTGGGACTGCTCCGCCAGGGCGTTGTAGGCGCTCAGCTCCTTCACGCCGTTCTCGGAGAAGAGCTTGTAGCGCTTCATCATTTCAAATACCGCCCACTGCAGGGCGCCGGCGGCCTTTTTGGGGTCTGTGACCACGGGGATCAGCAGGTGGGGGATGCCGTTGTAGGGGGCCAGCTCCACCATTTTCGGGTCCACCATGATGAACCGCACTTCCTCCGGGGTAGACTTATACAGCATGCTCACAATGAGGGAGTTGGTACACACGGATTTGCCGGAGCCGGTGGTGCCGGCGATGAGCACATGGGGCAGCTTTGCAATGTCGCCGATGATGCGGTTGCCGCCGATGTCCTTGCCCACGGCGAAAGCCACGGCGGACTTATGCCCGGTGAACTCCCGGGACTCGATGACCTCCCGTATGCGCACCGGGGTCACGGCCCGGTTGGGCACCTCGATGCCCACGGCGGAGATCTTCCCCGGCACCGGGGCCACCCGGACGCTGCCCACGCCCAGGGCCAGGGCAATGTCGTCGGAGAGATTGGTGATCTTGGACAGCTTCACCCCCTGGGGCTGGGCGAACTCATACCGGGTGACGCTGGGGCCGCGCACCACCTCGCCGGGCCGGGCGTCCACGCCGAAGCTGCGCAGGGTGTCCGCCAGGCGCTTGGAGTTGCTGCGCATCTCCGCCCCGGCCTCGGTAAAGCTGCCGGCCTCTCCCTGGTCCAGCAGGGTGATGGGCGGATACTGATACTGCTCCCCGGGCTGGGAGAGCTCCTGCTCGATCTGTCGGCTCACCTCCTGGGCGGTCTTTTCCAGATCCACCGGCTCTGCCGGCTCGGTCCTGGCAGGCTCGGCCGGTTTGGCCGGCTCGTTCCAGGGCGTGGGAGCCTGCTCCGGGGCCGCCTCGGCCGCCTCGGGCTCGGAGTGTTCCTTGGTTTCGGCGGCCGCGGGCGTATCCTTGGGCGGCTGGAGCACCTCGTCCGGGGTAGGCGTCCGGCGGCGGCTGAAGAAGGACTTCTTCTCGCTCTGCAGGGGAGAGCCCTCCGGAATGGGCTCGTTTTCGCCGTCCAGTGGGATGTCGATCTGCGGGCTGCGCCGCCGGGGAGCGGCCTTGCCGGCAGGCCGGGCGGGGAGGTCCTCCGCCGGGCTCTCCGGCTCACTTTCAGCCTCCTGGGTCCGTTGGGCCGCCCGCTGGCGGGCCTTCTCCGCCACCTGGGCCGGGGTGGTGCGCAGCATGACGAACACGCACACCAGCAGACCGATGACGGCTAAAATGGCAAACACGGCCTCGCTTATGTACGTCTTTCCCAGCTCTGCCAGGCCGCCGCACAGCACGCCGCCGCCGGTGAGGGCCTGCCCCTCCGCCCATAGGGTGGACAGGGACGCATCTCCCGCGGCCTTTGCCAGCAGCAGATGCAGCAGGCTGCCCCCCAGCAGGGGGGTGAGCAGGGCGCACAGCACCCGTCCGGCGGCCCTGCGTTCCCGGTGCAGCAGCAGGAACAGCCCCGCTGCCAGCAGCATGGCGGCCCACAGCCAGTAGCCGTAGCCGCACAGTCCCGTCAGAGCCCCGCGCAGAAGCTTCAGAAACACGGCCTCCGCGTTAAAGTAGCTCACGGTCACGCACAGGGCCAGCAGCAGGCATATAATGCCCCCGGCAATGCGCGCGCCCGGTCCCTGCTCCCGGGGAGCGGGGGCGGGGCTGCGCTGGGCGGCGGATTTTTTCCCGGACGCCTGGGTCGTTTTTTTCTTGGTGGATTGAGCCATGGTATCTCCCGTTCTGCCGCCGCAGGGGCGGCACATGTACAGCGTTTACTTCTTGATAAAGTTCAGGATCAGGGTCAGCAGGCCCACGGCCCAGCAGTAGTAGGCAAAGAAGCCGAACTTGCCCTTGTCCGCGATCATTTTCAGCAGCCGGATGCACAGATACCCCACCACGGCGGCGGTGATGACGCCCACCAGGTACACCGGCACCTGGCTCCAGTCAATGCCCGCGTCCATAGCATCCTTCAGGCTGAGGATGTTGGCGCCCAGCACGGCGGGGATGCTCAGCAGGAAGGAAAACCGCACGGCGAACTTCCGCTCGTAGCCCACAAAGCAGCCGGTGGTGATGGTCATGCCGGAGCGGGAAATGCCGGGCATGGTGGCAATGGCCTGGCCCACGCCCACGATGAGGGCCGAGAGGACCCCGGCGCTGGCCTCGGTCTTGCGGCCCTTTTTCACCCGGTCGCTGGCGAACAGCAGCAGACCCGTAACAATAAGGGCCGCACCGATGAACACCATGTTGCTGCTGAGGCCCTGCACCTTATCTTTAATAGGCAGCACCGCAAACAGCGGCAGGGTGCCCACGATGATGAGCAGGATCAGCCGCCGGGCCGGAGGCACCGGGGTAGGGGTGGCGTGATGGGCGATATCCCGCACGCCGTAAACCAGCTCCCGGACCATGTCCTTGATCTCGCCCCAGTAGGCCACAAACACGGCCACCAGGGTGCCCAGGTGCAGCAGCACGTCAAAGAACTCCGGCACCACGCCGGCGTCCTGCATGCCCAGCAGGTTCTGCGCAATGGCTAGATGGCCGCTGCTGGAGATGGGCAAAAACTCAGCAATGCCCTGGATCAGCCCCAGCAGAAAAGAAGAAAAGAATGACATAAGTAAAGATCTCCTATCTTAAAATGATTGTAAACGGTATAAAAATGTCGAAATATTACGGCCTGTATACGCCTTGCCTGGCCGGTTATTTATTATAGCATACTTCGCCGCGAATTACCACACTTTCTGCCCCCGGTAAAAAGAGAAACCGCCCGCCCGCCGCTGTCACTGTATGTTCACAAAAAAGCCTTGATTTGGATAGGGGACAGTGCTATAATTTTTCATATTTGATAGTGTACCACATTTTGCCCTTTTTGGGCTTACCACGAGAAACGAGGGAATTTTATGCACAAAATACCGTTTAGCCCGCCGGATATAACGGAGGCTGAAATTCAGGAGGTTTGCGAGGCTCTGCGCTCCGGCTGGATCACCACCGGCCCCAAGACCAAGGAGTTCGAGCGGCAGATCGCCGCCTACTGCGGGACGGATAAGGCCGTGTGCCTCAACTCCGCCACCGCCTGTCTGGAGATGACCCTGCGCATCCTGGGCATCGGCCCCGGGGATGAGGTCATCACCTCCGCCTACACCTACACCGCCTCCGCCAGCCCCGTGTGCCATGTGGGCGCCAAGCTGGTGCTGGTGGACACCCTCCCCGGCTCCTATGAGATGGATCCGGAGAAGCTGGCTGCCGCCTTTACAGAGCGCACCAAGGCGGTGATCCCTGTGGACCTGGGCGGCATCCTGGCGGATTACGACACGATCTTCTCCATTGTGGAGGAGAAGAAGGCCCTGTTCACCCCCGAGGGTGACCTGCAGAAGAAGATCGGCCGGGTGGCCGTGGTAGCCGACGGAGCTCACAGCCTTGGCGCCGAGCGCCATGGAAAGCGCTCCGGCTGCTTTGCGGACTTCACCACCTTTTCTTTCCACGCGGTGAAGAACCTCACCACCGCCGAGGGCGGCGCCGCCACCTGGAACCCTGCCCTGGGCCTGGACGACGAGGCTATTTATAAGCAGTATATGCTTCTGAGCCTCCATGGTCAGAATAAGGACGCCTTGGCCAAGACCAAGCCCGGCGCCTGGGAATACGATATTGTGGCCCCGCTCTATAAGTGCAACATGACGGATATTATGGCGGGCATCGGCCTGGCCCAGCTGAAGCGCTATCCGGGTCTGCTGGAAAAGCGGTATAAGTTGGTGCGGCTGTATAATGAGCTGCTCTCCGATTGCGGCGTGGAGCACGCCCCCCACTTCAGGGAGGACGAGGTTTCCAGCTGCCATCTGTACCTGGCCCGGCTCACGGGCAAGACCATGGCCCAGCGGGGCGAGATCATCGAGAAAATGGCCGAGCGCGGCGTGGCCACCAACGTACACTATAAACCCCTGCCCCTGCTGACGGCTTATAAGAACCTGGGCTTCGATATAAAAGACTATCCCAATGCCCTGGCCCAGTTTGAAAACGAGATCACCCTGCCCCTGTACTCCACCCTTACGGAGGAGGATGTGCAGTTTATCTGCCAGACGCTGAAGGACTGCCTGCAGGGCTGATAAAAAAGGAAAAGGATACCGATTTATGGACAATCAAAACGGCTCCCGGCAGCCCTTTGCGCCCATCACGCCGCCCGCGGCGGGGGCCATGGCCTGCAAGCGGACCTTTGACATCGTGTGCTCTCTGCTGGGGCTCATCGTGCTGAGCCCGCTGCTGCTGGTGGTTTCCCTGCTGGTGGCGGTGACCTCTCCCGGCGGCGTGTTCTTCCGGCAGGAGCGCATCGGCAAGGGCGGCAAGCCCTTCCGCATCTTCAAGTTCCGCTCCATGCGCAAGGATAACGTCGGCCTGAAGATCACCACCGGCAACGACAGCCGCATCACCCCCGTGGGCCGCTTCCTGCGCAAGAGCAAGATAGACGAGCTGCCCCAGCTCATCAACGTCCTGGTGGGGGACATGAGCTTTGTGGGCCCCCGGCCGGAGGTGGCGGACTATGTGGACCTGTACACCCCCTACCAGCGCCAGGTGCTGCTGGTGCGGCCGGGCATTACGGGCCTGGCGTCCATCCGCTTCCGCAATGAAAACGACCTGCTCACCGCCAGCGCTGATCCCAACCGCACCTATATCGAGGAGATCATGCCCCGGAAGATCGACCTGGACCTGGAGTATATCCCCCATGCCTCGGTGTTTTATGACATCAAGCTGATTTTCCAGACATTCGCGGTGGTAATAAAGGAGTAAAGAGTAGTTTTATGAGAATTTGGCTCATCAACCATTATGCGGTGCCGCCCCAGTATTACCCCCTGGCCCGGCAGAATTATTTCGCCAAGAACCTCATGCGCCTGGGCCACGAAGTGACCATTTTCGCCGCCAGCACCGTGCACAACTCCGATCAGAACCTCATCGAGGACGATACCCCCTACCGGGAGGACGTGGTGGACGGGGTCCACTATGTGCTCATCCGCTGCAAGGGCTATCACGGCAACGGCGCCTCCCGCATCCTCAATATGCTGGAGTTTGCCCGGAAATTGCCGTCCGTGTGCAATCGGTACCCCCGGCCCGACGCCATCGTGGCCACCTCCATGCCCCCCATGTCCTGCGCGGCGGGCATCAAGCTGGCCCGGAAATACGGCTGCCGGGGCATCGCCGAGATCGCCGACCTCTGGCCGGAGAGCGTCATCGCCTATGACATTGCCGGCCCCCATAACCCGGCGGTGCTGTGGCTGCGCCGGCTGGAGAAGTGGATCTACACCCACTCCGATGCCGTGGTGTTCACCATGGAGGGCGCCTACGATTATATCAAGGAGCAGCATTGGCAGCAGGCCGTGCCCCGGAGCAAGGTCCACTATATCAACAACGGCGTGGACCTGGACCTGTTCGAGTATAATAAGATGAATTTCCCGGTGGACGATCCGGACCTGGACGATCCGGATACCTTCAAGGTGGTCTACACCGGTTCCATCCGCCAGGTGAATGGCCTGGGCCTGCTGCTGGACGCGGCCAAGGAGGTCCGGGACCCCCGGGTGCGTTTCCTCATTTGGGGCGATGGCGACGAGCGGCCCGCCCTGGAGCAGCGGGTAAAGGACGAGAACATCGGCAACGTGGTGTTCAAGGGCCGGGTGGAGAAGAAGTTCGTGCCATCCATCGTCAGCCGGGCGGATGTGAACCTGGCCCACAACACGCCCTCGCCCCTGTTCCGCTTCGGCATCAGCTTTAATAAGATGTTTGACTATCTGGCCGCCGGCAAGCCGGTGCTGTCGGATTTCCCCTGCCCGTATAACCCCGCCGTGACCTACGGGGCCGGGCTGGACGTGCAGCAGCCGGATGCTGCGTCGGTTGCCCGCCGGGTGGAGGAGATGGCCGCCATGGGCCCGGAGGAGCGGGACAAGCTCTCCCGCAATGCCCTGCGTGCGGCCCATGACTACGATTTTAAGAAACTGACCGATAAGCTGCTGGATGTCATCGAGCATCCCGTAACAGACGGGGAGGAGGATTCATAATGCAATTTATAGATTTGAAAGCCCAGTATGCGGCGCTGAAGGACGAGATCAACGCCAATATCCAGGCGGTGCTGGATTCCGCCCAGTTCATCGGCGGCCCCCAGGTAAAGCAGCTGGAGCAGGAGCTGGCGGACTTTGTGGGCCGCAAGCACTGCATCACCTGCGCCAACGGCACCGATGCTCTGCAGATCGCCTTCATGGTGGCCGGCGTAGGGAAGGGGGACGCCGTGTTCTGCCCGGACATGACCTTCATCTCCTCCACGGAGCCGGCCAAGATGTTCGGCGCCACCTCCGTGTTCTGCGACATCGCCCGGAACACCTATACCCTCTGCCCGGATAGCCTGGAAAATCAGATAAAGGCCGTGCTGGCCGAGGGCAAGCTCAAGCCCAAGGCCGTGGTGGCCGTGGACATTCTGGGCAACCCCTGCAACTATGACGCCATCGCGCCCGTCTGCGAGAAGTACGGCCTCACCCTCATCGAGGATGCCGCCCAGGCCTTCGGCGCGTCCTATAAGGGGCGCAAGTGCTGCTCCTTCGGCTATATCGCCACCACCTCTTTCTTCCCGGCCAAGCCCCTGGGCTGCTACGGTGACGGCGGCGCCATCTTCACCGATGACGATGCCGCGGCGGATGTCATCCGCTCCCTCTGCGTCCACGGCAAGGGCCCCGGCGGCAAGTATGACAACATTCGCGTGGGCATGAACTCCCGGCTGGATACCATCCAGGCGGCTGTTTTGCTGCCCAAGCTGAAGGCTCTGAAGGATTATGAGATCGACCGCCGCCAGGAGGTGGCCGGCCGGTATAATGCTGCCTTCTGCAAGGATTTCACCGTTCCCTTTGTGGCCGAGGGCTGCGTCTCCGCCTGGGCCCAGTACGCTATCCTGGCCAAGGATACCGAGACTCGTGACCGGGTCATCGCCCATCTGAAGGAAAAGAATATCCCCAATATGGTCTATTATCCCACGCCCCAGCACGCCCTGCCGGTGTTCCGGGCCGAGCCCCATTACAGCGAGACCTATGAAAACGCCAATGACTACTGCGCCCGGACCCTGTCCCTGCCCATGCACCCGTATATGGACGCGGCCCAGCAGCAGACGGTCATTGACGCGGTACTGGAGGCGCTGTGATGGAGGAGAAGTATTTTGTGCATCCCTCCAGCTTCGTGGATGAGGATGTGGAGATCGGCGAGGGCACCAAAATCTGGCACTTCTGCCACATTCAGAAGGGGGCCCGCATCGGCAAGCGCTGCTCCCTGGGGCAGAACGTGAATGTCAGCAACCATGTCAAGGTGGGCGACGGCTGCAAGCTGCAGAATAACGTCTCCCTGTACGAGGGGGTGGAGCTGGAGGACTATGTGTTCTGCGGCCCCTCCTGCGTGTTCACCAACGACCTGACCCCCCGGGCCAAGTACCCCAAGGGCAGCGCCGGGTATCATAAGACCCTCATTAAGGAGGGGGCATCCATCGGCGCCAACGCCACCATCGTCTGCGGCCATACCGTGGGCCGCTGGGCCCTCATCGGGGCCGGCGCCGTGGTGGCCAGCAACGTGCCCGACCATGCGCTGATGCTGGGCGTCCCGGCGAAGATTCGCGGCTGGGCCTGCGAGTGCGGCGCGCTGCTGCACTTTGCCGGGGAAACGGCTACCTGCGCCGCCTGCGGCAGGCGCTATCGGATGAAAGCGGAAAATGAAGTGGAGGAGTGTAAGTAAAATGAAATTCGACACCATTTATGACGGCCTGATCAAGGGCACGGAGAAGCTGGCCCTGGTGGGCCTGGGCTATGTGGGCATGCCCATTGCCGTGGAGTTTGCCAAGCATATCTCCGTCATCGGCTTTGACATCAACGAAAAGCGCGTAAATGAATATGCAAACGGCATCGACGCCACCAATGAGGTAGGCGAGGCCATCAAGAACACCACCGTGGACTTCACCTCCGATCCCAAGCGGCTGAAGGAGGCTAAGTTCATCGTAGTGGCCGTGCCCACCCCCGTGAATCCCGATACCACTCCGGACCTGCGTCCGGTGGAGGGGGCCTCCCGCACCGTGGGCCAGAACCTGACCCCCGGCGCCATCGTGGTTTTTGAGTCCACGGTGTACCCCGGCGTTACCGAGGATATCTGTGTGCCCATCATCGAGAAGGAGTCCGGCCTCAAGTGCGGCGTGGACTGGAAGATCGGCTACAGCCCCGAGCGCATCAACCCCGGTGACCGGGTCCATACCCTCACCAACATCCGCAAGATCGTCTCCGGCATGGACGAGGAGTCCGCCCGGGAGATCAAGAAGGTGTACGATATCGTCATCAAGGCCGGCACCTTCCCCGTGTCCACCATCAAGACCGCCGAGGCCGTGAAGGTGGTGGAGAACAGCCAGCGGGACATCAACATCGCCTTTATGAACGAGGTGGCCATGATCTGTGACCGCATGGGCATCGACACCGACGAGGTCCTGGCGGGCATGAACACCAAGTGGAATGCCCTGGGCTTCCGGCCGGGCCTGGTGGGCGGCCACTGCATCGGTGTGGACCCCTACTACCTCACCAACGCCGCCGAGGCCCTGGGCTATCACAGCCAGATCATTCTCAACGGCCGCAAGGTCAACGACAGCATGGGCGGCTTCGTAGCCGATGCCGCCATCAAGCAGATGATCGAGGCGGGCATGGCCCCCAAGAAGGCCGCCGTGGTCATCCTGGGCATCACCTTTAAGGAGAACTGCCCCGACACCCGCAACAGCAAGGTGGTGGACATCATCAACCGCCTGAAGGAGTATGACATCCAGCCCGTGGTCACCGACCCCTGGGCCGACCCCGCCGTGGCAGAGCATGAGTACGGCGTCACCCTGACGGACTTTGACAAGATCCCCAAGGCCGACTGCGTCATCGTGGCCGTGGGCCACAGCGAGTTCCGCTCCCTGTCCATGATGCAGCTGAAGGGCCTGTTCAAGAGCGACCTGCCCGACAGTGAAAAAGTCCTCATCGACGTAAAGAGCCTCTACCGCATGGACGAGCTGAAGGCCTCCGGTATGCGCTTCTGGAGACTGTAAGAGGCGAAAACCGCCCCCCTTGGGGCACAAATCTATAAAAAGTCGAGGAAAAGATCATGAAATACGCACTCATCGGCTGCGGCCGCATCGCCGTGAACCACATGAAGGCGGCCATCAATAATAAGCTGGAGATCGTCGCCGTGTGCGACGTGCTGCCGGAGAAGATGGAGGCGCTGCTGGCAAAATACGACCTGCAGGGCGACAGCTCCATCAAGCGCTATACGGACTATAAGCAGATGCTGGCGGAAAACGACATCACCCTGGCGTCCATCGCCACCGAGAGCGGCATCCACGCCGAGATCGCCCTCTATTGCATCGACCACGGCGTCAACGTCATCATCGAAAAGCCCATGGCCATGAGCATGGACGACGCGGAGGAGATCGTCCGCCGCAGCGAGGAAAAGCATGTGAAGGTCTCCGCCTGCCATCAGAACCGCTTCAACGTGGCCATCCAGCAGATGCGCAAGGCTCTGGAGGCCGGCCGCTTCGGGAAAATTTCCCACGGCTCCATCCACGTCCGCTGGAACCGGGACCACAGCTATTATGACCAGGCCTCCTGGCGGGGCACCTGGGCCCAGGACGGCGGCTGCCTCATGAACCAGTGCATCCACGGCATCGACCTGCTGCGCTGGATGATGGGCGACGAGGTGGAGGAGGTCTACGGCGTCACCAAGCAGCAGTTCCATGATTATCTGGAGTGCGAGGACATCGGCATGGCCGTGGTAAAGTTCAAAAACGGCGCCGTAGGCACCATCGAGGGCACCACCAACGTCTACCCCAAGAACCTGGAGGAGACTCTCTACCTCTTTGGCGAGACCGGCACCGTGAAGATCGGCGGCACCTCCACCAACAATATCGACGTGTGGAACTTCTCCGACGAGACCGCCGACGACGCGAAGAACAAGGGCCTGCAGGAGGCCACCTCCAATGTCTATGGCAACGGCCACACCAGCCTCTTTGCCGACATGATGGACGCCATCGAGCACGACCGCAAGCCCTATGTGGACGCCGTGGCCGGCCGCAACGCCCTGGAGATGATCCTGGCCATTTATCAGTCCGCCGCCACCGGCCAGCCCGTAAAGCTGCCTCTTTCCCATGTGGCCAGCACGGACTTTACCGGCCGCTTCGGCAAGTAAGAAGAACCGATCCCCCCTTCGGGGGCGCGGCCTGCCCGGACGAGAACATAGAGCAAAGGAGATAGGATATGGATAAGCGGAGGGAGAGTTCCCCGACCAGACGCATCCGCCGCACAAAGGTGGATTGGTTTGGTATCATCATGATGTTTGTGCTGCTGGTGTGCAGCCTGGCCATTTTTGCCCGGCTCATGGCCACCAAAATGCTCACAACGACTAACCTGGTGCTGATCATGGCGGCGCTGCTGGTGGTGAACGGGCTGCATATTTTCGTGCAGCTGCCCCTGCGGCGCAATAAGCTGGGCAAGCTGATCTGCGGCGTGCTGGCCGTGTTTTTGTCGGCGGGCATGATCTATGGCGCCGTGGCCGCCGGTGCGGTGCAGTCCGCCCTGAGCAAGATCTCCGGCATCATGGTGGAAAAGCAGGTGACGGCGGTGATCGTCATGCAGGAGGACGAGGCTACAGACCTGGGCGATACCAAGGGCTACCGCTTCGGCATCCTGGCCGATCGCGACACGGAGAACACCCAGCAGATCCTCGCCGCCATGGAAAAGAGCATGGGCAAGGTGGAGACCATGGCCTATGACACCCCCGCCGAAATGGCGGATGCCCTGTATGACGATGAAGTCCAGGCGCTGATCCTCAACGAGGGGTATATCCCCCTGCTGACGGAGCAGGAGAACTATCGGGATTTCTCTGACCGCACCAGGATCATCTACGAGTACATCACCGAGCATGAGATCACCTCCATCAAGCCCACCGGCTCCATTACCAAGCAGCCCTTCGTGGTCTACTGCAGCGGCAGTGACGAGCGGGATTCCGACATCAATGCCAAGACCCGCAGCGATGTGAATATCCTGGCGGTGGTGAATCCCAAGACCCGGCAGATCCTGCTCATCAATACCCCCCGGGATTACTACCTGCCCCTGGCATTCAACGGCGAGATGGATAAGCTGACCCACGCGGGGCTCTACGGCATTCAGGAGAGCATGGCCGTGCTGGATAATCTTTACGGCACCAAGACCTCCTACTATGGCCGGGTCAATTTCTGGGGCCTCATCGACATCGTGGATGCCCTGGGCGGCATCGATGTGTATTCCGACTATGAATTTACCACATCTGCGGGGGATGTAGCGGGCTACGGCTACAGGACCTACAGCTATACCGAGGGCTGGAACCATCTCGGTGGGCCGGAGGCTCTGATGTTCGCCCGGGAGCGCTATTCCTTCTCCGATGGGGATAATCAGCGGGGCCGGAACCAGATGAAGGTCGTCCAGGCCATCATCGAAAAGGCCACCTCCCCCAGCGTGCTGGCCAATTATCAGGATCTGCTCAAGGCCATGTCGGACAATTGTGTCACCAACATTTCTTATGATCAGATCACCTCCCTGGTGCAGATGATGCAGAAGGAGGGCTTCTCCTGGAACATTCAGACCATGTCCGCCCGGGAGGGGGACGGCGATACCTACCAGTATTGCTACTCCGTCCCCGGTGATCCCCTGTATGTCATGCCGCCGGATTATGGGTATATCAATACCATCAAGGGTGTCATCGACCAGGTGATCAATGGCGAGCAGATCGTTATCCCGTCCGACACGGCGGAATAAGAAACTTCACAGAGTCCTGCCTGCCCATCCGGTGGGCGAGCTATCATAACGGTAAGGAAGGGCGCGCGCGGGAGACCCGGGAAGGGTGTCCTGCGCCCCTTCGGTCAAAAGTGTTTGGAGCTTATAAAAAGTTTCACACAGCTTGCTGAAAAGGCTTTTCGGCAAGCTGTGCGTTGCCCCCGGCGGGCAATGCGTTTTCATACGGAGAGAGTGAGAAGAAATGACGGAAATCGGATTTACAAAACAGCAAAAGCTCACGGGGCACCTGTTTGCCCTGTTCACGACCCTGGTGTGGGGCAGCTGCTTCGTGCTGACCAAGGTGATGCTTCAGGCCTTCACCCCCATCCAGATCATCCCCCTGCGCATGGGCCTGGCCTACCTGGCCCTGTGGGCCCTGCGCCCCAAAACCATGAAGCTGCCCTGGAAGGATGAACTGATGTTCATCCTCATCGGCATCACCGGCGGCAGCTTCTATTTCTACCTGCAAAATACCGCCGCGGCCCATACCTCTGCCGCCAATGTCAGCATTTTGGTCTCCATGTCCCCCATCCTCACGGTGCTCCTGGCGCAGCTGTTCTCCCGCAAGGGGGAGAAGCTGGGCAAGTGGGTGTATATCGGCGCGGTGGTGGCCATTGTGGGTGTGGTGCTGGTGGTGCTCAACGGTACACTGTCCTTCCATCTTAGCCCCTTGGGCGACCTGTTGGCCCTGGCTGCGGCCCTGGCCTGGGCGGTGTATTCTATCCTCATTAAAAAATATACCGAGCAGTATGATAACTTCCTCGTCACCCGCCGGGTGTTCCTGTGGGCGTTTATCACCGCCGTTCCCCTGATGCTCATTACCGACGGCATGCCCAGCCTGACGCCCCTGTTCACCCAGCCCGGTATTCTCCTGAGCTGGCTGTTTTTGGGCGTGTTCGGCAACGCCGTGTGCTTTGCCATCTGGAACATCGCCTTCAAGCGCCTGGGTGTGGTCATCACCAACAATTACCTCTATGCCACGCCCTTTGTCACCGTGGTGGCGGGCTGGCTGCTGCTGGATGAGAAGATCTCCTTCATGAGCATCATCGGCGCGGTGCTCATCACCCTGGGCGTGATCTTCGCCAATAAGCAGACGGAAAAGACAGCCTGAAAACGGCCCCCCAGGGCCCGGAGGAAGAAAGGGAAGCAGTTCATGAATATTTTGTTTTTGTCCTACGGCCGCTTCGAGTATGACGGCCGGCAGCGGGAGCTGATCAAGGTCTGCAAGCAATTGGGCAAGACCTATTATCTGACGTGCGCAGGGGCGGACTTTGTCCCGGCGGAGCCGGAGCATATCTGTTTCCGCGGCACCGGCCGGGGGGCGTACCTGGCGTTTGTCCGCCGGGCTGTGCGCCTGTTTGAGGAGCTGGGGAATATCGACGTGGTGTTTGCCGATAACCGCAAGGCCACCGTCCCGGCTCTGCGCATCAAGAAGAAGCACCCCGACGTCCGGATCATACAGGATGCCCGGGAGTTGTATCTGCGCTCGGAGATGACCAGCTTCACCAGCCGCGTGGGCTGCGTGTTCGAGGAAAAGCTGTATAAAAAGGCGGATGTCATCATCGCCGCCAACGACTATCGCGCCCGGCGCATGCAGCAGGAGTATGCCCTAAAGGAAAAACCCCTGGTCTACGAGAACCTGCGCCGCCTGACCTACAGTCCCGACGCGGACATGGAACAGCTGGCGGAGCGCTTCGGGGACCTGCTGACAGGGGACGGCTGGCGGATCATTTCCACCTCCGGCTGTTCGCTCCAGCGCACCAATGACAAGCTGGTGGAGGCCATGGCCAAGGTCCAGCGGCCCTGCACGCTGTTTCTCGTGGGCGGCAGCACGCCTCAGGAGAAGGCGGCCATTGAGGAGCTCGTCTGCGCAAACGATCTGCACTGCGTCCACATCCTGGGCCAGCTGGGCCAGAACGAGCTGAAGTATCTCATCGACCACTGCCATATCGGCATCGTGAATTACGGCCAGTATGACAGCAACAATATGTATTGCGCCTCGGGCAAGCTCTATGAGTTCCTGTATGAGGGCAAGCCTGTGGTCACCACCACCAATCCGCCGCTGCTGGACCTGTGCCGTGCCTGGGGCGTGGGGGAGGCCTCCGATACCTACGCCGACGCCATCGACCGGGTGACCGGTTCGTATGACGACTATTGCCGGCGCGTGCAGCAGGCGGTGCAGAGCATGTGCATCGAAGATAATAATCAAAAACTGGTAGAGGAACTGAAGCAGGCCCTGGGCCTGGCATGAGAGGGGAGAGCCACATGGAAACGGAGATCCGGACAGAAGAACTGAAGCAGCTGGAGCTGGGCGTGCTTTGCTATATCCGCGACAAATGTATAGAAAACGGGCTGAAGTATTACCTGATGTACGGCACCCTCATTGGCGCCATTCGCCACAAGGGCTTTATCCCCTGGGACGACGATGTGGACATCGCCATGTTCCGGGCGGATTTCATGAAGCTGATGGCCGCCGTCCAGGCCGATACGGGGAGCCATTATGCGGTTTTGTCCATGTATAACGTGCCCGATTATCCCTTTTCCCTGGCCAAGGTGGTGGACACGCGCACCCGTCTGGTGCAGCACGGCGTCATCGGTACCCACGAAAAGCTGGGCGCCTATGTGGACATCTTTCTCATTGATGCCGTCCCGGACGATGACCGGGCCTATGACCAACTGGTGCGCCGGGTCCGCACATGCAGCCGCAGGTGCTACCTGTCCCAAAGAAAGCTGGTCCTGCGAAAGGGGCAGCTGGTAAAGGATCTCTGCCTGGCGCTGGTCTCCCTGCCCTATAAGCTGTTTTGCCCGGCCTCCAAGGCCATTCGCAAGCTGGACCGGGTCAGCGCGTCCTATGAAAGCAACCCCACAAAGCGCGCGGGCATTTTCATGGATACCTTCAACCAAAAGGAGTCCACCCTGACCCGGGAGCAGTGGGCGGATACCGTGGAAATGGAGTTTGAAGGCGAGGAGTTCACGGCGCCGGCCTGCTATGACGAGCTGCTGCGCCGGACCTATGGAGACTATATGCAGCTCCCGCCCAAGGAGCAGCAGGTGACGCATCACGACTTTGACATCACCTGGCGGGCGCGGGAAGCGGAACGGGCCGGCCGGTGAGCCGGAAAAAGGAATTTAAGCAATGGTTGTCTTTCTAAGCGTCATCCAGTTTCTGTGCATCGTTGTAATCATGGTGCTGGAGTTCAATAAAAAATCACCGGCTGTGTTTTTGTGGGCCACGGTCTTTCTGATGTTCGGCGTCATGCACATGGTATCCTGTATCGCCGGGACCAATGCCTACTCGGGCGCAGTTTTGAATGAGGCGTCCCTGTTTGTCATCGGCTTTTGCGCTGTCTATGCCCTTACGCGCATCCTGCTGCTGAAGGGCCGCGTCACCACCCCCTACCCGTATTTGGAGGATGGCTACCTCACGCAGCTTTCCAGACAGGTGAGCCGGGCGGAGAGCACCTTCTTTTTCGTGGTGCTGTGCGTGGCAGTGGTGGCAGATATTGCAGACAAGGTCATCGCCATGGGCGGCCTGGGCAACACGTCCTGGGGCGCGTCCCGGGAGATGCAGCAGTCCTACCTGAATATTTCGCAGATCACGTCGGTGATTTTCCTGCTGCTGTCGGGCCTGCTGCTTTATGCGCTGATGCGCCGGCATTATACCTATGCTGGTATGGTGGCGCTGGTCATTTTGATAAAGGTAGTCATTTCCCGCAACCGGGTGGAGATCATCCCTCTGTTTGCCTGTCTGCTGGGCTATTACCTCATCAAGCGTCGGCGCATTACCATCAAGATGGTGATCTTCTGCTTGATCTGCGCATGCTTGGTGATCTATGTGGTCTACGCCCTGCGGGCCTACCGCTGGTACGGGACCATAGATAATTTCCTCCATACGGTCACCTTTCAGAATTTCAACGAGCAGATCCTGGAGTTTTTCCGGGAGGATAACGGCGAGCTGGGTCTGCGCAAGTGGTTTTACTACTATATCGATGGGGATAATCAGTTCAAGGACTTCGGTCAGGGGCACAGCTACCTGCGTGTGCTGATGACCTTTATCCCCACCCGGTTCTCTCTGGGTTTAAAACCGGCTGATTTTGCGCAGGCTATGGGCAGTGCCATCGGTATGATCCCCGGGGGTAGTATGCACCCCACCCTGTTTGGCGATGCCTATGCCAACTTCGGCATTTGGGGTATTTTTGCCGGCGCCTTCTGGGCGGGCTATGTGACCCTGGCCGACAAGATTATGGAGTTTTTGAGAAACGATATCTGCGTTTTCTTCGCGTATACCATCTGCGCCTACGCCTATGTGGTGGAGGGCCGCGGAGCCATCTATAACGGCAATGTAATGATGGCCTACGGCCTGGTGGTGCTGATGGTGCTGTATGTGGCGAAAAGAAGAGTAGGGTACTATGTCCGAAAATAAATACACAAGGCTTGCAAAGGATACGGCGATTTTTGCTGCCGGCAATTTGCTGACGAAGCTGATATACTTTTTTATGGTGCCGCTGTACACCTCGGCAATGACCACGGCGCAGTATGGCCGGGCGGAGATGCTCAACACCCTGGTGGACATCGTCTACCCCATCGCCACCATGTATGTGGTGGACGCCATGTACCGTTTCACCATTGATGACGATGCAGACCTGCAGCAGACCTATGGCATCACCATGCGCATCACCGTTTGGTCCATCGTCCTTGTGACCCTTGGCTCGGTGGGTGTCAGTTTAATCCGCCGGGATATAGACGCGCTGCTGTTCGGGGCGCTGTATATCTCCTTCAGTATTTATAAGGTGGTGCTGCAGTTTGCCCGGGGCCTGGGCCGGAATGTACCCTTTGCCATTGCCGGTGTGCTCAACGCCCTGGTTCTCACGGGGATGAACGTGCTGCTGCTGGTGGTATTTCGCTGTGGCGTAGAGGGGTATATCCTCGCCATCATCGTGGCCAATGTAGCCGCCTCGGTCTATATTTTCCTGGCCACGGGGCAAAAGCGCTACTGCACCCGGCACTTTAAGCCTGACTGTGCCCTGCGCCGGTCCATGCTGCGCTACTCCATCCCCTGCGTACCCAATATGCTGTGCTGGTGGGTGGTAAACGTTTCAGACCGCTACATGCTGCAGTATATGATCGGTGACGCCGTCTGCGGCGTTTATACGGCGGCCAGCAAGCTGCCGGCGGTCCTGTCCACCTTCTCCACTATATTCCAGCAGGCCTGGCAGTATTCTGCGGTCAAGGAGAGCGGCAGCGAGGATCGGGACACGTTCTATTCCGAAATATTCACATGCCTCTCCGCCTTTGTGCTGTGCCTGGCGTCGGTGGTGACGCTGGCAACGGACGTGCTGTGCCGCATTGTCCTGCAAAAGGAGTTTTATGAGGGCCGCTTTCTGCTGCCCATTCTGTTGGCGGCGGCAGTCTATAGCTGCTATGCGGCTTATTTCGGCACATTCTATTCGGTGGTCAAAAACAATTTCATGTCCATGATATCCACCATTGCGGCGGCTGTGTGCAACGTAGTGCTGAACCTGCTGCTGATCCCCCGGATGGAGGGCCTGGGCGCGGCCTATGCTACTCTGGCCAGCTATATCGTCATGGCCGTGATCCGGGTGATCGATACAAAGAAATATGTGCGCCACAAGGTCTGCCTGTGGAACATTCTGCTGCAGAATGTACTGCTGCTGGCGGAGGCGGTGGTCATGACCGGCACCGCCGGCTACCGCTACCCCCTGGCCGCAGTGCTGACGGCGGCCATCATCCTGCTGAACGGCAAAACCATCGCGGTCATCTGCAAGAGACTGCTTTCGAAAATCAGAGAATACAGAGGTGGAACGAAATGAGCAAGAAGATACTCCTGGTATTTGGCACCAGACCCGAAGCCATCAAAATGTGCCCCCTGGTCAACGAGCTGAAAAGCCGGCCGGAGTTCACCACGGTGGTCTGCACCACCGGGCAGCATAAATCCATGCTGGAGCAGGTGATGCGCGCCTTCCGGGTCCAGGCGGATTATGACCTGTCCATCATGAAGCAGGGGCAGACGCTTTTTGACGTCACCCAGGCGATCCTGGAGAAGCTCCCCCCGGTGCTGGAGCAGGAAAAGCCGGATGTGGTCCTGGTCCACGGGGATACCTCCACCACCTTCTCCACGGCCCTGGCCTGCTTCTACCTGCGCATCCCCGTGGGGCATGTGGAGGCCGGTCTGCGGACCTATGACCTGTATTCCCCCTATCCGGAGGAGTTCAACCGCCAGGCGGTGGGCATCGTCGCCCGCTATCACTTTGCGCCTACGGAGACCGCCCGGCAGAACCTGCTGCGGGAGGGGAAGGACCCCACCCACATTTTCGTCACCGGCAATACCGCCATTGACGCCCTGCGCACCACGGTGACCGAGCATTATACCCAGGAGAATCTGGAGTGGGCGGCAGGCAGCCGCCTGATCTTGCTCACGGCCCACCGCCGGGAGAATCTGGGTCAGCCCATGCACGAGATGTTCCGGGCCATTCGCCGCATCATGGATGAATATGCGGATGTCAAGCTCATTTATCCCATCCATATGAATCCCCAGGTGCGCCGCATCGCCTCGGAGGAGTTGACCGGCTGCGACCGCATCCGCCTCATCGAGCCTCTGGATGTGCTGGATTTCCACAACTTCATGGCGGCCAGCTACCTGATCCTCACGGATAGCGGCGGCATCCAGGAGGAGGCCCCCTCCCTGGGTAAGCCCGTCCTGGTCATGCGCAACACCACCGAGCGCCCGGAGGGCATCGCCGCCGGCACGCTGAAGCTGGTGGGAACCGAGGAAGAGCCCATCTATCAGAATATCAAGCAGCTGCTGGACGATCCGGAGGCGTATAGACAGATGAGCCAGGCGTCCAACCCCTATGGCGACGGCTATGCCAGCGCCCGCATCGCGGATATTCTCAAAAAGGAACTGCTGTGAACGGCCATAGACCGTCAGCATTGGAAAGGAACAACTATGAACAACTATACCAATGAAAAAGAGCGCAGACTGTATTTTGACGATCTGTGGGTCCGTCTGAAGCGGAGCTGGGTGCTGGTGCTTGCCATCACCCTGGTGTTCGGCATTTTGGTGGACCTGCTGGGCTATATGCGCAGCAAAAACGGGAACGAAGTACATATCGAGCAGACGGCGGGTGAGCTGCGCGCACAGCTCACCCAGGACGAGCTGCAGGATGTGGAGACCGTCCTGGAGTATAAGGAGCAGATCCGCTCGGCCCAGGCCTATCTGGACGATTCCGTCCTGGTGAACCTGGACGCCATGTCCATCCCCACGGAGAAGCTGACCTTCCGGATGTCCGCCGGCACCGGGGCCGCCCTGCGCAGCTGCTATGACGCGCTGACGGACCGTGCCTTTTTGCAGAAGCTGGCGGACAGCATCGGCTGGGAGAGTGAGCCCGCCTACCTGGGCGAGCTGATCGTGGTGGACCAGGTCAATGCGGAGCAGACCAGCCTCCTGCCGTACCTGAATTGGGACGGCTATGTCTATATCTCCGTCTACGGCAAGACGGGGGAGCAGGCCCGGCAGATCGCCGATTATGTCCGGGATTATCTCTCTGCGGCCACGCTTATGGAGAGCGAGACCTGCACCCTGGTCAGCCGCACCCAGACCGTGACCATCAATACCACCCTCCTGGGAGAGAAGGACCGGCTGACGGAGTCCCTGAATACCATCACCTCCACCTGCAATACCAAGCAGGCAGAGCTGAGCCGCACACAGAAGGACCTCCTGGTCAAGGAGATGGAGGCCCAGGGCTTCCCCACGGAAGATGTGTCCGGCGTAACCACGGAGGCGCAGTCCGAGTCCATCCTCCAGCCCAAGTATCTCATTTTGGGCCTGCTGTTCGGCCTGGTGCTGGGTGTGCTGGTGGTGCTGCTGCGGTATCTGTTCTCCAAGAATATCCGCAGTGAAAAGGACCTGCGGGACCTGACAGGCCTGGATTATATCGTGCGCCTGGGCGATGACCCGCAGCAGGCGGCGCTGCTGGCCATCTATCTGCAGGTGCAGTGCGAAAAGAGCGGATTGCGCCAGGTGACGCTTCTGGCCGCCCGGGATCTGCTGCCCAAGGGGCAGCAGGCGGTGCAGGCCCTTATGCAGACCCTGGGGCAGAGCGGCCTTGAGACCGCGCTCTGCACCCTGGATACCCAGGACCCTGCCATGCTGAAGCAGATTCTCTCCTCCCGGTGCGTGGTGCCCGTGGCGGAGATCGACAGAACGGACTGCGCCTCGGTGCAGCAGGAGATGAATATGTGCCGGCGGGATCAGATCCCCGTCCCGGCAGCCATCGTGCTGTAAGGCGCGCTGCGCTCTTTTGCGCTATATCTATTGACACACCAAGCCCAGACCCTGCAATACTGCCGGGCCTGGGCTTGTCAGAAACCATTAAAAACACCATGAGAGGAGCAACCCTATGAATACCAACTGGAACGATCCCAATTTCCAGGGCTTCGGCGGCAAGAACCCCTTTGGCGGCAAACCCAAAAAGCAGAAGGCACCCCGCAAGGCCATCGGCACGCCCCTGGGCCGCACCCTTCTGAACCTGGCGGTAACGCTGCTGGTGGGCGCGGTGTACTACTATGTGGAGCTGCCGGCCCTGAACCTGCACTCCGGAACGCTGTATGTCTTTGTGATATTGCTGTGCGCCGTGTACTGCGGCATGGCCGTTCTCACCTCCGGTTTTCAGGGCTCCGGGGCCAAGGGCTACTTCGGCTTCGTGAAAAAACAGTGCAAGATCCCCCTTTTCCTGGCCCTGGCTCTGCTCCTCACGGCCGTTGTGGGCAGCATCATCGGCTGGAAGCTGATTCGTGCCGACTCGTACCGGGACCTGCTGACTGTGGAGTCCGGCGATTTCGCCAGCGAGGTCCAGGAGATCTCCTTTGATCAGATCCCCATGCTGGACCGGGATTCTGCCTCTAAGCTGGGCAACCGCAAGCTGGGCGAGCTGGCGGACATGGTCTCCCAGTTCGAGGTGGACGATGACTATACTCAGATCAACTATAAGGACCGTCCCGTCCGGGTCACGGCCCTGCGCTATGGCGACTGGATCAAGTGGCTGAACAACCGCGCGGACGGCCTGCCCGCCTACCTCATCATCGACATGGTCACTCAGAATGTGGAGGTGGTGCGCCTGGAGCAGGGCATCCGCTATACCACGGCGGAGCACTTCGGCCGCAACCTCAACCGCTACCTCCGCTTCCACTATCCCACCTATATCTTCGATGCCCCCGCCTTTGAGATCGACGAGGAGGGCAACCCCTACTGGGTCTGCCCCCGCATCACCAATACCATCGGCCTGTTCGGCGGCACGGATGTGCTGGGTGCGGTGCTGGTGAACGCCGTCACCGGCGAGACGGAGTATTATAAGGTGGGCGATATTCCCACCTGGGTGGACCATGTGTATAACGCCGATCTTATCATCAGCCAGTATGATAATCACGGCCGCTATATCCACGGCTTCATCAACTCCCTGTTCGGCCAGCGGGACGTCACCGTCACCACCGAGGGCTATAACTATATCGCCCTCAATGACGATGTGTATATGTATACCGGCATCACCTCCGTGGTGTCCGATGAATCCAACGTGGGCTTCATCCTGTCCAACCAGCGCACCAAGGAGACCCGCTTTTACTCCGTAGCCGGTGCCGAGGAGTATTCCGCCATGGATTCTGCCCGGGGCCAGGTGCAGCAGATGAACTACACCGCCACCTTCCCGCTGCTTCTGAATATCGCCGATCAGCCCAGCTATTTTATGGCTCTGAAGGACGCGGCGGGCCTGGTGAAGATGTACGCCATGGTCAATGTCAGCCAGTATCAGATCGTGGCCACCGGCGCCTCTGTGGCGGACTGCGAGAGCAATTACCGCCTCATGCTGGCCCGCAACGGCCTCATTGATCAGAACGATACCGATATTACCCCCTCCGGCCAGGGCCAGGTCACCGGCACCATCGCCGAGATCCGCTCCGCCGTGGTGGACGGCAACACCTGGTACTACCTGCGCCTGCAGGATGGTGCGGTGTACTATGCCATCTCCGCCGCCGACGATAAAAACGCCGTCATCCTCTCCGTGGGCGACCAGGTCACCATCACCTTCACCGAGGGTGAGGAGCGGATCCTCTCCGCCTACTCCGTCACGGCGGCCAAGGCCGGGTAAGGGGCGGCGCCATGCTGGAGTTTATTCAAAACGCGGATTGGTCTATCCTCCACTGGATCCAGGCGAACCTGCGCTGCGGCGCGCTGGACGCGATCTTGCCCAGGCTCACCCTTTTGGGGGAGGCGGGGGCCATTTGGATCGCCGTCGCCATTGCGCTGCTGCTCACCAGGAAATACCGGAAATACGGCGTCTGCCTGAGCCTGGCATTGGTGGCGGGGCTGCTGATCTGCAACGTGGGGCTGAAGAACATCGTGGCCCGGCCCCGGCCCTGCTGGCTGGAGACCATCGACCTGCTGGTAAAAAATCCCAGGGACTATTCCTTCCCCTCGGGGCACACCTGGTCCGCCGTGACCGGGGCCTGGGTCGCCACTGCCGCCAACCGGAAGTTCGGCTATGCGGCCATCCCCCTGGCCATAGCTTTGGCTTTTTCCCGGCTGTATCTGTTCGTACACTTCCCGTCGGATGTGCTGGCGGGTGCGCTTTTGGGCGCGCTGCTGGGCATTTTGGCCGCGGCGCTGCAAAAGCGTCTGCCCAATAAGCCCTGCCCCTGCAAAAACTGAATCCCCCAGGCTCCCCGGCTCCACCGGGGAGCCTGCTTTTTTAGTGGAACCTATAAATCTGACACAATCGGCTGCAAAACCGGCCTATCACCTCCGGGCCCTATCCTGTACAATAAGACCCGTAAGCTGCCGCGGACCCATCCGCGGAGGAAATAGAGGAGGAAACTGCCATGCGATCCCTGGAAACCATTCAAAAGACCTTTCACGTATTTGAGATCCTGACCAAGGTAGCCCGGATCCTTTGCATCGTAGCCGCCTGTATGTGCGCGGCGGGCATCCTGTGTGCCGTGACCTACTATAACGGCGGCCGTGTCATTAGCCTGTTCGGCCAGCCCCTGCAGATTTTCCCCGCCGGGACGGATCTGACTCACATTCTTGCCCGGCTGCTGGCCCACACGGTGGTCCTGTGCGGCAATATTCTCCTGCTGGTCTTTGCCGGGCAGTATTTTAAGGCCGAGCGCGCCGCAGGCACGCCCTTCACCCAGGATGGCGCAGACCGGCTCAAGCGCCTGGGCATCCGCTGCATCTATGTGCCCATCGTAGCCCTGGTGGTGGCCGCCGTGGTCATCGAGCTGCTGGGTGCCGTGGACGTGAAGGACAGCATCAGCGGCAACCTGCCCAGCCTCTCCGTGGGCCTTATTCTGCTCCTGGCCTCCGTCATCTTCCGCTACGGCGCGGAGCTGGAGGAGCGCGCGGGCGTCCACACCGGCGCCGGGAACTGACTGCGCCCGACCCCATGACATTTGGCCCAACCTGTGTTATGATAGGGGCAATCAAACGAGGATAAGGGGGAACCTGCCATGCTGCGGATGGAGATCGCGCTGACCCTGGTGGTGGCCTTTGTGGCCTATATCTATTTTTCGGCGGAGAAGGAATGCACGGCGCTGCACCGGACCTACGCGCTGCTGCTGCTCATGACCCTGGCAAACCTGGTGCTGGACGGCGCCACCGTCTACACGGTGAACCACCTGTCCACCGTGCCGGACCTGCTCAACAGCGTCCTGCACCGGCTGTTTTTAGGCACCATGGTGGCGGTCATCTATCTGTTTTACCAGTACATCGCCATCCTGGTGGAGGAGGCGACGGGCCGGTCCCGGAAGCTGGACGTGCCCGCCCGTATCTTCCTGATACTGGCGGAGCTGGGTAACTTTCTTCTGCCTCTGACCTACACCGTCACTCCGGAGGGAAACTACTCCTCGGGGCCGTATATGCTGGTGCCCTACGGGGCGGTGGCGTTTTACCTGCTGCTGTGCGTGGTGCTGGTGGCGGCGAACTGGCGGAAGCTGGAGTGCAAAAAGCGCCAGGCCATCGGCGTTGCCCTGGTGGTGGAGGTGGTGACCTGTGTCCTGCAGGGGCTGCACCACACCTGGCTCATCAGCGGCATGGGCATCACCCTCATGACCCTGTCCTTTTACCTCACCCTGGAAAATCCGGAGGCCCTGCGGGCGGAGCTGGTGGAGCAGAAGCTGTCCATGCTGTATCTCAAGAGCCAGGTAAACCCCCATTTTCTCTATAACACCCTGGATACCATCCGCATCCAGGCCCAGCTGGACGGGGATAAAAAGGTGGCGGACCTGCTCATGCGCCTGGTGGATTTTTTCCGCATCAGCGTAAAGGTGGACCGCCCCATGGTGTCCCTGGACGATGAGATGGAGCTGCTGGAGGCGTACATGGAGCTCATGTGTTACCGCTATCCGGAGCTGGAGTGCGAATACGACGTGGACCCCGACCTGGGCGGCGCCCAGGTGCCCAACTTCATCCTCCAGCCCATTGTGGAAAACGGCCTGCTCCACGGCCTGAAAAATAAGGGCTACCGGGGCAAGGTGACCATATCCGCCGGCAAGACGGCTCTTGGCGACCTGGAGATCTGCGTTCGGGACAGCGGCAGCGGCTTTGCCCCGGGGAAGAAGGCCGCCATCGATGCCATGCTCCAGAGCTATGCCACCCAGCCCGCCAAGCTCACGGGCAATTCCATTGGCATTCTCAATGTGCAAAAGCGCATCAAGCTCCTGTGCGGCCGGGCCTACGGCCTGTCCTACACGGAGAATGACACCGGCGGCGTGACGGCCCACATCCTGCTGCCCCTGAAGGAGGAAACAAAATGAAAAAACTGCGTGTGCTGCTGGTGGACGATGAGATCATGATCCGGGAGGGCTTCAAGCGCCTCTTTGATTGGGAGGGCCACGACTGCCAGGTGGTGGGCGAAGCCGCCGACGGCATGGAGGCGCTGACGAAGATCGATTCCCTCCAGCCGGACATCACCATCATGGACATCAATATCCCCATTATGAACGGGCTCAAGGTCATTCAGCTGGCCCGGATCAAGCATCCGGATATGGCCTTTGTCATCGTCTCCGGATACGATGATTTTGCCTACTGCCGGGAGGCCCTGCGCCTGCAGATCACAGACTATATTCTCAAGCCCGTGAACTACGAGGAGTTCGGCGCCTGCATCGACCATCTGAAGATCGCCCTGTTCCGCCGGGGTGCATCCCGGGCGGAGCAGACCCAGGAGGAGCGTCCCATCCAGGCCCTGGTGCGGTATCTGCAGGAGCATCTGGGGGAGGACGTGACCCTGGCGGTGCTGGCGGAGGAATTCCACCTGAGCGCCCAGTATATCAGCCAGCTGTTCAAGAGTGAGATCGGCGTGAATTTCCTCACCTACCTCACCAATATCCGCATGGAAAAGGCCAAAAACTTTCTCCTGACCACACCCCTGTCCGTGGCGGAGGTGTCGGAACAGGCGGGCTATGGCGACTACCGGGTCTTCACCAAGGTGTTTAAGAAAAACGAAGGCGTTACTCCCTCCCAGTACCGCCGGGACTTCCTGGAGCGGGACGGGGAGACCAGCTGAAGATCTGACACATTCTGCCGCAAAAAAGCCCTATGCACCCGGGCAAAAATGCGGTACAATAGGAGCATAAAGTACAGCGGAGCGGCGTTTAGCCGCCTCCGATTTAATTTAACGGAACAAAGGAGATACATTATGGAAAAGAGACTGTATAAATCCAATCAGAACAAGGTGCTGGACGGCGTGTGCGGCGGCATCGCGGAGTATTTCAATATCGATCCCACCCTCGTCCGCCTGGGCTGGGTGGTGTTCTGCGCCCTGGGCGGCAGCGGCGTGCTGGCCTATATCGTCGCCGCGCTCATCATTCCCCGGAACCCGGAGTGCTGACCCGAGACAAAATTCCAAAAGGAGCGTGCTCACCGCGGGCACGCTCCTTTTTCGCGAATCCACCAAATGCAGGGGGCATTTTCCTACAAAAATTATAGATTATTTTCCTTTACACCAGCAGTTAAAAGTGCTAAAGTAAATGCAATCATATAAGAAGCGATGACGGACACCCAGTAAGGCGTTGCTGTGATCTTATGCAGAGAACTGCCGGTTGGTGCAAGGCAGGTAAGAGGCGGCGTCCCAATTACGGTCCCGAGCTGCATCCCGAACCCCCCGTGGGGCAGTAGGCGGTGCCGGGCGCGCCCGATACAGCGCTGCGGACATGATCGTGTCCCATAAGGCCGCGCAGGCGGCAAACTGAGGTGGTACCGCGGGTATTTGCTCGCCCTCTGTGTCTTAGGACATAGAGGGCGTTTTTGTTTGCCGGGAGGAAAAATGAGAACGTATATTTTAAGCAGACGATACCCACCCGAGGTGGGATAAAGAAATGCATAAAAATGAGGGGAAAAGCCTCGCAGAGTCCGCTGTTCGCGGCCGGCAAAATCTATTTTACCAACTTAAAGGAGGGGCCAACCATGCCTGCTATTACATTTTACAAACACGAACCCATCCCCATGGAAATGCATAAGGTAAAGATCGTCCAGCAGCTGCAGCTGCTGCCCACGGCCCAGCGCCTGCAAAAGATGCAGCAGGCGGGCTTCAATACCTTCCAGCTTCATAACGGGGATATTTTCCTGGATATGCTCACAGATTCCGGTGTCAATGCCATGTCCGATCTGCAGCAGTCCGCCATGCTCCGGGCCGATGATGCCTATGCCGGCTCCGAGACCTTTTTCCGCATGCGTGATAAGCTGGAGGAGCTGTTCGGCATGCCCTTCTGCCTGCCGGCCCACCAGGGCCGCGCCTGCGAGAACATCCTGGCCACCCGTTTTGTAAAGCCCGGCAGCTGCGTCATCATGAACTATCACTTCACCACTGCCAAGGCCCATATCACCCGCCTGGGCGGCCGGGTGGAGGAACTGGTCCGCGCCGAGGGCCTGGTGAGCAAAAGCAGCCTGCCCTTTAAGGGAAATATCGATCTGGACGCCCTGGAAGCCTGCATTCAGCGGGAGACGCCGGCAAACATCCCCTTTGTGCGCCTGGAAGCCGGCACCAACCTCATCGGCGGCCAGCCCATTTCCTTTGCCAACATGCAGGCCGCCACAGCCATCTGCCGCCGCCACGGTATCCTGACCGTGCTGGACGCCTCCCTCCTGCAGGATAACCTTTACTTCATCAAGACCCGCGAGACGGAGATGAAGGACCTGTCCATCCGGCAGATCACCCGCAAGATCGCGGACCTGTTCGACATCATTTACTTCTCCGCCCGCAAGTTTGGCTTTGCCCGGGGCGGCGCCATCCTTGTGCGGGATGAGGAATTGTTCCGGTCCATGGAGGATCTGATCCCCATGTTCGAGGGCTTCCTCACCTATGGCGGCATGTCCGTGAAGGAGATGGAGGCCATGACCGTGGGCTTCGAGGAGAGCATGAACCTGGACGTTATCTCCCAGGGCCCCCAGTTCATTGACTACTGTGTGGATAGACTTTCGGAGTATGGCGTGCCCGTCATCACCCCCGGCGGCGGCCTGGGTGCCCACATCGATGTGAAGGAATTTCTGCCCCATGTGCCGCAGACGGAGTATTCTGCCTGCGCCCTGGCCTGTGCCCTGTATATCTGCGGCGGCATCCGGGGCATGGAGCGGGGCACCCTGTCCGAGGAGCGGGAGCCGGACGGCACGGAGCGCGTCGCCTCCATGGAGCTGCTGCGCCTGGCCTTCCCCCGTCGGGTGTTTACCCTGTCCCAGACGGAGTATGTCATTGACCGGGTGAAGTGGCTCTTTGACCACCGGGACCTGGTGGGCGGCCTGCGGTTCGTCCATGAGCCGGCCACCCTGCGTTTCTTCACCGGCGTGCTGGAGCCCACCTCCCATTGGCCGGAGAAGCTGGCCGCCGCCTACCGGGCCGACTTCGGCGATGAGCAGTAATTGACAGACATTCAGGGCATGAGCGCCGCAGGAAAGGACGTGTCAGGCCCCCAATTCTCTCCGGCAAATCCCCTTGTCTTTTTCTCCTGTTTCCTGTAGAATATCTAACATAAAATATAAGCAGACGCTTTCTGCCCGCACAGGAGGATTCGCCGTGGCTCTATATACCAAAAAACTCATCATGACCACCTTCCAGGAGATGCTGGAGGAGCAGCCCTTTGACAAGATCACCGTGGCGTCCCTGGTCAAGCGCGCCGGCATCAGCCCCAACACTTTTTACTATCACTACCAGGACATTTATGCCCTGTTGGATGCCTGGTTCCGGGAGCTGGTGGCCGCCTTTGCCCCCGGCGACACCTTCATCGAGTGGAAAAGTGCCACCAAAACCATGCTCCGCCAGTGCAAGGCCCATCCCCGGGTCATCTATCACGTTTTTGACGGGCTCTCCCGGGACCGGCTGGAGCGGTATATCTTCTCCCTGACGGACGATGTATTCCTGCGCCTGGTGCAGCAGGCCGCCGAGGGCCGCTCCCTGTCCGAGGACCGTCTGCGCAGCATCGCTTCCTTCTGCCGCTACGCCTATATCGGCTTTGTCATGCAGTTTTTCTGGAACCACATGGAAAACGATATTGACCAGAGCGTGGACCGCCTGTCCGCCCTCTTTGATAATTTCCTCCTCAGCGCCGTCCACGCCGAGGAATAGCGCGAGCCCCTTTCAGCCGCCCCCTTACGGGGGCGGCTTTTTTGCGCAAAAATGCCACTCTGCGCAAATTTGCGGAGTTCTCCGCTTTTCGCCATGGCATGGACGGGCCTTTTCCGCTATTATGAGACTGTATATCCGGCGGCCCCACTGTGGCCGCTGCGGGTATATAAATTCCGTCTCTCCTGTTGGATGCCCCGCGCATTGGGCATACTGTCTATGGAGCGGCCGGTGTGCTCTGCGCCGTAAGTGGATGTGACGAACGGCCTCTCGGCACACAAGGCCCCCGGCAAAGGTGTCCCGGTGTTTGGAGCTGCGGCGGGCGATT
>ERZ791865.634-NODE-634-length-47252-cov-8.414687_pt1 | contig 47252 bp, 37 predicted proteins | sample MGYA00509942_ERZ791865 | MGnify/ENA primary metagenome ERZ791865 (study PRJEB30046, sample SAMN00792098) | human gut metagenome | study: EMG produced TPA metagenomics assembly of the A metagenome-wide association study of gut microbiota in type 2...
GACGTATATGGGCTGACGCCTGCCCGGTGCCGGAAGGTTAAGAGGAGATGTCAGGCAACGAAGCATTGAATTTAAGCCCCGGTAAACGGCGGCCGTAACTATAACGGTCCTAAGGTAGCGAAATTCCTTGTCAGGTAAGTTCTGACCCGCACGAATGGCGTAATGATTTGGGCACTGTCTCAACAGCCCGCCCGGCGAAATTGTAGTACTGGTGAAGATGCCAGTTACCCGCAACTAGACGGAAAGACCCCATGGAGCTTTACTGCAGCTTAATACTGAAATTCGGTAGTACATGTACAGGATAGGTGGGAGACTGAGAAATACAGGCGTCAGCTTGTATGGAGTCGCTGTTGGGATACCACTCTTGTACTGCTGGGTTTCTAACCTGCGGCCGTGAATCCGGTCGGGGGACACTGTTAGGCGGGCAGTTTGACTGGGGCGGTCGCCTCCCAAAGAGTAACGGAGGCGCTCAAAGGTTGGCTCAGCACGGACGGAAATCGTGCAGTGAGTGTAAACGTATAAGCCAGCCTAACTGCGAGACCGACGGGTCGAGCAGTAACGAAAGTTGGAGTTAGTGATCCGGTGGTATGTGAGTGGAAATGCCATCGCTCAACGGATAAAAGCTACCCTGGGGATAACAGGCTGATCTCCCCCAAGCGTCCACAGCGACGGGGAGGTTTGGCACCTCGATGTCGGCTCGTCGCATCCTGGGGCTGAATTCGGTCCCAAGGGTTTGGCTGTTCGCCAATTAAAGCGGCACGCGAGCTGGGTTCAGAACGTCGTGAGACAGTTCGGTCCCTATCTGTTGCGGGCGTAAGAGATTTGAAGGGAGCTGTCCTTAGTACGAGAGGACCGGGATGGACGTACCTCTGGTGCACCAGTTGTCCTGCCAAGGGCATAGCTGGGTAGCTATGTACGGACGAGATAAACGCTGAAAGCATCTAAGCGTGAAACTCCCCCTAAGATGAGATCTCTCATCCTTTATGGAGTAAGGGCCCAGAAAGACGATCTGGTTGATAGGCCGGAGGTGGAAGTGCAGTAATGTATGCAGCTGACCGGTACTAATAGCCCGAGGGCTTGACCTACAATTTATGCAGGCAATGGCCTTCCTGATTCCTTGATACATTGTTCGGTTTTGAAGGTGCAATAAACTTCATAGTTGGTGCTGATTAGGGCGAGGGTCCACCCGTTCCCATCCCGAACACGGAAGTTAAGCTCGCTTCTGCCCACGATACTTGGCTGGAGACGGCCCGGAAAAATAGGTAGCGCCAACATAGAGAAGACACCCAATAGGGTGTCTTCTCTTTTTGCTTTTCTGCGATAATGGGATGGTTTTATTATCTCCCGGAATCGAGTGATACGGCTATAAAATGCCCCACAGGATCATGAACTCCTGTGGGGCATTGCCCATTTAGGTCGTCATTCGTTTAAGCAAATCCGCACGATATGGAAATTTTCGGGCAAGCTCAATCGGCGTATAGCCCCAATCGTTTTTTGTGTTCAGATCAAGTGTGCAGTTTTGGAATATGACCTCATACAGCGGCGCAAAATCCTGGTCGGTAAGCTTTGGGTGGCTGATAAGGTACTGAATAGCCAATCGGTTCCTGGCATCCAATTGATTGATGTCTGCGCCGGCATCTATCAATATCCGAGTCAATTTCACTGTTTGCTCCATGATGTGCTTAGGGCGAGAAAAGAGAACGTGAAATAGCGTTTCGCCATCGGCGTTTGTTCCGTTCAGCTCCGCTCCTTCGTCAATTAGAAACTCCACGATGTCATATCGGTTTTGGGGCGTTTGATTCGCCATAGCACAGAATATGACAGGCGAGCCGTTTTTGGGTGCTTCGTTTAAAAGCTGCTTGTTATAGTGGATTTTGAACTGTGCCAGCGTCTGCGTTTTGGCAGAAAAATACATATCCATACCGTTACCATCCTTTGGTGGATCTGTTTTTAACCAACGTTGGACCTTCAATTGGGAATGCAGAATTGCATAGGCTCTCCAAATCATCCTTGAACCTGTCGTAATCAAAATCCACTTTAGCCTTTATGCGGCTTGCCGCCGCCAAAAGCATTTCTTTGGTCAGGGTGACTTTCCCGGCAGTGTCGGCGCTATGGTACTTATCAAAATCTATCCTGATCTCCACGGAGGCAACGCTCTTGCCGCACAAGAATTTCACCTTTTCCCTATAGCCGCGGGCGGCGTATTCGTCACGGGGAGCCACGATGGGAATGATGCCGATGATCTGCAAGGTGCGGCTATACTCCCTTTCTTTGAAAAATTTGTGCACTTTTTGAGTGAATCGATACACTTCATTGTCGATGCCGTAATGATCCTTATAATAAACCGGTGAATTGATATTCAGTTCCATGCGTACTTGCCCCGCTCTATTGATCGATTAAAGCAATTATACCATATAAATGCGGAATAATCCACCGCTGTGTAACAGGCGGCGGGCGGGTTTGCAGTGAAAAAATAGATATTTGAGCAGCCGGGACTCTTGACATCTGCGGCTGCCGTGCTATAATACTTCGTAATTGAAAGATTCAAAAACGAAATAACAGAGGAGGATCAGAGTTGAATTTTCGCCTGGAAACTGCCAAAAAGTTCTCGCTGGCCTATCGGCAGGTGTGCAGGCCCCTGTGCAGGGAACTGGGGCTGCCTCAGACGGCCTTTGACATCCTGATGTTTTTGGGGAATAACCCCGCCTATAAGACAGCCCGGGACATTGTGGAAATGCGCCGTATTAAGGCAAACCTGGTCTCGGTGCATGTGGACCGACTGGTGCGGGAGGGATACCTGGAGCGGCAGCAGGTCCCGGGGGACCGGCGAAAAACCCTGCTGCTCTGCACGGACAAGGCACAGCCCGTCATTGCAAAGGGACGGCTGCTGCAGGAGGATTTTTTCGAGAAGCTGCTCGACGGGATGGATGAGGAGGAGCGGAATGCGTTTTCCGCAGCCCTACACCGGATCGGAGAAAACCTGGATGCGATCTTGGAGGAGGAAACATAATCGATGGATATTTTACTGACGGTCATTGTGACCTTTTTTGCCGGCATGGGCGCGGGGCTGGGCACCGGTTTCGCCGGGATGAGCGCCGCCGCGGTCATCAGCCCGATGCTCATCACCTTTCTGCACATGGATCCCTACATGGCGGTGGGCATCGCCCTGTCATCCGATGTGCTGGCCAGTGCCATTTCAGCGTATACCTATCACAAAAACAAAAACCTGGACATCAAAAACGGCCTGATCATGATGGCCAGCGTCCTGGTTTTTACCGTGGTGGGAAGCTATGTGGCCAAGCTGGTGCCCAGTACGACCATGGGCGGGTTTTCGGTGTGCATGACGTTCCTGCTGGGCATTAAATTCATCGTGCGGCCGGTTATGACCACCAAGGAGGCCATGGCGGGGGTATCTGCCGGGAAACGGGCGGCCCAATCCGTGGTCTGCGGCGTGGTGATCGGCTTTATCTGCGGGTTTATCGGCGCAGGCGGCGGCATGATGATGCTTCTGATCCTGACCAGCGTCATGGGCTATGAGCTGAAGACCGCCGTGGGCACCAGCGTATTCATCATGACCTTTACGGCCTTGACCGGTGCGGTATCACACTTTGTCATAGGCGGTCTGCCGGATATTCTGGTGTGGGTGCTGTGCGTGATCTTTACGCTGGTCTGGGCGCGGATCGCCGCCGTGTTTGCCAACAAGGCGGAGCCCAAGACCCTGAACCGGGCCACCGGTGTGGTGCTGGTGGTGCTGGGCGCGGTGATCATGGGGTTCAAGCTGCTGCAGTGATCGGCCCCGGCGGAAGACAACAAAACAGAGGGCTGCGCGAATGGTTTCGCGCAGCCCTCTGCGGTGTTATAGGGAGGAATCGCTTTCAGCAAAGTGCCACCGCCAGGCCCACCATGAGCGGCATGGTGAGGGCGCTGAGCAGGGTCTCTCCTGCCACCAGGCCGGAGGCCAGGGCGGTATCCCGGCCATAACGGGCGGAGAAAATACTCAGCAGGGCGGCGCAGGGAGCGGCAGCTGCCGACACCACCGCTACGGCTACGCCATGGTCGACATGCAGCAGCAGGCAGAAACCAATGGCAGCGGCCGGGGTGACAATGAGCCGCAGGAAAATGGCCAGCCAGGTATCCCAGCCCCGGAACGCGGCCGGCAGGTTGGCCTGGGAGAGCTGATAGCCCACGATGACCATGGGCAGGGGGGTGTTCAGCTGGGAGAGATAGGTGACCGGGGTGAGGATCAGCTCCGGCAGGGACACATTGCCCAGGTACAGAGCCAGGGCCACTACCACACTGAGAATGCCCGGGTTGAGCAGAATGGTTTTCAGCGACAGGGCCTGCCGGCCGCCGGACATCTGCGCCAGGCCATAGGTCCAGGCAAAGAGGGTGAACACCGTGCAGAAGGCGGAACCGTAAAAGACGCCGATGGTGCCCAAAAGGGCGGCCTGGAGAGGATAGCCCATGAAGCCGCAGTTGGAATGGACTACGCTGAAGCGCAGGTCATCCGCTTTTTCCGTTTTATTACGGAAGAAGAACTGGGCCATGACCACGCCGAAGGCGTGGATCAGCAGACCCAGCAGCAGCGCCATGCAGAAGTTGTGAAAGCCCTCCGCCTCAAAGCTGCGCTGAAAGGCCACCACCATCATGCAGGGAGAGACCACATACATGACCAAATGGCTGCCGTCCCGGCTGAACTTTTCGCCGATCATCTTGGCTTTGCCCAGGGCAAAACCGACGCCGGCCAATATAAATAAGATGAGCACCTGCTGCCCAACGGTCCACACAGAATGGAGCAAAAAAAGCCCTCCTTTCGAGCCGATAAAAGAAAGTGTAACACAATTCGCAGCGGTGTCAAGAGTTTTGGTTGTTTTAGAGGGAAAAATAGCGTATACTTATACCAACTGGTTTTATTCACGGAGGGTTTACCCATGAAGCTGATGGTTATCGACGGGAACAGCATCATCAACCGCTCGTTTTACGGCATACGGCCCCTGAGCACCCGGGACGGGCTTTTCACCCACGCGGTGTACGGCTTTGTGACCACCATGCAGCGGCTGCTGGATGAGGAGCAGCCGGAGGCCCTGTGCGTGGCCTTTGACCGGCGGGAGCCCACCTTCCGCCATAAGGCAGACGAGAATTACAAGGCCACCCGCCACGCCATGCCCGAGGAGCTGGCCATGCAGATGCCGGTGCTGAAGGAAGTGCTGGACGCCATGGATATCCCACGCTATGAGATGGCGGGCTGGGAGGCGGACGACCTCATCGGCACCATCAGCCGCAGGTGCCAGGCGGCGGGCTGGGACTGCGTGGCCGTTACCGGCGACAAGGACAGCCTGCAGCTCATCACCGACCACACCAAGGTGAAGCTGGTGTCCACCCGCATGGGCCAGACCACCACTAAGGACATGACCCCGGAGACCTTCCGGGCGGCCTACGGCTTTGACCCCATTCACATGATCGACCTGAAGGCGCTCATGGGCGACTCCTCCGACAACATCCCCGGGGTGCCAGGGGTGGGGGAGAAAACCGCCATGGCCCTGGTACAGGAGTACGGCTCCATCGACGAGATCTACAGACGTCTGCCGGATATAAACGCCAAGCCCGCCGCCATCCGCCGGCTGACCGAGGGGGAGGAGAGCGCCCGGCACAGCTACTGGCTGGCGACCATCGTCACCGATGTGCCCATGGAGTTTGCGCCTGAGGATAATCTGCGCCGGCCCTTTAAGCCGGAGCTGTATGACCTGTTTCTGAAGCTGGAATTTTCCAAGCTAATCGAAAAATACGGCTTGTCTCCGGTCCGGCAGGCGGAGGAAAAAACGGAATACACCGTGACGGTGGAATCGGTAACCGGCGAAGCGCAGGCGATGCAGCTGCTGGCAAAGTGGCGGCAGGCGGACCATGTGACGGTCTATGCCCTGCCGGACCTGACGGCCCTGTCCGTCCAGTGGGACACGGGAGCGGACACCGCTGCGGCGGCGGAGCTGCAGGAGAACACCTACGGCGGCGACTGGCAGGCGCTGCTGGCGGCGCTGTTTGCCGCGGACATCCGCAAGGTGGGGCATAATATAAAGGACACCATGCGCGCCCTGCTGGAGCGGGGCGTGGACCCGGAGGGGTATATATTCGACACGGCCCTGGCGGCCTATCTGCTGGACGCCACAGCGGGCAGCTACGACCTGCAGCGGCTGTTTGTGACGTATTTCAACGAGGAGCTGCCCAGGCCCGCGCACCTGGAAAAGGAGGCCTTTGCGCCCCTGGGGGACACCGCTGCCGCCTGGGCGGCCCTGCACAGCTACGGCTCCGCCGTGGCGGCGCTGTACGACATCCTGCCGGGAAAGCTGCGGGAGCTGGACATGACTGAGCTCTACGAGACCGTGGAGCTGCCCCTTTGCGCCGTGCTGGCCCGGATGGAGCAGCGAGGCTTTTTGGTAGACGGCAAGGCCCTGGCGGCCTTCGGCCATGACATGGCCGACCGGATCGCGGACCTGGAGGGCCGCATCTACGACCAGGCCGGGGAGAGCTTCAACATCAACTCCCCCAAGCAGCTGGGGACGGTGCTCTTTGAAAAAATGCAGCTGCCCCACGGGAAAAAGACCAAAACCGGGTGGTCCACCAATGCGGACGTGCTGGAAAAGCTCCGCTGGCAGGCTCCCATTGTGGCGGATGTGCTGGAGTACCGGCAGTACGCCAAGCTGAAAAGCACCTATGCCGACGGCCTGCTGAAGGTGGTGGACCCGGACGGGCGCATCCGCACCAGCTTCCAGATGACGGTGACGGCCACGGGCCGCCTGTCCTCCACGGAGCCGAATCTGCAGAACATCCCCGCCCGCACGGAGGTGGGCAGCCGGATCCGGGGCATGTTCGTGGCCGCCCCGGGGAACGTGCTGGTGGATGCGGACTACTCCCAGGTGGAGCTGCGGCTGCTGGCCCATATCTCCGGGGACGAGGCTATGCAGCAGGCGTTCCTCTCCGGAGAGGATTTCCATACCCTCACGGCGGCCAAGGTGTTCCATGTGGCCCCGGAGGAGGTGACGGGCCGGATGCGCTCCAGCGCCAAGGCGGTGAACTTTGGCATCGTGTATGGCATCTCCGCTTTTTCCCTGGCCCAGGACATCGGTGTATCCGTGGCCGAGGCCAAGGAGTATATGGAGCGGTATTTTGACACCTACCGGGGCGTGAAGCGCTATATGGAGCAGGTGGTGGAGACGGCCCGGGAAAAAGGCTATGTGGAAACCCTCATGCACCGGCGCCGGGCGCTGCCGGAGCTGAAAAGCTCCAATTTCAACATGCGCTCCTTCGGGGAGCGGGTGGCGCTGAACATGCCCATCCAGGGCACGGCGGCGGACATTATGAAGCTGGCCATGGTCCGGGTGGAGCAGCGCCTGAAGCGGGAGGGCCTGGGAGCAAAGCTCATCATGCAGGTCCACGACGAGCTGATCGTGGAGTGCCCGGAGGAAGAAAAAGAGATCGTGGAGCGGCTGCTGGAGGAGGAAATGAGCGGCGTGGTACGCCTGTCCGTGCCCCTGCCCGCCCAGGCCCACAGCGGCAAGACCTGGCTGGAAGCGAAAGGATAAATAATTATAAAGGAGAAAACAAATGGCTACGGAACAGAAAAAAGGCTTCACGCAGGCAGACATTATGACTCTGCTGGATACCCTTTATCAAAAGGTCCTCGCCGGTGTTCCCAAGGTGAGCGTGCCCGTCAGCGCAATGGCTCTGGACTACATGAGCAAACATTCCTCCAAGGAAGTTGCCGCAAAAGCCATGCTCAAGAACCAGGTCATCAAATGTGCCACCTCCGGCTTCCTCACAGGGTTCGGTGGCATTATTACTCTACCAGTTGCCATTCCCGCCAACATCAGTAGTGTTCTTTATGTGCAAATGCGCATGATCGCTTGCACCGCCTATATAGCCGGATACGACCTTCACAGCGACCAGGTACAAACTTTTGTATACGCCTGTCTGGCGGGTGTTTCTGTTAACCTGCTGGTCAAACAGTTCGGTGTTAAATTTGGCGTCAAGATTGCCGAGGGCCTCGCCAGGAAAATCCCCGGACGTGTCTTAACCGCAATCAATCAAAAAGTGGGCTTTCGCCTACTGACCAAAATGGGCAGTAAGGGACTCATAAATATCGGGAAGCTGGTTCCCGGAGTCGGCGCCTTCATCGGTGGCGGACTGGATTACGCCGAGACAAAAATCATCGCAGCCCGCGCCTATAAGTGGTTCGTCGAGGGCGACTTTTCCGATAACCGGGAATCCGCTCCTTTGGATACCATCGAGGTCGATTACACAGTGAACAATAGCCCTCAAGATACCGTCACTGGAGAAAATACATCTGAAAAAGAGCAGGTACACACATGAACAATATAATCAAGATCGTACCCATGAACGCGGACCATCTGGAGGAGCTGGAAAAGCTGGAGAGGATCTGCTTTTCCCGGCCCTGGAGCCGCAAGATGCTGGCGGAGGAGCTGGAAAATCAGTGCGCCGCCTTCCTGGTGGCCCAGGACGGAGACACGGGCAAAGTGATCGGCTACGCGGGCCTTTTGGTGGTGGCCGATGAGGGCTACATCACCAATGTGGCGGTGTTCCCGGAGTACCGCCGCCAGGGCGTGGCGGCCAAGCTCCTGGCTGTGTTTGAAAACTTTGCCCGGGGGAACAAGCTGGCTTTTCTCACCCTGGAGGTGCGGCCCTCCAACACCGCGGCCATCGCCCTGTATGAGAGCTTCGGCTTCCGGCAGGCGGGCCGGCGGAAGAACTACTACGACTTGCCCAAGGAGGATGCACTGATCCTGACAAAAACCTACGGGGAGGCGGAAGCATGAACATTTTGGCCTTTGAATCCTCCTGCGACGAGACTGCCGTGGCGGTGGTCCGGGATGGGCGCACGGTGCTGTCCGATGCGATCCTGTCCCAGGCGGACATGCACGCCCTCTACGGCGGCGTGGTGCCGGAGATCGCCTCGCGCAAGCATGTGGAGGCCATTTCCGGCCTGACGGACCAGGCCCTCTCCGGCGCGGGTCTGACGAAAAAAGACATTGACGCGGTGGCCGTGACCTACGCTCCGGGTCTCATCGGGGCAGTGCTGGTGGCGGTGAGCTTTGCCAAGAGCGTGGCCTACAGCCTGGGGGTGCCGCTGATCCCGGTGCATCACATCCGGGGGCACATCGCCGCCAATTACCTGGCCTTTCCGGAGCTGGAGCCGCCGTTCCTGGCCCTGGCCATCTCCGGGGGCAACACGCTCATCGTGGATGTGAAGGACTATACGGAGATGGAGATTCTCGGGGCCACCCGGGACGATGCCGCCGGGGAGTGCTTTGACAAGGCTGCCCGGGTCCTGGGCCTGCCCTATCCCGGCGGCAAGCCCATGGATGAGCTGGCCCGGCAGTCCCAGGGGGGCGTATACGACCTGCCCCGGGCCCATGTGGACGGCGCTGACCTGGACATGAGCTTCTCGGGCCTGAAAACCGCCGTGGTGAATCTGGCCCATAACGCCCAGCAGAAGGGGGAACCCCTGGACCGGGCCGCCCTGGCCCGGGATTTCACCCGGGCCGTCAGCGATGAGCTGGTGCCCCGGGCCATGGAGGCTGCCCGGCGCTGCGGGCGAAAGACCATCGTAGCCGCCGGGGGTGTGGCCGCCAACTCCATCATCCGGGCGGACCTGAAGGCCGCCTGCGAAAAAGAGGGCTGCACCCTGTATGTGCCGCCCCTCAGTCTCTGCGGCGACAACGGCGCCATGATCGGCGCCCAGGGCTACTATGAATACCTGGCCGGAAAGCGCGGCGGGCTGGACCTGAACGCCTACGCCACCATGGACCTGGACGAAAGAGAATAACCGGCAGAACGGCTCAGCCTCTAAAAGAGGCTGAGCCGTTTTATGTGTCAAAAAATGCGGGGGTTGTGTCAAAATAGTAGAGATTGGCGGCAGCTTATTGACAGCCCGGGCGGGTAGTGTATAATGTATACTGCAAACTATATATCGGGAAATTTTAAGAGGTGAGCGCGTGAAAGCTACGGTGGTCGTGGACAACCGGGGAAGCGGGGCCCTTTCGGGTGAATGGGGTCTGTGCATTTACATTGAGTATGGCGAAAAGCGCATTCTGCTGGACACCGGGGCATCCGACCTGTTCGTGCAGAATGCGGAGAAGCTGGGCCTTGACCTGGCGGCGGTGGACGCGGCGGTGCTGTCCCACGCACATTATGACCATGCAAACGGCATGGAGGCGTTTTTCCGCTGCAACAGCAGGGCGAAGTTCTATGTGGGACGCACCTGCGGGGCGGACTGCTATTTCAAGAAACTGTTTTTGCGGCGGTACATCGGCGTGCCGAAGACCGTGCTGCAGGACTATCGGGACCGGATCGTGTATGCCGGGAAGGAGCCTGTGGAGATCCTGCCGGGGGTGCATCTGGTGCCCCACAAGACCGTGGGGCTGGAGCGCGTGGGCCGGCGGGAGAGCATGTACCGCCGGGAGGACGGCCGGTGGGTCCCGGACGACTTTTCCCACGAGCAGAGCCTGGTTTTGGAAACGGAAAAGGGGCTTGTGATCTTCAACAGCTGCTCCCACGGCGGGGCGGCCAACATCATCCGCGAGGTGGCGGGGATGTTCCCGGGCAAGACGGTGTATGCCATCATCGGTGGCTTTCATCTATATAACAAATCCAAGGCAGAGGTGCGGGAGCTGGCAAAGGAGATCCAGCAGACCGGCATCGCCTATGTGTGTACCGGACACTGCACCAAGGAACGGGCCTACCAGGTGCTGCGCCGGGAGCTGGGCGAGAAGCTGCACCTGCTGCAGGTGGGCCTGGTCATGGAATTTTGAAAGAAGAAAACGGAGGAAAACAGAATGCTGAAAATCGAACATCTGACCAAGACATATGGGGAGAAAAAAGCGGTGGATGACCTGAGCCTGCACATTCAGGCGGGGGAAATTTACGGCTTTATCGGCCACAACGGCGCCGGCAAGACCACAACGCTGAAATCCGTGGCGGGGATCTTGCAGTTTGACGGCGGGGAGATCCTGGTGGACGGCAAGTCCGTGCGCACCCAGCCCCTGGAATGCAAAAAGGAGATCGCCTACATCCCCGATAACCCGGATCTGTACGAGTACATGACGGGCATCAAGTATCTGAACTTCATCGCCGACATCTTCGGCGTGAGCGCCCAGGTGCGCCAGGAGCGCATCCGCAAGTATGCCGACCTCTTTGAACTGACGGCGGACCTGGCCCAGCCCATTGCCGCCTATTCCCACGGCATGAAGCAGAAGCTGGCCATCATCTCCGCCTGGCTCCACGACCCCAAGCTCATCATCATGGATGAGCCCTTTGTGGGCCTGGATCCCAAGGCGGCCCACATCCTCAAGGGGATGATGCGGGAGCTGTGCGACGCGGGCGGCGCTATCTTCTTCTCCACCCATGTGCTGGAGGTGGCCGAAAAGCTGTGCGACAAGGTGGCCATCATCAAGGGCGGCAAGCTCATCCGCTCCGGCACCATGGAGGAAGTGAAGGGCGACGACTCCCTGGAGGAGGTATTCCTGGAGCTGGAGGATGAATCATGCTGAAGATCCTGGTGAAAAAACAGCTGGGGGAGATCTTCCGCAGCTATACATATGACGCAAAAAAGAATCGGGCCCGGTCCAAGGCGGCCACCATCGGATTCTTTGTGTTTTTCGTGGTGCTGATGGTGGGCGTGCTGGGCGGCCTGTTCACCTTCCTGTCCCTGGCTATGTGCGGGGAAATGGCCCAGGTGGGCATGGACTGGCTGTACTTTACGATCATGACGCTGCTGGCGGCGTTTTTGGGCACATTCGGCAGCGTGTTCAACACCTATTCCAGCCTCTACATGGCCAAGGACAACGACCTGCTGCTGTCGCTGCCCATCCCGGTGCGGGTCATCATGGCGGCCCGGCTCATCAGCGTGTATCTCATGGGCCTGATGTATTCCGCCGTGGTGTATCTGCCGGCGCTCATCGTGTACTGGGTCGTGGTGGAGATGTCGGCTAAGACGGTGCTGGGCGGCCTGCTACTGCTGGTGCTGCTGTCTGTTTTCGTGCTGACCCTGTCCTGCGCACTGGGATGGGTCGTGGCTAAGATCAGCCAGAAGCTGAAGAACAAGAGCTTTATCACGGTGCTGGTGTCCCTGGTGTTCATCGGAGCATACTACTTCTTCTACGCCAAGGCTCAGAGCCTGCTGGCAGAGCTGCTGGCCAACGCCGTTTACTACGGCGACAGCATCCGCAGCGCGGCCTACCCGCTGTACCTGCTGGGCCGGGTGGCCGTGGGCGACGGCGCGGCCATGGCCATTGTGACGGCGGCGGTGCTGGTGCTGTTTGGCCTGGTGTGGTATCTCATCGCCCGGAGCTTTTTGAAGCTGGCCACCTCCACCGGAGCCGTGGCCAAGAGGGAATACCGGGAGAAGGCTGTCCGGCTCAAGAGCGTGGACAGCGCCCTGCTGGGGCGGGAGCTGGCCCACTTCACCGCCAGCGCCAACTACATGCTCAACTGCGGCCTGGGTACCCTGGGCCTGGTCATCGGTGCGGTGGCGCTGGTGTGGAAGGGCGGCGCCTTCCTGCCGATGCTGGAGATGGTGTTTGACGATAGACCGGGGGCACTGTCGGTGCTGCTGTGCGCAGGACTGTGCACCCTGGTGAGCATGAACGATATGGCGGCCCCCTCCGTGTCCCTGGAGGGCAAGAGCCTGTGGCTGGCCCAGTCCCTGCCGGTGAAGACGTGGCAGGTGCTGCGCGCCAAGCTCAGAATGCATCTGCTGCTCACGGCCGTTCCGGCGGCCCTGTGTGGCGTGTGCGTGGCCATTGTGAGCCCCGCTGCGGCGGCGCAGACGGCCCTGGCCCTGGTGGTGGCGGCGCTGTTTACGGTGCTGTCGGCTCTGCTGGGCCTGTTCCTGGGCCTGAAAATGCCCAACCTCCACTGGACCAGTGAGATCACCCCCATCAAGCAGGGCGGCGCTGTGGCCCTGGCCATGCTCAGCGGCATGGTGTATGCGGCGCTGCTGGCCGGCGGCTTCTTCCTGATCGGCTGGCGCATGGGCTATATGGCGTTTATGGCCGCCTTTGCCGCGGTGACGCTGGCGGCATGTGTGCTGCTGCTCCGCTGGATCAAAACGAAGGGCTGCGCCGTGTTTGCAAATCTGTGAGGGAAGTAAATATGGATAATATCATGGAGGTCCGCCATCTGCACAAGACCTTTGGGGATGTGCAGGCGGTGCAGGATCTGAACTTCCGCGTGAAAAAGGGAGAGCTGTTCGCCTTTTTGGGAGTGAACGGCGCGGGGAAATCCACCACCATCAACATCCTGTGCGGCCAGCTGCGCAAGGACAGCGGCAGCGTGATCATCGGCGGGGCGGACCTGGACCGGGAGCCGGACAGCATCCGGCGGAAGCTGGGCGTGGTGTTTCAGAACTCGGTGCTGGACAGGGAGCTGTCCGTCCGGGACAATCTGCGCAGCCGGGCGGCCCTGTACGGCATCAAGGGCCGGGCCTTTGAAAACAGGCTCGCAGAGCTGGCGGGACTGCTGGAATTCGGCGACCTGCTGAAGCGGCCCCTGGGCAAGCTCTCCGGCGGCCAGCGCCGGCGCATCGACATTGCCCGGGCGCTGCTTCACGAGCCGGAAATTCTTATTTTGGACGAACCCACCACGGGGCTGGATCCCCAAACCCGTGCCACCCTTTGGCAGGTCATGGGCCGGCTGCGCCGGGAAAAGGGCATGACGGTGTTCCTGACTACCCACTACATGGAGGAGGCGGCGGAGGCAGACTATGTGGTCATCATCGACCACGGAAAAATTGCCGCCGAGGGCACGCCCCTGACCCTGAAAAATACATATACCGGCGACTTTATCACCCTATACGGCGTCCGGGAGGAGCAGGTGAAGACCCTGGGGGCCGACTACGAGGCGATCCGGGATGCCTACCGGGTGTTCGTGCCGGATACGGCGGCGGCCACGGAGCTGATCCTGAAATTCCCGGATATATTCCGGGACTATGAGATCACCAAGGGCAAGATGGACGATGTGTTCCTGGCCGTTACGGGCAAAAAACTCACGGGAGGTGAGGGCAAATGACCGGACTGGGCGCGCTGATCCGGCGCAACACAAAGCTGTATTTCAAGGACAAGGGGATGTTCTTCTCCTCCCTCATCACGCCGGTGATATTGCTGGTGCTGTATGTCACGTTTCTGAAAAAGGTGTTTGACGATTCCTTCCGCTCGGCCCTGACGGAGGCTGGGGCGGTGGTTTCCGACAGCATTATAAACGGCGTGGTAGGCGGCCAGCTGGTGTCCTCCCTGCTGGCAGTGAGCTGCGTGACGGTGGCCTTCTGTTCCAATCTGCTGATGATAAAGGACAAGACCAGCGGCGCACGCCACGATCTGACCATCACTCCCGTGCGGCCGGCTGTCATGGCCATGGGTTACTATATGGCCAGCCTGCTGTCCACCCTCATTGTGACCCTCACCGCCGCGGCGGTGTGCCTGGGGTATTTGGCCTGGGCGGGTTGGTATCTCACGGCCGGGGATGTGGCCGCGCTGCTGCTGGATGTGCTCTTGCTGACCATGTTCGGCACGGCTCTGTCCTCCTGCATCAATTTTTGGCTTACAACCGACGGTCAGGCTTCGGCGGTGGGGACCATCGTCAGCGCCGGGTACGGCTTCATCTGCGGGGCCTACATGCCCATGTCCAATTTTGGGGAGGGGCTGCAGAAGGTGCTGTCCTTCCTGCCGGGCACCTACGGCACCAGTCTCCTGCGCAATCACACCATGGGCGGGGCCTTTGCCGAAATGGAGCGGCTGGGCTTTCCCGACCAGGTGGTGGAGGCCATCCGCAGCAGCGTGGACTGCAATCTGTTTTTCTTCGGCCACCAGGTGACAAACGGGCAGATGTATCTGGTCCTGGTGGGCAGCACCGCGGTGCTCATGGGGCTCTATGTGGCCTTTAATCGCATGGCCGTCCGCCGCACCCGGTGACGGAAGATGATATAAGCGTGTACAAAAGAGAGAAGCGCAGCTTCTCTCTTTTGTCTTGTCAAGAGGGGAAAATGGGAGAAAAACGGGGAGAGGAAATTTTTGGAAGCGGATATGTATTATGTAAATCGACATTATTTTTACAGAGTGAGGATATGGGAGGGGGAAAACGGTGGATAACTCCGGAAGGTATTGAAAACAAAGGCTAAGAGCATGTGGAAAACTCTGTGGATAATGTGGATAACAATTTGTAAAATCAAAAAACAGAAAATGTTATGTTAATCTGTCGGAGAGGGAAGAACGCACACCCGGAAGCGGAAAATGGCGGGAAAGGGCGGTTTTCTCCCTGGTGATTTTGACGAATGCAGGGGAGAGGCCGGAGCGCGGCCCGGATCCTGCGGGAAAATATGGAGGAAAACGCAGGAAAGAATACAGACTGTATTCCGCGCGGCCCGGAAAAATGAGAGTTGACGGCAAGTAAAAAAGATGGTATAATATCCAGGTCCGTAAAGGATATGCTTGTGTGGCTCAGTTGGTAGAGCAGCTCACTCGTAATGAGCAGGTCGCCGGTTCGAGTCCGGCCACAAGCTCCAGACTCCCCGCATGGTATGCGGGGAGTTTTTTGCGCGTTGACAAGGGTCGGGGCTGCAGGTATAATAGATACACGAACCCAAAAAGTAAATAGGTCCAGGGATGCTGTGCGGCTGTCTGCCGTAAAGCCCGCAGACGGGCAGGGGACAGTTTAAAAGGAACGGGTAAAGACCCACGCGAACGGCACTGTAGGCGCAAGGATGCACGGAAGCGGCGAAAGCCGCCGGGATGAAAGTCCGCCATTGGAAGGTAGGTTTCCGAGAAGGTACGCTGCAAACGGGGAGCGGATGCTCCGGGGCGCCAGTCAGGAGAATTGCACAGCGGAGGACACCACCGCAGCGGGCGCTTTCTTCGCTACGACATGTTAAGCATGAGAGAAGACAAGCGCCGGAACTTTCCGAGAAGGAAAGAACCGGCGTTTTCTGCACCGCCGGTCTGCAGCAATGCAGAGGGCGGCTTTTTTGCTATGGGACGGCAAAGGGGCGGCGGGCGGCAAAGAGGACATGGGCAAAAACCCGGACAGCAAAGGAGGAGCACACTATGCGCATCAACTGGTTCAAGGACGAAAATCACCTGGTATACATCAACGGCGCCACTCAGCTGGCGCAGCTGGAAAAGACACTGCATTTCCCCGGCCTGGAGGAGGCGGCCAACGCGCTGCGCCAGCATCCCACGGCAGAGGGCTTTACCATCAAGGGGCCCAAGCGCACCAGCGGACGGCTGTTTGTGCCGGATCTGACCTTCGGCGAACACATCGAGATGGGGGAGAATATTTTCTTCTTCATGGGCGAGATGCAGGAGTGCTATGTGATCTACTGGCCGGATGCGCCGGTGGCGAGGTGAAGCCGGAGACGGGACCGGTATCCACCGGCCGACGTAAGAGCTGCGGAAAATGCAATAGGTAAAAAATGATTCCCCGCCGCCCATACGGGCGGCGGGGAATTTAAGCGATCAGGGCGGGGGGGATCAATTGCCGGAGGGCATTTTCCAGGCGTGATGATCCGTGTGGAGCAGGTGGTGCGATTTGGCGCTCATGGGCGTGCCCAGGTAATCCCGGTACAGGGCCATGACATCCGGGTTCTCGTGGGAGAAGCGGACGGGCTCCGCCTGATCCAGGGCCCACAGCACGCTGCCCCGGCTCTCGGCCAACTCGATGCCGTCGTGAATGGGCTGGCCGCCGCCGCCGGCGCAGCCGCCGGGGCAGGCCATGACCTCTACAAAGTCATAGGATACATCGCCCTTTTCCAGGGCCCGCATGAGCCGGCGGGTATTGCCCAGGCCGCTGACCACCGCAATGCGGACGGTGCCGGCGCCGGGAATATCGAAGGTAGCTTCCTTCCAGCCATCCATTCCCCGGACGGCGCGGAACGCATCGGGGTCGGGATTGCTGCCCGTGACCATGCGGTAGGCCGTGCGCAGGGCGGCATCCATCACGCCGCCGGTGGAGCCGAAGACCACGGCCGCGCCGGTGCCGGTGCCCAGGGGACTGTCAAAGGGAGTTTCCTCCAGGGTGGCGGGGACGATCTGCTCGCCCCGGAACATGCGCACCATCTCCCGGGTGGTGAGCACCACGTTCACATCCGGATCGCCGCAGGCATCGGTCATATTGGGCAGGGCGCACTCGCTCTTTTTGGACACACAGGGCATGATGGACACCACGAAAATGTCGTGGGGATCCACGCCGAGCTTCTCGGCAAAGTAGCTCTTGGCCACGGCGCCGAACATCTGCTGGGGGCTCTTGGCCGTGGAGAGGTTGCTCACAAACCGGGGGAACTGACTCTTTGCAAACCGCACCCAGCCGGGGCAGCAGGAGGTGAACATGGGCCAGGTATAGCGGTCCCGATGGGTGAAACGGTCGATAAACTCCGTGGCTTCCTCCATGATGGTCAGATCCGCGGCAAAGTCGGTGTCGAACACATAGTCAAAGCCGATCTGCTTCAGGGCGGTGACCATGCGCTGGGCTGTGGCAAACTTGGGGTCCAGGTGGTAATACTCCGCCCAGGCGGCCCGAACGGCCGGGGCGATCTGCACCACGGTGATCTTCTTGGGGTCGGCCAGGGCGTCGAAGACCTTGCCGGTGTCATCCCGCTCCTGCAGGGCGCCCACGGGGCAGTGGATGATGCACTGGCCGCAGAAGGTGCAGTCGGAATCCCCCAGGCGGCGGGTCGTCCCCACGCCGATGGTGGTGTGGGAGCCGGTGCCCATCAGATCCCAGATGTTCATGCTCTGGATCTTGTCGCACACCTGCACGCAGCGCATGCAGCGCACACAGCGGTTCTCAATGCGCACCACGGGGTTGGAGAAATCGTCCTCCGTCTTCTTCAGGTCCTTGATGTAGTGGTCGCCCAGGAGGTTATAGTCGTTGGTGAGCTTTTGCAGCTTGCAGTTGCCGCTGCGGGTACACTTGGTGCAGTGGGTGTCGTGCTGGCTCAGCAGCAGGCGCATATTCACCCGGCGGGCCTCCCGGGCCCGGGGGGAATTGGTGCGGACCACCATACCCTCGGCCACTACATTATCGCAAGAGGGGATCAGGCGCGGATAGCCCTCGATCTCCACCATGCACAGCCGGCAGGCGGCGATCTCGTTGATGCCCTTGAGATAGCAGAGGGTGGGGATCTGGATGTTCACGGAGCGGGCCGCCTCCAGAATGGTGGTGCCCTCCGGCACGGAGACCGGCTTTCTATCAATGATGAGATTTACCATTTGTCAACTCGACCTCCTTTGAAGATGCCATAGCCGTAATGGTCGCACCGCAGGCAGCGGGAGGCCTCGGTAACGGCGCCCTCGTGGGTCAGGCCGCACTCGATGTCCTCAAAATCGCACTTGCGCTGGCAGGCTTCCCGCTCGGTGGTGTTGATGCGGCCATGGGGCGGGCGGTTGTTCAGCATGGGGCTGGGAATGTCAATGTCCACGGTGATCTCGTGGCGGTAGCCCAGGTGCTCGTCGATGTTGGCGGCGGCCACCTTGCCGGCGGCAATGGCGCGGATGGCAGTGGCGGGGCCGGTGACGCAGTCGCCCCCGGCGAAGACGTTATCCATGTCGCCCACCTGGCCGGAAAGACCGGCCACAAAGGTGCCGCGCTTAATGGGCACGCCGGCGGCGTCGAAGCCGCTGATCTCAATACCCTGGCCGATGGCCACCACGATGATGTCCGCCTCGATGCGGACCTCATCCAGGGCGGCGTTGTGGGGCCGGGGCCGGCCGGCCTTATCCGCCTCGCCAATGAGCTGGGGCTGGACCCACAGGGCCTTGGCCACGCCGTCCTCGTCCGCCTCAATGCGGACCGGAGCGGCCAGGGTCATGATCTCGGCACCCTCGGCCATGGCGCCGGTGACCTCGTCGGGCAGAGCGGTCATGTCCTCAATGCGGCGGCGATACACGCAGGTGACCTTCTCGGCACCCAGGCGGATAGAGCTGCGGGTGACGTCCATAGCCACATTGCCGCCGCCGATGACCACCACCTTCTTGCCGGTGAAATCGGGCATGATGTCGTCGCCGATGGCCCGGAGCATCTCCACGGCGGACATGACGTTCTTGCTGTCCTCCCCGGGGATGCCGGTTTTCTTGTCTTGGTGTGCGCCGATGGCGATATACAGGCAGTCATACTGCTTTTGCAGATCCTCCAGCCAGATATCCTTGCCCACGGTGATGCCGGTATGTACCTCGATCCCCAGGGACAGGATGGACGCGATCTCGGCGTCCAGCAGGTGCCGGGGGAAGCGATAGTTGGGGATGCCGTAGCGGAGCATGCCGCCCAGCTGCTTGGCCTCCTCATACACGGTGACCTTGTGGCCCATGAGGGCCAGATAGTAGGCGCAGCTGAGCCCGCTGGGACCGCCGCCCACGATGGCAACGGTCTTGCCTGTGGCCGGCGCGCATGGGGGCTGGGGCACCTCTCCGGCGTGATCCACGGCGTAGCGCTTGAGCCCGCGGATATTGATGGCATCGTCGATCATATTCCGGCGGCAGCGGGCCTCGCAGGGATGCTCGCAGATATAGGCGCAGGCGGTGGGGAAGGGGTTATCCTTGCGGATCAGGCGCACGGCATCGGCGCAGCGATCCTCGCCCACCAGGGCCATGTAGCCGGGAATATCCACCCCGGCGGGGCACAGGGCCACACAGGGAACGGGGTATTTCAGCCCGGCCAGGCAGCGCTGGTGGAGGATGTGCTCCTCATAATCATCCCGGAAACCCTCCAGCCCGTCTACCACCAGGCGCGCAGCGTCCCGGCCGATGGCGCAGTCCGCCGTGTTGACGATGGTGCGGGCGGTCTTCTCAATGGTGACCAGGGTATTCATAGTGGCGGTGCCAGAGAGAACCTGTTCCAAAAGCAGAGCCAGCTGCCCCAGGCCGATACGGCAGGGCACGCATTTGCCGCAGCTTTGGGCATGGCAGAGGCGCAGAAAGCTCAGCGACATATCCACCGGGCACAGACCCGGAGGGCTGGCGGCGATCCGGCGCTCTACATCACGATAGAGATTCTCCACCACAGTCTCGGCTTTGCTGGGAGACTTGATATCCAATCTGCTCATTCGCGACCAACTCCTTTTCTGATTATATAATATTAGAATGGCACAAACGGACGGGAATGTCAATTAATTCGAAAAAGTTTTTAATATGTATTTTTTTTATTAAAATACACGGAAAAACATGGTAAAAAAGTTTTTGAAAATTTTCAGGGAAAAAAGAAAAGAATTCGGAAAAAACAAAAAGTTTGCCAAACTTTTTCCGAAGATTGATAAAAAAATAATTTTAGGACCCGGGAGGATATTTGTCGAAATTTGTCGAAAATAAACAACAAGAAATCGTAGAAAATTGCTAAAATTTTCTTGAAAACGACACTGAAATATGGTATATTATATGCAAGGCAAGGGAGGGCTGTTGAGGAAGAATGGATTATGCGCTGAAAATTTAATATGTAAGGACGAGGGAGAATATGGAAAACAAGGCAAGCGTTGTTTTAGCAGACGCAAGCGAGGAGTATCGAACGATACTGAAGAAGACCATGGAGAGTACAGGGGAATTCCAGGTGGTTGGAAGCACCGGCTCCGGGGCGGAGGCGCTGCGACTGGTTCAGCAGCTGTATCCGCAGCTGCTGATCATGGATCTGGTTTTGCCTGAGTTGGACGGATTCGGTCTGCTCAAGCAGCTGCAGAGCATGGGGGACCGGGCACCAAGGACCATTGTGGTGTCCGCGTTCTGCGTGCAGCGCACTGTGAGCCAGGCGGTGCAGATGGGCGTGTGGTACTTTTTATCAAAGCCCTGCAGCGAAGAATCCTTACTGGAACTGATGCGTCAGGCAGCCCAGTCCCAACAGGAGACAGGGGATTTTTCCCCGGCTCTGGAAGGGCAGGTGACAGCGATCATCCATGAGATCGGTGTGCCGGCGCATATCAAGGGGTATCAGTACCTGCGGGAGGCCATTTTGATCGCCGTGCAGGATATGGACGTTATCAACGCGGTGACCAAGGTGCTGTATCCTGAGGTAGCCAGCCGATTCTCTACCACGCCATCCCGAGTGGAACGGGCGATCCGCCATGCCATTGAAGTGGCGTGGGACCGCGGGGATCTGGAGACCCTGCAGAAATATTTCGGATACACTGTGAACTCGGCGAAGGGTAAGCCTACAAATTCGGAATTTATTGCCATGATCGCAGACCGGCTGCAGCTGAAGCTGCGGCGCAGCCGGGCCTGAAGCATGGCAACGCTACGGACGTACACCAGCGCATACGCCCGGCGGATAAACAGTCTCTGCCTGTGATGAAATCACGCACCCGATGTATGTCGGGTGCGTGATTTCTTTGCTTATTGCTCAGATTGCTGTTCGGAGGCCGATTCCGGTTCGCCCTCCTCATACTCCGCAGGCTTGCCCTTGTAGATGTTCTGCATCTCCCGGTCCACCTCGAATACCGCCTCGGAACACAGGCGCAGGCGGTTGGCGTCCGCCTGGGAGAAGGCGCGGGTGGATTTATACCGCAGCTCATGCTCCAGGCTGGCCCACATATCCATGGCGATGGTGCGCAGCTGGATCTCCACCGGCAGGTGCAGCGTGCCCTCGGAGATGACGATGGGCACCTCCACGATCAGGTGCAGGCTGCGGTAGCCGGAGGGCTTGGGAGTTTTTATGTAGTCTACCTCCTGGATCACCCGGAAGGACTCGTTCCGGGTGAGAAGGCTGCGCAGATAGTAAATATCATCCAGATAGTTGCAGATGATGCGGATGCCGGCCACGTCCTGGACATAGGCGTAGATGTTGTCAATGGTGACGTCGTGGCCCCGGCGCTGGAGCTTCTCCACAATGGAGTCCAGGGTCTTGATGCGGTACTCAATGTGGTGGATGGGCGAGCGGTCATTCAGTGTGGCAAACTCCTCATCCAGGATCTCCATCTGCGCCACGGCCACTTTCAGGGCGCTGCGGTACAGGTGGTTTACCCGCACCATGCCTTGGGCCAGCTCCCTCTCCTGCTGGGGAGTGGAGTTGGGCAAATGTATGTTTTTCAGGGACGGGCGGTTGGGTTTTTCGACCATCATGGCTGTTGCTCCTCCTTGCCCTGTGGGCAAAATTCTATCCTCGGGACATATTATACCATAGATGATGGATAAATGTATGAATAATTTGTGTTATTTGCAAAAAAGCCGCAGCAGGCAAATTGCCTGCTGCGGCTGAAGTGCTCGGTCAGCGGATACCTGCCAGGAAGCAGGTGGGGTCTTTTTTCAGCTGCTCCCGGCCCCAGCGGAGCATATCCGCCACGCTTACGCAGGAGGTGACAACGCCGCTCTCCCAGCGCTCTGCCGTAACGGACTGCAGAAATTCGTCCGGGCGGGCGGTGCGGACATAGTAAGGATGGGCCTCGTCCGTGTTGATGACGGCGGCGGGAGCCATGGCCTCCGTGTAGAAGCCGTTTTTGCCCGCCAGGATGTCCAGGCAGTCCTCCACGGCGTTGAAGGCGGTGGGATAGCGCCCGGCGCCCTGGCCGAAGAAGCTGTGGCGGCCGATCTTCTCCCCGTAGTAGGTGATGAGATTGAAGTTTTTGGGCACGGCGGCCTCCAGGTCATGGCTGGCCACCAGGGTGGGTTCGATGAAGGCGCAGACGCCGCCGGCAGCGGCCTTGGCGGTGGCCAGGAGCTTGCACACAAAGCCGTGGGCCTGGAATGCCCGGATGTCCCCGTCGGTGACGGTGCGGATGCCGAACATGGGGATGTCCTCCTCCCGGAGGAGGGCATCAAAGGCAACGTTGGCGGAGATGGTCAGCTTGCGGCGCACGTCATCGCCGTCTATGTCGGCGGAGGGATCCGCCTCGGCATAACCCAGCTCCTGGGCCTGCTTTAAAATCTCCGGGAAGGACACCGGGGCGGCGTGCATGGCATCCATGATGAAATTGGTGGTGCCGTTCATGATGCCGCCCAGCTCGGTGATGGCGTCCAGCCGCTTGCAGCGCTCCAGATTCACAAGCCAGGGGATGCCGCCGCCCACGGCGGCGGTGCAGCGCAGAGACACGCCGTTTTCCGCCGCCAGCTGCGTCAGCTCGGGATAAAAGGCGCTGATGACTGCCTTGTTGGCGGTGACCACATGCTTGCCTGCGCGCAGGGCGGCGCAGATATACTCATAGGCCGGGTGCAGGCCGCCCATGACCTCAATGACGATGCCGATGGCGGGGTCATCGGTGATGGCGGCCATGTCCGTCACCGCCAGGGCGCCCAGCTCCGGCCGGGGACGGCGCACCAGCACCTTGGTAACAGTGAGGTCCGCCCGCTCCGCGCAGAAGTCCAAAATGCCGCCGCCTACCACGCCGCAGCCCAAAAGTCCGATGTTCATAAAAAAACCTCCTCCGGGTTTGTTTTTTCTGCCCTCATTCTATAAGAATCTGCTTGGGATGTCAACAGACAACAGAAATACACAGCCCCGCACCGGGTGCGGGGCTGGAGATGGTCCAAATTCAGTTTTCCGCCGGGGCGGTGGCGATCCACTGGCCCTGGCGCACCTGCACCTCGCCGCACTCCAGGGCGACCAGGAGCTCCGGCTTCAGACGGATGCGGCCCTTTTGAAAGAGCAGGGTGATGGTGGAGCCAGCCAGCTCGAAGTATCCCTTTTCTTCCCCCCGGCGCACGGGCTGATTTTCCCGGAGGTTCACGATGCCGCCCACCACCAGGGCGCCGATCTCCGTTTGCACCACGGGGCCGAAGTGGTCCGTATGGAGCAGCGTCCAGCTGCGGCGATTAAGGGCGAAGACGGGGTATTTCTCGCAGGCGATGGGCTGCACGCTGTGCAGCACGCCGGGGATGAAGTGGTTTTCTCCCTGGAAGCCATCGTCGATGTAGCAGTAGTGGTGGTAATCCGACGGGCACAGGCGCAGCACCAGGCAGTCCCCACCGGTGAAGCGGGCAGCCAGGTCCGCGTCCTGGAGCAGGTCGTGGAGACTGTAGTGGGAGCCCTTGATGGCAAAGCTGCTGTCCTCCCGGATAGGATAGGCGCTGAGCCAGCCGTCACAGGGGCTGATGAGGTGAGAGGGCTCGGCGTCAAAGTCAGCGGGCGCCCGGGTGCGGAGAAAGAGATCCCGATAGGTCCGGAAGCTTTTTCGCTGCGCCTCCGTCAGCTCGATGCCGCTGCGCCGGGCGTAGGGGGCGATCAGGGGCCGGGACAGGCGGGAGCGGAGAAACGCCACCGCCAAACGGTCGGCATGGGTGGCGAGGATGCCCTTGAGCAGCAGCCGGCCCGGAACGGTCCCATACAGAAAGCGGACAAAGCCGGAATTACCGCTCACGGCCTTACCCCCAGCAGCACGATGACCAGCTCGCCGCAGCCCGCAAGGATCATGAGGATCATGCCCGGCAGGCGGGGCTTCGCCAGCTTGAAGGGGGTCAGGAAGGCCGCAGCCATCACCACCAGCAGCGCCGCGCCGAGAATGGACAGGGAGCCGTGCAGCAGCCGGGCCAGGCCCAGTACCGTGGGCAGAAACAGGGCGGCGGTGGTGACGGGCAGGCCCAGATATACCTCTCGCTGGCCGCCGGTGGCGTCCTGCCGCTCCTCCTCGTCCACATTGAACCAGGCCAGGCGGATCAGCGCCGCCAGCACATACAGCCCCGCCGCCAGGGCGGCATAGAGTGCGCCGTGGGCCGCAGCGTAAACCGTGACGCCGGGCAGCACACCGAAGCAGATCAGGTCGCTGAGAGAGTCAATCTGCACGCCGAAACGCTTTTCCTGCGGGGTCCGGTCTTTTTTCGTGGAGGCGATCTTCCCGTCAAACATATCGCACAGACCTGCCAAAAGGAGGCACAGCAGCGCCCATGGGATCCGCCCGCCCATGGCGAAGCCGATGCCCGTGAGGCCCGTGAGCATCCCGATGTAGGTCAGGAGCACCGTATAATTGTAAACACCCAGCATGTTGTAAAAATTCCCTTCCCATTTTTCCGGCGGCCGATGATCTGCACGCCGCCGGATTCCCAATGGCCTTTATCCTGCGACCATATTTTCGCTGCCCGACGGGGCCGGGAAAAACATGGCACAAAATGCGCATAATAACCAATTTGCAAATATTATAACATAAAAAACGGTATCTGAACAGTACAGATTTCCATTTGGCAAAAACAGGGCCGGGGCGATTGTGCCCCGGCCCTGTTTGCCGTGATAAGATGGGGTGCGGAGAAAGAGATCAGAACAGCTCCTTCTTCCTTGCGACGAATACGCCGCCGGTCAGGGCCAGGATGGCCAGGCCCATATACAGCACCACGCCGGCATCGCCGGTGGCGGGCGCCTTATAGCCCAGGTTGGTCATCAGAGAGGTGATCTCCGCATCCGTCAGGCCGATGGCCTTCATATAGTCCTTGGCGCCCTTCTGCAGGTCAGCCTTGGACAGATCCTCCACGCCGAAGGCGGTCTGGAGGGTCTTGATGATGTTGCTCTCGGCGATGGCGGTATACTTATCGGTGCCGGGCTCCACGCCGTAGTAGTTATAATAGGTGGTCATATAGTCGTCCACCACCTCGCTGAAGGTGGCGCCCATGAGGCACTCCAGCAGGGCGCTGACGAAGCCGGCGCGGTCCTTACCCTCGGTGCAGTGGACATAGTATACGCCCTTGTTGGCAGCAAAGAAGCGCAGACCGTCTGCCAGGCCGGCCTGGAACTCGGGAGCGGTGAAGTCCACGCCCAGGTTCAGGTAAATGACCTTCTGCCCGGCATAATAGCTGTCAGCAAAGCCCTCGTAGGCCTGGGCATCCGCCTCGCTGTCCGCCAGGTTCATGATGACGGTGACGCCGGCCTTCTTCAGCGCGGCATCGGCATAGCCGTTGCGGCCCAGCTCGGGATTGATGGGGGAGGAGCCGCGGTAGAGCAGGTTCTTGCCCATGCCGGTGGTGGCCACGTTGCGGAAGTTGGCAAACTCCTCATCCGTCAGGTCGGGATAGTCCGCCCGGTCGTTGGTGCGCTGCAGCTCGTGCAGGATATACTCCGCCCGGTAGCCGTCCTTCTCCGCCATGGTGAAGGTGACCTCCACGGGATAGGTCACGCCCTCCCAGGCGGTCCAGTACCAGTTCTTATCCTCGTCCGTGTGCTTCACGGCCAGCTCATAGGTCTCGGCAAAGTTGCCCATGTTGATGGCCATGCTCACATAACCGGTGGGCTTGCCGTCCTCGCCCTTCTCCACGATAATGGCGGGCTTGCCGGAATCCACATAGGAATAGGTGGGGATCACGGGCAGGGTCAGGGTCTTATCCAGGAACTTCACGGTGACCAGGTCGCCCCAGTTGAAGCCCATGTCGCCCATGAAGTCCTCAGCCTTGCAGTCGGTATAGACGTTGCCGTACTTGGTCATCCAGATGTTGGCGTCCAGGCCGCCGATGGTGATCTTGCCGTCGTCCTCATCGGGGGGCAGGATGATGGTCATGCGGCCGTCGGGCTCGGCATACTCCTGGCCCACAACGCCGCCCAGGACGGTGGTGATATACTCCATGACGATCTCATCCAGGGGCAGGCCGGTGTCGAACTGGCTGGATGCGGCCGCGAAAGCATAATAGGTGTCGCCGCCGGCGGCGGTGAAGTTGTTGGTGATCACGGCGTAGGTCTGATCGGGATCGAAGGCCTGGCCGTTGATGCTCTCGATGGTGACGCGGTTGATGCTCTTGGGGCCGTAGTAGGTGGAGCCGGGATAGGTGCTGTCGGCCTTATCATAGGCCTTGGTGCAGTCCACAGTCAGCTCCATGCCCGCCGTCTGGGGGAAGCCGCCCAGGGAGATGGGCGTGCAGAAGGTGGATGCTTCCAGTGCCTCCAGCAGCTCACTGCCCTTGACGTATACCACGGCCAGGGTGTTGCCGAAGGGCAGAACGGTGGTCACGTCCGCCTTGGAAATATCCCCTGCGTGGATCCACGCCCGGATGCCGCCGCCGTTGGTGATGGCCACGGCATTGGTCATGTCAACGCCGGGGGCCTTGGTCTCGATGGCCCACATCATGGCATCGGTGATGAGGTTGCCCAGGTTGGTCTCCTGGGTGCGGTTGCCCGGCTCCTTGTCGCCGTTGAGCTCTACCTCGGACTGGGCAAACACGGCGCTGAACTCCGCGTCAATGGGATCCATAATGGCCTTGGCGGCAGCGGCCACCTTGGCGTCCTCGTACTCATACAGGCCCAGATCCAGCATCTCCAGATCCACGGGCAGCATGGTCTTGTTGTCGATGAGCAGGGCACCCACATAGGCAAGCTTCGTGCCGGTGGACTGGATGGGCAGCTCATAATAGGGGTTGTCGATATAAACGGGGTTGCCGTCCTCATCCACGCCGGTCTGGAGCTTCGCGGCGCCGGCCAGCATCACGGAATGGGAGTGGCCGTCAATGACGAAGTCGATGTCGGGGACCTTCTCCAGCAGGTCATAGGAGGTATTGGGCTCGGAGCTGCTGTCCACACCCAGATGGGACAGGCAGATCACCACATCCGCGCCCTGGGCCTTCAGGTCATCCACCTGGGCCTGGGCGGCGGCGTACATATCCTCCGCACCCAGGAAGGTCAGCCCCTGGATCAGGGCGGGGTTGGCCTTGGTCTGTGCCTCGGGGGTCTCCAGGCCGAAGAAGCCGATCTTCATGCCGCCCTTTTCGATGATGGTGTTTGCGTCAAAGATGGACTTGCCGTCCTTGCTGACATTGGCGCACAGCACCTGGAAGTTTGCGTTGGCCATGTTCTGCTTTAACTGCTCATAACCGTAGTCAAACTCATGGTTGCCGATGGTGGCTACATCGTAGCCGGCGGCGTTCATCATGGTCACGGCGTCGGCGCCCTTGTGGACGCTGACATAGATGGTGCCCTGGCTGTAGTCGCCGGCATCCACCAGGATGACGTCGGCGCCCCGGGCCTCGAGCTCGGCCTTCAGCGCAGCCACCTTGGCGTATTTGGCGATGTCGCCGTGCACGTCGTTGGTGTGCAGGATGACGGTGTTGCCGGCCAGATCCTGCTCCACCGGGTCTGCCCAAGCCGTGGTCACCATCAGAGACAGCGCCATGACTACGGACAGAAGCAGTGCTAAAACTTTCCGCATGGTTCTTTTCCTCCTTTAAAATTCAGAAACGTATTCGCGTTTCTCTGTACCCTTTATCATACAGGATTTTTCCGAAAAATGGAATCCTTTTGGAAAATTGGTACGCCAAAAAAACAAGGAGAAAATTATGCAATCTGCACAAGAATGAAAAAAGAAAAACTAAAAATTTCGACAAGTTTTGCCCGATGGGTTCAGGTTTCCAGGAGAAGGTCGCACCGCTCCGGCAGAGAAAAGACCCGGAAATACTGCTCCTCCAGGGGGATCCAGCGGTCCGTGAACTGCCGGAGCTTTTCCGGGCCGCTGCGCGCCTCGATGCGGCGCAGCTGCTCCCGGGGATCCACGGTGAGGAAGATCCGCAGGTGATAGTAGGGCCACAGGGCCGGGTGGCAGGCATAAGAGCCCTCCACGATGGTCAGCCGGGCGGGCGGGACCGAAACGGCCTGTCCCAGGGCCTGTTGGGCGCAGAGATAGGGCCGGTAGAGCGCAGCCTCGCCCCGGGCGGCGGGCAGCAGCACCTCCTGCAGGAAGCGCTCGTGATCCACATTTTCTCCGGGGGTTTGCAGCCGCTCCTGCGTGCGCTGGTGGGGCTGCAGGAAGAAATCGTCCATGTGGAACACCCGGCAGGGCAGCTCCGCCTGCAGCCGGGCGGCCAGGGTGGTTTTTCCGGAGCCGCAGCGGCCGTCAATGGCTGCCAGCACCCGCTCCTGCCGGTCCAGCAGCCCCTGGATGGCATCCAGCACCGGGGCTATGTCGGGGGAGGGACGGTCAGGCGTGGGGCCTTGAGAAAAATTGGGGTTTGTCATGGTCAGGTCCTCCGGGAGCAAAATGGTTTGCGGATGGTCTCCGCCTGTCCAGTATACCCCGCCCCGGCGGCGCAGTCAACCGGGGGGCGTCCCCGCCATTCCGGGGAGCGGATCGGCGCGGGAATCCGCCGGGTTTATGCTGCCAATCTCCGCAAAAGGTGTAACGCTTGCGTGCTGGAAACGGCCTGCCGCGCCAGTCTGCGGCCTGGCTCGCTTCTGCTAATAGGAGAGGAGAGGCTCCGTAGAGCCTCTCCTCTGTGGGGTTTTCTTTTGCCGGGGATGTGCCGATCAGGCGCGGCGCTTCTTGGAACGAAGCAATGCAGCGCCGGCCAGAGCCGTGATGCTCATGACAGATACCCAAAGCACCATGGCGCTGCTATCGCCGGTGGCGGGCTTATCGGGTGTGGGCTTGTCGGGATTATCCGGCGTGGGATGATCGGGATCGCCGGGATTCACAGGCGTGATGACTGCCTGGCAGACATCACACTTGCCGTCGTGGTCGGCGTCCACATGACCGGTGGCGGGAATGGCCCGGGTCTCGGACTCACCGCAGGCGCAGGAGCGGGTCTCCACACCGTCCGCAGTGCAGGTGGCGGGGGTGGTCACAGTCCAGTCGCCGAAGGTGTGACCGGTGGCAGGGATGGCCCGGGTCTCGGACTCACCGCAGGCGCAGGAGCGGGTCTCCACACCGTCCGCAGTGCAGGTGGCGGGAGTGGTCACGGTCCAGTCGCCGAAGGTGTGACCGGTGGCGGGGATGGCCCGAGTCTCGGACTCGCCGCAGGCGCAGGCGCGGGTCTCCACACCGTCCGCAGTGCAGGTGGCGTGAGTGGTCACAGTCCAGTCGCCGAAGGTATGACCGGTGGCGGGGATGGCCCGGGTCTCGGTCTCGCCGCAGGCGCAGGAGCGGGTCTCCACACCGTCCGCAGTGCAGGCGGCGGGGGTGGTCACGGTCCAGTCACCGAAAGCGTGGGTGTGAGCGGTGCAGATGATGTCCGCCCGATCGCGGATGCGGATGCGGGGGGCCATGGCGGTGCCGTCCTCCAGGACGAAGGTGTTGTCATAGGAGACAAGACCCGTGGCCTCGATGGCGCAGCCCACGGCGATGTTTTGTACATCCTGAGCGGTGGTGATATAGCCGTCGATAAACACCCGGGCCACATTGCCCTGGGCATCGCGGATCAGAATGGTCTGGATCAGGCCGTTGGCCATCTCGATGCCGGTGACATAGCCCTTGAGGGTGATGAGCTGGCCCAGGATGGAGCCGTTATTCACCTGGTCGGCGGTGACTTCCGCGGGTGTTACGGGAGTGCCCTCGCCGATCTTCTCAATCTTGGTCACGGCCAGCTGGCGCTCGCCCTGGTAGGAGCTGGTGGTGCCGCTGACGCGGACCTTGTCGCCGATCTTGAAGACACCGGCCACGGGGAAGCAGTTGATGCCGCCGGTTTCATCCTGAACATAGATGCAGTCAAAGAAGGCGGTATCCTTATCATAGCCGGAGGCGTTGGCGGTAACGATCCCCTCAACGGTGTACTTGATGCCCTCGTCCTTCTGGGCCTGGACCTCGGAGATGGGGGTGATCTTCACGGGGTTGAGATAGCTGACCAGGTTCTCGCAGATGCGATAGTTGGAATAGTTCTTCTCGGCGCCGTTATCCAGCTGGGCCTGGACCTCGAAGTTGGACATGAAGGCTGCGCCGGAGACGACGATGAGGCCCTTGCCCTCCAGCTGCTCGGTGGCCATGACCATCAGGCGGCTGTCGTTCTCGGCATAGGTGTACTTGGGGGTGCCTGCGCCGCCCTTGCCGTCCTTATCCACGTCCACAGAGTAGGTGGTGGCGTGGCTGTAGACCACGGGGGAGACGGTGGCGGGCAGAGTGGAGGTGGCGTCGCCGTTTGCATCCACGGTATAGATGGATGCGCCGCCGTAGTGGCTGAAGCGCTCGGTGTACAGCTTGTCGAAGGGATGGTCGGCATCCACGATCACGCCGTCTACCAGGAAGTTATCCGTGTTGTAGGCGCTGAAGTACAGTCTCCACTTATCCACGCCGTCGGCGGCGCTGCGCACGTCGTCATAGGTGGCGTCGTCGCTGATGCGGAGGCTGGAGCCCAGGGCCGCCAAAATATCATTCTGGGTCTCGGCCATGTGCTTGATGGCGGGATTGTTTTGGATGACGGGATAGTTTTCGTAGTTGTCGCTCCAGCCGGCCAGGATGACCGTTCCGCCGGCGGCGTTGAAGTCGGCCAGGGCCTTGAGCTCATCCGCGGAGTAGGTCCTGGGATCGGTCTGCGCAGCCTCCAGGCGGCGGCTGGGGGCGGTGAGGATGATGGCCTTATACTTGGGGTTCTTGCAGGCGGCAATCAGGTCTGCGCTGGTTTTTAGCTCATTGGTGCGCACGCTGTACTCCGCGGCGAGGTTGCCGAAGTTGCCCATGCTGTCCTTGTAGTTGCCGGCCACATACTCATTGTAATGAGAGGCGTCAATGCCGATGTAAACCAGAGAATCGGCATCCTGCACATCCAGCTCGATGGCCTTGGTGAAGGTGTACTCCTTGCCGTTCTGCTCCACCACGGCAGTGACGGTCACGGTGGTGACACGGGCCTTGTCGGGCGTCCACTGGAAGGGGATGTCCAGGGTGCTGCCGGCAGCGATGGTGTAGCCGGTCTTGTCGACGCCGATGGAGACGCCGCCGCTGATGGTGTAGCTCAGGGACTTGACGGTGGCGTCGGCGCTCTCGCTGTTAAAGAGGGTGGTGGTCAGGGTCAGCTCCTCGCCCGTAACGGGGGTGGCGGTGCCGCAGACCAGGTTGGAGATGCCCAGCTTCAGGCTCTCGCCCACCCACACGGGGGAGGTGACAGCCAGGTCGCCGTCTTTCTGAGTGACGCGGATGAAGTAGTAGCTGTAATCCGGGGCCAGGGTGACGGAGAGAGTGCCGTTCTTCAGCTCGGCGGGATCGCTCCAGGTGTAGGCCACCTTGCCGGAGTTGACTACTACTTCCACCTTAGCGATGGAATCGGAGGCATCGGGATCGTAAACGCTGACCTCGATGTCCAGCTTCTCGGGAACCGCAGAGATGTTGGAGCCCATCATCTGACCGTTGACGGTGTAGCCCAGCTGCAGGTTCTTATCCTCGGTGGCGTACATACGCATGGCGCGGATGGCCTCGTAGATGCCCTCCTCGGTAAAGTTATCGGTGAGGATAACGTCGCGGGCATCGTTGGCGTTGCCCCACTTGCCCTTGTGGTTATCCTGGTTGTTGGTGGGGGCCAGGTGCCAGCCCTTATCCAGGGCCATGATGTACTGCTCATAGCTGGGATAGTAGCCGCCGGCGCCGATCTGGCCTTCGCCGTTACCGACCTCCACCATGTACATGCGGCTGTCGATGACGGGGTTCCAATAGCTGAAATCCTTGAAGTTGCCGAAGGTGGTGCCGGGGTGGTTGAACTGGCTGATGGAGTTGGCGCCCTCAGACTGGCTCAGCAGGGCGTAGTAGGCCTTCATGCCTGCGTCGTCGGTCTTGTTGTTCAGGGTAGTGTTGTTGCGGGAGACCACGCCGGGGGTGTTGAAGGTGTTGATATGGCCGGGACCGCCGGACCAGGTCATCTCGAAGCCGCCCAGGGCCACCATGGAGCCGCTATTTGCGGCGTTGAAGGCGGCGATGGTGTCCTTATAGGTCTTCCAGCTGTGGCTGGTGTCGGAATCCTTGACCAGGGAGGCGTCATAGAGAGCGCCCTCCACATTGGGGTTATTCTTGGAATCGAAATAGTTGGAGTGGTCGGTGAAGGCCACGAACTGGACGTTGGCGCTGTCGGGGATGTTCTTGATATAGTCCAGCGCGGCGGACAGAGTACCGGCGCCGTCGGAATACTGGGTGTGGCCGTGGAGCTGGCCGAAGTAGAGCTGATAGGTGGTCTTGCCCACGGTGAAGAACCAGCTGAATTCGGCAGTCTTGCCGTCGGTACGGGCGGCAGTGACCTTGACGTCGACGCGGCCGTCAGCCATGTTGGCGGCGGGGGTGTAGGTGACGCGGCCGTTCTCGTAAGCTGCAGTCACAGCCTCGCCGTTCACGGTCATGGTGATGGTGGGGGTGTCGCCGGCGTTGGCCAGAGCCACGGAGATAGCGGGCTGTTTGTCGTTCCCGGTCTGGGCGGCCTTGGTGGGCTTGGGATCGGAGAAGACGGGCTCATTTTTGACGGGGATCACAGCGGTGCCGGAGATGGCTGTGCCCTTGGTATCCTTGCCGCTGACGGTGACGGTGAGCGTGTCGCCCGCCACGAGGGCCGCGGGGATGGTGACGGTGTAGGTGCCGTCCTCACCCTTGGTGACGGTGAGAGCGGTGCCGTTCAGCGCGGCGGTCATGTCACCCTGCACGCCGAAGGGGGCGTCCACGGTGAAGGTCAGCTCATAGTCCTGTCCCACATAGGCCGGGGCCACGGTGCCGAAGTCAACGGCGGGCGTGTTCACAATGCCGTCCACAGTCTGGGTGCCCTCCGCCACGGGGTAGAAGGAGAAGGAGTAGATGGTGTAGTCGGTGACCTTATACATGGAGTAGACCTTGAAGCTGTCGCTGTAATACTCCAGCCACTGGCTGTGGCCGCTGTACTTGGCGGTGCGGTGCTCCATCTCGTAGCCGCCCACGCCGCCGGAGCAGGTGCGGACCAGCCAATCGGCGTCGTCACTGGCAGTCTGGGTATAGAAGGCATTGTTGCCGGTGCCGTTTGCGCAGAGATAGCCGTAGGTGTCGTTGCGGAAACGGTAATACTCGCCGTTTTGCTCCACAGTGAACACCACGGCGCCGTTGGCGCAGACAGCCTTGCCGTCCTCAATGGTGGCGGCCGCCTTGTTGATGGCGGGACTGCTTTCGTTATCGTTCTGCGCGGCCAGAACAGCCTGGGCGTTCTGGTTGTAGATGACCACCTGGCTGCCCACGGTGAGGGGACCGGTGGGGGTGGGAGGCTCGGGGTCGGAGCCGCCGTCATCCACTACCAGGTAGAACTGCTGGGCAAACAGGGCCTCATCGCTGATCCTGCTGTAGCTGCTCCAGTTACCCTTGTCGGCATACCACTCCAGGTAATTTCCGCGGACATTGTTCTTAATATAGAAGCAGTCAGCGGTTTTGGCGTTTTCAATGGTCCAGGCGGTGTTCGCCTTATCCAAAGGCGTGCTGCCATAGCTCGTATCCATGGACAGCTTCTTGCCATCGGCGGTGGAGAAGGTGTAGGTGCCGTCGGCGTTGACGCCCACGGTCCAGATGTCCGCCTTGGTGTAACCGGTGAGCTTGCCGTCTGCAATGGTCACATCGGTGCCCTTGTTATAGAAGCCGCTGTACTCGCTGGACAGAGCCTTGCCATTAGCGGGGTTGAAGATGACCACTGTATCGCCATCGGACAGGCTGGTGACGATGCCGCTCTCCCGGACCTTGAAGAAAGCCTGAGCGAACAGGGCCTCATCGCTGATCCTGCTGTAGCTGCTCCAGTTGCCCTTGTCGGCATACCACTCCAGGTAGTTGCCCCGGACGGCATTTTTAATATAGTAGCAGCCGTCAGTGGCAGCCTTCTCAATGGCCCAGGCGGTGTTCACCTTATCCAAAGGTGTGCTGCCATAGCTCGCATCCATGGAGAGCTTCTTGCCATCGGCGGTGGAGAAGGTGTAGGTGCCGTCGGCGTTGACGCCCACGGTCCAGATGTCCGCCTTGGTGTAACCGGTGAGCTTGCCGTCTGCAATGGTCACATCGGTGCCCTTGTTATAGAAGCCGCTGTACTCGCTGGACAGAGCCTTGCTATTAGCGGGGTTGTAGATGACCACCTTGTCGCCGTCCTTAAAGAGGGCGGTGGGCTCCGGCTCAGGGTCGGGGGTCTCGCTGCCGGAGTCGATCACCAGGTAGATCTGCTGCTCGAAGGCATCGCCCGTGCCGGTGTAGGCGCTCCAGGTGCCCTTGGAAGCATACCACTGGAGGCGGTATTTGTCGGTGCGGGTGGCGTTGTCGATGTAGAAGGTGGCATCCTTGCCGTCCACGGCGCTGATCTTCCAGCTGTCGTTGACCTTGCCCACGGGGGTGCTGGTGTAGCCGGTGTCCATGGAGAGCTTCTTGTCGTCGGCGTTTGCAAAGCTGTAAGTGCCGTCGTCATTGATACCCACGGTCCACTTGTCCACATCGGTAAAGCCATCAAGCTTGCCTTCCGCAAGGGTCACATCAGTGCCCTTGTTATAGAAGCCGCTGTACTCGGTGGACAGGGTCTTTTTGTAAACGGGGTTAAAGATCACGACCGTGTCGCCATCCTGCAGGGTGGCCAGGTCCGTGACGATGCCGCTCTGGCGGGCGGGCGCAGCATCCAGCTTGTAGAGGGTGATGGCCTGCTGCTTAGTGTAGGTCGCACTCTTGAAGTAGCGGAAACGCATCTGATTGGAAGCGGCGTTAAACCGCAGATAGGCTCCGCCGGACACGATATTCACCGTGCCGTCGGCATTCAAGGTGATGGTATTGGCGGTTGCCTTATCGCCTGTTTTAAGGCCGTTTGCATCGGAAGTCTGATAAATATACTTTCCGTTTGCGCCCTTAATGGAATAATTGCCGTCGGACATTTTTTCAATGGTGACTGCAATGGCTTCCGTTGTTTCGATGGCGCCTTCCGAGATCTCAACGGTCTTGTAGTCATTGACAGCGTCGATCGTGGTGAGACTGCTGTCAAGGGCCACTTTGTCTCCCTCGGACACGATCAGGTAGGTGCCTGACCAATCCTCCGGTGCCTGCGTGACCTTTTTGAAGGTCTGTGGCGTCGGATCCGCCGCGAACACTGCTGTGGGCAGCAGCGACAGCAGCATCACCAGCGCCAGCAGCACGGATATCAGCCGTCTGCTATGTCCTCTCTTCTTCAAAATCTGATCCCTCCTGTTCATTTTGCACGGTGGTCTGCCCCGGGCGCCGGTGCTCCAAGGGCGGTTTCAGCTCTCACTGTAACAGCGCAATGAAAAATCCAAAACCGTACTTGTGTAAAAGCTGCGTGAAGTGCGCAGATAGAAAAAGCCGCCCATCCCGCGCAAGGCGGGCAGGCGACCCTTCACAACCGATGCTGTATTGCCGAGAGGGGATCCGAGTGACCAGGACAGAAGGCTGTGAAGGATACCGGAGATCTGGAGCAAACTCTTCGTGTGGATACCTATATTGTACCACAAGCTGCCGGGGATTGCCACCCTTCTTTTTTCGTTGGAGTGAAAAAATATCGGCAAATTTTTGCTGAATCCTCCAAAGATCCGGGGGATTTTCCTCCGGCGGATGCTCTTGACAGACGGCCCGGAACTTGCTATGCTGAATAAAATAACGAGGGGGAGGAAACTCCTATGAAGAACGGGAAAAAGACAAATCCGCTGGATGTGCGCGCCTGGTGGGGCAAAAACCGCCTCAGCTGCATCATCCTGGCGGCTGCGGTGGTGGTGTTCATCATCGTGCGGGCCCTGGCGGTGACCCATGAGCAGCCCCAGCCCCGGGGCGAGGATTACGCCGAGTATGAGACCGCCGTCATCACCGACATCCTTTCGGACAGCACCGAGCCCGACGCCGTATCCGACGGCGGCTATCGGGGCGAGCAGCTGCTGTTGGCCGAGATCCGCACGGGCCAGTACAAGGGCGAGACCATGCAGGTCTACAACTATGTGGGGCCTCTGTACGGCCAGGCTCTGAAAACGGGCCAGCGGGCGGTGGTGCTGATCTCCACCTATGCTGACGGCAGCCACACCGCCACGGTGTATGAATATGACCGGGCCGTGGGCCTGGCGGTGATCGTGGGTCTGTTTTTGCTGGCCACGGTGGCCGTGGGCGGCAAGGTGGGCGCGAAATCCCTGGTGGCCCTGGCCGTCACGCTGGCGTGCCTGTTCTTTGTGATGATCCCCCTGCTGATGAAGGGCGCACCCACGCTTCTGACGGTATTTCTCGTCTGCGCGTATATCACCGTTGTGACCATGGTGATCCTGGGCGGTGTGAGCCGCAAGACCATCTGCGCGGCACTGGGCACCATCGCCGGCACGGCCCTGGCGCTGCTGTTCGGCCTGCTGGCACAGGGGCTTCTGCACGTTGATGGGCTGCGGCTGGCGGAGGTGGAGCCGCTGCTGCAGCTGCGGCAGACGGGCACCCCTTTGGGCCTGCGGGGTCTGCTGGTGGCGGGGGTGGTCATCAGCGCCCTGGGCGCGGTGATGGACGTGGCCATGAGCATTTCCTCCGCCCTGACGGAGGTGCATACCGTGGCCCCGGATCGCAGCGGCAAGGATCTTTTCCGCTCGGGCATGAACATCGGCCGGGACATGGTGGGCACCATGACCAACACGCTGATCCTGGCATTTTTGGGCAGCGGATTGGTGTTCATCATCTACCTGTGCTCCCTGGGGCTGGATCCCCGGCAGCTCATCAGCTCGCCCTATATGGCCACGGAGGTCATCAGCGGCATCGCCAGCAGCATCGGCGTGATCCTGGCCGTCCCGCTGACGGCGCTCATCACCTCCCTGCTTTTGGGCGGCAAGAAAACCGCCCCGCTGGTAAAATAAATGCTTTACAGCTTGTCAAAAAAAGCCTCGCAGAGTTCGCGTCCGCAGACGCGAAAAGTTCAAATCATTTTTCACCGCGACCTGTGCGCGGGGAAAAATACCTCTCAGGCTGCCAGTGTGGAATTTTGCCGCCTGCGGCAAAATTATGCGCGCAGCAGACTGTGATCCTTTTGTCGGAAAAATCCAAAGGAATTTTCGACAGTTTAAAGCCCTCGGCCAACCGGCCGAGGGCTTTTATCGATTATTTCTCGCCTTTGCGGCTTTTGAACACGGTTTCCGGGGCGTGGATCACCACCCGGGTGTCCTTCTGCACGGAGCTGGTGAGGAAGGCGTTGCCGCCCACCACGCTGCCCTGGCCGATGGCGGTATTGCCGCCCAGAATGGTCGCGCCGGAGTAGATGGTCACATCGTCCTCCACCGTGGGGTGGCGCTTGCCGGGCTGGGCGTGGTGCCCGTCCCGGGTAGACAGGGCACCCAGGGTCACGCCCTGGTAGAGCTTCACCCGATCGCCGATGACCGTGGTCTCGCCCACCACGATGCCCGTGCCGTGGTCGATGAAGAAATAGTCGCCGATCTGTGCGCCGGGATGGATGTCGATGCCCGTGTGGCTGTGGGCGTACTCGGTCATCATCCGGGGCAGGATGGGGATCTTCATTTCGTAGAGCTCGTGGGCCACCCGGTATACCAGGATGGCGAACAGGCCGGGATAGGAAAACAATATCTCCTCCCGGGAGCCGGCGGCGGGGTCACCGTCGAAGGTGGCCTCCAGATCCAGCTGGACCCTTTGGGCGATTTTGGGGAGCCGGGTCACCATTTCGGTGGCCAGCTCCGCGGCCCGGTCCTCCTGCTCCTCCGGCAGCGTCAGGGCGATCTGCCGAAAAAGCTGCTTTTCGATGCGCTCCAAGAGCAGCGCGGCGTAGTCCTCCGGGGCCAGGCTCATGAGAGCCGCCTCCCCGTAATAGGCGGGAAAGATCAGCCGCCGGATGTCTTTGATCAGCAGGATCACGGCCTGCCGGTCCGGGAGCCGCAGCTTCTTGCCGTACAGCGGTACGGAGCCTGTGTTGTAGGTTTGCGCCATGGCCTTGGCTGCGGCGCAGATATGGTTTTCACTCATCATAAATCACTCCTGAAACAGCGGTGTGGAAAGGTAACGGTCGCCGGTGTCGGGCAGCAGGGCCACGATGGTCTTGCCGGCATTCTCCGGGCGGCGGGCCAGTTCGCTTGCGGCGTGCAGAGCGGCGCCGGAGCTGATGCCCGCCAGCACACCCTCGGTGCCGGCCAGCAGACGGGCGGCGGCATAGGCATCCTTCTCCCACACGGGGATCACCTCGTCCACCACGGTGCGGTCAAAGTTCTGGGGCACAAAGTTTGCGCCGATACCCTGGAGGCCGTGACTGCCGGCCTTGCCGCCGGAGAGCAGGGGGGAGGCGGCGGGCTCCACAGCCACGATCTGCACGCTGGGGTTCTTCTCCTTCAGATAGCGGCCCACCCCCGTAACGGTGCCGCCGGTGCCCACGCCGGCCACGAAGATGTCCACCTGACCGTCGGTATCGTGCCAGATCTCGGGGCCTGTGGTGCGGTAGTGGGCCCGGGGATTGGCGGGGTTATCAAATTGACCGGCCAGGAAGCTGCCCGGGATCGCAGCGGCGATCTCCTTGGCCTTTTCCACGGCGCCCGCCATACCGCCCTTGGCAGGGGTCAGCACCAGCTGCGCACCGTAGGCGGCCAGCAGCTGCCGGCGCTCCAGGCTCATGGACTCGGGCATGGTGAGGATGACTTGGTAGCCACGGGCCAGGCCCATGGCCGCGAGACCTATGCCGGTGTTGCCGGAGGTGGGCTCCACAATGGTGCCGCCGGGCAGGAGCTTGCCCTCTTTTTCGGCGTCTTCAATCATTTCCAGGGCTACACGATCTTTTACGGAGCCGGCGGGGTTGAAGGATTCCAGCTTGACCAGCACGGTGGCGGGCAGGCGGAGCTGCTCCGTGTAGCGCACAGGCTGCAGCAGGGGGGTATGGCCGACCAGTTGGGATGCAGAGCGATAGATGTTCACAATGATCTTCCTTTCTGTGTGGGGCGGGAGATGCCGATGCATTCAAAACAAAAGGCAGAGGATGCATCATGCACCCTCTGCCGATCGATAATCAAATAATAAATCCGAAAAAATCAGTTTTTCGGCGAACCAGCAGAACATACATGACCAAAATGCCCACAACAACAACAGACCATACAGATGGCCTTGCTGCAGCTGTTCATAGCAAAATGGGTCATGTCCGTCCCTCTGCTTCCTTATGATGGTTTAGTATACGAAATCCAATGGGGAAATGCAACTGGCAAACTGCACAAAATATACCATAGGCTTTTTATAGGGTATCCGCATACTTTGCGAGGATGGCATCATAGATGCCGTTGGCGCGGATGTTGGCCAGGCCCTGGTTGAACAGCTCCAGAAACGGCCGGTCCTTTTCGTCGCAAATAGCCACACAGTAATCGGAGGCTGCCCCCTCGCTGCCGGGGACCAGCTCCAGGGCTACGCCGCCGGCGATGCTGTCCCGCAGGGCGGGGGTGTCCTCAAAGCAGGCGGCCGCCCGACCCTTCAGCACCGCCGCATACATGGAGTGAGAATCGCTGAAGGTGGCGATGGAGAAGCCATATTTATCCTTCACGCTTTCGGCGTAGGCGGCACCCAGAGTGCCGGAGACCACGGCCACGGCCTTGCCGGCCAGGTCCTCCAGAGTATCGGTGTCGCTGCTGGGCTCCATGGCCATGCTCTGGGTCACGCCGTCATAAAAGCTATGGGAAAAGAACCAGCCACCGTCGATCCGCTCCTGAGAGCTGGCAATGCTGCCCATGAGGACCTGGGCCTGGTGGGAGGTAAACACACCCATGGCGGTGTCCCAGTCCGAGGGATGAAGCTCGTACCGGAAGTTCTGATCCCGGGCGATGGCGTCCAGGATCTCCACGTCCAGGCCTGCGGCCTTGCCGTCCGCGTCGGCGTACACGAAGGGACTGAAGTCCCCGTCCACGGCGATGACCCAGGTGGTGCGCGGTTTTTGGCTGCCGCAGCCGGCCAGCAGGGCCGCCACCATCAGCATACACAGAGTAAGTGAAACGATCCTTTTCATAGAGCATTCCTCCGAAAGCGCTCATGCGCTTTTTATATCCCGGCTGTTTTTCGTTTTTCCAGTCTGTCCCACACCGGGCGTGCGAGCAGCAGGCCCAGCTCCGCCACGGCGATGCCCGCAAAAATATCCACAAACACATGCTGCTTCACCAGCACCGTGGAGGCGCACACCAGCAGCGAAAACACGAAATTCACCCATTTATACCACCGGGGCACCTTTTCGCACTTCACCAAAAACCGCCAGCACAGCCAGGAGTCCAGGCAGTGGATAGACGGGAACAGGGCCACAGGCGTGTCCGCCGCGAACATGGTGCGGGTGAGCCAGCCAATGAGGCCGCTGCCGCCGGCCTCCGGCCGGGCGATGGTGGTGGGCAGCAGCAGAAAGATCACAAAGCACAGGGCCTTGGCGATCATGTCGGCGGTGATGCAGCGGCGGCAGTGCTCCCGGCTCTCCCGGGCGGCCAGGATGTAGTTCAGGCCCCAGGAGAGATATGCCCCCCAATAGATCAGCATGAATGCGGGAATAAAGGGGATCCTGCCGTCCAGCGGGATGGACAGGTCGTAATGGAAGCGGCCGTCCGTCAGCAGCTTGGCCAGAAAATACAGGCCCAGCTGCCACGCCAGGGCGCCCAACAGCCAGGGAACGGAGTACCGGGGGACCAGCTTCCCCAGCTGTATTTTTTCTTTCATAGTATGACCTCCCGCCATCGATGCTAATCGTCCCTATACTATACACGACTTCAACCCGTTTTGCAACCGGGAAGTGGAAAGGCCTGCCGGCGGGAAAAGAAGGCTCAGTTTCCGGCGGACCGGGACAGCGTCACGGTAAAGGTAGAGCCCTTGCCGGGCCGGGAGAATACCTCGATCCGCCCGCCGCACAGCTCCACCGCCCGCTGCACGATGGACAGGCCCAGGCCGTTGCCCCGGCTGTCCGGGTACGGCTCCGCCCGGTAAAACTTGTCAAAAATGTGCCGCTGGGTCTCCTCGTCCATGCCGATGCCGGTGTCGGAGACGGACACGGTGATCTCGTCCTCCCCCTTGCGCAGGACTACAGTGATCTGCCCGCCGGCGGGGGTGAAGCGGATGGCGTTGGAGATGAGGTTGGACCAGATGTGCTCTACCAGCTCCTCGTTGCCGTAGTAGTCCGCCGGGTCCAGATCACCCTCCACCGTCAGTCCCTTTTGCAGCCAGCTGCGCTCCTGCTGGTGGATGCACTGGCGCAGCTGCTCGTCCAGGCTGTATACGGTTTTGCCAGAGACGATCTCCGTGCTCTCGTATTGGGTCAGCTCCAGGATGTGGGTGCTCATGGCCGCCAGCCGCTCCGACTGGCGCACGATGGTGTCCGTGTAGGTCCGGCGCTGCTGCTCCGTCAGGTCGCTGCTCTGCAGGAGCTTGGCAAAGCCCCGGATGGAGATGAGAGGTGTTTTGAACTCGTGGGAAAAGGTGTTCACAAAGTCCGACTGCAGCAGCTCCACGCTGCCCAGCTCCTCGGCCATTTTGTTGAAGCTGCGGATGTACTCCGCCACCTCGCCCCGGGCGCCCCGCAGCTCCACCCGGACGGAGTAGTCCCCGGCGGCCACCGCCTGGGTGGCGGTCATCAGCCGGGAAAGGGGGGCCAGATACCCCCGGAAAATGAAGATGGCCAGCAGGGTGCCCACTATGGCACTGACGGAGAGAATAAGAATGGGCCACAGCAGGGTGTAGTCGCTCTCGTCCAGCCGCACCAGCTGCTGTACCAGTGAATAAATACCCAAAGCCAGGGTGGCATATACCACCACCAGCCCCAGCACCAGCAGAAACATGGTCCACAGGAGCCTGGCGGGCGGGTTTTCCTTCTTGCCCTTATTTCTGCGCATTTTCATCCTCCCGGGGCATGCCCATGTAGCCGAAGCCCCGGATGGTCCGCAGCTCAAAGTCCGGATTGCCCCGGAATTTGTCCCGGAGCCGGGAGATATAGACCTCCACGGTGTGCTCGTCCACGTCGCTGTCCAGGTCCCAGATGTCGTCAATAAGCTGGCGCTTGGTGAAAAGGGTCCGGGGATAGCTCAGCAGCTTCAGCAGCAGCATGAACTCCTTGGCCGTGAGCTGCTGGGTGCCCTGGGGGGTGATGACCTGCAGGGCGCTGCGGTCCAGCACCGTGCTGCCCACAGTCAGCCGCCGCTCCGCTGTGCTGCGGTAGCGCCGCAGCAGCGCCTCCACGCGCCAGAGCATCTCCTCCTCGTCTACGGGCTTGACCATGTAGTCGTCCGTCCCCGCCCGGAAGCCCCGGCGCTTGTCCTCCTGGGTCACCCGGGCTGTCACCATGAGCACCGGCAGGTCGCAGTTGCCCTCCCGCAGGGTTTGGGTAAAGGCGATGCCGTCCATCCGGGGCATGGTGATGTCCACAATGGCCAGGTCGCACTGAAAATGATCCATGACCTCCAGAGCCTCCACGCCGTCCCGGGCGGGACAGGGCTCATAGCCTGCCCGGCGCAGCACCTCGCACATGAGCAGGCGGGTGCTCTCGTCATCCTCGGCTACCAAAATTCGAAACATGCGGGACCCTCCTCGGATTTTTTTGCGATTCTTTTATGATTCTATCACATCCCACCTGAAAAATCGAGCTTTTTTGAGCCTGGGTTGAGGTTGGCCGGGTATACTAAGCCTGAGATAGAAGAAAACAGGAGGAATCGCTTCATGCCCAGACCCGTTTGCATCACCTATGACAGCACCTGCGACCTGACCCCGGCGCTGCTGGAGCGCTTTCAGATCCGCACCGTGCCCCTGACCATCCAAACCGGAGAGCGCATTTTCCCTGATGACGGACACTACACCTCCGAGGATCTCTACGCCGACTTCCGCAAGGACGGCACCCTGCCCAAGACGGCGGCGGTGAGCCCGGAGCAGTTCAAGGAGTTTTTCGGCGCCATTTTGGCGGAGGGGTACGACATCGTTCACATCGACATCAGCGCGGACCTGTCCGGCACCTGTCAGAACGCTCTCATAGCCGCGGCGGAGCTGGAGCCGGGCCGTATCCATGTGGTGGACAGCCGCCAGCTCTCCACCGGCGGCGGCTTGCTGGCCCTGCAGGGGGCCAAGCTCCGGGATGCGGGCATGGCCGCAGGGGATATTGCCGACGCGCTGTGCCGCCTGGCGCCCCACAGCGACACCAGCTTCGTGCTGGACACCCTGGAATATATGTGGAAGGGCGGCCGCTGCAGCGGCGTGGCGGCCCTGGGCGCCAACGTACTGAAGCTGAAGCCCTGCCTGGAGATGCGGGAGGGCAAGCTGGTGGTCTGCAAGAAGTACCGGGGCACCATGGACCGGGTCTACCGGCAGTACATCGCCGAGCGGCTGGCGGGCAAGACCGTGGTGGAGGACTGGGCCTTCATCACCCACTCCGGCGGCGTGTCGGAGGATACCCTGGCCCAGCTGACGGAGCTGGTGAAATCCCTGGCCCCCTTCCGGGAGGTGTTCGTGACCCAGGCGGGCTGCACCGTGTCCTCCCACTGCGGCCCGGGCACGCTGGGCGTGCTGTTTTTGCGGCAGGAATAAGTAAATAGAGCGATACAAGAGTCCAAAGCCCCGCCGGCATTCCCGGCGGGGCTTACGCAAAAATATAGGCACAGCCTCCGCTTTTAAAAAGAATTACTCAAAATGAATTTTTATTCATTTTTCTCTTGACAAATACATTCTCTGTGCTATAATGCAAAGCAAGCTGAATAGGAAATGCTTCCCTTGGCACCGGCTGAGGGGCTCACAGGCATCCGTGACCGAATCGTAGGTATTCCGGCATCTGCTGGATAAGATTTGGTCATGGATGCCTATATTTTTTTTACAAGAAAAGGAGACAAACGCTATGTACATCAAACCCTTTGCTGTGGAAGAATGGATGAATGAATATGAAGTGGGCGCGCGCTTTAACATTGCGGAGACCTGTGTGGATTCCGTGTCCCTGGACCAGCTGTTTGCCCTGACAGGCGAGGATAAGGAGAAGTTTTTGACGGACTTCGCCGCCAAGCGGCTGACCTACGGCGACATTGTGGGCAGCCCCGCCCTGCGCGGCGGCATCTGCGGCCTGTATAAGACCGTGCAGCCGGACCAGGTGGTGCCCACCCACGGTGCGGCGGGGGCCAATCACCATGTGTTCTGCTCCCTCATTTCCGCCGGGGATCGGGTGGTCAGCATCATGCCCACTTACCAGCAGCTGTACTCCATCCCGGAGGCCATCGGCGCGGACGTGGCCATTATGCATCTCAAGCAGGAGAACGGCTATCTGCCGGACCTGACGGAGCTGAAGGCCCTGGTGACACCCGAGACCAAGATGATCTGCATCAATAACCCCAATAACCCCACCGGCGCGCTGATGAGCCAGACGCAGCTGCAGCAGATCGTGGATATTGCCCGCAGCGTGGATGCCTATATCCTCTGCGATGAGGTGTACCGCCACCTGACCCAGACCGATGACTGGTGCCCCTCTATAGCGGATCTGTATGAAAAGGGTATCTCCGTCAGCAGCATGTCCAAGGTGTTCTCCCTGGCGGGCCTGCGCCTGGGCTGGATCGCCACGCACGACGCAGCGGCGCTGAAGGCCTTCCTGTCCCACCGGGATTATAACCTCATCAGCTGCGGCCTGTTTGATGACGCCGTGGCCGCCCTGGCCCTGTCCCACCGGGACGTGATGCTGAAGCGGAACCAGGCCATCGTCCGGGAAAACCTGGCGATTTTGGATGCCTGGGTGGCCGAGCACAAGCATTTCTATTATACCAAGCCCAAGGCAGGCACCACGGCCCTGGTGTATTACGACTATGACATCCCCTCCTACGAATTCTGCAAGGAGATGTATCATAAAACCGGCGCCTTCGTCACCCCCGGCGACTGCTTCGAGCAGCCCCACAGCATGCGCATCGGCTATGCCTGCGATCAGCAGACCCTCAAGGATGGACTGGCGGCCATAGCCGCCTTTGCGGATACATTGGAATAAAGGAGGAACAGAGCATGACAGAAATGACGGTATTGAACGGCGCGGCCATTGAGGAGCTGCTGACCATTCCCATGGCGGTGGAGGCCGTGGAGCAGGCGTATGTGGAAAAGAGCAAGGGGGACGCGGCCCTGTGGCCCATGGTGTTTCACGAATTTGACCCCGGCCACGCGGACCTGGACATCAAGTCCGGCAACCTGGACGGACTGGGCTTCTACGGCCTGAAGGTGGTCTCCTGGTTCGGGGCCAATCCGGACAAGGGCCTGCCCGCCCTGTACGGCACGTCCCTGCTGTTTGACCTGTCCACCGGCGCGCCCAAGGCGCTGCTGAACGCAGGCCCTATCACCGATTTCCGCACCGGCGCGGCGGGTGCCATCGGCGCCAAATATCTGGCCCGTCCCGACGCCAAGACCCTGCTGATGGCCGGCACCGGCGCCCTGACGCCCTATCTCATGGCCGCCACGCTGTACCTGCTGCCGCAGCTTGAAACGGTCTATGTGGCCAATCCCCACCATCCGGCCCAGTCGGCGGCCGCCTGCGCGGCTATCGTGCCCCAGGTGGAAAAGCTGCTGGCCTCCTGCGGCGGCTGCCATGCGGAGATCCTGCCCGCCCCCGACCTGGAGACGGCCACAAAGCATAGCCAGGTGATCCTCACCGCTACCCCGGCCCACCAGCCGTTCCTGAAGGCGGAGTGGGTGCAGCCGGGCACGCATATCAGCTGCGTAGGCGCGGATATGTCCGGCAAGCAGGAGGTGGACGGCGCCCTCTTTGCAGCTGCCAGGGTGTTCGGCGACGATACGGCCCAGTGCCTGTCCGTGGGCGAGTGTGAGGTGCCCTACAAGACCGGGGTATTCTCCGGAAATATCTGCGAGATCGGCCAGGTCATCACCGGCGCGGCAGCCGGGCGCACCGCCGATTCCGATATTACCATCTTCGACTCCACCGGCATCGCCCTGCAGGATATAGCCACTGCGGCGGCGCTGCTGCAGGCAGCCCAAAAGACCGGCCAGGGCCAGACGGTCACCCTGTAAACAGAAAAAATCGTGCGGTCCGGAGCTTTTTGGGCTCCGGACCGCACGATTTGCGCTAAGTTCATAGAAACCGGCTGCTGTCGCCGTAGGTGTAGGTTTTGGCCTCCAGAACGTCGCCCAGGGTGCCGGTGGTATAGGCGTACCGCTTGGGGCAGCGAGGAAGATTTGAGCCCAGTTCTTTAATTTGACGCAGGGCATTTCTCTTAAATGCTATAGATGGCATTATTGAGAACCAAACAATGAGCAAAATCATATAATACATATCGGCCTCCGCTTCATCGCATATTCCGAGTTGGTACATGCTCTGCACCTCTTATAAATGCGGTATCGCCCATCGTGAACATATAGGCTTTCTCAAGGCGTCTTGCTTTTCCATTGCCTATCTGCCAGAAGTCCGTTAGCGGCTTATGATCCCAAAGCAAGAACTTATAGGAGTCTTCATTTAGTTCTGCAATTCTGACGCCATCCTTGTCTGCCGGCTGCTTTTTGGCAACAATGTCCATTGCAACTTTGGCAAGATAAAGGTTTGTCCCGATCCCGACCGTGGCTGTAATTCCTGTTGTTCGTAATACATCCCGGATCATCGTCATAGCCATGACATGGGCCGGATTTGTATTTAGTTTATTTGCTTCCTTCCTGTATGCGTGAAGATAACAAGTGCAGTCTATGAAGCACTCATCTATGGAATACACATGAATATCCTCCGGAGCCACATACCGAA
>ERZ791865.635-NODE-635-length-47247-cov-6.285684_pt1 | contig 47247 bp, 51 predicted proteins | sample MGYA00509942_ERZ791865 | MGnify/ENA primary metagenome ERZ791865 (study PRJEB30046, sample SAMN00792098) | human gut metagenome | study: EMG produced TPA metagenomics assembly of the A metagenome-wide association study of gut microbiota in type 2...
GAGGGGCTCTGCCCCTCCCGCGGGCGGGGTAGAACCCCGCCCCTACGGGTGGATTGGGGGACGGGGATCAGAGGAGCTTTCCGGCCAGGCGGCCGCTGGACCAGGCCCACTGGAGGTTATAGCCGCCGCAGTCGCCGTCGACATCCAGCAGCTCGCCGCAGGCGTAGAGACCCGGCACCAGGCGGCTCTGCAGGGTATGGGGGTCGAATTCCGAGGTGTCCAGCCCGCCGGCGGTGACCTGGGCCTGATCAAAGCCGCAGGTGCCGGTGGTGGGCAGGGCAAAACGGGTGGCCTGCCTTGCAATGCGCCCCAGGTCGTCCCGGGTGAGCCCGGCCGCCTTTTGATTGGTAAAACCGGCGGATTTGCAGATCATCTGTCCCAGGCGGGTGTGGCAGGAGCCGGTGAGGAGGGTGGAGGCTTCGTGCTCGGCCATGGCCGCCTGCCGCTGGCAGAGCCAGTGGAGCACCTCCGCCTCCTCCCAGTCGGGGAAGAAATTGAGCAGGCAGGTGAGACCGCTTCCGCCGGCGGAAACGCTGCGGGAGAGGTCAAAAATGGCCGGGCCGCTAACGCCGTACTCGGTGAAAAGCACCTCGCCGCTGTTGCGGGCCAGCACCTGGCCGCCCCGGCAGATGGAAATGCCGCACTGGGCCTTCACGCCCTTCAAAGCCCGGGGGTAGGTGGGATCGGTTTTCAGCTGCACCAAGGAGGGATAGAGAGCCGTGCGGTGGTGGCCCAGGCTCTTGGCCAGGCGATACCCGTCCATGACGCCGCCCACCTTGCTGCCGGCGGCGCCGCCGGCGGCAAGGATAAGGCGCTGGGCGGAAAAGGTATCCGTCTCCGTTTTTACGGAAAAGCCCTCCGGCGTTTTCCGGACGGCCGTGACCGTCTGTCCGGTTTGCAGGTCGATCTCCGGGCGCTCCAGGGCATAGCGCAGAACGTCCAGCACACTGCCGGCCATGTTGCTCATGGGATAGATCCGGCCGCTGGCCTCCGACACGGTCAAAAGGCCCAGGGAGGCAAAATACTGCAGCGTGGCGCCTACATCAAACTGTGACAGGGCAAAATCGCAGAAGCCGGCCCCACCGTGGTAGTGCGTGGGGGATACATGATAATTGCTGAGATTGCAGCGACCGTTGCCGGTGGCCAGCAGCTTGCGCCCGACGCGGCTCTGCCGCTCCAGCAGCAGGACACGGTGGCCGCCTTCGGCCGCCGTCAGGGCCGCCAGCATCCCGGCGGCGCCGCCGCCGATGACACATACATTCATGACTCTGCCTCCAGTCGCCGCCGGGTGAGGTAGCCCTCCAGCATGAGGCTGGCCGCCACCGCGTCCACGATCTTCTTGCGCTGTTTGCCGTTTTTGCCGCCGGCGAACAGGATGGCGTGGGCCTCCACGGTGCTGCGGCGCTCGTCCCACAGCACCAGGGGCAGGCCCGTGGCCTCCTTGAGGATCTCCCCCAGGGCGGCGCACTTTTCCGCCCGGGGACCCAGGGTGCCGTCCATATTCTTGGGATAGCCCAGCACCAGGCGCTCTACGCCGTGCTCGGCGATGAGGGCCCGGATCTGCGCCACCACCTCCTCCTGGCGGCGGGTGTTGATGACTGTGGTAAAGCCCGCCAGGGTCTCCAGGCGGTCAGAGATGGCGATGCCGGTGTGGGCGTCGCCATAGTCAATGGCCATAATTTTCATGGATCGATCCTTTCAAAAGCCGCTGCGCGGCCGCTTTTTTGCTATCATACCACCCATGAGGGGGTCATGGCAACAATTCTGCTGATTTTTCCACAAAAAAATGCGGAATTTTTGCAAAAAACAGGTTGACCGCATGGAAAAAGAGTGATAGAATAGACATTACCTGTGAGTGGGGCTTTTCTTTTTGCGCGCTTTTCGCTTCGGCGCGGGGGAGAGGGGCCTGCAGAGCAGGGAGGCAAACGGCTGATCCCGGTCCGCCGGGCAGCCCAATCTAATAAGGAGGTGCCGTTAGATGCGCGTGAAGATTACTTTGAGATGCAACGAGTGCAAGCAGAGAAACTACAACACGATGAAGAACAAGAAGAACAGTCCTGATCGTCTCGAGATGAACAAGTATTGCCCCTTCTGCAGAAAGCATACGGTTCACACCGAAACCAAGTGATTGGATGAAAAGAAAGGTTGTGTAACGATGGCAGAGGCTAATAAGGCGAAGAAAGATCGCGGCAAGTGGTTCCGCGAGATGAGAAGCGAACTGAAAAAGGTCGTTTGGCCCGATGGCAAGACGACGGCGAAGAACACCGGCACGGTGATCCTGTGCTCTTTGGGCGTGGGCGTGTTTATTTGGGTGTTTGACGCAGTGGCCGTTCTGGCCGTAAATACCCTGGTCGGCCTGTTCGCAGCTTAAGGAGCGGAGCATGGCTGATAACGCAAAGTGGTATGTACTCCACACCTATTCCGGCTATGAAAACGCGGTGAAGGCCGCTATCGAAAAGTCCGTGGCCAACCGCGGCCTGGAGGATATGATCCACAAGATGGAGATCCCCATGGAGACCGTGACCGAGGTCACCGAGTCCGGCGTCATGAAGGAAGTGGAGCGGAAGGTATTCCCCGGTTACGTGCTCATCAAAATGGTGCTGACCGACGATACCTGGCATTTGGTCCGCAACATCCGCGGCGTCACCGGTTTTGTGGGCGAGGCCAACAAGGCCATCCCCCTGACGGAGGAAGAAGTGGCCGCATTGGGCGTGGAAAAGCACGAGATCGTGGTGCTGTACCATGTGGGCGACACCGTGAAGATCACGGAGGGGCCCCTGGCCAGCTTCACGGGCACCGTGGAGGAGATCGAACCCGAGAAGAACAAGGTCCGGGTGGTGGTCTCCATGTTCGGCAGAGAGACCCCGGTGGAGCTGGAGCTCGACCAGGTGGAGGTCCTGCCCTGAGGCGCAGCAGACTCTGCGCGCAGGCCGGAGCATGACCACTCCGGCGCAAGTGGGAGAGACGCATGGGCGTCTCGCCAAGAGCGACCACGGCATTAGGCCCGTCGCTACCACATTATAAAAAAGGAGGTGCCTGTTATGGCACAGAAAGTCGTTGGTTATGTAAAACTGCAGATTCCTGCAGGTAAAGCAACTCCCGCACCCCCCGTTGGCCCCGCTCTGGGTCAGCACGGCGTGAACATCGCCGCTTTCACCAAGGAGTTCAATGAGCGGACGAAGAACGATATGGGTCTCATCATCCCCGTGGTCATCACGGTGTATGCCGACCGTTCCTTCTCCTTCATTACCAAGACTCCCCCCGCAGCCGTCCTCATCAAGAAGGAGTGCAACATTGAGTCCGGTTCCGGCGTTCCCAACAAGGAGAAGGTCGCTACCATTTCCAAGGCCTCCATTCAGAAGATCGCTGAGCTGAAGATGCGTGATCTGAACGCTGCTTCCCTGGAAGCCGCTATGAGCATGATCGCTGGTACCGCACGCTCCATGGGCGTTGTCGTCGGTGAATAAGGAGGGTGTAAGGTATGTTTAGAGGTAAGAAATATCAGGAGAGCGCCAAGCAGATCGATAAGGCCGCTCTGTATGATCCCAAGGAAGGTCTGGAGCTCATCTGCAAGACCGCTTCCGCCAAGTTTGATGAGACCGTCGAGCTGCATGTGAAGCTGGGCGTGGACTCCCGTCATGCTGACCAGCAGGTCCGCGGCGCCATCGTGCTGCCCAACGGCACCGGTAAGTCCGTGCGCGTGCTGGTGTTCGCCAAGGGCGACAAGGCCGAGGCTGCCAAGGCCGCCGGCGCCGACTATGTGGGCGACATGGATCTGGTGGAAAAGATCCAGAAGGAAAACTGGTTTGACTTCGACGTGGTGGTCGCTACCCCCGACATGATGGGTGTGGTGGGCCGTTTGGGTAAGGTCCTGGGCCCCAAGGGTCTGATGCCCTCGCCCAAGTCCGGCACCGTGACCCCCGACGCTGCCAAGGCCGTTACCGAGGCGAAAGCCGGTAAGGTGGAGTATCGTCTGGATAAGACCAACATTATCCACTGCCCCATCGGCAAGGTCTCCTTCGGCGCGGACAAGCTGTTTGAGAACTACAGCGCTCTCATCGGCGCCATCATCAAGGCTAAGCCCGCCGCTGCCAAGGGCCAGTATATCAAGTCCTGCGTGGCCGCGTCCACCATGGGCCCCGGCGTGAAGATGAACGCCAACAAGCAGCTGTAATTTTCGCAGCACAAGGATATTTAAGGCTTGACAATCGCGCAGGCTTTAGATATAATATATGATGCGTTCCAAAGACAGCAGGTGGACTTGTCCGTAAGTCCTGCCGAGGATGGCAAATCGATTTTTTGATTGCTTTACCCCGTCCTTGTGTCTTTCGGCACAGGGACGGGTTTCCTTTTTTGAACGCACCGACAATTCTCATGGAGGTGAAATCAAAGAATGCCCAACGCAAAAGTTCTGTCTGAAAAGCAGGCAATCGTAGCCGCTCTCACCGAGAAGATCCAGAATTCCGGCGCCGGTGTCATCGTGGACTACAAGGGCATCACCGTGGCAGAGGATACCGCTCTGCGCGCTGAGTGCCGCAAAAACGATGTGGAGTATTCCGTCATCAAGAACACCCTGCTGCGCTTTGCATTCAACAACTGCGGTCTGAACGAACTGGACGACCAGCTCAACGGCACCACTTCTCTGGCTATCGCCGCTGACCCCGTCGCTCCCGCCCGCGTGATCGCTGAGTTTGCAAAGAAGCTCAATGGCCGGTTCGAGATCAAGGGCGGCTTCCTGGAAGGCAAAGTTGTCCCCATGGAGACCGTGAATGCTCTGGCATCCATCCCCGCGCTGCCCGTGCTGCAGGCCCAGGTCCTGGGTACCATGCTGGCCCCCATTTCCGGCCTGGCTTGTGTGCTGAAGCAGATCGCCGAGAAGCAGGGTGCTCCTGCCGAGGCTGCTGAAGCTGCTGAGTAATCAGCAATTTCCCCACTGGGGCGCAGGGCGTCCCGCCATTCTCTCAAAAATAATCTTACAATTAGGAGGCTAATACAATGTCTGAGAAAGTTACTGCTATGATCGAAGAGATCAAGGGTCTGACCGTTCTGGAGCTCAGCGAGCTGGTTCACGCTCTGGAGGAAGAGTTCGGCGTTTCCGCCGCCGCTATGGCCGCTCCCGCTGCCGGCGCTGCTGCTCCCGCTGCCGAGGAGAAGACCGAGTTTGACGTGGTTCTGGTTGGCTTTGATGCCGCTCAGAAGATCAAGGTCATCAAGTCCGTCCGCGAGATCACCGGTCTGGGCCTGGCCGAGGCCAAGAAGGCTGTCGAGGAGACTCCCACCACTCTGAAGGAAGCTCTGTCCAAGGACGATGCCGAGACCATGAAGAAGGATCTGGAGGCCGTTGGCGCCAAGATCGAGCTGAAGTAATTTCTGACTCTGCAAGAAAAAAGAGATACCGCTGGGGCGGTATCTCTTTTTTGTTATAAAAGTGCGGAATTAAAGAATGGAACCTATGATAAAGGATCGTCCCCCGCGCCCTTCGGCGCGAGAGACGATCTTTTTATAATCCTTACTTTTTGAAGCTGTCCTTCAGGGAGACGCTGCGGTTAAAGACCAGGTGATCGGCCGAGCAGTCCCGGTTGTCCATGCAGAAATAGCCCGTGCGCATGAACTGGAAGGTGGGGGCGTTGGTGCCGGAGCGATTTTCACGCTTGTCAAACTCGGCGGCTACGGCGGCCATGCCCTTTTCCACCTTGCATCCGGTGAGGATGGACAGGGAATCGGGATTCAGGCAGTCCAGGAAGTTCTTGTCCGGGCCGTCGGGCTGGGCGTCGGAAAAGAGGTTGTCGTACAGCCGCACCTCGGCATCCAGGCAGTTTTCCGCGTCCACCCAGTGGAGCGTCGCGCCCTTGACCTTGCGGCCGTCGGCGGGGTCGCCGCCCCGGGAGTTGGGGTCATATTCACACAGGACCTCGGTGACGTGACCGTTTTCGTCCTTGACGCAGCCGGTGCATTTCACCAGGTACGCGCCCTTCAGGCGGCACTCGGGGCCGTCAGGGTACAGACGCTTATACTTGGGAATGGGCTGCTCCAGGAAATCATCGGCCTCCATCCACAGGTGGCGGCTGAAGGTGATCTCATGGGTGCCCTGGGCGGGATCGGTGGGATTGTTTTCCACCTGGAATACCTCGCTCTGCCCCTCGGGATAGTTGGTGACTGTGAGCTTCACTGGCCGCAGCACGGCCATGGTTCGCTCGGCGGTGGCGTTCAGATCCTCCCGCAGGCAGTGCTCCAGGAAGCCAAACTCCACCACGTTGGGGGACTTGGCCACGCCGATGCGCTCGCAGAAATTGCGGATAGAGGCGGCGGTGTAGCCCCGGCGGCGCAGACCGCAGAGGGTGGGCATACGGGGATCGTCCCAGCCGGAGACGCGCCCCTCCTCCACCAGGGCCCGGAGCTTGCGCTTGGACATGACCGTGTGGTCGATGCCCAGGCGGGCGAACTCGATCTGCCGGGGGTGGGCGGGCAGCTCGCAGTGCTCGATGACCCAGTTGTAAAGGGGCCGGTGGGCCTCAAACTCTAGGGAGCAGAGGCTGTGGGTGATGCCCTCCAGAGCGTCCTGGATGGGGTGGGCAAAGTCGTACATGGGATAGATGCACCACTTGTCGCCCTGGCGGTGGTGGCTCATGTGGTTGATGCGGTAGATGACCGGGTCGCGCATGTTGAAGTTGCCGCTGGCTAGATCGATTTTGGCCCGCAGGGTCATGGCGCCGTTGGGGAACTCCCCGGCGCGCATGCGCCGGAACAGGTCCAGGCTCTCCTCAATGGGACGGTCCCGGTAGGGGGAGACGGCGGGGATGCCGATGTCGCCCCGGTTAGCCTTGAACTCCTCCGGGGTCAGCTGGCACACATAGGCCAGGCCTTTTTTGATGAGGAGCTCCGCCTGGCGGTAATCCTCCTCAAAATAGTCGCTGCCGAAGAAGAATCGGTCGCCCCAATCGAAGCCCAGCCAGTGGATGTCCTGCTGGATGGCGCCCACGAACTCCTCATCCTCCTTGGTGGGGTTGGTGTCGTCCATGCGGAGGTTGCACAGGCCGCCGAACTTCTCGGCGGTGCCGAAGTCGATGCACAGGGCCTTGCAATGGCCGATGTGCAGGTAACCGTTGGGCTCCGGGGGAAAACGGGTGTGGACGGTCATGCCCTCGTACTGGCCGCCGGGGGCCAGGTCCTCGGTGATGAAATTATCAATAAAGTTGCTGCCCTCGGCACGCTCGGGCTCGCCAGCGGCGATGACTTTGTTTTCCGCGCTCATATTGTTTTACTCCTTATAGTAAATTACTGCAAAAATACTATACTATTATAGCGACTGCATACGGAAAATGCAAGACTTGCGTTTTACCGCAGTTCATATTCCGCGGGTATATGCCGGGATAGAGCCGCGTTGCTGAAGCGCCTGTCTCCGGTGAGCTCCCGCACAACGGTGATGCCATCCGGAAAACGGAAGGGGGCATCCTCCCGGGGCAGCTCGATCTCCATGACGGCGCAGTGGGGCCAGAAGGGATAGAAATCGATCTCAAAGGTGTATAGCCCCTCCGGCAGGCAGTAGCGGGTCTTGCGGATGGTCTCGGTCATGGGGTCCCGGCGGGTAAGGTAGGCGTCGTATGCCTCGGGGGTGATCTCCTCCTCCTGCTCCAGGCGGGTGATGGTGCTGCGGTCGATCTTCACGGTGTGGAAGAAAGCCACGCCGTCCCGGCTCTCCCGCCGGCGGACCCGCTCCGTCTGGTGGGGCGGGGAGAGGAGATAGGTCTGCTCCATGTGATAGACGTGGCTGCACCGGGCCGCCAGCTCCGGCTCCGGCGGGCGGAGGATGAGAAAGCGGCGCTCAATCTCCAAAGAATTACTGTTCATAAAATTCCTCCCGGCTCATCAGCAGATTCAGTGTTTCCAGCAGGGCGTTGGGGGTCAGGTGTTCCGGCAGCTCCAGATTTTTCAGCAGCTGCTGTCGCTTTTGGGTACTGCCGGGACCGATGAGGCCCCGGTCCAGCAGGTCGGCCTTGGTGATGGGGACTGCGGCGGAGGGAGCGGCCTCCCCCACAAAGGTGGCGCCGCCCCGGCGCAGGGCCTGCAGGAGAATTTCCGGGGTCATGCCCTCCACGCCCAGCTTGCCCTCTTTTCCGGCCTTGCGCTTGCGGCGCTCCTTGCCGGGGATGTCGGGGATGTAGGCCTGCTTTACCTGCTCCTTTGGAATAGCCCCCTTGAGATAATTGCGGATGACAAAGCCCGCTCCATCGGAATCCGTCAGCAGGATCAGGCCCCGCTTTTGGGCCAATTTCCGAAGAAAGGCCAGCTTCTCCCGGTCGTTGAACACGGAGAAGCCGCCGGTCTCCACAACGGTGGCATCCACCACCTGCAAAAGCATGTTTCGGTCGTAGCGGCCCTCCACTACGATGACTTCTTCAATGCGCGGCTTGCTCATTGCTCCGCCAGCTCCATGACAAATCGCACCAGCTCACCCTCCCGGTCAATATTTTTTTCACTTTTCATGCGCCGGTCCAGCAGCTGGCAGGCGGCCAGGGAGCGCCTGCACCACTCATGATCCACCCGCCGGGCCGCCTGGAGGAGGAGCTTCGCGGGATAGTCGCTGCGCATCTGCCACAGGTCCATGAGCCAAAAGCGGTCCTTGCCGCCGTCCAAAGCCATGCGGGCGGTATACAGCCGGCGCAGCTCCTTGCCGATGGCACCCAGGATGACGATGGGCTCCGTCTGCATCCGCAGCAGGTCACCCAGCACGGCGGCGGCTTTATTATAATCCCGGGCGGAGATGTGGTTGGTCATGTCAAAGATCCGGGCATCCAGCACCGGCTCCGCCACGGCGGCAATATCCGCGGTGGTGACCTGCTCGGCCTTGGCAAAGGCCGCCACCTTGTTCACCTCGCCGATGAGGTTATCCATCATGGAGCCGCAGTAAAAGAGCATGTAGTCCGCCGTTTGCTGGTCGATGCTGCGGCCCAGGGCGCGGAAGCGCTTTTGCAGCCACCGGACCAGCGCGTCCCGGGACTGGCCCTGGAACTCCACCACCTCTACGTTTTTATCCATAGCGGCGGTGAGCTTTTTCATTTTCCGGTCCGGCTTGTAGGGCACGGTGTCGTAGATAAACACCACCGTGCAGTAGTCCGGCAGATCCTCCAAAAGCTCGATGAGTTGGCTGCGCTGACTTTCATCCAGCTTATAAATATCCCAGTCCGTCACCGTTACCAGGGTGCTGGGCGCCATCATGGGCATGGATTCCACGGCGTCGGCCACATCCTGGGCCGTGATGCGGCCGCCGGAGAGCCGGTGGAGGTTAAAATCCTCGCTGCCCTTGGGGATGAGCAGGTCCTGCAGCTGCTGCACATAGGTCTGGCGCAGGTAGCTCTCCTCCCCGTAAAACAGATAGGCCCGGGCGGGCGTTTTTTCCTTTATGGCCTTGCGCAGCCGGTCGTAGGCGGCGTTTTTGCCGGGGGTTTTGCTCTTTTCCGCTGCCATAGCGTGTGGCTCCTCTCATTAGTGATAGTGTACGGTCACGGTGACGCAGCCCTGGTTATCGGTGCGGTAGACCTTGGCGCCCACGGCCTCCAGCCGGGAGATGGCCGCGTCCGTGGGGTGGCCGTAGCTGTTGTCTCCCACGCTGATGATAGCGGCCTCCGGCGTGATGGCGGCCAGGAAATCCTGCTGGGAGCTGTATTTAGACCCGTGATGGCCCACCATAAGGACCTCTACATCCGGCAGGTCGTACTGCCCGATCAGTGCCAGCTCCGTCTGCCCGGACATATCGCCGGTGATGAGCAGATCAAAATCGCCGCTGCTGCACAGGTAGGTCAGTCCCTGCTCGTTGGGGTCGCCCGAACCCACGGGCGGGAAAACCGTAAGGCTGCACTGCCCCAGGGGAATGGACTGCTGCTCCGTGACAAACTGCACCTGGGTGCCGTGCTCCCGGGCCAGGGCCACCAGTTTATCCCGCACGCCGTAGTCGTCCTCGATCTGCGGCAGGTAGAGCCGGTCGATCTCCACCCGGCTGAACAGCTCCGCCAGGCCATTGGTATGGTCGGCATGAAAGTGGGTCACGGCCACCGCCGACAGGCGGCGTACCTCCATGCTGCCCAGCTGCGAGAGCACCTGCTGGGCCGGGTGCTTGTAGCGGTTGCTGCTGCCGCAATCCACCAGGACGGCGTCGTCACCGGACAGCAGCAGGGTGCTGGCCCCCTGGCCCACATCCACGGCTACCGCCGTCAGCTCGCCGCTGTGAAATTCCGCCGTGCGCAGGTTGATGCACAGCACCAGGGCCAGGAGGGACAGTACGGCGGCCAGGGCGTATTTCCTGGCCCGGTCCCGGGTCAGAACGCACAAAATGAACAGGACATATACGAACACCAGCCACCAAACCAGGAATGGATTGGTATCTGTGTAGAGCGCGTGATAGGGAGCGGCGACGGCCAGGTCCACCGCCAGCAGGAATAGTTTGCTCAGGGCCCAGCTGACGTATCCCAGGATCCGGGCGGCGGGCAGCCAGATAAAGCCCACCAGCACCGTTAAAAAGCCGGCCATGAAATTGCCGGAGGCCAGGGGGATACATACCAAGCTGGTCAGCGGTGCCACCGTGGAAAACACGCCGAAATAGTAAGCCGTCAGCGGCACGGTGAAGACCATGGCTCCCAATGTAGAGGAGAGGGTGCCGGTCAAAAACGTGCATGCCCTGGCCGCGAGCTTTGCCCGGGGCTGCTTCTTCGCCTGGAAAAATCCGTAGACCCGGGGCGTGACCAGGATCAGCCCCAGCATGGCGCCAAAGCTGAGCTGCAGGCTCACGCTGGCTGCGGCGTAAGGATTGACCAGGAGAATGAGCCCCAGGGCCGCTGCCAGGGAGGTGATGGGGTCGGCATCCCGCAGGAGCAGGGGTGCCAGCAGCAGGAAAAACTGCATGATGCATGCCCGGACCACCGAGGGCGTCAGCCCCACCATAAACATATAAAATATAAGCACCACTGTGCCCACCGCCGCCAAAAGACGCCGCCGATGCCCCACGAGCAGGCCCAGCAGTGTCAGCAAAAAGGCGCAGTGCAGCCCGGAAACGGCAAACAGATGGCTCACGCCTGCCTCGGAAAAGCGGTCGGACAGTTCCTGGGAAATGCCGCTGCGATCTCCCAAAAGCTCTGCCTGCAGGAGAGCAGCCACGGTGCCGTCGTGGGCCCACACCCGGGCGATCCTGTCCCGGAAGGCTTTTTCCATCCGCTGGGGCAGGTATCGCAGGGAGCCGGCCTGGCCCTGGGACACAGTGGGCATCTCATCGCAGTACAGCAGGGCGAAGATGCCCCGGGAGGTGAAGGTGGACAGCTCCGTGCCCTTGATGACGGAGGCATCCTGCCAGTAGGCGTTTCCCAAAAGAGTCTGCCCCGGCTCCAGGAGGGCGGCGGATTCGTCGCTGAGATAGCACTCGGCCTTGGCACCCCGGGCATCCGCCAGGCGCACCATGACCCGCCAGCCGGAATCCCGCTGCTCCGGCCAGTCACACACTGTGGCGGAAAACAGGTGGCTGGTGCTGCACTTTTCCTGTACAGGCTGCGCTACCAGGGCGCTCCAGCCCCGGCCATACAGCAACCCTGCCGCCAGGGACAGGGCGATCAGGGCCAGATAGATACGCAGCCGCCGGCGGGTACGCAGTCCGGGCAGCAGCAAAACGACTCCGCCGGCCGCCGCCAGAATGCCCGCTGCCCAAAAGACCCACTGCCCCATCGGCAGCAGGCACAGGGCCAGGATGGCCGCTGCAAAGGAAAACGCGATGGCTGCCAGTGAACGCATGGCCCTGCCCCCTTTCGATCTGCCTCGATTATACCAAAGTCGGCCGCCGATAACAAGAGCCGCGCCCGGCGGCGGCAAAAAAACTGCCCCCTCCGCCGGAGCGGAGAGGGGCAGGGAAAAATCGCGTCAATCCTCCGTGGGAAGCTCCACGTTGGTATAGCCGGTGAGCTGGTTGAAAACGGACTGCTTGCCCTCCTCCACGGCGTGGTGCAGCATCTTCATATCCGGCTGCACGTTGTCCTGGCACACCAGGGAGCCGCAGGCCATATCCATCTCGTAATTTTCCAGGATGGTGCGGGCGGCGGTGACCCGGGAACGCAGGGAGCAGTGGCAGTGGGCGGTGAACATCTGCAGCAGGGAGTACCAGGGGCTGCCGTGGCGGCCGGCCATGAGATACAGCATCTCCCGCTTTTCTACCGAGGTCATGTTCTTCACCAAAAACAGCAGAGCCTGCTCGATCTCCTGGTCGTCATCCTCGGGCTTGATGCCGTCAAACAGCCAGGGGTACAAAAACGCCAGGTAGTAGGGCATGGGGTTGGTGCCCAGCACGCGGAACCACTCCGACCCCTCGTACAGGTCGGGAGCGCTGGCGCCCTTTTCCCAGTTTTGAATGGTTTTTTTGCTGACGCCCAGGCCGTTGGCCATGAACTCCTGGGTCTTGCCCGCGTCGGAGCGGGACAGGCTCCAGATCCGTGCAAAGCGCTTGTTTCTATCCGATTTGGATTCCTTGTGCAGCATACGATCACCTGCTTATTGAAAATTCTTTTTGCTTGCTGGATTTTTTCGCAGAGAATAGTTTATCAGCATAAGGGAGAAATGTCAACAGCAAAGGCAAAAAAATTAGCGCGTAACCGGGGTCGGTGGATAAAATATCTACCACGGACCCGGGCGCTGCGGCGAAAAGAGGTTTGTACCCGGGCTGTCGGGCGCATTTTTTTATCCGTATAGGGACTGCCTGTGGGGGCATAGGATGGCAGGGAAAGGGGAGATGTATATGCTGTCCGCAGCGCTGTTTCTGCTGGCCAACAGCCTGTTTCTGACTCTGCGCCTTACGGGGGATACCGGATCGTTTCCCAAGCCCCTGAGCGCCGGGGAGGAGCGAATGTACTTGGAGCGCAGCCTGGCCGGGGACCTGGAGGCCCGGAATATCCTGGTGGAGCACAATCTGCGCCTGGTGGCGCACATTATTAAGAAGTACTACACCCAGGCGGCGGAGCAGGAGGACCTGATCTCCATCGGCACCATCGGGCTCATCAAGGCCGTGGACACCTTCCGACCGGACCGGAAGATCCGCCTGGCCACCTATGCATCCAGATGCGTAGAAAATGCTATACTTACGCAGCGGAACAAATGGCGGTTGAGGTGGAAAACCATGAACCTTTTGGGGCAAAATGGTCTATGTTCTGCCGCTTGAAAGTCCGCAGCTATGTATTGGCTGCGAATGTTGCAGGTACGTTAAAAGTTGCGCCGCTTCAAATTCTCAAGTTCCCGGTCGTCCTTCCACATAAGTTTTTGGATGCCGAGAAGTTCAATCTGCGGTTTTCAGACGCATCTGAGATCACGGAAATTGCGGACAAGCTGCGGTGGTATCGCTATCAAAAAGGACTTCGTCAGCGTGACGCGGCGGACTATGCGGGCATCGACCGCAGTACCTACATCCATTACGAAGAGGCAGGGCGGGACTTTTATCCGAAGGAGCATATGGAGAAGCTGGCAGAGCTGTTTGAGGTACCGCTGGAGGATTTGCTGGATGACTATAACCTGTTTCTGCTGCGAGGTCAGGGAGCGCAGATCAAAGCCATACGCCAGCGACTCGGCTTGACGCAGAAGGCATATGCAGCGCAGCTTGGCGTCCCGCTGCAAAAGTTCAAGCGATGGGAACAGGGTACCGTGCAGATTTTCAAATCCACATGGGAGAAGTATTTCAAGCAGACATAACCATAGCAGTAAACGAGCAGACCGGCTGTTGAGGCTGGTCTGCTCGTTTGCTATGTATTATTGCTGCGCTTTCAGATGCTTCACGGCTGCGTCCACCAGTTCCAGCTTCTGCTCCGTGGAACAGGGCAGCTTCTGGATGGATTTCAGCGCCTGCTCGGACTGGAACTTCGCCAGCTCCTGCCCAAGCTCCTGCTGCGCCTGCTTTGATTTCGGGAAGATCAGAAATACTTCCATGGCTGCCCTCCTTTCCAGAGCGTTTTCTGCTTCAATCTATGCGTGTGTTCCGGCTGCTATGTAGACAAATAGAACTCGATTTCGTGGCTGCGAGGGAAATCGTATTGCCGCGCGGCTTTGGCGGTGCGGGAAGGCTTGTAATTCAAGGGCTTTTCGCCCCCAAATTGTCTACACCGGACCGCCGTTTGCGGGCGGATTTTGCCTTCTGCTGGCGGTGAACCTCCTTGGCGCAGGCGAGGCAGTATTTTGTCCTGCCGGAGCGGGCGAGAATACCCGTGCCGCAGACTTCGCAGCGGCGGAGTTTTTTGGGGCTGAGAATGGCCTGTTCCAACTTCGGCTGCTGAGGCAGCACGGCGCGGCGAAACCACCGGCAGATCAGGCTGCGGGAGATAAACTGCGGGCAGACACCGTCCAGCAGCAGGCAGTCGCCATCCAAGAAGTTGCAGCAGCGCTTTGTAAGGCCGCGCACGCTGCGAAGCTGCCCCGGCGTCAGGCGGAAGAGCGTGCCATCTGGCAGGCGCTCGATGGGGTCAAGCTTGTGCATCTTCACCCTCCTTTGCGATGAGCTTTGCATCTGACGGATAGTTCAGCGTGATGAGGGCGGGCTTGCCCAAGCCCTGCTTGCGCCGAACGATCAAGCCGCTGTACTCCAACTCCCGGAAGATTCGCGTGGCGCTCTGACGGCTGCGGTGGAGTTTGGTTTGCGCCTGTTCCAAGGTGAAGTACAGCCGGATCGTGCCGTCCGGCTCGACGTAGCCGTTCTGCCGGGAGATGCTGGCTCTATCCAGCAGCAGCGCGTAGAGCACTTTTGCGTCGTTGCTGATCTCACAGAGCGTTTCGTCTTGCAGCAGAAACCTCGGAAGCGGCACATAGGATGCCGCCGGGCTGTCAGTGGTAAACTTACAGAATATTTTCATCTGACCTCCTGTCCTATCCATCCTATCAGGCGTATTGATTGGATTGATGGATGATTTTCTTGTATCTTGATTTATTTCCTATTAGTTAGAGGATGAATTTCAGTCCCGATGAACGGTACGAAAACCGTCGTCCTGAAATCCAGTTGCGGAACGTTCCGGAGCGTGAGCTTGTCCACCGTCCGGAAAACCGGTGACGGAAAACCCACACATGGGAAATCCCGTTGTGGTCAAAGCTCGTCTTTCTGCCGTACTTTCAGCAGTTCCCAGATCTCGGCTTGCCGCGCTTTCAGTTCGGCAACGTCGTCTTCATAGCAGCGCCCGGTGCTGTTGATGCGGCGGCAGATCTGGTTGATGTTTGCAGCGATCCTGCTGACGGCGGCAGCCAGCTTTTTCTGCTCGGTGTAGTCCACCTTGATGATGTAGCCGTCGATCAGCATCTTGCGGGCGTATGCGCCGAAGTTGTGGGTGCCCAGTTGGCGCATTTTGTGCTGGATCAGGCTCAGCTCCTGTTCATTCAGGCAGATTTCCTTGCGGATGGGTCGTGTGCGATCCGGCATGGCTTACCTCCCCGGCAGTTCCATGGGAACGGCGGTCATGCGGGTATGGTTGTGGCGAATGATCATAGTGGTTCTCCTTTTGGTTTTGATAAAATTTGGTTGAAAGACGGTTTGAAGCATTCGTCTGCCTTTCACAATCCATCGGACAGAAAAGTCGAAAAAGTCAGGCGGCGTCAGAAAAGAATTTTCCAAAGTCCTTCTCTCTTTCCAACGGACAATTTTTTGAAATTGGGGGGAATGCAAAAAATCTTTTTCTGCAAAGCAAAGTGTCTGCTTAAAAATCCTTTCACTAGACAACGGACAAAATGAAGCGGGGTGTCACGGTTCTGTCACAAGCGGCATCAAAAAGAAGCGCCTGCCGTTCTGGCAAGCGCTTCAAAATGGCGTTGGTTATTCCATTATATCTTCAAAAAATTCCTCGTTTTCCTGCATCAACCGGCGGACGCCGTCTGCCTCGTCCCGCTGCTGCAAAAGCTGCGCAAACGCCCGATAGAGTGCAATCTGCCGACGCTCGATTGCGCCGCGATTCAGGTGCATGGCCTCAGCCGTTTTGCGGATGGACAGTCCCTCGGAAAAGCGTTTCCGGAAAAGCTCGGCGTAATCGTTGAGCACGGTTTTGAGGGATTGCTGAGCAAAGGCAAGGTCCTCACACATGGCTTGATAAGCTTCACGGCCTGATACACCGATGTACTGCTTGCGCTCCCGGATCAGCTTGTAAGAATTCCTGCTTTTTGCAAAGCAGATAACGCTCCATTACATGACCTACTCTGTTCCTTTCGCGAGTATTCTGCTCTATCCGGCAGCATCACAATGCGGGCCTTTAGCAGCCGATGCTTCCACGATACAAAGTATTTTGAGCGAAATGTACGGGATCTGTTTTTACGGATTGCTAAGAAATACGATGCAGATTTCGCGCTTGCCTGTGATGAAAATGAATTGGGCGAAAAGGAACAACTGGCTTTCCTGGGTATCTACGCGCGCCCAGAACTCTATGAGCTTGCAGGAAACTGTCAGATCCGTACAGATAGAGGGAACATCTATGTTGGCGCTGCTCCATACGGCTTGGCTCTACCCAGCACACTAATTGATTCTATTATCGCGGTTGATCTGTCCAAAATTCAGACGATCACATTGATCGAAAATAAAACAAATTACGATGAATATGTGATTTCAGAAAAACGGCCAGAAGAACTGGTGGTCTATCATGGCGGGTTCCTCAGTCCTCAAAAGCGGAAGTTGGTTACACTTATCGCTCAAGCGGCATCGGAAACCATCCATATGCGATTCTGGGCAGATATCGATGTGGGGGGATTTCGAATGTTCGACAGCTTGCAGAAACTGATTCCTTCCGTGGTACCTATGCGCATGTCTGGCGAATTTGTGGACAAGTATTACGAGCATGGTCTTGCGCGCTCCGAAGCGTACTTATCTTCCCTGCGAGAGGACGCGAATAATGGGAAATATTCGCTGTTTCAAGATGCCATCGAGAAAATTCTTAATTATGGCATCACAATTGAACAAGAAATCTTCCTGAATGAATAGGATGCAATAATAAAGAAAATGTTGCGATGAAACCCTGTTTGTTCGCGACTACTCCATGTTTCGAATTTGATGATTTGGTTATACCCTATTATACCCTTGATTTCGAGGGTATAATAGGGTATAATTCTGCATAGAATAGTATCTCACAGGAGGTGCGCTATGGACTTATCTGAAATGCAAACTCGCGCGGCGGAGCTGGAACAGCAGATTTCTGCTTTGCCTGCTGGTTCTATTACGAAGAAAACCGTCAACGGTAAGGACTATTTCTACCACCGTTGGACGGAGAACAAGAAGCGGCGGGAGAAGTATATTCCCGCTGACGAATTGGAGGATTTCCGCGCCCAAATCGAGCGGCGGAAGGAGCTGGAGCAGGAACTGAAGGCGCTGAAAAAGCAGTTGCCCAAGGCGAAATCTGCGAACCCTTCCGCGTTTACCACCAACATTCGCACCGGCGAGGCGCTGCGTTCCTTCGTGGCATCTGTTTGCGGCTATCGCAGGCGCGAGTGTTTCCAGCAGCTGCACAACTTTGTCTACGGCGAGCCGCAGGACAAGGTATTCATCCTCTACGGCCTGCGCCGGACGGGGAAAACCACTATGATCCGCCAGATTTTCGCGGAGATGAGCGACGCAGAGCTTTCGAAAGCAGCCTTCATTCAGATTACAGCCAGAGACACATTGGCCGATGTGAACCGCGATCTCAAAGCGCTGGAGGAGCGGGGTTTCCGGTATGTGTTCCTCGATGAAGTGACGCTGATGGAGGATTTCATCGAGGGCGCGGCGCTGTTCTCCGATGTGTTTGCCACCTGCGGAATGAAAATCGTGCTGTCCGGCACGGATTCACTGGGTTTCCTGTTCACGGAGGATGAGCAGCTCTATGATCGCTGCATCCTGCTGCACACCACCTTCATCCCTTACCGCGAATTTGAGTCCGTGCTCGGCATTCACGGCATCGACGAGTATATCCGCTACGGCGGCACTATGAGTCTCGGCGGTGTCCACTACAACGAAACCTCCACGTTTGCCAGCAAGGAAAGCGCGGACGAGTATGTGGATACGGCTATTGCACGCAACATCCAGCACTCCCTGCGCTGCTATCAGTACGAGGGACATTTCCGCCATCTGCGTGATCTCTACGACAGGAACGAGCTGACCAGCGTCATCAACCGCGTGGTGGAGGACATCAACCACCGTTTCACGCTGGAAGTGCTGACACAGGATTGGAAATCCCACGACCTTGGCATTTCCGCCAGCAATCTTCGCCGGGATCGGGAGAACCCTACGGACATCCTTGATCGTGTTGACCTTGTAGCTGTCACAGACAGCCTGCGGAAGTTGCTGGAGATCCGGAACAAGGCGGAGCAGACTGTGGCGATGGACGATATTCATGCGGCGGAGATCAAAGAATATCTGGATTTGCTGGACCTGACGCGGGAGATCGACGTGCGGCACCTGCCGGATGTCAGCCGGAAATCCAGCCGGACGGTGATCGCCCAACCCGGTCTCCGGTACGCGCAGGCCGATGCGCTGATTCGCAGCCTGCTGCTGGATGAGACGTTCAGTGCGTTGTCTCTGGCAGAGCGTACAGCCGTGCAGCAGCGCATCCTGACCGAGATCAGAGGCCGGATGCTGGAAGACATTGTCCTGCTGGAAACCAAGCTGGCAAACCCCAAGAAGCAGGTATTTGTCCTGCAATTCCCCGTGGGCGAATTTGACATGGTGGTGTTTGACCCGGAGGCGAGCTCCTGCCAGATTTTCGAGATCAAGCACAGCGAGGAAGCTGTCCAGCAGCAGTACCGCCATCTGATTGACGAGGAAAAATGCGCCCAGACCGAGCACCGCTACGGCCCGATCACCGGGAAGATTGTCCTCTATCGTGGAGAAAGCCAAGAGATAGACGGTATTCAGTATCAGAACGTGGAAGAATATCTGCGAAGCCTTGCTTGACAAAACCGCCGTCCCGATTTTTCGTTCGGGGCGGCGGTTTTTATGATGCAGCTTGTCATATGACAAGCTGTGACGCAAAATGAACTTGACGTATGACAAGTAGTGAAGCGCAAAAATCGTGCGGCGAGACTGCACGAATGCAGTCGATGACGAAAACGATAATATTCTAAATAGCACGCATCGCTCATTTCATCAATCATTTCCTCGATGCACATGAGTGATGCCCTCCAAACTGGCACAATCAGCGCGCGAAAACCTCTGCCTATCCGCAGAAATTTTCAGATTCTTCCCTTGGGTACCTTTTCAAATGGATTCCAATCCGTTATAATATATCTACCAACCTAACGAATAGCGCGAGGTGCCGCCATGAAAACGAAAGATACGCCGAAGCAATATGTCATCTACTCCCGTAAGTCCAAATTCACCGGCAAGGGCGAGAGCATCGAGAATCAGATCGAGCTGTGCCGCCAGTACATCGCCATGCACTTTGGCGAGGAAGCGGCGGAAAACGTGCTGGTCTACGAGGACGAGGGCTTTTCCGGCGGCAATCTGGAGCGCCCGCAGTTCAAGAAAATGATGAAGGACTCCCAGAAGATCGCCTTTGCCGCCATCGTGGTCTACCGCCTCGACCGCATCAGCCGCAACATCGGTGACTTTGCGAAGCTCATCGAGGATTTGGGCGACCGGCACATCGACTTCATCTCCATCCGCGAGCAGTTCGACACGTCCTCGCCCATGGGCCGCGCCATGATGTACATTGCGTCGGTTTTCTCCCAGCTGGAGCGGGAGACCATCGCCGAGCGCATCCGGGACAATATGCACGAGCTGTCCAAAACCGGGCGCTGGCTGGGCGGCACCACACCTACCGGCTACGCCTCGGAGAGTGTGTCCAGCGTGACGGTGGACGGTAAGGTGAAGAAAGCCTGCAAGCTGAAGCCCATTCCGGAGGAAATCCAGCTGGTCAAGACGATTTTCTCGGTTTTCATGGAGACCGGCTCCCTCAGCAAGACCGACCAGTATCTGCTGGAGCACCGCTGCGTCACGAAACGCGGCAAGCAGTTCACACGCTTTGCCATCCGGGGCATTCTGACCAATCCGGTCTACATGATTGCCGACGAGACGGCGTATGAGTATCTGAAAGAGAACCATGTGGATCTATTTGCTGAGCGCTCGGAGTTCGACGGCGAGCACGGCATCATGGCCTATAACCGAACCTTGCAGCGCGCGGGCAAAGCAAACCAGATCCGCCCCATGGAGGAATGGATCGTGGCGGTGGGTAAGCATCCCGGCATTATCGCAGGCAGCGATTGGGTGCAGGTGCAGGCCATGCTGGACGTGAACAAATCCAAGAGCTACCGCAGACCACGCAGCAACGTGGCGCTGCTGTCCGGCCTGCTGCGGTGCAGCGAGTGCGGTGACTATATGCGCCCGAAGCTGACCAACCGAACCAATGCGGACGGCGAGCTGATCTACACCTACATGTGCTCCACCAAAGAGCGCAGCCACGGCACCGTCTGCGGCATGAAAAATTGCAACGGCAACACGCTGGACGCCAAAATCATCGAGGAGATCCGCAAGCTGTCCGCCGACAAGGAGACCCTTACCCGGCTGCTGGCGCAGACCAAGAAGGTCATCAGCGGCAGCAAGGAGGGCTACGACGCAGAGCTGGCGCTGCTCCGGGAAAAGCACACCGAAACGGAAGAGCACATCAAACGGTTAGTGGAATCCCTGTCCGTTGCCAGCGACACCTCAGCAAAGTACGTCATGGAGCAGATCGACGCGCTCCATCAGGAGAGCGAGACGCAGCAGCTGCGCCTTGCCGAGCTGGAAGCCCTCACCGAGCAGAGCCGGATGCTCCATCAGGAGTTCGCCTTCCATCAGGAAATGATCGAATCCTTCGCCAGCGCAGTGGATTCTGCCACGCTGGAGGAAAAACGCCGCCTGCTGCGCACCATCGTCAAAAAAGTGGTCTGGGACGGCAAAAATGCCTATGTTTACCTCTTTGCGGAGGATGGAGAGGCGGATTTGCCCCCTGTTGAGCAACCTATGTATCCGTTGGGAGAGGATAGCGAATGAGGTCCTCATGTACTTCCGCAGCCGCAAGAAGCTGCAGGGGGAGGTGTCCCTGTCCGACACCATTGAGGGCGACGCCGCCGGCAGCGCCCTCAGCCTCATGGATGTGGTGGGCTGCGACGACACCATGCTCTCGGACATGGCCGACCGGGAGGAGCGCCTGCGCATCCGGGAATTGGTAGACCGCTGCCTCACGGACCGGGAGGCGGAGGTGATCCGCCGGCGGTACGGACTGTCCGGCCGCCTGCCACAGACCCAGCGCCAGGTGGCCGCGGCCTTCGGCATCAGCCGCAGCTATGTATCCCGCCGCGCTTACTGTAAGTGCCCGGAGAGACTCGGTTTGATACTGAAAATCGTTTTTGCTGCAAAAAATGATCGACCGATAAAAAATTCTGCCTGCCCTTATTTTAGCTACAAAAAATTCCAGTATCTTGCAATATTTGTCAAAATATTGCCTTTTTTGCTATAAAGGAAAATTCTTTCAAATTTTTATTCAAAATTTCGTTTTTAGCTATTGCATTTTGATGTGCATTGTGCTATAGTTTGTCTTGACATTGAATTGCGTATTGGGCTTATCGCACAGGAGATAAGCTTTTTGCGGCTTTTACGGCTGTGCCGTCCGGCCAACGCAGAATAATCCCCGGGAGTACATATTATAATGAGTCATTCGCTGAAAAAAGTTTGGAATGTAGTCAGCACAGTGCTGGTGGTGCTGGTGGTGCTGCTGGCCGTGGCCCTGGTGGGCGTCCGGCTGGTGGGGCTGAATACATATGTCGTCCTTTCCGGCTCTATGGAGCCTACTTATCACACCGGCTCCCTGCTCTATGTCAAGAAGGTGGACCCCCGGGACCTCCAGGTGGGCGATCCCATCACCTTCATGCTCAATGAGGATACCGTGGCCACCCACCGGATCATTGAGATCCTGCCCGACGAGGAGGACAGCTCCGTCTTCCGCTTCCGCACCCAGGGCGACGCCAACGACGCCCCGGACGGTACGCCCGTGCACTATAAAAATGTCATCGGTAAACCCGTGTTTTCTGTACCCTATTTGGGGTATTTCGCAAACTTCGTGCAGAACCCGCCGGGGCTGTATTTTGCCATCGGCTTTGCCGTGGTGCTGGTTCTGCTGGTGTTCCTGCCTGACCTGCTGGATGACAGCGGCAAAAAGGGCAAGGGCAAGGGCGCTGCGGAGGATCCCGCGGCCCATAACTAAGGGGGTAACGCCGCAAGGCTCCCATATATATTATTCTTTTCAGGAGGTTTTTGTGATGAAAGCAAAAACAAAGACAAAGGCGCTGCTGATGTCTCTCTGCGCGGTGTTGCTCGTGGCCGCTTCCGTGCTGGGCACCATGGCGTATTTGACGGACAGCGAGGATGTCAAGAACACCTTTACTGTTGGTAACGTTACCATTACTATGGACGAGACTGACGTGGACGACAGCACTCCGAATAAGGAGCGCGACCAGGCCAACAGCTACAAGCTGATGCCCGGCCATACCTACACCAAGGATCCTATCATCCATGTGGATGCAAACAGCGAGGATTGCTACCTGTTTGTGAAGGTCGACAATCAGATCGCTGCTATTGAAGCAGACGGAAATACTACCGTTGCTGCACAGATGGCGGCTAAGGGTTGGAAAGCTGTGGAAGGTAAGGATGGCATTTATGTGTATGTTGGCACTACCGCCGCTCCCGTGGCTGTGAAGGCAAACGATAATGTCACTGTTTTTGAGCAGCTTGTGATTGCGGGTACTGTTAACGGCGATACACTGAAGACTTACGAAAACAAGACCATCACCGTGACTGCTTACGCTGTTCAGAAGGACGGCTTTGAGGGTAAGACTGCTGACCAGATTTGGAGCGCTGCATTTGGCGCCTAATGCCTGGTTCCGACAGGCAAAGGGGGCGAGGGGCCCCGGCGTCTGTTGAAATAAAATTTAAAACAAAATTTTAGGAAAGGAGGAAAAACAACGTGAAAAAGAAAGTACTCTCTATCGTGGCAGTCGTCCTGGTGCTGTGCTGCGCCATCGGCGGGACGCTGGCTTGGCTGACTGCTAAGTCTGATGTCGTGACGAACACCTTTACCACCAGCGATATTAAGGTCGAACTGAAGGAGACCACCGGCACGGAGTATAAGATGGTTCCTGGCCAGACTATCGGCAAAGACCCGAAGGCTACGGTTCTCACTGGCTCCGAGAAGTGCTATCTGTTTGTGAAGCTGGATAAGTCCCAAAACTTCGACACCTACCTGACCTATGAAATGGCCGATGGTTGGACGAAGCTTGAAGACGCTAGTGTTACCGATACGGTCTACTACCGTGTTGTTAATGGTACCACCAATCAGATCGGCACAGCCTACAGCGTACTGAAGGGCGATCAGGTCACCGTTAAGGGTTCTGTTACCAAGGAGCAGATGAACGCCTTGGATGCAGAAAGTGCTGTGAAGCCTACTCTGACTGTTACCGCTTATGCCTCTCAGTTGCAGAAGAGTGCTACTACGACATTTACCGCTCTTGAGGCTTGGAAAAACATTACAAACAAGTAATCCCATCCCCGCATTTCCCCAGTTTATTAAATTACATAAATGAAAGGAAAAAAGAATCATGACTAAGAAGAAGATCGTATCCCTGTGCCTGGCGGCCGTGCTGGTCGTTATGGCCATCGCCGGCGCCACCGTGGCGTATTTCACTGACACCGATAATGAGACCAATACCTTCACCGTTGGTAATGTGAAGATCGAGCTGCTGGAGTCCCAGTACCACCGCGTCAATGCTGGTAAGGGCAACGCCACTGACGAAAAGGAACCTTTAATGGGCGGCTATCTGTGGGCAGCTGATGTGGATATGCAGGGTACTCCTGAGAACACCCCCAACTACGTTACCTCCGGCGAGGTTTGGAATGGCCAGTACTTCTCCGATGCGCAGATTGAAGCCGATGCCAAAGCCTACAAAAACGGTTATTTTGCAGAGCACAGCCAGAACATGGTTCCCGGTGCTAACGTTCGCAAGAATCCCTATGTGAAGAATACCGGTGCCAACGATGCGTATATCCGCATCCGCACGCTGATTCCCGTATCCCTGTTTGATGTCATCGACAACGGCCCTTCCTATTGGACAACTACCGCTATGAACGAGGGTCAGGTCACCTCAAATGCTGTCAACACTTATAATACCTCTGGTGCAACAGCTGTTACCAAAGTCGAGCGCAATGGCATTAAATACTATGAGTACGACTTCACCTTTACCAAGGCTGTAAAGCCCGGCGAACTGACCTTCTGGAACGTTTGGGGCAACATTGCGATTAATAAGGATGCAACGGCTGAGGAACTGGCAAATGTTAATTCCTTCGACGTTATCTTCGAGGCTGACGCCATCCAGGCCGAGGGCTTCGCAGACGCTGCCGCTGCTTTCGCCGCTTTTGACGCTACTAAGTAATTCCGAATCACCCCGGCCCTGCACCCCTTCGGGGGTGCAGGCCATAGGAGAGTACCCGGCGCGTTGCGTCGGATATTCTCCTATGACCTCAATACTGGAGAATGAGGAGTGTAAGTATGAAGAAAAGAAGCCTGAAAACCAAGCTGCTGGCGCTGTCCGTGGTGCTGATCCTGGCGGCGCTGTCGGTCTACGGTACCCTGGCCTATTTCACGGCCCAGGGCACCGCCCGGAACGTCATCACCACCGGCGATATAAAGATCGCCCTGGAGGAGCGGATGCTCACCCCGGACGGTGAAAAGACCGTGCCCTTTGAGGATCAGCTGGGCGTCATGCCCGGCAGCGATGTCTCAAAGATCGTCACGGTGAAGAACACCGGCGGCCAGCCCGCCTGGGTGCGCGTCTCCCTGGACAAGGCCATTGAGCTGGCCCGGGGCGTGGAGGGGCAGGCGGACCTTTCCCTGGTCACCTGTGACCTGAACACGGAGAACTGGACGGAAAAGGACGGCTATTACTATTATAACGCCGTCCTGGAGCCGGGCCAGACCACGGAGCCGCTGTTCACCGCGGTCCACTTTGCCGAGACCATGAGCAATATGTACCAGGAGAGCCGTGCCATTCTGCAGGTGAACGCATTCGCCACGCAGACCGCGCACAACGGCGCCTCTGCCCTGGATGCCGCCGGCTGGCCTGAAGCCTGAGAAGGGAGGAATAGCATATGAAACTGAAAAAAGTCCTGTCCCTACTGCTGGCGCTGGTCATGACCGCCAGTCTGCTGACCCTGCCCGCCCACGCGGAGGATGCCGGGGCCGAGGAGACCAGCACCACCGCCGCAACGGTAAATTTCACCAATGTGGCGCCGCTGGTGAAGGCCGATTCCACCTCTGCGGCCAATGCCATCCGGAAGGCCCCCCTGCTGACGGCGAATTTGGCCGATGACGAGGGGAATGATGGCACCGATACCGATACCGACCCCGATAACGGCATGAAGATCAGCAAGACTGCCGAGAAAAACGCGGACGGTAGCTATACCATCACGCTGGAAGCCTACGCGACCGGCGCGAAGGTCATTTCCGAGATTACCAAGGATGTCCCGACAGATATCATCCTTGTCCTCGACCAGTCTGGCTCGATGAACGACCCGATAGGTGGCTATACATACACGGCATACCGAACCGGAGGATATAACAGTCGCAACTATCATAATGACGAGTATTATCCGCTCAGGCACAATGGTGGCAGCGAGAACCTGTGGCACAAGCTGAATAATAACGAGTATATTGCCGTTTCCGTAGAACAGAAGATGGATCATACCCCTATTTCCGGCTGGAACAACTGGAAATACTATGATAATCAAAACAGCCTGTACTGTCTGGTTTCAGGAGAGTATAAGTCCGTCACAGTGAAGAGAAAAGGACATCTTATTTCCGCTGATGAATACTGGTATACGATGGATGGTCAGCAAATCCTCTATACGACCGGAGACAGTAGCATTCCAAACTTTGGGCAATATGCTCCTCTCTATCAGTCCGTAAAGAAGTACACCTATTCCTATACTCTGAATGGAGTCACAACGGTTATAGAAGAGTCGATTGGGGATGGGAGCAGTCCTAACACGCAGTTTTATCGCAGGGATTATAGTAGTAGTGCTGGCGGCACGAGGCTGAATGCTCTAAAGAATGCAGCAACTACATTTGCCAGTGCCGTTGCTACTAAGGCAGCAGGCGAGGACGGCGATATCACCACCACTGCCGATAATGTCAATCACCGCATTGCGGTGGTGGGGTTTGCGTCCAGCGGAAGCGAGTACAATAGCAGCAAATACGAGAATACAGAAGTATTTGTGGGCGATAAACAATACACGTATGGCACCTCAGCACAAAGCCAGTATGGTAACGCGCTGCAGAGCATGAATACAGTAGCGGGACAAACAAATATTGCGGACTCCATTGGCGCTCTTGATGCCTACGGCGGTACTTTCACCAATTTAGGCATGGAGATGGCAAACGGCATCTTTCGTGAAAATCCGATTCCAGACGGACAGAACAGAAACCGGGTAATTATTGTGTTTACGGATGGTTATCCCGGTACCGGTGATACAGTTAGTAACACTGTTGCGAACTCTGCTGTATCTCAAGGATATACCGCAAAACGATCTACTGCAAATGGTGGCTATGGTGCAACGGTATATACGGTTGGCATTTTCTCCGGCGCAGATGGCACGCCTGTCGAAAGCTTAAACGGTGTGTCAAATCCCAACAAATTTATGCACCTGCTTTCCTCCAACTATAAAAACGCCCAATCCTACAGCGATTCGTCGAAGTATGGTACAGCAACCTATCCTGCCGGAGGCGGTAGTTACTACCTCTCTGCAGCTGACGTAGGCACGCTGAACAACATCTTCCAGCAGATCAGCGACCAGATCGAGACTGGCGGCTCTTCCTCCACGCTGACAGCAGCGTCTGTCGTGAAGGACATCATCTCCCCGCAGTTTACGCTCCCGGCGGGGGCATCGGCGGATAGCATTACCTTGGAGACCTATGCTTACGGCGGTAAAGACACTGACACCGGCAATGACAAGTGGACCAAGAACGCCACAGCTATGGGCGCAGAGGCTACCATCAGCAGCACAGACGAATCCAAGGAAATTACCAAGGATAATCAAGTCAGTGTGACCGGGTTTAACTTTTCCGATAACTGGTGCGGTATGGTGAAAAACGCCGATGGATCTGAAATTCCCCGCGGCAACAAATTGGTTATCAGCTTCAAGGTGGAGCCGCGTGACAAGTTCCTGGGCGGCAATGGGGTTAATACCAACACAGATGCAGGTATTTATAAGGATAAGGATGCCAAAGATCCTATTCTAAAGTTCGAGAAGCCCAACGTGGACGTGGACATCAAGGAACCGACCATTACTGCACCGGATGCAAATGTGTATTTGGGCGCTTATTTTGAGGATACGATCCCCGCGGATGAACTGAAAAAGGGGACGTCCATCTCCTTTGACGGCGGTAAAATCACGCTCGACATGACCAAGCCCAACGAAAATTGGGGCTTGGAGGACTGGCAGACGGAGTATGTTAATATTAGTGTTACGGTAAAAGATAAGGACGGAACTGAAGTAACGGATTTCAAGAATCTGAAAGAAGATACGGATTATACTGTCTCCATCTCCATCACCCCGAAAACACCGAAGACGGATAACAATGGCTTCCAAAAGGATGCAAAGGGAACGATCCATGTATTCACGCCCGAGCTGACTTTCCAGGATTCCACCGCCTACTATGGCGAGGATATCAGCAACAACTATGATACTGCTAACAAAGTTGCGGAGAAATGGACGCACGACGGAAAGTATTCTACGGATGAGGGCGTTCAGATGCTTGGCAACAAGCCTACACTGAATCTCAACTACACACCGGACAGCACCAAAATTACTGCTGACAACAAGTACGGCAAGAAAGACGTTCCCGTTTCGGTTACTGTCAAAATCGGCAATGAAGATGTGACGGGTTATACCACGTTTGTACACGAGAATTGCGCGCCTGATTGCGGCTGGACCACGCCGAATCCCGCCAATGGCAACCCGGCGTTCCTGATCCACATCAAGACCTGCACGCTGAACATCACTAAGAATGGCGGCGAGAGCGATGAGACCTATGTGTTCACCGTTTACAATTACAAGGATAACAAAAAGTATTCCGAAGTGACCATCCAGGGCAATAGAACCGAGACGCTGGTGGAGCTGCCTGTGGGTACCTACACCATCGTGGAGGACAGCAACTGGAGCTGGCGGTATCCGAATCCTACTTACTCCGCCGAAAATGTTGATTTGAGTTCGACTACGCCTATCGGCGCTATTACTTGCACCAATGCGAAGGCGACGAACAGCTGGCTCAACGGCTTCAGCACTGTGGTCCGCAACATCTTTGGTAAGAACTGAGAAAGGAGGGAATGATGATGTATAGAGGCAAACACGAAGCCCGGCGCAGCGGGAAAACAGCTCGCAAGGGTCGGCTCACCGCTATGATCGTTTCTGTGGTGCTGATTTTGGCACTGGCTATCGGCGGTACCATCGCATGGATGAGCACCAAGACGGATTCGGTCGTCAACACCTTCAATCCCTCCCGGGTGACCTGCGAAGTGAAGGAAGGCTTTGACGGTAAGGTCAAAACCGACGTGAACGTGCAAAACACCGGTGACATCCCTGCGTTCATCCGCGTCAAGCTGGTGTCCTACCGGACGAATGACGCTGGTGACCACATCGGCGGCGTGGCGGAGGCTCCTAGTTTCAATTTTGGTGCGGGTTGGGTCAAATATGGAGACTATTACTATTACACCAAACCGGTTGCTCCCAATGCGATGCCTGAAAATAACTTGGCGAACAGCATTACTTTGGAGGATTCCTACAAAGACGCAGATGGCGGCCACCAGTCTATCGACGTGATCGCGGAGGCCATTCAGGCCGGTCCCGAAGCGGCCGTTAAGGCAGCATGGGGCGCAGGTTTCTCAATCGATACGAACGGCAATCTGGTCGTTCCGACCGGCAACTAAGGGGGTGGCGAGATATGAAGAAAACATGTAAAGGAATTCTTTCACTGGCCCTGACGCTGCTCATGCTTATGGGCCTCGCGACCACCGCTTTTGCTGACGGGCGGGTCACCTATGACGGCAGCGCCCGGGAGTTCATCTTTGCCCCCGGCAGCGAGTATTCTCCCACCGACCTGTTTACGGATTTCAAGAATGTCATGCCCGGTGACTCCATCACCCAGAAGGTCACCATTGACAACAGGGTGGAAAAGAACGTCAAGATCAAGGTCTACATGCGCGCTTTGGGCGCGGTGGAGGGCTCGGAGGAGCTCCTCTCTCAGATGAACCTGACCGTGAAGCTGGACGGCACCTCCCAGCTGTTTGCCGCTCCCGCCGATGAGACCGCGCAGCTGAGCGACTGGGTCTGCCTGGGTACCGTCTATTCCGGCGGCAAGATCGACCTGGATGTGACGCTGAATGTGCCCATCACCATGGAGAATGATTTCCAGGCTTCCGTGGGCTATCTGGATTGGCAGTTCAAGGTCGACGAGCTCCCGGTGGAGCCCGATGATCCCACCCCGCCTCCCACGGGCGACACCTTCAATGCGACCCTGTGGGTGATCGTGATGGTGGCCAGCCTGGCCGTGATCGTGTTCCTGTTTGTGAGCCGCAAGCGGAAGAACAAGGCCGACAATTAAACAAGATCATGCAGCCGCCGGCTGCAGCAGAAAGCATCCGCATGGGATCCCGTGCGGATGCTTTTTTTGGTCAAGTTGACAACCTCTCGTTCATACGATAGGATTCGGGAGGTGGCATATGAAAAGTAAGAGCATTGTGATTCATTGCAGCTGCTCGGATACCGGCCCGGCGCTGGAGGAACTGGTCCGGGAGTCTTTTCGGGTCTATCTGAAAAGGGAGCTGCAGCACCAAGGGATGTACAGGGCCGCGCAAAAGGCGGATGCCGCCGGGCAAGGGCCCGGGCCGGGTGAGGACGCATGTTTCAGGAGATAAATGACCCCGCGAATTACCGGGCGGCGCTGTATATCCGACTGTCCAAGGAGGATGAGCGTGAGGGACCGTCCCAAAGCGTGACCAATCAGCGGTCCTTGCTGGATGAATTTGTGGAGAAACATCATTTGCAGGTCTATGACATCTACGTTGATGACGGCTGGAGCGGCACGAACTTTGACCGACCGGCGTTCCGGCGTATGATCGAGGACATTGAGGCCAAAAGGGTCAATATGGTCATCACCAAAGACCTTTCCCGGCTGGGCCGCGACTACATTATGACCGGCCATTACATGGAGCGGTATTTTCCGGAGCACCGGGTGCGGTATATTTCGCTCCTGGACGGCATTGACACGGGGGTTGAGTCCAGCGCCAATGACATCACGCCCTTTCGGGCCATCATGAACGACATGTATGCCAAGGACATATCCAAGAAAATCAAGTCCGTTAAGCGGGATAAGCAGCGCAAGGGAGAATTCATCGGCGGAAAGCCGGTGTACGGATACAAAATGCACCCCACGGAGAGGAACCGTATCGTCATCGATGAGGAGGCCGCGCCCACGGTGCGGCGAATTTTTTCCATGGCGCTGGAGGGCGTCAGCTGCCGAAAAATCGCCGCCGCATTGAATGAAGAAGGTGTCCCCGCGCCATCTGTCTACTGTGGCCGGTTTACAGGGAACAAAGGCCCCTACGGTGGATTATGGAGCGGTGAGCGCATTTCCGAAATGCTGCGCAATGAAACATATATCGGCAGCATGGTGCAGGGGCGGCAGGTGAAGATCAGCTACAAATCGAAAAAATGCCTGCACCAGGATCGGGAAAACTGGATCGTGGTGCCCCATACCCATGCACCGCTGGTTGACGAGGAGATCTTCCGCAAGGTGGGGCTGCTGGTCAGCAGCCGCAGGCATACCCGCTGCCGCACCTACGATTTTTTGCTGAAGGGACTGATATTCTGCCATGAGTGCGGCTACCCACTGGCGGTGCTGAACCGGCCCAACGCCAGGGGGGAGGATGTGCTGTACTTTGTCTGCCGGACGTATCAGCGCTTTACCAGGAGCGGCGTCTGCAGCACCCACTACATCAAGGAGAAAACGGTGGCGGACGCGGTGGTGGCCAAAGTGCGGGAGATCTGTAAAGACTGCCTGAATAGTCAGGCTTTACTGGCTATGGCGGAGGAAGCGGTCCGGGAGACATCGCGGGAGAATGAAATCACTGCGGAAATGACGGCCCTGCAAGAGAATATAGCTGGCCTGACGAAAAAAATCGACCGGATGTATACGGATCGGCTTTCCGGGCTGCTGCCGGAGGCGGACTTTCAGCGGATTTTTACACGCCTAAAGGACCAGCGGGGGCGGCTGGAGGGACGGCTTCAGGAATTGGAGCAGGAGCAGAAATATCCGGTCAGTCAGAGAGACAGGGCACTGGAATTGACCCGGCGATACAGGGAAACGGCCTGTACCGGTCGGGAGCTGTTGGTGAGCCTTATCCAGCGGATCGAACTGACGGAAGATCGGGAGGTGCTCATTCGGTTCCGATTTGTCGAGCCGCAGAAAACGGAAAAGCCTGAAAATGCAACGGACCAGGAGACGATTCCCACGCCGCAGCCTGAGTCGGAAAACTCCTTACAATAGCCGCGGCGCTATGTATCCCGCATTGAAAAGCGGGCACTGCAAAAGCTGGAGGCGGCGCTGAAGGAGGAGGCACCGCCAAGGAACAATAAATAATTACAACCGTGCGAAACAAGTTCGCATACACCCCTTGCGCAAAATGGACAAAAATGGTATAATACCATATTACAAAGTATACAAAGAACAAGGAAGGTACACGCATGAGAAACATTTACTGTGGGATCGCGGATATTCGCAAGCGGGTTTTTGCGGAAGTGGCAAAGCTGGCCTACGAAGGCGGCGACTACCATCGTATTGATAAGCTGCCGTATGAGATCCTGCCGGGCGAAGTGGGGAACGAACGGGACTCCATTTTCCTGGAGCGGGCCATTGTGGGGGAGCGGATTCGCCTGGCCATGGGCCATAGCCTGCGTTCCGCTTCAGAGCAGGGACTTTTGTCCGACGGCGTGGACAGGAGCGCGGTGCGGGAGAAATATTACGAGCCGCCGCTGATCAACATCATCAAATATGCCTGCCACGCCTGCCCGGATACCCACTATGAGGTGACCAACGCCTGCCAGAGCTGCCTGGCGCACCATTGCTCCAACTCCTGCCCCAAGGGCGCCATCAGCTTCCGCTATGGCCGGGCGGAGATCGATCAGAGCAAGTGCATTAAGTGCGGCAAGTGCAAGGCGGCATGCTCCTACCAGGCCATCATCCGTTTTGAGCGGCCCTGCCAAGAGGCCTGCGGCATGGATGCCATCGGCAAGGACGAGTATGGCCGGGCGGAGATCAACCAGGATAAGTGCGTCAGCTGCGGCATGTGCCTGGTGAACTGCCCCTTCGGCGCCATTGTGGATAAGGGGCAGCTGTTCCAGCTGATCCATTCCATCCGCAGCGGAGATGAGGTCATCGCCGTGATCGCACCGGCTTTTTGGGGCCAATTCGGCGATGGCGTGACCCCGGGGCAGATCGTATCGGCTATGAAGATCCTGGGCTTCCGGTCCGTGGAGGAGGTCGCCGTGGGCGCGGATCTGTGCGCCATCGAGGAGGCGGAGGAATTCATGCGCAATGTGCCGCAGATGCAGCCTTATATGGCTACCTCCTGCTGCCCGGCGTGGTCCGTGATGGCCAAGAAGGAGTTCCCCGGCGCTGCGCCGTATATCTCCATGACTATGACCCCCATGGTGCTCACGGCCCGGCTGCAGAAAAAGCGCAATCCGGGCTGCAAGGTGGCTTTCATCGGCCCCTGCGCCGCGAAAAAGCTGGAGGCCAGCCGCCGTACCGTCCGCAGCGATGTGGACTTTGTGCTGACCTTTGAGGAGCTGCGGGGAATGCTGGAAGCCAAGAACATTGACTTCGCCGACATCCCCGATGTGCCGGCCAATTACGAGGCTTCCGCTCCCGGCGTGGGCTTTGCCGCCTCCGGCGGCGTTGCCAAGGCGGTGGAGGATGTGATCCACCGGCTGGACCCCGATCGGGAGGTGAAAACCGTGTATGCCGAGGGGCTGCGGGAGTGCCGCAAGATGCTGCGCATTGCCCGGACCGGGAAGTATGACGGTTATCTGCTGGAAGGCATGGCCTGCCCGGGCGGATGCATCGCCGGCGCGGGCACTATCCAGCCGCCGGAGAAATCCCGGCGGGTGCTGGAGCAGTACAAGGCCAGCGCACCTAAGAGCAATCCCCTGGATTCGGACTATAAGGATGACCTGTACCTGCTCCACGATGGAGAGGACGACTGGAGCTTTGTGGGCAGACATTGAGAGGATACCAATGAACGAACTGATCCTGTTGTGTATGGAGATGGTGGGCACCGTGGCCTTTGCCTTGTCCGGCGCCATGACGGCCCTCCGGCGGCAGATGGACCTGCTGGGCGTGATGATCCTGGGGCTCATCACCGCCGTGGGCGGCGGTGTGCTGCGGGATCTGCTGCTGGGCATTACGCCCCCTAAAATCTTTGGCGACCCGCTGACGGTGTGCGTGGCGCTGGCGGCCTCCGCCGCGGCGTTTTTGCCGCCGCTGCGCGGCTTGCTGCTCGGGAGCACGCTGCTGTTTGAGCGGCTGCTGCTGTGGGCGGATTCCATGGGCCTGGCGGCGTTTACCGTGGTGGGCGAACAGATCGCCTACAGCCATCTGCCGGAGGGAAGCTGGTTCGCCGTGGCTCTGCTGGGCACCATCACCGGCGTGGGCGGCGGCGTGGTGCGGGATTCCCTGGCGGGAAACGTGCCGTACATATTCCGCAAGCATATCTATGCGCTGGCAGCCCTGGCAGGTGCCGTGGTATGGGTGGTGTGCCACCTGTATTGGGACGATACCGCCGCGCTGCTGCTGGGCAGCACAGTGGTGGTGGCCATCCGCCTGCTGGCAGCCCACTTCCGCTGGAGCCTGCCGAAGGCGAAGATCACGGAGGAATAAACGGCCAGCCCTCAAAAATGTGCGGCTGTGCTGATTTGACTTGATTGGATATGAAAAGATCCCTCTGCCTAAGGCAGAGGGATCTTTTCATTTGAATTTTTTCATCTGTGGAACAGGCCGTGCTTTTCGTAGGGCTTGGACTCCACGCTCTTGACCTCGTAACCGGTCTCGGCGATGGCCTTGCGCAGGGCTTCCTCGTCCAGCGGCTCCGGGGAAATGATGGTGGCCGTGCCCTTGGAATGGGACGCGCTGACCTTCTTCACGGTGAACTTGTTGCGGATCACGTCGCACACATGGCTCTCGCACATGCCGCACATCATGCCGTCAATCTTCAAAATGGTTTCTGTCATATACTTATGCCTCCTTAATGGATTTATCTTTCTTCTTGAGCGGGAAATCCAGCTGCGCCAGCACCACGGCAATGAGCATCAGCACGCAGCCCAAAAGCTCCTTGCCGGTCATGGTCTCATGCAGGAAGATGGCACCGGACACCGCGCCGAACACGCTCTCCAGGCTCAGCAGCAGAGCCACGATGGTGGGGTTGGAGTCCTTTTGCGCCAGGATCTGCAGGGTGTAGGCCACACCGCTGGAAAAAACACCCACATACAGGATCGAACCCATGCAGGGGACGATGTCCGCCCAGGTGGGATGCTCAAATATCAGCATGAGTATAGCCGAAAGGATGGCACATGTCAAGAACTGGATGCAGCTCATTTTCACGCCGTCCACCTTTTGGGTAAAGTGATCGATGACCAGGATATGCAGCGTGTAGCCGAAGGCGCACAGCATCACCAGCAGGTCGCTGGGGGCGATGGTGAAGTTTTCCTTAATGCACAGGCAGTAAAGACCGGCTACGGCCAGCAGGACGCTGACCCACACGGTGGGGGAGAGCCTTTTCTTCAGAAACAGGCCGCAGATGGGCACCAGCACCACATAGAGCGTGGTGATGAAGCTGGTCTTACCGGCGCTGGCGCCGGCCACCATGCCCAGCTGCTGCAGGTTGCAGGCCAGGGCCAGGGCAATACCGCAGCAGATGCCGCCTAAGATCAGGTCCTTTCGCCCGGCTTTTTTCTCCGCGGCGGTCTGCTCCGCCGGGGGCTCCTTGCGCAGCATTTTAAAGATCTGTACCACCACCAGCAGGGCCAAAAAACCCACGAAGGAGCGGGCGGCGTTGAAGGTGTACGCGCCCACATGCTCGGTGCTGGTGCTCTGGGCAACGAAGGAGGAGCCCCAGATCATGGCGGTGATGACGGGGAAGACCACCTGGCGAACCTGATTGTGTTTCATAGTGCTTTCCTTTCTCTATTCCGGATCGTTTTCGTCGGTATTTATGGGATTCACATGCCACTTGAATTTATTTTCTGTGCCGTGCAGCAGACGGCGGATGTTCTCCCGGTGGCAGAAGATAACCAGGGCTGCCACCACCGCGCACAGAGCGGTCAGCAGCGGGTCGCGGCCAAAGACAAAGAACGCCGACACCGGCATGCTGGCTGTGGCCATGATGGACCCCAGGGACACATAGCGGGTCAGGAGCCACAGGAGGACGAAAAGCCCCCAGGCGATGAGGCCCATGCGCCAGTCCAGCATCCAAACCAGCACGCCGCCGGAGAGGATGCCCTTGCCGCCCTTGAGCCCGTAATAGGCCGGGAACATATGCCCCAGCTCGCAGCCGATGCCCCCCAGCAGCACGCCCAGGGTCCAGCTGCCATTGGTGCAGAGCATCAGATACCCGCCGATGAGGCAGGAGAGCAGGGTCTTGCCCATGTCGCAGAGAATGACGATGAGGGCGAATTTGGCGCCGTAGGTGCGATAGAAATTGGTGAGCCCGGCGTTGCCGCTGCCGTGCTTGCGCACATCATCCCGGATGATGAAGTGGGAGGTGACCACCGAGCCGTTGAAGCAGCCCAGCAGATACGACACCAGCAGCGTCAGCCCCACCACAAAGTAGATGGACAGCTTAATTCTCATCGTCCCCCTTCTGCCGGATGGAGAGGATGATGGGGGTGCCCTCCAGGCCGAATACGCTGCGGATCTGATTTTCCAGGTACCGCTGGTAGGAGAAGTGGAACAGCTTCTTGTCGTTGCAGAAAATGACGAAGTGGGGAGGCTTGATGCCCACCTGGGTCATGTAATAGATCTTCAGCCGGCGCCCCTTGTCCGTGGGGGGCTGCACCCGGGTCTGGGCGTCCGCCAGGACGGAGTTGAGCATGCCCGTGGTGATACGGGTGGAGGCCTGATTATTCACATAATTGATGAGCTCAAACAGCCGCGTCACCCGCTGGCCCGTGAGGGCAGAGATGAACAGAATGGGGGCGTAGGTCATGTAGCTCAGATCCCGGCGGATATCCTCGCGCATGCGGTCCATGGTCTTGCCGTCCTTTTCCACCATGTCCCACTTGTTCACCACAATGATGCAGGCCTTGCCCGCCTCGTGGGCCAGGCCCGCGATCTTGGTGTCCTGCTCGGTGACGCCGTCGTTGGCGTCAATAAGGATGAGGCACACGTCGCTGCGCTCAATGGCCATGGTGGCCCGGAGGACGCTGTATTTCTCAATGGCATCATCCACCTTGGACTTTTTTCGCATGCCGGCGGTGTCGATGAAGTTATATTTGCCCGTCTCATTTTCAAAATAGGAGTCGATGGCATCCCTTGTGGTGCCCGCCACGTTGCTGACGATGACCCGCTCCTGGCCCAGGATGCGGTTGGTGAGACTGGACTTGCCCACATTGGGTTTGCCGATGATGGCCACCTGGATCACGTCGTCGTCTTCCTCCGTCTCGTCCTCCGGGGGGAAGTATTTCAGGCAGGCGTCCAGCAGGTCACCGGTGCCGTGGCCGTGTACGGCGGATACGGCGATGGGATCACCCAGGCCCAGGTTATAGAACTCGTAAAACTCCGGGTCCACGGTGCCGGTGGCGTCCATCTTGTTCACCGCCAGGACAATGGGCTTTTTGGAGCGCTGGAGCATCCCGGCCACCTCCTGGTCGGCGGCGGTCATGCCGGTCTTGATGTCCACCACCAGAACGATGACGGTGGCGTTGTCAATGGCGATCTGCGCCTGCTGGCGCATGAAGGACAGGATCTGATTGTCGGTATTGGGCTCGATGCCGCCGGTGTCCACCAGGGTGAACTTGCGGCCGCACCAGTCGCTCTCCCCATAGATGCGGTCCCGGGTCACGCCGGGGGTGTCCTCCACGATGGAAAGACGGCGGCCGATGAGTTTATTAAACAGCATGGACTTGCCCACGTTGGGCCGGCCCACGATAGCGATCATAGGTTTTGTCATAGATTTACCTCCTTACAGTTCGAAAACGGCGTCGCACAGATCGAAGCCGTCAATGCCCACCACCTGCACAGGCGTCTCCAGCGCCTGGGAAAGTTGGGGCACGGTCCAGTCATCCAGGAATACGTCCTCCGCGTGGCGGAGCATGTGCAGCGGGATCAGCACCCGGCCCAGGGGCTTATGCGCCTGCAGCTGGGCGGCCAGGTCCTGGCCGGTCAACAGGCCCGCCACATCAATGGTATGGCCGAAAAAGTCGTTGTCTATCCCGATCACCTGGCCCTGCACCTGGGGAAAGCGCTCCCGGATCAGGTCCAGCAGGTGGCCCATGAAGCCCTCGGCGGCCCGGCCGGTGGCAATGGTGAAGGGGGAGGGAGTGGGTGCGTCGTCCATGAGGTCCATGGCCCGGAGCAGGTCGCTCTCCAGGGAGCGGAGCATGCCCACGCCGTTTTCCAATTGCCGGTAGCCTTCGTAATAGTCATCCCCGGGCAGCTCCCGCCCGGCCCGGAGGAACAGCTCGTCGGCACAGAAAAACCGGCGGGTGCCGAAGCGGCGCAGGTTTTCCCGGCCGAATTCCTCGGCAATATCCAAAATTTCTCCGGCGCACTGGGCGTCCACGGGCTTCAGCTTGGCCAGGCCCTGGCGATACTTGGTGATGCCCACGGGCACCAGGGAACAGGAGGAGAACTCCATTTCCGTCAGGTCCCGGAGAGTGCGGCGGAGCTGGTCACCGTCGTTCCAGCCGGGGCAGACCACGATCTGCCCGTTCATGACGATGCCCGCCTTGCAGAAGGCGCGGATATAGTCCAGGCTGCGAACGGCGTTTTTATTGCCCAGCATGGTGCAGTGGAGCTGCGGGTCCGTGGTGTGGACGGAGACGTTGATGGGGCTGATGCGCAGGTCGATGATGCGCTGGGCCTCCCGCTCGGTGAGGTTGGTGAGGGTGATGTAATTGCCCTGGAGGAAGCTGAGCCGGGCGTCATCGTCCTTAAAGTACAGGGTCTCGCGCATGCCCGGGGGCATCTGATCCACAAAGCAGAAGATGCAGTGGTTGGCGCACGAGCGCATCTCATCCATGAGATAGGTGTCGAAGTTCAGCCCCAGATCCTCCCCCTCAGCCTTGCGGATGGTGAGCTTTTGGGTGGAGCCGTCTTCATTTTTCAGCGCCAGATGGCTCACGGGATCGTACCCGTAGAACCGGTAGTCCAGCACATCCACCACGGTGTGGCCGTTGATGGACAAAAGCTGCTGACCCGGCCGCAGACCTGCCCGCATGGCGGGGCTGCCGGGATCTATGGAGGTGATGATGGTGCTCATAGCTGCGTCCTCTCTCAAAAAACGGCATACTGCCTCATGATAACTATACAATTATAGCCGCTTTTCCGGTGGCGCGCAAGCATTTTCTATATATAATAGTATAACCCGGCATGTGCCAAAAGTAAAACGAATCATTCTTATGGTTTGGATGAATAAAATCGATGGATATAAGCGGACTGCTGCGGGTGCTTTGCTTCCTCGCAATGACGCATTAAACGGATTCAATAAAAGTGGGGAGAGGTCGGCGGCGGGGTGAGGGCACCCCGCCCTACGAATATTATGAGATTTAGCGCCAGTGGGTCATCGGGGACGCCGGCTTCACCGCAGTTCTTGGGAAAACGGATGTCATTCCGAGCCGGTGCGCACTGGCGTGGGAAATTTTCACGCAAAAAAACAAGAGGGAAGCCACGCTTCCCTCCTGCAAGGACACAAAAGATATTACTTATCCGCGGCCACGGACTTGACGACCTTGACCTCACGGCCATTGTAGGTACCGCACTCCGGGCACATTCTGTGAGGCAGATGCAGCGCACCGCACTTGGGGCATGCCACCAGACCGGGAGTCGCCAGCTTCCACACGGAGCTGCGTCTCTTATTGCGTCTTTGCTTGGATACTTTTCCCTTAGGTACTGCCATGTTGACACCTCCTTGGTCTTATACTGCCTGAGCAGTGAATTTATTGATAGGGTTTATGCTTCCTCCTGGTCCAGGAGCTTGGCCAGGGCGGCCAAACGGGGATCTACCTGCTTTTTGCAGCGGCAGGATTCCCGGTTCAGATTCACACCGCAGCCGGGGCACAGGCCCTTGCATTGGGGGGAACATAAAAAGACTGTGTCCATGTCAAGGATAAACGCCGTACGGGCAAGGTCATCCAGGTCCACCTCGTCGTGGTCCAGGAGGACGATGTCGTCGCTGTCCTCGAATTGCTTTTCCTCTGCCAAAACACAGGAATAGTCTGTGGTTTTCGGCAGGTCAAAGCTCTCCAAGCACCGGCTGCACCGGCAGCGAAGCGTTGTGGATGTCTGAAGCTCCAGCAGCAGCACACCGGCCTTGTTCTTCACCCGGCCGTCCACAACAACCGGATTCACAACGGGCTTATCACCGCCGAATTCCAGGTCGGAAAGGTCCATCTCAAAATGGAAATTCTCGCTGGCATCCGGGGTATGCAGTACTCTGTTTACATTCAAACGCATGGCACACCTCACAATGACACGAATTGTATTATAGAGGAAGAATGCCGGCTTGTCAAACATTTTCTGCTAAAAAATTGACTTTTTTCAAAAAACCGCTACAATAGCACTATATGACCTAAGGGGGGAAGCGGATGCGAGAGCTTACCGTGGGAAAAAATGACGCCGGGCAGCGGCTGGATCGGTTCGTGGGCAAGTCCCTGCCCCTGCTGCCGCCGGCCCTGCTGCAAAAGTACATCCGCATCAAGCGCATAAAGGTCAACGGCCAGCGGGCCGCCCGGGATCAGCGCCTGGCCCAGGGAGACGTGCTGCAGCTGTATATAAACGACGAGTTTTTCGACCAGCCGAGGGAGGAAAATATGTTCCTCACCCTCTTTAAGCCCAGCCTGGACATCGTGTATGAGGACGAAAACCTCATGCTGCTGAACAAGCGCCCGGGCCTGGTGGTCCACGCGGACGAGACGGAGAAGGTGAACACCCTCATCAATCACATTCAGGCTTATCTCTATCAGAAGCGGGAGTGGAATCCCCGGTGGGAGAATGCCTTCACCCCGGCCCTGTGCAACCGCATCGACCGCAACACCGGCGGCATCGTCATCGCCGCCAAAAATGCCGAGACCCTGCGCATCATCAACGACAAAATACGCGAGCATGAGCTGACCAAGCGCTATCTCTGTATCACCCTGGGCGCGCCCCAGCCGCCAGCGGGGGAGGTGGAGAACTTCCTGCGCAAGGACGAGAAGAAAAAGCAGGTATTCGTGTTCCACAAGCCCGTCCCCGGGGCCAAGACCGCCGTGACCCGGTACAAGACCTTAGAGCGCCGGGGCGAGCTGTCCCTGCTGGAGATAGAGCTTCTCACCGGCCGCACCCACCAGATCCGCGCCACCATGGCGGACCTGGGCTGCCCGCTGCTGGGGGACGGTAAATATGGAATCGGTGAGAAAAACCGCCGCTACGGCGAGACCCGCCAGGCCCTCTATTCGTATAAGCTTACCTTCGACCTGCCCACGGACGCGGGGATCTTGAACTATCTCCGGGGCCGGACCTTCCAGGTGGACGGGGTGCCGTTCCGGGAGAAATATTTCGGATGAAGTCAAAAGGGACTGCCCGTGAGGGCAGTCCCTTTTGCGTGTCGAAAAAGCCTTTTCGCCCCGCTGCCTAAGTTTATGAAACTTTGAAAAAGTTCTAAAATCGATTGATTTGAATGGTGAGGGACACCCTTTATGGGTTTCCCTCACACTCCCTTCCTTTCCTTGTCGTTATCGCCGTTATCGCAAATCGTACCGCTTTATCGACAGCCTCTTTTTTCACAGAACCGGCGGCTTTTTGCGGGTGTGTTTTCGGCGGAAAAAACACATTATAAAATTAAAGAAAAAACTTATTGACTTTTGGGGGTATTCTGCTATATTGTATCTGTCAATTCCTGGCGATTTACGGGGAAAATGGAACAGAAGCCGTTTTTCAAAGGGATGCGGCGCATCTTTTTTTATGAACGGAGGAGGATAAATGTCCAAAGAGTTGATTCGCCTGCGGAATATCTGCATGGCGTTTGACGACGAGCAGGTTCTCGATAACATCAATTTGTATTTTAATGATTCGGAGTTTCTGACGCTTTTAGGCCCCAGCGGCTGCGGCAAGACCACCACGCTGCGCATTATCGGCGGGTTTACCACCCCCACCAGCGGCGATGTGATCTTTGACGGCGTCAGGATCAATGATGTCCCGCCCCACAAGCGGCAGATCAACACGGTGTTCCAGAAGTATGCGCTGTTCCCGCACCTGGATGTGTTTGAAAACATTGCCTTCGGCCTGCGCATTGCCAAGGTGCCGGAGGCGGAGATTCGTGAGCGCGTTACGGAGATGCTGGGCGTTGTGAGCCTGAAGGGCTTTGAAAAGCGGCGCGTGGACCAGCTTTCCGGCGGCCAGCAGCAGAGAGTTGCCATCGCTAGAGCATTGGTGAACCGGCCCAAGGTTCTGCTGCTGGATGAGCCCCTGGGCGCACTGGATCTGCGTCTGCGCAAGGATATGCAGAACGAACTGAAGCGTATCCAGCAGCAGATGGGCATTACCTTTATATATGTTACCCACGATCAGGAGGAGGCCCTGACCATGTCCGACACCGTGGTGGTGATGGACAAGGGCCGCATCCAGCAGATCGGCACCCCCGAGGATATTTACAACGAGCCGAAAAACGCCTTCGTGGCGGACTTCATCGGCGAGAGCAATATCCTGGACGGCATCATGCACGAGGACTATGTGGTGGAGTTCTTCAACCGTAAGTTCAAGTGCCTGGACAAGGGCTTTGCCCCCATGGAGCCGGTGGATGTGGTCATCCGGCCCGAGGATATTGAGATCGTCCCCGCCGACAAGGGCCGCCTGGTGGGCACGGTGACCTCTGTCACCTTCAAGGGCGTCCACTATGACACCATTGTGGACTTCAAGGGCTACAAGTGGCTCATTCAGACCACCGACTACCACGAGGTGGGCGAGGTCATCGGCATCATCCTTAATCCGGACGATATCCACATTATGAAGAAGAGCGAGTATTCGGGCCTGTTCGGCGACTACAGTTCTTATTCGGCGGAGTATGACGAGATCAACGATCCCGACTTTGCCGAGGAGGATGAGGAGGACGCTGACGATGAAGACTAAGACCCCCGCCATTCCCTATGTGGTGTGGATGGCCGTGTTCGTAGTGGTGCCGCTGCTGCTGATTGTGGTATACGCCTTCACCAATTACGACGGCAAGTTCACCCTGGAGAACTTCACCAACCTGGACGTTTTCCTCCAGGTGTGCGGCAACTCCCTGTACCTGGCGGCGGTGGCCACAGCCATCTGCCTGCTCATTGCCTATCCCTTTGCCTATTTCCTGGCCCAGACGGGCCCCACCACCCGGAAGGTGGCCATGCTGTTTATCATGCTGCCCATGTGGATGAACTTCCTGCTGCGCACCTACGCCTGGATGTCCATCCTGGAAAACCACGGCTTTCTCAACCAGCTCCTAGCCCTGGTGGGCATCCCGCCCCTGCACATCATCAATACCGACGCGGCGGTGATCCTGGGCATGGTGTATAACTTCCTGCCCTTTATGATCCTGCCCATCTTCTCCGTCATCGAGAAGCTGGACCGGCGGTATATCGAGGCGGCCCAGGACCTGGGCGCCGGTAAGGCCCAGGTGTTCCGGCGGGTGATCTTCCCCCTGTCCGTCCCGGGCGTCATCAGCGGGATCATGATGGTGTTCATTCCGTCTATCTCTACCTTTGCCATTTCCAAGCTCCTGGGCGGCGGTATGAGCTTTCTGCTGGGCGACCTCATCGAAATGCAATTTTTGGGCTCGGCGTATAATCCCCACCTGGGCAGCGCCATCTCTCTTATGATGCTGCTGCTGGTGATCATCGCCATGCTGATCATGAACCGCTTCGGCGACGGTGAAGAAGGGGCGGTGATGATGTGATGCAGAATAAAAATCCCATTATCGCCAAGGTGCTCAATGTCCTGGTGTTCCTGTTTTTGTACCTGCCCATCGCCGTGCTGATCGTCTTCTCCTTCAACGACTCCAAGAGCCGCACGGTCTGGTCCGGCTTCTCCCTGCACTGGTATCAGGAGCTGTTCCAGGATGAGGAGATCCTCTCCGCTTTCAGCACCACGCTGACGGTGTCCGTGCTGGCGGCGCTCATTGCCACGGTTTTGGGCACGGCGGCGGCCATCGGCTTCCACTCCATGAAGCGGCGGCCCCGGCACCTGCTGCTGACCATCAACAACATCCCCATGACCAATGCCGACATCATCACCGGCGTGAGCCTGATGCTGCTGTTCGTGTTCACGGGGAACCTGCTGGGCTTTTCCCTGGGCTTCGGCACGCTGCTGGTGGCCCACATCACCTTTAACATCCCCTATGTGGTCCTGGCGGTGCTGCCCAAGCTGCGCCAGCTGAATCCCAACCTGGGGGAGGCGGCCATGGACCTGGGCGCCACCCCCTGGCAGGCCTTTTGGAAGGTGCTCATGCCCGAGCTGCGGCCCGGTATCCTCAATGGCCTGCTCATCGCCTTTACCCTCTCCATCGATGACTTCGTCATCTCCTACTTTACCGCCGGGTCCGAGGTGGCCACCCTGGCCATGCAGATCTACGCCATGACCCGCAAGCGCATCAGTCCCGAGGTCAACGCCCTGTCCACCATCCTGTTCGTCACGGTGCTGACGCTGCTGCTGATCGTGAACTTCCGGGAGATGCACCAGACCAAGCAGGCGGAAAAGCGGAACAAGGCCCTCCAAAAGGACGGCGTGAAGGGAGGGGCTAAGTGATGAAGAAATTTGCCATTTTGCTCCTGGCTCTGCTGCTGGCCCTGCCCCTGGCGGGCTGTCAGAAGGGACAGACGGAGCGCAGCATCAATGTGTACAACTGGGGCGAGTATATCGACGAGTCCATCTTCGACGATTTTGAGGCGGAGACAGGCATCCACGTCAATTACAACACCTTTGCCTCCAATGAGATGCTTTATTCCGCCATCAAGGGCGGCGGCAACAGCTATGACGTCATCATCCCCTCGGACTACATGGTGGCCCGGATGGGGGAGGAGGGCCTGCTGATGGAGTTGGATTACAGCAAGATCCCCAACGCGGAGAACATGGATGAGCGCTATCTGCATCCCGCCTACGACACGGAGCAGAAGTACAGCCTGCCCTACATGTGGGGCACCACCGGCATCATCTACAACACCACCATGGTGGACAAGGCCCCTACCTCCTGGATGGACCTGTTCACCACGGACCTCAAGGGCCAGGTGCTGATCTTCGACAATCCCCGGGACTGCATCGGCCTGGCGCTGAAGGCGTTGGGTTACTCCTTCAACACCACCGATAAGGACGAGATCGCCGCCGCCACGGACCTGCTCATCAAGCAGAAGGAGGACGGCATCGTCCAGGCCTACGTCATGGACCAGATCTTCGACAAGATGATCAACAACGAGGCCGCCATGGGCACCTACTACGCCGGCGACTATCTGACCATGGTGGAGGAGAACCCGGACCTGGCCTTTGTGCAGCCGGAGGAGGGCAGCAACCTGTTTGTGGATGCCATGTGCATCCCCACCTGCTCCAAGAACTACGAGGACGCCCTGGCCTTCATCAACTTCATGTGCCGGGACGACATCGTCCTGCGCAACTGCGATGAAACGGGCTATTCCTGCCCTTCTGCCACCGCCCTGGAGGAGATGGACGAGGATATGGCCACGGACCCCATTGCCTATCCCAGCGAGGAGATCCTCAATAAAGCCGAGACCTTCGGCGGCTTGCCGGAGGAGACCCTCACCTTCTATGACCACGAGTGGATCCGCATCTGCCTGGCCAAGGTGAAGTATTGATTGGGCGGAATATTGAACCCATTGACTCTCAAAAGCGCACGGCTTCGGCTGTGCGCTTTTGGCTTGCGGGGGGAGCTTTTTGACAAGCGGATGAAATTCAGAAGATTTGAAAGACTTTCCAAATACGCATTTTCTTACCGACTTGTAATTATCTCGCGGCTAAGAAAGCCGGACACAGATGCTGCTGCCCTTATTGATCGATGGTATCGCTCCCTAATAAGGATGGTTCACTTCTCCTTGTTAGTTGGCTCCGCAAAGATCCTTCCGTGCGTGCAGTGAATTTTGAACAATTTACACAAATGCTGCGTATTTTTTTTTTTTTTTTTTGGTTGACTTTTGCCAAAAAACTGTGTATTATGAGTCTGTAAAATTGGTAAGCACTGGTATTTCGCTTGACTATAGGCCTTGTGAGACAAAGTCAGATAGACTGCAATGGGGGTGCCTTCCCAGTACTTACCGCTGAAAAAACAGGAGGAGCTGAGAATGAAAGGAATCAAGAAAGCACTATGCCTGTTGGTGCTGCTGTTCTCTGTGGCGCTGGCGCTGCCTGTGACGGCCAATGCCTCCACAAACGGACACACGGCCCAGGAGGCCCTTGCGTGGACAAGAGCGCAGCTCGGCAAAAGCCTTGACTACGACGGCGTTTACGGGGCCCAGTGCGTGGACCTCATCAAGTATTACTACGAGTTTTTAGGTTGTGCCAGCTATGCGAGGGGTAATGGCTGCGACTATGCTACCAACGCCCTGCCCAGCGGCTGGGCGCGCTATCAAGGGGCACAGCCCCAGCCGGGCGACATTTTGGTCTATAGCGCTACAAGTGAATATCCCTACGGCCATGTGGCTATTTATGAAGCAGATCGGGTGACCTACCACCAAAATTTGAACTATGTGCAAAAAGTCGTATGTTATAACTACCATTATAATACAATGGCTAACCCCTACTGGGGCGTGATCCGGCCGGACTTTGCCTCCTCTCCGTCCCAGGCTACTTGGGAGGGGCCAACGATCACCAGTGTGACGGAGACGAATGCTACGGTTGCCGGTAAGGTTACATTCAATCAAAAGATGAAAACAACGTCCGCCGGTATGCGTCTGTATGATGGCAACGGCAATTTCCTGACCTACTATAAGCCGGACACCACGAATTATAACTCGACCTATGTGACCTTTGATTTCAACATCAACACCGAGCTATATTACACCCTTTCGCCCGGAAAAACCTACCGGGTTCAGTTCTATACGATGAGCGGCGGCAGGGAGTACACATCGTCGGCAACGACCTTCACCACGCCGCACACGCACAGCTATCGGAATGGCGCGTGCACCATCTGCGGTGCTAGGGACCCTAATTTAAAGCTTGCCACGCCTAAGGTGAAGTCGGGTTACCTGACTGCCAGCGGCAAGCCCTATCTGCAATGGGGTGCAATCAGCGGAGCCGAGAAATATTATGTGTTCCGCAGCACCAGCAAGAACGGGACATACTCCATCCTGGGCTCTACCGCGAATCTGAATTACACGGACAGCAAGGCTACGGCCGGAACGACCTATTATTACAAGGTCAAGGCGGGGATCGTCAATGGCGTAAAGAGTGCTTCCAGTACCGCGGTGTCGGTCACCTGCCACTGCGCGAAGCCCACCGTGAAGGCAACCTATATGGGCGCCACCGGCAAGCCCTACATCAAGTGGAACGCCGTGGCCAATGCCAGCAAGTATGAGGTGTACCGCGCTACCTCGAAGGAAGGGACCTATACGCTCCTGGGCACCACCACGGCCACTAACTACACCGACAACAAGGCCGGCACCGGATATACCTATTACTACAAGGTAAGGGCCATCAGCAAGGTGAAGAGCTCGGCCAATTCCGCATTCAGCACGGTGGTGACAGGCATCTGTCATTGCGCGAGACCGACGGTGAAGATTACTACTTCCGCCGGCAAGCCCAGACTGACCTGGAACGCCGTGGCCGGCGCCAGCAAGTATGAGGTGTACCGTGCAACCTCGAAAAACGGCACATATACGAAGATGTACACCACCACAAGAACCAGCTACACCAATACCTCCGCCAAGGCGGGCACCACTTATTATTACAAGGTGAAGGCCGTCAGCAAGGTAAAGAGCTCGGCCAACTC
>ERZ791865.647-NODE-647-length-46766-cov-7.183833_pt1 | contig 46766 bp, 40 predicted proteins | sample MGYA00509942_ERZ791865 | MGnify/ENA primary metagenome ERZ791865 (study PRJEB30046, sample SAMN00792098) | human gut metagenome | study: EMG produced TPA metagenomics assembly of the A metagenome-wide association study of gut microbiota in type 2...
GTTCCCGTTGTCGCGCACGTCGACGCGGCCCGTGGCGCGGATGCTGTCGCAGGTCGCGAGCGCCATGGAGGTGTCGTCGCTCCAGGTGCCGGCGGGCTGGTCGTGGCTGCCGTGCCCCGCCATGCCCGTGCACCCGAACGTGCCGCGGGCGCGGAACTCGTACGGCACGCCGAGCGCGTCGCCCACGGCCTGACCGTAGACGCAGTCGCGAAGGGTGGGGGAGCGATGCTGCAAGGCGGGCATGGGGACTCCTTTCGGGGGACGGAGAGCTGCTACGAATTCAACAGAGCAATTTAGCGTTTGACATTATCGCTAATACAAAGGGAATTGGCCTATCCTCATATCTATCTCTGGGTTGATGATAGTTTGCTCTGAGTCGTTTTATTGGCTGATGGATAATTTGCCGATGATATCCAACGGAGGCTATATGCGCGGCGAGGACGAGTACCTCACATACATCATCGAGGGCAAGCAGACTCGATTCGTTATACCCGTGTACCAGCGCAACTACGACTGGAAGATCGAGCAGTGCAAGAGGCTCTTCGATGACCTCCAGAGCGTGGCGACCACCGGCATGGGGGAGCACTTCTTTGGGAGCATCGTCTCGAAACGAGAGGGCGACACCCGCGTGGTGATTGACGGGCAGCAGCGCATCACCACGGTGTTCATCCTCCTGGCCGCACTTGTCGCGCAGCTCCGCTCGCCCGAGAGCGACGTCACCTCGGTGGAGGCCAGCAAAGCGGACTACATCGAGGGACAGTTCCTGGTCGACACCTATCACCCCGACGAGCAGAAGCTCCGCCTCAAGCTCGTTAAGGGGGACATGGGGGCCTTCAGCGCCGTCGTTGCGGGCGCCGGGAGCCTGGTCGAGGGGTCGAACGTGACCCGCAACTACAGATACTTCCTCAGGCGCATCGCCGAGATGCCCATCACGGGCGACCAGCTCTTCGACGCGGTCAAGCGCCTAAAGGTGATAGACGTGAAGCTCGACGAGCACGACGATGCCCAGAGGGTCTTCGAGAGCCTCAACTCGACCGGCCTCGACCTGACCGAAGCGGACAAGATCCGGAACTTTATCCTCATGGATCTTGCCGAGAAGGAACAGGAGAGTTGCTACGAGGAGTATTGGATTCCAATTGAGAGGAACACGCTGGGGCAGGTGAGCGACTTCGTCCGCTACTACCTCGCGGCCAAGATGGGGAAGACCCCGGTGGTGGGGCGCGTTTACCAGTCCTATGTGGCCTATGCGCGTAGGACGTATACGTCCGCGCAGTCCGGGAGGCTCGACACACTCGCAATGCTTGGTGACCTGAGGAGCTTCTCCGAGCGCTACGGGAGGTGCGTGAGCCCGGACCGTGACCGGAGCGAGTTCGATGCAGTTCTGTACAGGCTCAGCTTGCTGCAGATGGGCGTGGTAATCCCGTTCTCGCTGAACCTGCTGGCGGCCCTCGATAACGGCACGGTTAGCGAGATTCAGGCTGTCGAGTGCATGGAGGCGGTGGAGTCGTACCTGTTCAGGAGATGGTCCTGCGGAATTCCGACGAACTCCTTGAACAAAGTGTTCGAAACCCTGCATGGCGATGCGATGCGCGGCGTCGCGGACGGCGCCACGTATCCTGATGCGATGAAGTACTCGCTGCTCCACAAGACAGGAACGGGGAGGTTTCCCTCGAATGCTGAGTTCCGCTCCTCGCTGGCGACTCGCGACTACTACCGCATCGGCAACAGGAAGCTCTACCTGTACGACCGGCTGGAGAACGGCGATAGCAGGGAGCGCGTCGACGTCGTCGGCGGGCTCAGGGACGGGAGGTTCTCGGTCGAGCACATCATGCCCCAGACGCTCAACGCCTCATGGCGCAGGGCGCTGGGGGACGGGTTCGAGAGGGTCCACGAGGAGTGGAAGGACCGCATCGCGAACCTGACCATCACCGCCTACAACTCCGAGTACAGCAACAGGGACTTCGCGACCAAGCGCGACATGGAGAACGGCTTCGCCGACAGCGTCTTCAGGATGAACAAGTGGGTCGGGGACCAGGAGACCTGGGGCGAGAGTGAGCTGAAGAGCCGGCAGGACATGCTCGAGGATAGGTTCGTCGAGCTCTGGCCATCCATCTCCACCTCGTACCAGCCAACCCGCGAGGTCCCCGACGAGGCGTCCCTGGGGGACGACACGGAGTTTACCGGCAGAAGCATAGTCTCGTACTCGTTCATGGGGGACGACACGACCGTCAAGACCTGGAAGGAGATGGAGGTCGGCGTCCTGCGCTCGCTGTGCGACCTCGACCTCGGCCGGCTCTACTCAATCTCGGAGGGGAGCTCGTTTCCCGGGAGCGCCTTCGAGCACGAGGAGAGACAGGGCTTCTCGAAGGTGAGCGACGGGCTTTTCGTCAAGTCGAGCACCAGCACGTGGTTCAAGATTGAGCTTCTGAAAAGGCTATTCGAGCTGCTCGACGTAGATAAAGGCGAGCTCCTCATCAAGATGACGCCTGGTAGCTAAGTGTTAGGTTTGGCTCTCTTGGGTGGGCGGCTTAGGTTATGAACCTGGCGCAACGGACATAGCGTCTAGCGGTCAGCCGTTCGGAGCTGCAATATTGCTTGTTAGCAGAACCGGGTTTGCCTGGCTCTGGAGCTCGAGATGAGCGGTCTTGCCGGCTTACGTCTGTCGGGTATGGGGGAGTCCTCCCCGCTCGTGACAGAGGTTGAGTCACCAAAGAGCATCAAAATGACTCATGCTGGCGACCAAGTTGACAACAACACCGACCAAGTGCCAGCAGGCATCCACTGCGCTGACGATCCGGTAAAGGAACTTATTGCTGTCCTCTAGGGGATAGAGAGATGTCAGCTTCAGAGCTGATGAGGGGGCTGGGGCTGAAGCATCGTCCAAGCTTCAGGGGGCGCTACTTTGAGCGTTCCCTCGCATGTGGACTCATCGAGCGAACCATTTCCCGGCAAACCAACCAGCAGCAAGCAGAATTACCGGAAGGTGAGGCGATAGCATGGACAACTTGAACAGGAAGCTCAGCGATGCCTCTTCCGTCTTCGTGGTGCGCGAGACTACGTGGAGCTCGTTTGCGGCAACTCTGCCGTTCTGAGACACGTGTTTAAGGATATAGAGAAGCGCATACAGCAGCAGATAGGAGATGATGGCCTCCGGACATGTTGCGTTGCCCGCGACTCGATAAGCTCTGAGCTTGTGCCGAACCCTGTCATGGAAACCTTCGGAATCATGATCTCCTTCGCGTTTCGGCCCGCGCGGGCCATGCGTGCCAGCGAGTTCAGGCACGAGCTCGTGGCCTCCCTCTGGTACACGCGGTCGAGGATGGTCGTGTATTTCTTGATGGCTGCGATGTTGTTCGGCATGTCCTGGCCCTCCTTGCCCTCGTCGGCGAGGCCGGCGATCCTCTCCCAGTGCTTCATGTACTGGTCGTCAGAGCCGCCGGAGGCGCCGACCGGCTCCAGCTCGGTGGCGCCGCCCTGGCTCGGGCCCTTCGTCTCGAAGAGCCACGGCTCCGCCTTCGCGAGCGCGGCCACGTCCCCGTCGTGCTCCGCCAGGAGCGCCTTCGCTGCGGTGACGGACCGCGCGCCGGCAGACCTCAACGCGAACTCTGTGCGCTTGTCGGCAAGGCGGGCCTTCAGGTCGGCGATCTCCTTGCCGAGCCTCTCCGTCGCCTCCGCCGTCTTTGCGGCCTCGGCCACCTTCGCCTGGAGCGCCTCGATCTCGGTGTCCTTGGCCTTCATCTGTGCTGTCGCCCCCGCTCACCGCATCCTTCTGGGGCTCCTGCTGGTCCTGCTTCTGCCCCGTCTTCGCGTCGACGCCCGGCTCCTGCCCGACCTGCCGCTGGTTCTCGCCCTGCCCGACCTGGCCCTTCGCCTGCTGCATGCCACTGGACCCACCCTCCATTGCGACCGCCTTTCCGCGTCGTGCGGGCAAAAGAGAAATGCCCGCACCTTCTAGGTACGGGCATTGTCTGGGGGTGTCACAAGGGGGTCCTCGGATGCGAGGAAGGCGAGCCTATTTGCAATCTTTCAGCATCGTGAGGAGACCTCTCTCGATTACATCCGGACATAGAAACTCCCTTACCTTGCCCTTGAAGGATGCTGTTAGCTTGTTCCCTTCGATTGAAATGACATAGCCATGACTCAGCGTCTTGTGGATAGCCAAGGCGATGTATGACTCAGGGACTTTGTCTTCATCGCAGAATCTTGCGAGCGAGCCCTTTGTTTCCGCCTCAACTCCTTTGACGAAGATAAGCAGCTCTGATGGAACGGGGTCCGTGATCATCTTCTGGACCTTGCCGGTTGCCAGTGAGTGGCGTGTGTAGTTCAGGATGATTTTGCCGCCATGCCGTTCGGCTATGGGGGTGTTGTAGTGAATGAGCTGGTCGCCAACTAGGTGAAGCGACTTTGCCTCTCCTTGGGTAGCTCCATTGACGAATGCTTTCACTAATTCTGTCTGCTTCATTACGGCGAACTTCAATCGTTGAGTTTAGGAACGTGCTTAAGCGTTGTTCTTGCCACGCCCCGAGTAGTAGAGATTGAAGGCGTGGACTGTGGCGTGCATTATTCTGCCGTCCTCGTTATTCTGGATACGACAGCTCCACATGGTATGGCCACCCAGTTTCCCAACCCCAATTGCCCTTTCATCCAGGGCTTCTTGGATGCCAGATAGAACCTTCTGGAAGTCACTGACCTCCTTGTTGAAGACGATGACGGAGACCTTCGTGTCGCGCCATGTCGTGTAAGAGAAGAGCTGTTCGATGGCATCGAGGAACTTCTTCTTGCCATGCCAGACCTTGCATTCGGCAATGTATGAAGAGTGATTCTCAAGCGGGATATGGATGTCGGTCTTCCCGTGGTTTCTAAACGTCTCGCCTGTAGCGTTCTCGTAGTGCGTGTTGAGAACAGAAAGCATGTGGTCGCGGAGCTGCTCCTCACCAAATGGGACATATGAACCAGGAGCACATTCCATCGAGCTGCCGAAATTGTCGATGATATCAGTGATATGCCTATAGTCGGCGTCCGTGATGCTGTACGAGCGCTCGGCTTCGGATGGATGTGGCCTTGGATAGGTCAACTTCTTTCGGGCAGGAACAATGGGCTTGGCCATCGGGGCGTCCTTGACCACGTTCAGCGGAAGATTGAGGTCTTGCCGTAGGGAAATGAGCTTGTCAAGCTGGCCAATGCGCTTGTCTATAGCCTTCTCAACCTCGCCCCTGAGTGAGGCATTGAACCTTGCAACATCTGCATTCGCATGTTCAGCCTCATCTTTGAAGGCGTTTGCCTCCTCGTTGAAATGATTTCTGATTGCCTCGGCAGAGGCGTCTCGTTGGGTCATCTCGTATGAGAGGCACGCGTAACCAGCGTGGCCATTACTTGGATCAATAAGCCTGTCAAGCCGGAATGGTCGAATGGTGCTAGTGGTTGGAGTGAATCTGAAAAGCCATGTATCGCCAGTAAAGGGTACTTTGCAGGTTGCTCGGATGCCAGGTACATCAAGGTATTCGGGCTCGTCAGGTATCATTCTCGCCCAGCTGTTGTACTGTTTTACGGTCTTCTCTCCAAAATCGATAGACATAGCCTCGGGTTGTATAACGAGTGGTTCCACCTCGTATTTGGACACGAAGTAATCCACCCACTCGTCCCGACTCGTCCGGTCCATGTCTCGTGAGGTGAGCTTGCTGATTTCGTCCTTCATCTTGCGAAGGCAAGATTTCAACGCTTCAGTGAGATAACCGCTTTGAAAGCAATCGACCGTCACGTCTACTCGTCCTCGTTCCTCTTCATGTTCTCTGCCTGTTCGAGCACTTTTTGGAAAACCTCGTCGTCCCACTGCGGTGGGTAGCCGTTCTTGTAAAGCAGTACGGTGAGCCCCATGCTCAGCTGGCTCTTGATGTCGTCGCGCGTCGACCAGTCTGCAAATTGGGCCTTGTCGTTCACGAGCTTAGCGATCTCCTTGGCAAGCGTCACGCACTTGTCCTCTGCGTAGGGGAAGCCGTGGTCGTCGCGCACCTTCACGAGGATGTCGTAGAACGCCTTCTCCTCATAGGTGATGCCCATCTGCTCGAAGGAGCTCCTGTCCTTCTCCAGGTCCTTCATGATCTGGATGAGCTGGTCTGAGAGGTCATCCACGAAGTCGGACACTACCTCGCTCGTGAACTGAAGATTGTCACGGTTGTTGTAGGCCTCAACGACCTTGCGCAGACGCTCGCCGAACTCCATGGCCTTAACCTTGTTCGTGTGGCCGTACGTCCTTATCGCCTTGCGAACCAGCTTGAGCAGCGCGTTGAACTTGGTGATCGGCATCTTGACCTGATCGAGCTCCTTGGAGAACTCGTCGCTGAAGAGGTCCTCCGTCTTCTGAGCGTCGACGATACTCTCGACCCCGGTGCAGCTGATGGCCTTGGCTACCATGTCCTCGACCACGGCGTTCATGGTCTCCGCGTCAGGGGCGTCGCCCATGGTCTGCTTGTAGATGATCGAGCGGATTGCTAGGTAGAACTGCGCCATCGAGGTCTCTCGGTCCGACAGTTCTCCCGAGGGGAAGCAGATGTTATAGGCGCTCTTGAGCACGCGGGTAAGCCCCATGAACCGTGTTTGCATCCTCTTGCTCGCCTGGACGTACTCGGCGGCGTTGTTCAGGCAGTCCAGGCGCTCCAGCGGCTTGCCCAGAAGGAAGGGCGACGCGTCGAAGCCGCTCATGAGGTCATCCACCATGGCGAGGTGGTTGCGGAAGATTCCCAGCGTTACCGCAAGCTGGTCGATGGAGCCCTGGTCATCGCCCCCATAGGTCTTGAGGGCCTTCATCATGTTGTCCTTGATGCCGATGTAGTCCACGACGAGGCCCTTGTCCTTGCCGTCAAACACGCGGTTCACGCGAGAGATGGTCTGGATCAGGGTGTGGCGCTGCAGAGGCTTGTCGATGTACATGACGAAGAGCGAGGGCACGTCGAAGCCGGTTATCCACATGTCGCACACGACCGCGATGCGGAAGTTCGAGTCATCATTCTTGAACTGCGCGTCCAGCATGGCCCGGTGCTCCTTGGTCCCGCACAGGTCCCAAAGCTCCTTAGGGTCGTCCTTGCCGCGCGTTGCAACGAGGTTGATCTTGGGGAGCTCCTTGAGCTCCTCCAGCTGCTCCTTGGTGAGTTTCGACTCGTCCTCAGCCTTGCGGGGAACGCCCCAATCGGGTCGTATGTTGAGAATCGCCTGGTAGAGGTCCCATGCGTGGAAGCGGTCGGAGCACACGACCATGGCCTTCTTGACCACGCCGGGCTGCTCCGCGCACAGGGCCTCGTAGTGTTGCACAAGGTCCGCTGCGAGCTTCCTGATGCGCTCCGGGTTGCGAAGGATCACGGTCATCGCGCTCATGGCGCGCTTGCTCTCCTCGACCTGCTCGGGGTTCGAGCCCTCGTCCTCGCAGCGGGAGTAGTACTCGTCGATTTTCCTGGTCTCCTCATCGGAGAGCTGCACGCGGGCGAGGCGCGGCTCGTAGGCTATGCGCACGGTGATGCCGTCGTCGCTCGACTCCTTCATCGTGTAGCGGTCCACTATGGGTCCGAATACAGCGAGGGTCTCGTCGATGGGCGTGCCCGTGAAGCCGGAGTAGGTCGCGTTCGGTAGCCCACGCCGCAGGTAGTGGGCGAAGCCGTAGCGCGTGAAGACGCCCTCATCGGTCATCTTCAGGCGCGAGCCAACGCCAGTCTGCGTACGGTGTGCCTCGTCCGAGATGCAGATGATGTTCGGGCGGTCCGAGAGCAGCCCCGTCCCCTCGCAGAACTTCTGGATGGTCGTCACGTACACCCCGCCGCTCGGCCGGTTGCGAAGCGTGTTTCCGAGGTCCTCGCGCGACTCGATGCTCCTCACGTCCTCCTCATGCAGGTAGTGCTTGGCGGTCACGAAGAGCTCGGAGGTCTGGGCATCCAGCTCCTCGCGGTCAACGAGGATGACGACCGTCGGGTTGCCCAACTCCTCGGTGCGCCTCAGCATCATGAGCCGCGCGAGGAAGAGCATCGCGTACGTCTTGCCGCAGCCGGTGGCGCCGAAGTAGGTGCCGCCCTTGCCGTCTCCGGCGGGCCGAAGGTGAGCGCAGATGTGGTCGAGCATCCTGTTTGCGGCGAAGAACTGCGGGTAGCGGCACACGATCTCGGTCTCGTGCTTGTCGTCGTCGGGGAAGAAGACGAAGTCGCGGACGATGGCGAGAAGCCTCTCTGGCGTGAAGGCGCCCTTGACCATGGTGCGCAGCGAGCTGATGCCGTTTCTCACGGTGTCCTGCTCGTCGGCCTTGTTCCAGGCGTAGAAGAACCGGTACGGGGTGAACACGGTGCCGAGCCTGTTGTTGGCACCGTCGCTGATGACGGCAAGGCAGCAGTACTTGAGCAGGTTGGGAATGCCGCGGCGGTAGCGGACGGTGATCTGCTCCCAGGCGTCGTGTACGGTCTTGTCCTCCTCGATGGCAGTCTTGGACTCCCATATGACAAGGGGGATGCCATTCACGAAGCACAGCAGGTCAGGACGGCGCAGCTCGGACCCCTGCACGCTGTACTGGTTGACTATGAGGAAGTCGTTTGCCCCGGGGTTGTCGAAGTCAATGTACTCGATGTGCGCGGCAGGAAGCGAGGGCTCCTCCCGCTTGAGGTCGAAGCCTTCGTTGATGCGCCAGAAGGTCTGTCGCGTGCCCTCGTAGAGAGGGTCGGCGGGCACGTACTTGATCTTGTTCACGATAGTGACGAGCTCGGTGTCGGTGAGCGTGAGGCCGGAATAGCGACTGCGGAGGTTCGCCTTCAGGCGGTCCTCCAGGAGCACGTCGTCGAAGCGCCGGTGCATGGTCTCGCCGTTGACGTAGCCCCAACGCTCGTCGACCTCCTGGAACATGTCGATGATTGCCTGTTCCAGCTGGTCCTCGGTGAACTTTCCGTTAGCGTAGTCGTGCGTGTCCATAGTGGAGCCTAACCCTCATTCGTCTGTTGTTGGTCGGCCCACTCGTCTATGAGGTACATATCAAGAGCGGCCGCAAGGTTGACGGCTATGTTTGCAAGTGGCCTGTCGATGGGTGAGTTGTCCAAACCCGCCCCATGAGCAGCTGCGTGATTGCGCAGGTACGGTAGTGACATAAGCACATTGCTCCTGAGGCCACCAGCCGAAAGGCTGTCAGGCAGAGCCAGGTACGAACCCTCTGAAAGTCGTTTTGTCAGTTTGTCAGCACTTTCGCTGCTCACCTCTTGGCCTTCCTCGGCACAGATGACCTTCATGACGCTCTCGTAGCTCTTCTCGGCGTTTGTGATGGCCTCTGGATAGTCGCCCTTCTTCAGGAACTCGACTGCTTTGGTCAACTCGTCGTACGCAGACTGAAAAGCTGGGGAGGTATCCTTAAGCTCGTGAAGCTGCTCGAGTGCCTTCCTCTTCAGATCCTGCTCGAACTGCCGTGCGTCTATCTTGACCATGCGACCATCCACAAGGAGCCACGGCACGTCGTCTTCTTGGAACGCCGCGTTGATTTCTTTCCTGTATTCCTCCCGCCCGTCAGTTGGGGAGTCCGAGAGCTCGTCGTACTGAAGCTCTATTAGGTCGAAGAGGTGGGGAGTGGGGAGATTTGCTATCTGGCCCTGCTCGTTGCTGTCCGGGAAGAGACCATCGGACGCGAAGTTCATGATGGGAGAATAGCCAAGGATGTCGCTCAGGCGTCCGATGGCAGAGGCCAGAGCGTCGGTTTCCTCGGTCCAGCTGTCATATCTATTGGGCTGGTAGGCCTGGGGTTCGCGGAAGTCTTCGACCACACTCGCAAGCCTACGCCGGGTAGCGGAATCTATCTTGCCACACAAATCATCTTCGGACTCACCGTCACCGTTATGGAGTAGCCCTTTGTACCGTTGTGAGAAGACCTGTTTCATAGCTGCTATTTAGCCTCCTCGATTGAGCCCCTGATGAGAATGGGGCAGATGTCCCTGAGTTGCGTTTTTAGGCGCTTGTTGATTGCAGTTCTCACACGTAGGGTTCTGTAGATCGATGCTATGGCGACCTGTACATTAAACTCGGGAACCGGAATTTCAATGTCGAGGAATCGGTCGAGATCAAGGTTTGCGCGAATGCTTGCGTCGCTCAGAAACCACCCGAGTCGGTCGGACTCTGGGCGGGAGAACCACGTCATAAGGTATTCGACGGAAAGTGCGCTGCTTTGCTTCATGTGCAAAATAGAATAAGCAGGAGAAACAGCAATGCTGCCTTCACCTTCGTGGAGGGCAATGCGAATACATTTGTCGCGACCGGTTTGCATAGAGCTATAGGCTAGCTCGCCCGGAAACACAAGTTTGTAGTTTCGTAAGTCGTCGCTGCTGGCTTTCGAGGGCATAAACTCTTTATTGATATTGATGCCATAGGCGCAATCAATTCTGTTGTCGCTATTTCGTCTATCCACCTCGCTGACGCAGTCACCCACTCGAATCCATCGAGATGAAAGCTTGCATCTGTCAAGCAGCGCATCGCAGGTAAGTTTGATATCATCGAGTCCGTTCTCGTAGGTACGTTGGTTAGCGAGCATGGACTCGTAGATGGCGACATACTTTCGCTGCACATCGATGGGCGGAAGGGCGATTTCGGTATCACAGAGGTCCTCCCAGTTGAAGAACTCTGTCGAGCTACCCCAGGAGTTCTGGATAACGTACCGGTCGTACTCCGATCGACATACGTAGAGATACAGCCAGCCAGGGCAGAGAACGTCTTCATTGGCAACAGAGAAGAGAACATAATCTTCGGTGACGATGTGAGGCGTGTCATCGTAGTTGTAGGTGATACTGAACTTCGAGCCATTACGTGAAGTGCGGTGGTTGAAGAAGAAGTCTCCGGGCATGATTATTTGAAACCTTGTGAGGTCGCGCTTTGAGACATCGGCCTTAGTCCGAATCATGAGCTTCTGGTTGTTGACACCACGGACATCGTCGATGCTGTAAGCGCCATATATATTGGGCCGCTCGATTGGCGTGAGCAACTCACCTAGTCGTACCCTAGTCAATCCCATAGCCGATCCCCTCGAATGCGGCCTCGAGCTCGGCTTGGGACTTCTTTTCCTTCGCTAGAAGCTCGTGCATCTCGCGCTGGATGCGGGCCATCTCCTTGGGATAGTCGATATCCAGGTCGTGATCGACGAACTCGATGTACTTGCTTGGTGTGAGGGTATAGCCGTGGGCTGCAATACCATTGGGCCCGTCGACGCTAACGGACTTGCAAAGCTCCGGTACATCCTCGTAGCCCTCGCCCGTGAGCCAAGAGTCGTAGATATCCTTCACCTTCGCAATTTGCTCAGATGTGAGCACGGTCTTCTTCTTACGCTTGCCCTTGTCGTAGGTGTAGGTCTCGACGTTCTGGTCCCACGTACGCAGGTCGCAGAAGAGAATCTCGCGCCTACGGTCGCGTAGCTTGTGGCCGCCTTTGGTACCCCCAGCCTTGTTCATGTTGAGAATCCACAGAGTCACAGAGATGTCAGTCGTATAGAACATGTCGCGCGGAAGAACGATGATGGCCTCGATCTTGTCGTTCTCTATGAGCTTCTGGCGTATCTCCTGCTCTACGCCATCGGCGTTGAGGGCACCGTTGGCCAGCAGGAAGCCTGCGACGCCGTGCGTCACGTCGAGCTTGGAGAGGATGTGCAGGATCCAGGCGTAGTTCGCGTTGGATGTAGGAGGAAGAGCGTAGCCGCGCCAGCGCGGGTCCTTGGTAAGCTCGTCCTCGCCGCGCCAGCCCTTGAGGTTGAAGGGAGGGTTGGCCATGATGTAGTCGGCCTTGAGGTCCTTGTGCTTGTCGTTGATAAAGGTCGATGCGTTCGTGCCGCCCAGGTTGCAGGAGATGCCGCGGATGGCGAGGTTCATCTTGCACAGGCGCCAGGTGTCGGGGTTGCTCTCCTGTCCCACGATAGAAATCTTCGAGCTATTGCCGTGGTGGCGTTCGACGAACTTGTGCGACTGCACGAACATGCCGCCCGAGCCGCAGCACGGGTCATAGACGACGCCCTCATAGGGCTCGATGAGCTCGGCAATCAGCTGCACGATGCAGGCGGGCGTGTAGAACTCGCCGTCCTCCTTGGAACTGCCCGCAGCGAAGATTTGCAGGAAGTACTCGTAGACGCGCCCGATGAGATCCTCCTCGTGGAAGCGTGTCTCGCTGATCTGGTTGATTGCGTCTATGAGCGCCTTGATGGAGCGAATCTCTGCCCCGAGCGTGGCGAAGAGCCCGAGCGGGAGGGCACCCTTGAGGGCGGGGTTGATGCGCTCTGCCTCCGCCATCGCGTTGTCGATCTTCACTGCAATGTCGTTTGCGCCGGCGTTCTTCACGAGGTAGGACCAGCGTGCCTCCTCGGGAAGGTAGTAGACGTTCGCCGCATTGTAGAATGCCGGATCCTCGAGCATCTCGGGCGGGCATTCGCCTAGGCCGTACTGCTCCTTCAGGATGCTGGGTAGCTCGCGGCGCCGCGCCTCGAACTTGTCTCCTGCGAACTTGAGGAACACGAGGCTGATGACTGCGTCGCGGTTCTTCTCGATACTTCCAACGCCGCGAAGCGCCACTCTGCAGTTCCAAAGCGCATCCTCGAGGGTAAGTTCCTTCTGCTTCTTAGCTTTGGCTTGTCTAGGCATGATGCGTGTCCATTCCATCAAATCTCATATAGTGAATCGTATCAGGCAATACATGTTTTTGGGAGTTCGTCTAACGCCTGGGCAAAGCTGTTGTTCGTAATCTTCAGCCCATTGGCATCATGCATCCTGATGACGGGAGGATACGTCTCCGGATGGTTCTCCATCTCCGCAATTGCACTGGACGCGTCTCCCCTGCCTGCCGTGCTGTGAGGCATGGGGCCGACGAGGACGGCGCGGTAGGTGAGGGAGCCCCGCAGCTTCGAGAAGGGGTAGCGCTTGGCTCTCTCATAACCAAGCGCGAACTCGATGTCCTTCCCCGAGATCCCATGCCTCTTTGCGATGCTCCGGAGCTTGTCCTCGCTCACGACGCTCTCGCCGATGACGACGACCTTCGTCGGCACGACGTGCGCGCTGCCGTCGTTCCCGACGAGGTCTCCCATGCCGAGAAGGCGGAGCAGCTCGCCAAGCTCCCCAGTGCGGTTCACCCGGGAGAGTGCGGGGAGAAGCTCGTCGCCGATTCGCTCGCTGACCGCCTTGTGGAGGTCCTCGAGCTCGTAGAGGGAGAGCGTCAACGTCCCATCTCCTCATCGTACGAAGCCGAGAGGGCGGCGCGCGCCGAGTCGAGCCTGATCTTGAGCACGGCGATCTGGTCGAGGTCTGCACGGTACCTTGCGGCAACGCGACGCTGGGTCTCCATGTCGGGAACTGGTAGCTGCACGTTTCTCAGGTTTCGGAGTGGGAGGTTGGGAATGGTGGTGCCCACGACCATGCATTCGAGGCTTCTCTTCCCGTCCTCGCTCGCGAGGAAAGCGGCGACGAAGTAGGGGTCAACGCGCTCTGTATCGACCCTGATGATGTAGAGGTTGCCGTTGGCGAGGACGGTCCTTCCGTCGGGCACGTCCGCCACCGCCACCTTGAAGGGGGCCCCGTTCTTGGAGAGGACGAGGTCCCCGCTGCGGAGCCACTGCCTCTCGGTTGAGGGGTCCACACTCTTAAGGTGGGGCAGGTCGTCAGAGATGGACCCGTCGCTGATGTCGGCGAGCCTGAGGAAGTAGAGGCCTGTATCCTCGGGAGTCGTGAGGTCATCGAGGTCGGAGGCGCGGATGGACGCACCGCGCTCTATGCTCACTGCGAGGTCGCCGAGGGGGGTCGGGTTGACGAGCTCGGGGGCTTCGTAGAGGTAGCGAGGTGCATAGAGGCTGTAGTCGCGGGCGGCGAGGTCCTCGCGGGACGCCAGACGGCTCATGTCGCCGTCCTGCGAGAGTCTGGCCTCGATTTTCGAAATCGCGTCGTCGGAAAGTGCATTCGTTCTGCGGCCGAGCGTGGCGAGGTCTGTGGCGTCGACGAAGCGGATGGGGCCGTCGTTCTTCCCCAGCACGAGGACGGTGAGAGGGATGGTGGTGTATGCCAAAAGCCCCTCGGGGAGCGCAATTGCGGCACGGACCATGCCGTTCTCGACGAAGTAGCGTCGCGTCTGGATGTCCCCGCCGTTGAACGTGGCGCCATTCGTGACGATCACGACTGCGGTGCCCTCGTCGGTGAGGGAGTCGTACGCCAGCCTGCAGTAGAGCCAGTCGGCAGATGAGGGCCTTCCCATGGGGTCCGTTCCGTCGAGGAGAGGCTTAAGGTAGGGCGTCGCGCCCTTGGCCAGAAAGGCGACTCGCATGCCGATAGGAGGCGCGTCAAAGACTCTGTCGAAGGTCCCCAGGTGCCCGCCAAGGAGGTCGTCACGGCGTTCGATGAGGTGCTCGGCGCCGAGGAGGCTCATGCGTACCTCCGCGAGGCAAGCGCGCAGGGTGTCGGCGGAGTTCCCGTACACCCTGGCAGAGGGGTTGGCCTCAAGCACGTCCATCAGAAATGCGCCGTCGCCGCAGTGGAGGTCGGCGACATAGTCGTCATTCTCGATGTGCAGCAGGTCCACGACCAGCCTCTGAAGTGAGGGGGGCAGGTCGGGGTCCTTGGGACGGTCAAAGGAATAGCGTGTGAGGGGTTCGATCTCCCATCGCAGGACGATGTCCCTGAGCTCTTTGTCGGAGAAGCCTCTCATCAGGTCGCGGAACACGTCGACCGTGTCGTTGGAGACAAGGCTACGAAGGGTGGCACGGTGCTCAGCGCTGACGGGAGTCGAGTCTATGGCATCGAGGAGGTTTCCAGAGGTGAGGCCCTCTGAGTTGAGCCCACGGTCGAGGGCGCGATAAGCGACGTAGGCGAATAGGTTGAGCGATCCGTCGCCCATGAAATCCTTGATACGGCCCCTAGCGGCACCCGCAACGTTCCACAGCCTTGTTTGGATGTCGGCATCAGATTTGTCGTAAGCCAAGACAACCTCCTCGGTTATCAATAACCAAAAGTGTTGGTTATAGAATACCAAGCAACGAGAAGACGTCAAGAGAAAATTTGGTAATCGATAACCAACGCTGTTGGAAGCTTCTATGAGACGAGCGAGAAGGAAGGGTTGGACCAGTCGGTGTACTCTCGCGAATCGCCTGCTACCACTGTCTTCTCGTCCAGGAGCAGTGGTCTAAACTCCCAGCACACCCGCATAGCAGGTATGACCGTGCGCCTATGTACCTGGTACACCCTGCCAAAGCCGCCCGTGTCCTGGTAGTCGTAGAGCTCCCCGACAGCCCGCATCCACGAGTCCCACTTCCTAACGTGCGGTTCCATGTCCTCCCGCGCCCGCGTCGAGTACCCAGCACTCCGCAGATAAGCCCTGACCGCCTCTGGCACCCAATACTCGTCTTGGCTCTCAACCACTTTCAAGCTCCTCTAAGAGTCACTTGGTGTTGAGAGCAGAATCCCATCATGTCACAGCGGCATCCTCGCAAGCGACGGGGAAGGCACAACGCGCAGGTATAATTCTTTCCATAAAAAAGTTCGTCGAGAGGAACCAGTTGGCAGACACCAGGCGCCCAGACACCAGAAAGATCGAGAGCACTGCCGTGCAGGCCGTGAGGAATCTGATTCAGCAGTGCGACACGCTCCATCACAACATCGACGAGGAAGACAAGCATCCCGTGGTCGATGGGACGATAGAACTCTACAGCGGGACGCCTCAGATCAAGGAGAACCTCGTCGGCGAAGTGACCGTTCAGGTAAAGGGGACCACGAGGAAGATGAGCCCCAACAAGAGGGGCTTCATCAAGTATTCGATGGACGTGGTTGACCTCAGGCGTTTCCTCGATGTGTTCCACGGCGTCATGCTCTTCTGCGTTGCCGTAGAGAAGGACGGCCTAGCCCCCAAACAGGTCTACTATGCGAACCTGCTGCCCTACGAGCTCAACAAGATACTTTCCAAAGCGGGAGACACCCAGAAGAAGGCCTCAGTGCGGATAAGGCAGTTCCCGAGCGAGCCACGTGAGGTCAAACGCCTGATAGCCCAGTTCCACCATGAGTACGAGGAGCAGCTTGAAGCCAAAGTCTCGGGTTATGGATTCCTGGATGACAGCTTCGAGCTGCCGCCGGGCATCAAGTCGTTCTCCTTCTCCTCACAGCTCTTTCCCGGAGAGAATGTCGTTTCACTTGCGGGTCTGGGTGCCGGCCCGTACGTCTATGGGACCACCATGGACGGGCGGAAGCTTGTCATCGGCAAGATCGGGGACGTCAGCATGTTCGGCGTGGGGAGCGAGCACACGGTCTCATCGGGTGGCTTCAAGCAGAAGACGATGGTGTTCGTAGGGGACCAGCGCGAGGGGACGCGCGTTGAGTTCGAGGGCGTGAGCATGCTCCTCTCCGAGCGCGACAACAAGGCCACTCTCAACTGGTCAATATCTGGCGACTTCAGAAGGCGTTACAACACTGCCCGATTCGTTCTGGAGTTCCTCAGGGCGGGCACGCTCGCCATCGATGGGCATCGCATCCTGCGAATCGAGCCGCAGGTCGAGGAGGGCGAGACTACCCGGCGGCTCGAAGAGACAGTTGGCGCATACAGGCCGTTCGTCGAGACGCTCGACACCGTGGGCATAACGGCAAAGTGGGATCCCGAGAAGATGTCGGGCAAAGAGTTGAACGATATGGGGCTCATGCATCGCTTACTCGTGGAGGGCAAGCCGCTTGATGATCGCGAGATCAAGTCGCCCGTGGTCCACTTCGACATCCAGGGTGCCCAGATCTATGCACTGGCGAGGAAGAGGGACGAAGGAGGCTACGGATTCGTTGATATCCTCTCGGACAAACTCTTCTTCGTATTTGACTACTCGGATCAGGAAGCCCCGCATAAGGTTGCCGACCCCGTGCCCGCACTTATGGCCCTTGGCGAGGAGGAGTTCAGAAAGGTCGTAAACCTCAAGCCACAGAACTTCGCGGAGCAGCTTGACCGGTTCCCCATCACCGCCGGCAACCAGAGTCCGCTCAACCAGAAGGTGCTCGAGATGCTCTCGGCATACGACAAGGGCGCCCAGCAGCCAGATGCCCTCCTGGCCTGCGCCGCCACACTCGCCAAGAAGCTCCATGAGTTCGATGATCGTTCCGAGACATACCTTCTCAACCTCATGCAGACGATAAAGAGACGTCGCCCCCTGGAGGAAGGCGAGAAGGACGAGCTCCGCGACCTTGTCATCGATACAAGCGAGAGGTACGTGCAGGCGGCCGCCTATGCGCTCTTAGACGAGAAGAACATGGCCCGAAGGTGCCTCAATCATTGCTCGGCGGCAGAACGAAGACAAATAGAGGACTACCCCATATCCCTCTTCTTCAAGGAAGGATAAGCCTTCACGCCCCGCGCAGCACGTCTTCCATCACCGCGTCGATGCTGTGGTCGTTCCCGTCCGGAATCTCGTCCACCCAGGTCCCGTCGCAGTCGTGCTCGAACTCCTTCAGCCGGAACTCCTCGTATGCGAGCGGGCAACGCACGGGGTCAATCACTATCTCCCTCAGCCCGGCGAGCCACTCGTACGAGAGCCGCCGCATGTTGCTCTTCCTCGCCGGCCGCACCCTCAGCCCCAGCTCGCGCTACCACGCGACCATCGACTGCTTGCCGTCCGGCGTGGATTGACCACTTTGAGGCCGCACCCGCCATGCCGCTCGGCGGCGCAGAGCTACGCCATCTCCCGCGCTTATCGCATGGGACAGACGAGGAAGGTCTTTGTCCACCGGCTGCTCTGCACGGACACCATCGACGAGCGAATTATGCAGATCCTGGTGAACAAGCAGCGGATCTTCGACGCCTTCGCCGACAGGTCAGTTGCGGCCGAGCAAGTCGACCAGGCCTTCAGCCGGGAGACTATGGACCAAATCGTGCGCGATGAGCTCAGGAAGTACGCCGGCGCGCGGTAGGGGAGGGCTGCTTTGCATCGCAACGTCCCTAGTGCCCAGCGATTCAGATGTTCGGGATTCGCTGTTAAACAAGTCCTGATATATGCGTCCGGACTTCCTGCTCGCCTTCGTTTCGACCAAGAGAGCGAGGGGCTGGAGGCCCGGATGAACAACAATATGCTGCAGGGCGCGCTCGCGCTGCCGGCGGGCGAAAGGTGCGAGCTTGCCAGGAGGACCAGGGATACGCTCGTCGCGGGAGAGCCGTCTGGCGAGCCAGGCGAGTGCCCGAGGCGCGGCTGCTTGCACGTCGTCAGGGGCGGGTACGATGCCGACAGCACCCAGTGTTGGGTCTGACATGGGTGCGGGCGCACGCCCAGCGAGGGGGTGGGTGGCTGCTGGCGCTATCGAGGCTGTCCCTAGCGGGGCTCGAGTTCGCCGGTGCCACGCTCTCGCCCGAGGACACTTCCCTCGGGGAGCGAAAGGCGGGGTGCTCCGTGAGCCTGCCAACATCCTGGTGCATGGGGAGACAGCTCTGCGACGTGATGGCTTGATGGACCAGTGCGTTCGAGGGGAGTCGATCCAAGTGGACGGGCCTCGGCTGGACGAGTCCCTCAGGGGCCCGCCGCCTCACGGCTTCATGCCCAGGTAGGGCGGCGGATCGGGCAGGTGCGGGCTGCCGAATGCTGAGTTCGGCGTCCCCACGGGCGCTGACGACTCGGGTGACTGCTTTTGCTGCGTGTCGTCGAGGGGGAGACCGGTTCTGAGAGGGTGCGTGCGTCGATCGTCAGCGTCGACCTCGCGAGCGCCGAGGTCTTCGCGGACGCGCTCTCCTCCTATGCGGTCCCACTCAAGTCGGTCGGCATCACGACTCACAACAGATTCAACCCGAGCGAGGCGGCTGCAGATTAGCTCGGTGCCCCTCTATCCGCTCGAGTTCATATAAGAGCTGGTTTAGCAGCGGTTTCAAATGATGCCTAGAGGTTTTCGATTTCGTAGATTCTCGGATCGTGATAATCCTCTATGACGATGGTTGAATAGCGGCGAAGCTCTTGAGTGTCTTGGTCATTCTTCTTATACGTAATACCCACTGTACGAATACCTGCAAGCCTGCATGCTCTGCAGCCGAAGACCGCGTCTTCGAAAACAATCGAATGTTCCGGTGCTGACCCGACGCGCTCTATTGCCTCGAGGTAGACATCTGGCTGGCTCTTGTCATTGCCAACATCTCCTGTGTAGGCAATTGCGGCGAAGTTATCGGCTATGTTGAGGTTGCTGAGTGCATTTCTGATTATTGTTGGTGGCGTTGAGCTTGCGATAGAAAGTTGTATCCCCTTTGAATGGAGAAAGGCAACATATTCAAGCGCATGTGGCAAGGGCATAACGTCATTGGCATATCCAGTGATAACGCGTGAGCTCAAGTCATCAAATACTTCCTGAACAGTACCGCCGGCTCCCAGCTCATCGTGGAATCTGCAACATTTCTCGCCAAAACTGAGGTGTTCAATCTCATCGAGATAGGAGCGTGAGTTGTCCGGCAGATAGTCGGCCAAGTACGTTTCCAAGGTTTTCCTCCACATGGCAGCAGAGTTCACCAAGGTGCCATCAAAGTCGAAGACTACTGCTTTCTGACACATAATCTGCCTTCCTCAAGTTGTTGAACTGTTGCTCTGATAACTCGACAATATAGTTATATAAACGACCATATACAACCATAAACAAATAGAGTATATTGCAAGCAAAGTCTTGGTCTATCGAAAGAAAGGCGGAGTTTGTCATGGCTGTCGTTAGCTCACTCGAACTGGTGGCAATTGCTCAAAAGAACGGTTGGCTTCTGCCCGCGTATAACACTACGAATATGGAGATGACTTTCGGAATCCTGGATGGTCTGCAACGTGCTGGTATGCCGGGCATCCTCCAGATTGCTCCAACCAACGTCAAGCTATCTGATTACGAGACAATCGCAATGATTGTGAAAAAGGTTTCAGAGGGCTATGTAGTACCCACCGCTTTGCATCTCGATCACGGTAAGACGCTCGAAGACGTTCGACAGGCAGTCCAGGCTGGATTTACCTCAATCATGATTGACGGAGCTGCCCTCTCCTTCGAAGAGAATATTCGCTTCTCGCGTGAAGCTGTCGATTATTGCCACTGCTACGGAATCCCTGTTGAGGCTGAGCTTGGTGCTATTAGGGGGAAGGAAGACGATCATGTCTCAGAAGCCGATTTGAAGACAGATCCCTCTCAGGTTGAGGAGTTCGTGGATCGCACCGGATGCGATTTGCTGGCTGTCTCGATTGGCAATGTTCATGGTCTCGAGGATACACCGCGGATAGATCTTCCTCTTCTGGAGAAGCTTTATTCAGTTGCGCCTTGCCCGCTCGTGCTCCACGGAGGGTCTGGCATCCCTTACGAAATCATTCATGCCATGCAGCCATACGGCATGGTGAAAGTAAATATTGCAAGCGATCTGCGTAAGGCTTTCATTACTACGGTCGGTAAGGCGTATGAAGCAAACAATAACGAGCACAACCTTGCCCGCGTGCTCATTGATGTTCGCAAAGCCGTCGCAGATGTCGCATACAAGACCACTCGTGCGATTAACGGCCTCCCCTATTAGGCCTTCTGCTGAAATCTGCTGGGGCAGGGGATTTGCGAACAACCTGACTTCGCGTATGCGTTGCAGCTTCCCCCGCAGAATCGATTGGGATGCAATGAAAAGATTCGTTGGCATAGATTTGGGCACCTCATCTGTCAAGGTTGTTGTGACGGACGAGTGTGGTCACGTCGAGCGTATGGCGACAAGATCCTATAACATTTCTGAGCCAGTTCCCCAGTGGCGAGAGATTGACCCAATGATCTGGTGGAAAGCAACAGCTGAAGCATCTCGCGAGATACTTGAGGGGTATCCTGCCTCGGAAATTGCAGGCGTGGGCGTGACTGGACAGATGCACACACTTGTATGCCTTGATGAGCGCGATGTCCCTGTATGTCCTGCTATTATGTGGAATGATCTCAGGTCGGCGGAATTGGTTTCCGATGCCAGAACGGCATTGGCGGATGCCGGCGAGAGCTACCTTGCTCGAATCATCTCGACCGGGAGCCCAGCCCTAAGTCTTGCATGGATAAAAGCAAATCGTCCTGATGTCTTCTCTAGAATTCGCACCATTGTTATTGCGCCTGACTGGATCGTTAAATGCCTCAGTGGCGCAATTGGCACGGATTGGTGCGAGGCATCGACTTCGTCATTATTTGATCTTGAAAAGGGCATCTGGTCAACGACTGCGTGCAAGTCGTTGGGCGTACCGCTGCACATCCTTCCAGAGATCCAGAGCGCTGACAGTATTGTTGGGGGCGTGACGAAGATGGCAGGGGAGGCAAGTGGCATCCCTGCTGGTACTCCGGTTATTCGTGGAACGGGGGATAATCCGGCCTCGGCAATTCCGACAGGCTGCTTTGGAGAGAGGGTCCCTGTCATCTCTCTTGGTACTTCTGGGGTGCTTATGTACTCATTGCCCGGTAGCATCCGAGCAAAATGGGGGAAATCTGTTCTGTTCTCGGAGTCATCGGGAAGCCTGTCAACATTGATTCAGCTCACCATCCAGACCTGTGGAAATGCCGTAGATTGGCTAACGCGTGAAATGTTAAGATGCCCGGACTACGACCTTGAGGATGCCCGCGCAAATGACATTCTCTACGATACGGATAGATTAATCTTTTATCCGTTCCTCAATGGGGATAAGACGCTGTATGGTGATTCAAGTATTCGCGGGGCATTCGTGGGCATTTCACTTGAAACCTCAAGAAGCGACTTGCAGAGAGCCGTAATGGAGGGAATCTCCATGGGCTTTAGACAGCTACTTGAACATGTAGATGAATCTGGATCTTGGGGAGAGATTCGTGTAGTGGGTGGGGGAGCACACTCAGATTTGTGGATGCAGATACTTTCTTCAGTCCTAAGCAAACAGATTGTGCGTCTGACCGGAGTGAAGGGTGCTGCCCAAGGAGCAGCCATGATTGCGGCGTCAGCTGTGCGGGGAATTGACCTTGTAACAATCTTGCAGGAGCTTGGGAAACAGGAAGAAGCGTTTGAACCGAATCAGCAGGCAGTCAGCATGTATGAACGTAAGTATGGCGCCTTCTTGGAGCTTCACGATGCTGTCGGCACGCTTGGTGCTAGGGAATTCAACCGTTAGCGCCTTTTCACATGCCGTTCGACCCATTTGCTATTTAAGAAACAACTACAGACAATACTATACAACCATAGACAAGTTAGCTGATTACCAATGGAGGTGGATAGGTCGGGCCTTGTCTTCACTGATATCGAACGGATACGTACAGTCGCTAGAAATTGGAGGGTTACATGGGAGCTGTCAATGACGCAATGATATGGCTTGCGGAGAACTTTACAGGACTGTTCAACGCCGCAGGACAGCAGTTCGCATCGTTCATTACAAGCATGATTCCAATGCTGGTTTGCTTGATTCTCACCATTAAGGCACTCATCGCGCTTATCGGCGAGGAGCGCGTGTATGGATTCATGAAGAAGTGCACCAAGTATGCAGTCCTTCGCTACACCCTCATCCCATTCCTGTGCACGTTTTTCCTGTGCAACCCGATGGCGTATACCTTCGGCGTGTTTGTCGAAGAAAAGTACAAGCCCGCATTCTACGATGCCGTTGTGTCCATGATGCACCCCATCACGGGACTTTTCCCCCATGCTAACTCGTCGGAGCTGTTCGTCTGGCTCGGAATCTCGGCGGGATATGAGGCAGTGGGAGGAAACTCCTCTGCTCTCGCCATTCGCTTCCTTTTCGTGGGTCTTATTGTCTGCCTAATCAAGGGCATTGTGACGGAGAAGGTCTACTTCGCCATGGTCAAGCACAATGAAAAGAAGAAGCTTGCTGCTTAACAGTGAATTTATAACGAATACTCCGAGAGGCGAGTGATTCTCGTATGAGTGAATACAAAAGCGTAATCGTTTCCCATGGTCCTAATGGTTGGGGTGGTCCTCTGACCATTACACCTACGGATGAGAAGCCTTATATCTTGAACGTTTGCCTTGGTGGCATTAACCCTGTTGCTCAGGCAATTGCAGATGCTACTGGTGCGCCCGTTATTGACCAGTTCAAGAATCCCGTCGATACCAGCGAGGCTTGCGTTGCTGTTATCGATTGTGCGGGAGTTGCTCGCTGTGGCACATATCCCAAGATGGGGATAAAGACTTTGAACATCAAGCCTGGCTCTCCTTCTGGACCTCTCGCCTCTTTCATCACTGCCGATCTTTTCGCATCCGATGTAAAACCCAGCGGTGTCACTCTTACCGATGCAGTTGCCGATACTCCTAAACCCGTTGAGATGCCTGCTGCCGATGAGGATTCCGGAAAGCTGAGCGAAGAGGACGTCCATGCCAAGATTGCTGAAGGTCGCTCCGAGATTCAGAATAAAAAGAGCAACGGTGCAATGGATGTTATCTCGAAGATTGGTACTGGCGTCGGACGTTTCATCTCGATAATTTACCAGGCTGCGAGGGATACGGTCGACGACGTTATCAAGAACATCATCCCGTTCATGGCTTTCGTCTCGGTCCTTATCGGCATTATTAACTATACGGGATTCGGCAATGTCATTGCTGCTTTCCTAACCCCAATTGCAAGCTCTCTGCCAGGGATGATTCTGGTTGGTCTGTTCTGCTCCATTCCGTTCCTCTCGCCGCTCATCTGTCCCGGAGCAATCATCGCCTCCGTCCTTTCTGTCCTGATTGGTGACCAGATTGCCGCTGGCAACATCCCGGCCAACTATGCCCTTCCTGGATTCTTTGCGGTTAACTGCCAGGTCGGTTCTGACTTTGCTCCCGTTGGTATGACGCTTATGGAGGCAAAGCCGGAGACTATCGAGATTGGTTATCCTGCATTCCTGTTCGGGAAGCTCATCACGAGCCCGATTCAGATTGTCCTGGCCTACGTGCTCTCGTTTGGTCTCTAGTCAATTCACAACGTTATTCGAGGTACCAACATGGTTCAGAGCTTGGTTCAAGGTATTGGAGTAGTTGTTTTCTTCCTCATTATCTGGGGCCTAGGAACGTACATGCAATATCGTTACTGGAACAGGGTTCGAAAGCTGATCCACGAACTGGCTAAGGATCATGTTGGCTACCTCGGAACGGGAATGTGCCAGATCAAGTTTTCGCGCAAGGCTTTTGTTGTGATTCTTACTGACGAGAGCGGCGTAATAACAAAAGCCTATGAGATCAAAACTCTTTCTTTGCGTCCGTCGTTTGTGGAGATGCCAGGGCTCTCGGGAATTATGGTCGAGGATGCATATGAGCACATGCCCAGCTCGAAATATCACGGTGCGTTTGAGCAGGCAATCTCGGCTATCCAACGATCCCGAGGAATTGGAATTGCCAACTCTGGTGTGGACGAGGCACAGAGTGTGTAACGTTGTCGTTATTAGCTAACAGGGGCTACTTTATGTATTCAGTTAAAGCTACTGAAATCGGTTCGTCGGTCCGCGCTCTCATGGAAGAGAAAATGATTGTTCTGTTTGGGCCCACCGCCCCAACTGAACTTAGAGATATCTGTGTGGTTCACGACGGGAAGCCTACCACCGACGAGGTCGTGCACAATGGCGGAACGATTTCCTTCAATAACCAAACTTACACAATCGTGGAAGTTGGGGATGTCGCTAACGAGAATTTTGTGACGTTGGGACACTTGACCGTGAACTTCTCCAAGGAGCCAGGAGTTCTGCCGGGATCGATTAGGGTCGATACCGAAGAGGTTCCAGATATCAACGTGGGTGACACAATCGCTATCCAGTAACCATGCTTATCCGAATCTTTGAAGGGGGGTAATAGTGAAGCGCGAAGATCTAGAGCTGCCGCTGTTTACTGTAAGCCCAAAGACCTACTTTACGGGCGAAGATGCGGTTGCCGCTGCAAGGACCACTGACTTGGTAGCAGCTGGAAGACGGCACACAATTTTTTATTCTGCTCCAATGCCCGAGCTTTTCCAGATTGCCCAGAGCGTTTGCAATGTGGTTGTGACTGCGCAGCATGCAGACCTTATTGGCGACGGAAAGGGCATGGGCCTTGCTCCGCTTGAATCATTGAAAAGCATTGGAGTTGAGGCAATCTTTTTGAATCACACTGCTCATCCGCTCTGCGTGAATAGGCTTGCCGCAACTATAGATCGAGCCAAAGAGCTCGAGATTCTCACCATTGTTGCCGCGGATAGCATCACAGAGTCGAAGGCAGTTGCCGCTATGGACCCCGATGTCATTCTTTGCGAGCCCAGCTCTCTGGTTGGCACCGGGATAACCAGCAGCGATGATTATATCGACCAAACCATCTCTGCAGTTCGCTCCATAAACAAGGAAATCGTAATCATGGAGGGAGCAGGGATTAGGACTGGCAATGATGTGCGCAGGCTCATTCAACGCGGTGCTCAAGGAACGGGTATTTCCAGTGCCCTGAAGCTGGCGATAGACCAAAGGGAGCTTTTGACTGAGCTCTTTGATGCCCTTGATTGATTAGTGGGTAATTCTCATCAAAAATGATTGAGCCGGGACTGTCGGGTAATGACAGCCCCGGCTCTGTTGGTGAGGTAGGGGGATCAAAAAAGCAGCCTAGAGCCTGCCAGCTGACCTTCTCTGGGAGATGGTGCCCACGTAAAAACGGTTAGAGCGTAGCCAGACCCGTGCATACTCGATGGGCTTATCGTTATCAAGGAAGACTGTCTGAATTTGCTGAAGCATCGGCTGGCCAAGGCTTACCTTGAGCGATTTGGCTCTTTTCTCGTCGGCGCCGATTGCAAAGAAGCTTGTATCGGAATAGGCGACCTTGTGCCCGCTGAGCCTCTCGATGGTCTCGAAGAGGCTGACTTTCTCAAAGTCCTCGGAACCAATGTTTGGAACCAATGCGCAGTTGATGTTGTTCTCGATGTACATTATCGGCTCACCGGACACAGAACGTATTCGCTCCATGTGCATGTAAGGAGAGCCAATGGGAATTTCGAGCTTGGAGGCAAGCTCCTCATCAGCCTTCAGCGTTTCCGAGACCAAGATCGTGGTCACAAATGAAATCCCCTGCTCTCGGAGGGACTCGGAAAAAGAAATCAGTCCCTCGTTAAGTGGGAAGGAAATGTCATGGGGCTTAACGTAGGTACCTTTTCCTTGAATCTGCTCGAGTACTCCAGCATCGACAAGCTCAGATACGGCCTTTTTGATACTTCCCCGACTTACACCAAGTGATGATGCAAGTTCGAGTTCAGATGGTATTCTGTCCGATTCGCGCCACGTGCCCGAACTAATATTCTCGGTGAGAATATTGACAACCTGCTTGTAGATAGGAGTGGCACAATCCTTATTAATCATGGAAGACATGTAGATACCTTTTACGAATATTGTTGCTGGATTCAGTATACTGCCATGCTTGAAAATCATCGGCGAAAAGATTGGCTCGCTCAAGAGATCTTCTTCGGGATAGTTCTGGTGTCGTTAATCTTCCGTTAACCGCGAGTAATCCACATTGTACGTCTGCCAGGTCCCGAGCGAATGGGGCCATCCTCCGTGACACGTCGTTGCCGTCTGTGGCGTTAGCTCTTGCAAGGTGTACAAATATGGACAATAGTTCTTCTTGTCTAGTTGATGTACCTGGGAGATAAAAATGTTCGATGAGATTTTGTCAGATAAGCCTTACTTCTATCCAAGTGCAAGTTCGTTAAAAGCAATAAAGGACCTGATAAAGACTATCGAAAAATCGATAGAAGACAGCAACGCGACCTCCTGTACCGGAGTAATGGCGGCTCGATTCGAGGCGGCACGCACTGACATTGCCTCAGGCGGTGGTCCGAGCTATGCCAAATTTGTCTCCGAGGAGCCAGCTGTCGACTACCTTACCGAGAGGGTTCCCGCGATCATCGTGTGCCTGGCGCTTGTTATTGGCGGTGCGATAGCTGGATTTCTCTGGCAGGCAATTCTTATCGCGGCACTCCTCTTTGCAGGAATTCACTTTACGACAGGAGTAGACGGTGAGCACATGGTCTCGGAAGGCAACCGTCTACTTAATGAGCTTAACGACTCTATCTCCTCGATTGATAAGACCCTTGAATCGCGTAAGACCAAAGGCGCTCGCAGGGACTATCTGAAGACGCTGCGTTCGATGGCGGCCGGAGCAAGAAGTGAACTTGCGTCTGATCTTGAAACTCGCGCTCGACAGTGAGCTCTCTCTAGACTGGAAACGTTGCAATAGGAAGGATGGTGCACCTTGCCGCTTGAGAAGAACTCCAGTACGCCTTTGCATGTCCAGGTTGCCGACTTCATTCGTGAGAAAATATATATGCGGGAATGGGAGCCAAACAGTAAAATTCCGACAGAGTTTGAACTCTGCGATATGCTTGGTGTTAGTCGAGGGTGCCTTAAGAACGGAATAAAGATCCTGGTAGATGAGGGTCTCCTTGTTCAGTATCGTGGTCGTGGGACCTTCGTTACAGATCGAAAAATGATATCGCACCCCACGGGAAACACCCTCCTCTCATTTGCGGAGTCGCTCAAGTCCCAGGGAATCAGCTTTCAAACCAAAGAAATAAGCGGTGGGATTATCCCCGCCGATGCTTTCTTGGCAGGAAAGCTCTATATCAAAGAGGGGGATCCCGTCTTCTTCCTGCGGCGAATACGATATGTCGAAGGTAAGCCAATTATGTATATCGAGAATCGCATCAGGGCAAATGCGGTACCGGGAATTGAGAAGGTTGACTTCTCCAAAGAGACGTTGTTTCAAACGTTAGAAAAGCTTTCTGGCAAGAAGATAGGTTTCTCTAACGCTCGCTATTCAGCTGAGGTTGCCGGAGAGACCAAGGGCAAGGCTCTTGGGGTTAGCGCAGACTCGCCCGTCCTTCACCTCGAGCAGCACATTTTCTATGCAGATGATACACCGGCGGAGTGGGGCAACGTATGGCTTCAAGCCTATCGCTATGTGGTGGGGACAATTCTTCCTAGGGCCTGATTCCCGTTGGGGGCAAAATACCGACCGCTTGTAGAAGATGCAATTAGAAATTTGAGCGATTGTGACGGGTTCTTTGTCCATTGGGGGAGGATAACTTTTCTCTCTTATCGCATGGCGCGGAACACGTCTCGGTTCATGTAGGGTTCCATTTCCGCAGGTATTTGAAGCAACTTTATAATTGCATAGTGACAAGTTATGTATTGTCAAGTCTAAATTTGCCGATATTTGTATATCTTCACTATACTTGCACAAATTTGTCTAGCTTTGTATATATATTCGCGAGTAAGGCCATAAGTAATTTCCAAAAGGAGGAAATACATGCCGCTCGTGAATATGAATGATCTTTTCAAGATTGCAAAGAAGAACAAGCTTATGGTTCCCGCTTACAACTCCACTGACGTCCAGATGACCCTGGCAATCATGGATGCTTTCCAGCGTGCGGGAATGCCTGGAATCGTTCAGGTTGCACCGACGAATGTGAAGCTCACTGGCTATGAGTACATTGCCGAGACAACGAAGATGGCCGCTGAGCATTACGTGACACCGTTTGCGCTCCACCTTGACCACGGCAAGACACTCGACGATGTGCGCCAAGCTGTAGAGGCGGGTTTCACTTCGGTGATGATTGACGGTGCTGCGCTGCCCTTCGAGGAGAATATCCGCTTCTCTCGTGAAGCAGTCGACTTTGCGCACTGCTACGGTGTGCCTGTTGAGGCCGAGCTTGGTGCACTCAAGGGCAAGGAAGATGATCACGTCAGTGAAGCTGATTGTCACACTGACCCTGCTCAGGTTGAGGAGTTCTGCGATCGAACCGGTTGCGACTCGCTTGCCGTCTCTATTGGAAATGTCCATGGTCTCCAGGAGAAGCCGAAGATCGACCTCAATGTTCTGGCAGAGATTTCCAAGGTCGCTCCTGTGCCGCTCGTCCTTCATGGCGGTTCGGGGATTCCGTTTGAGACAATCCGCGCCATGCGCCAGTACGGAATGATGAAGATAAACATCGCCAGCGATCTTCGCCAGGCATACATTCGTGCTGTTGCGAAGCGCTACGAGGAGAACCATGAGGAGGCGAATCTCGTCTCCGTTCTGATGGATGCGCGTAACGCCGTCTCTGAGATGGCGTATGACCTCGCAATTGAGATTAACAAAGACGTACTTATCGGAAAATTCGCAGAGCAGGTTGCCTAGCTGGTGCCGGCTCGGGCGCATATGAGGATGGCGAGGGGAGGTTGTAATGGACGTTTCTGTCGAACCAGGGGCAATCCAGGCAAATCTGACTGCAACGAGTCAAGACGAGCTGTTTTCCAAGATGGCTCAGCCACTTGTGCTTGCGGGAAAAGTTCACGATGATTTTGCGCAGCATGTTATGGATCGCGAGAAGGCATTCCCGACGGGGCTTCCCTTTGAAAACTTTGGCGTTGCGATTCCGCATACGGACCCTGAACACGTTATTAAGCCGGCAGTTGCTGTTGCGACACTTGCGGAACCAGTGGAGTTTAGGGTTATGGGAGACCCCGACCAAACAGTTTTGGTGACGCTCGTTTTTATGCTTGCCCTTAATGATGGACATGCTCACCTCGAGTTCCTCCAAAAGGTCATCAAGCTTGCCCAGGACGCTGACAGTGTTGAGAAGATGTTCTCTGCACGTGACGATCGGTCTTTGTTTGAGTTAGTCAAGAGGTTCTTGACGTAATCATTTGGTCTGCAGGCAATCTTGGGTCTATCCAAGGGCAGGAGAGGATTGGAAATGGCAAAGAAAAGGATTCTATTCGTATGCGCAACAGGAATTGCGACTTCAACTGTGGTTGAGGAAAAGGTCTGCGATTATCTGCGTGAGCAAGGGATCGAGTTTGAGGCAGATCAGCGAAATGTCGGAAGCGTCCCGAGCATTGGCAACGACTTTGATCTTATTGTTGCCTCGACGCAAGTCCCGTATGACATTGATACGCCAGTTATTAGCGGGCTTCCGTTCCTGACTGGCATTGGCGCTGACGAGACGCTCAAGAAAATCAAGGATGTGTTGACAAAATAGTCGATCTCTGATGCCTCAGGGTAATGCGCTTCATTGCCAAGACTTCGAATCCATTTAACAGGAATGGAGATGTTCCATGGATAGCGTGTATCAGGGTCTATATGACTTTGTTCAGTACTTTCTTGGGTTGGGCGCTATTGTTATGCTCCCAATCGTGATTTTTATCCTTGCCCTCTGCTTTAGGATTAAACCTTCAAAGGCATTCAGGTCAGCGCTTGTGGTAGGCATTGGCTTCGTGGGTGTCTTTACCATCTTTAACCTCATGGGTGCGCAGGTTGGTCCTGCTGCACAGGCTATTGTTCAGCGGACGGGGCTTGATCTCCCTGATGTGGATCTTGGATGGGCACCTCTATCCGCAATTACCTGGGGAACCGTGATTGCTCCTTTTGCCATCGTGCTCACTCTTGTGATTAACCTTGTGATGCTGGCGTTTAAGTGGACTAAGACGGTTGATATCGATATTTGGAACTACTGGCACTTCGCGTTTGCTGGCGCTCTTGTATACGTTGCGACAGGCAACTTCTTCCTCGGACTGCTTGGATCTGCAATCGCTGCAATCGTAATCATCAAGATTGCTGACTGGTGCGCGCCCCTCACGCAGAAGTATTGCGGCCTGCCTGGCATCTCCCTTCCCACTCTTTCTAGTGCTGTGTTCTTCCCGATTGGTCTGCTGGGCAACTGGATTCTCGACAAGATTCCGGGGATTAACAAGCTGCAGGCAGACCCTGTCCACATTCAGAAGCGGTTCGGTATCTTTGGTGAGCCCATGATGGTTGGCTTCATGCTTGGCATTCTGCTTGGCATTCTTGCCGGCTATGATTTCAAGGGCGTTCTTTCGCTTGCAATTTATCTTGCGGCGGTCATGTACATCCTCCCGCGTATGGTGCGAATTCTCATGGATGGTCTTATCCCCGTCTCCGATGGTGTGAAGGATTTCATGGCCAAGAGGTTCCCCGACCGCAAGGACTTCTACATTGGTCTCGATATTGCGGTTGCAATCGGCAACCCCGCGATTATCGCAACTGGCCTTCTCCTTACCCCAATTGCAATCCTGCTTGCCTTCATTGTCCCCGGCAATCAGACCCTTCCTGTTGCCGACCTGTCCAACCTTGCGGTGTTCTGCTCGATGATTGTTGTTGCTTGCAACCAGAACATTGTCCGCGCGGTCATCATCGCCATTCCTTGCCTTATTGGCGACCTTCTGATTTGCTCGGCCGCATCGCCCCTCATTACTCAGCTTGCCACTACCGTTGGTTACGATATGTCAGCTGCCGGCGGCGCTAACATCACTGCGTTCCTTGATGGCGGCAACCCGTTCCGTTATCTCATCTACCAGGTATTCTCTGGTAACATCACGGCGATTATCATCGCTATTGTCGTTGCTGGGCTTGTGTTCCTTACCTACAAGCTCACGTATGATCAGACTCACCCGCAGGCTGAGACTCAGGAATAGGTTCACTTTACGTGGAAGGCGGGGGATACTTTCAGTGTTCCTCGCCTTCCTCTGGCAGGCATACCTACAAGTAGAAAGTGAGGTGACGAGGATTGCCATTCGCGATTGGCATCGACGTTGGGACTACTAACACGAAAGTAGCGCTCTTCGAACTTCCCTCGTGCGACCCCATTCATATCGAAAGGATGCCAAGCCCGAGAATTGCAGCAGGAGATAACACTGACTACGACATTCGGACGCTCGTGCGTGGAATTTTGGACATGCTTTCCTCCTGTGTCTCGGCAGCTGGGAAGTGCTCCGGGGAGATTGGGTTCATCTCTGTTGCCAGTGTGGGCGAGTCAGGAGTGTTGGTGCACTCGGATGGAAGCTATTCTGACAAGTCTATCTTCTGGTATGACAACCGTGGTGAGTCATATGCTCAGGAAGCGATATCCTCTGGATATTCGACTACTCTCTATCAAATTACGGGGATTCCTACTCACTCGAACTCAGCATTGTTCAAGATTCTCTGGATGCGCGAGCATGGTGCCAACCTGCAGGGGTCCACGTGGCTTACGATGGCTGACTTTGTTGCGTGGGTCCTCTCTGGTCAGCTTGCCCAAGATCGTACCCTTGCATCGAGGACCTCTGCATACGATGTTGTAAATGACCGTATGTCCGATGAAATACTTGATCACTACGGTCTTCCTCGGAAGCTGTTTGCACCGTTAATGGAGAGCGGGTCTCCTCGCGGTCATGTTCTGAGCGAGGTTAGTCGGAAGACTGGCCTTCCAAAGACATGCACAGTCTGTGTTTCCGGTCACGATCACATGTCTGGTGCCACTGCGTGCAACCTTCAGGTTGGCAATGAGGCCCTGAACTCGACTGGCACGTCGGAGGGACTACTTCTCCTTAGTGCCAAACCAACGCTCACTGAATCTTCGATGAAGCGGCAGATTACCAATGGACGTTACGTTGACGCATCTCTTTTCACGGCGTATGCCTCTGTGCCGTCTGCGGGGCTTTCGTTTGAGTGGTCGCTAAAGACGCTTGGGTATGTGCCGGACGACTATTACAGGGAAAGTCTGCCCAAACTCTACAAGTCATACCTTGACGGAAAGTTCGACGATTCTCGGGTATTGTTTGTCCCGCACTTGAGGGGTAGTGGCCCTCCGTATAGAGACGCAGACTCCCGTGCACTTACCTATGGCATGAGGGATACGACAAGCCGAGATGAGCTTGTTTTCGCAACACACTTGGGTACAACAATGGAGTTTGCAAGGCTCTGCGAGTGCATGACTGACGGTAAGGGACTGGGTAAGGACGTGCGCGTAAAGGTCATAGGCCCTGCTGCTAGAAATCCTCTCTGGATGCAGCTTAAGGCCGACCTGCTCGGCGTCACATTTGTTGCGTGTGATGTGGTGGAGGCGGTGGCGCGCGGAGCTGTGATAGTCGCTGCGCGAAAGAATGGGATGGATGTCGATTCACAGTTCTCCATGACCGAATATCAGCCGAATTTTGATCACCACGGCATCCTTGATGCTGAGTTCCGCAGCTCCTATATCCCACTTTGTGATCTCATTACAAAGTTTGAACGGCATCAAGCAAATTAGTTTTTGCCTCGGTCAGGTGAATTATGGCCGGGGCGATTTTTGTGTGACTGGTGACAGCGGGTCTCCCGCACCTTCGCCGGCACGCGGTAGGGGAGGGCCGCTCGCATCGCAACGTCCCTAGGGTCTCTCGCCCACGCCAGCCCCCGCATAGAATGTGACGAGAGAAGTATCCGTCCCGCCGCAACTCCGCTGCGCCTTCGAATGTGGGAGCGCGAAGTCAAGAAAGCGAGGCTTCGAAAGATGATCTACTACTTCTCCGCGACGGGAAACAGCAAGTACGTGGCCGAGAGGATCGCCGGGGCCTTGGGCGACGAGGCGCGGAGCATCCAGGGGTGTGACGGGCGCCTTTCTCCGTCGGACGTTATCGGCTTCGTCACGCCGACCTACGCCTGGGGCCTTCCCGAGATAGTGAAGCGGTTCTTCTCGGCGCTTGTGGCGGAGCAGCCCGGGTACGCCTTCTTCGTTGCCACCTACGGCACCATCCTCGGTTTCACGGGCGAGCAGGCGAGGAAGCTGCTGGCCAAGCGGGGCCTCTCCCTGGACGCGCTCTTCAGCGTGAGGATGCCGGACAACTGGACGCCCACCTTTGACCTCTCAGATCCGGACAAGGTCGCCGAGACCAACCGCAAGGCAGACGAGGAGGTCTCCGAGGTCATCGGGCGGATAGAGCGGCGCGAGCACGGCAACTTCACGAGGCGCGCCATGCCCTACTTCACATCGCGGGTCGCCCTTCCCGAGTACGAGAAGATGCGCAAGACGTCCCACTTCACGCTGGACGATACCTGCATTGGCTGCGGGCTCTGCGCGAGGAAGTGCCCCGACAAGGCCATCGAGATGAGGGACGGGCGGCCCGTCTGGGTGAAAGAGCGCTGCATCATGTGCCTGGGCTGCCTGCACCGCTGCCCCAAGTTCGCCATCCAATATGACGACAGAACCCGCGAGCACGGCCAGTACCGGCACCCGGGAACGAGGGTGTGATTCGGGGCGCTTTACCGCGCTGGGACGAGCTCAGGAAGTACGTCGGCGCGCGGTAGGGGGCTTGCCTATTGTTCTGCACGCCCTCCGCTAGAATATGATGTACCAGCACCGCATATAGCATCTGGGAGTCCTGCGCTCCGGCAGTTGCAACTGCCGAGCTCTTAGCTGGATGCCCTAATTCCAGTCGTACTCGTGCGAGGTGGCGCCATGACGCTCAAGAACAAGCTCGACGCCTCCGATGAGGTAGGGCTCGCCCATGAGGAGGAGCGCATGTCGAAGCTGGCAGCTCTCGCCCTCTACCGCGATGGGACGCTGGACACGCTTGTTCCGGGTACCTTCTCCGCGCTCAAGGCCATCCACATGGCCCTTTTTGGTGATATCTACGACTTTGCGGGCAGGATTCGCACGGTGAACCTAGCGAAGGGCAACTTCCGATTTGCCTCTGCACTCTATCTTGAGTCTGCTATCAGGTCGATAGAGGCTATGCCGCAAGGAAACTTTGACCAGATTGTCGAGAAATACGTTGAGATGAACATTGCCCATCCATTCCGAGAGGGCAACGGGCGCTCGGGGCGCATCTGGCTTGACCACATGTTCCGCCGCGAGCTTGGCCGCACGGTCGACTGGAGTCGCATTGGGCGCGATGACTACCTGCTTGCAATGGAGCGCAGTCCCGTGCGCGACCTCGAGATTAAGGCGCTTCTCGGGCAGGCGCTCTCGGACGACCTGCACAGCATCGCGCTTCTCGCCCGCAGCGTCGACGCCTCGTACGCCTACGAGGGTTATGACGCCTACCGAGCCGAGGACCTTGGCCCCACGGGGCAAGGGGGATAGCGCGATGAAGCCCGAGTTCAAGTTGTAGCAGCGTTGGACGGGCACGCCGGAGTGTCTGGGATACCGGCACCATCGAGGCGATCGGTGAACAGCTGCAGAATGAGCTGCCGGGGCTGCGCGGATACTCCTCTACCAACCTCAAGAACATGAGCCTCTTCTACGAGGCTTTGGCTCCTCCGATTACGGAGGCTGCTAATTCGTCAGATGCAACTGACGACTTTGCGGGAAGCCGACGCCGAGGCCTTTCGCTCCGTCGGGGTTTCTCATCGTCGTACGATTATCTCTAAGGTAAAGGAGCGCGAAGAGCGTCTCTTCTATATGAGCGCCTGCGCGACGAACCACTATAGCGTTCCAGAGCTCAGGCGCACCATCGCTCGCGATGACTGGTACCACAAGGGCAAGATGCCCAGCAACTTTATCCAGATGCCGCGACCGTTATTGTTTGCAAGTCCCCATCAGGTGATTCTCTCTCTTGTATATGCGTAATGCAAAAAGCGATGTTGTTTGCCGAGTCTAGTCATGCTCTCGCTCAGCACGAGCCTGGATCTTTCAGTTCGTAGGAATCCGATGGCTTCGCATTCTTTGGGGATGCGCTCGACTGCAATTCGCGGACGAAGTTATTAGGAGGTGAGGCTCCCATTTCCATAAGTGAGTAGGTGTCGGAATGGAGCAGATTCATCCTCTGACCGAAGACATAAGGCTGTGGCGCCGTCTATATTCCAGAACAAAGATAATGGTCATCAAGGACAAACAACGGAAAGAGGATTGGCCATGTCGATATTGGATGGGTGGCACAACAGGCGACATGATGATGACGATTCGACATACCCCGAGTCGAAAGACGAACAGAACGCCAAGATTTCATTGGCAAAAACCGAACCTGCTGGTCTCTCCGTTGAATGGGTCACTCCCGAAGAATTAGCTGCAATTGCCGATGCACATTATTCGGTCTCGCTACAGGAGTCGCCGTCTGCGGGAGCAGCCATCGACAGCCTCATTCCGCTCGCTGCCAATGCTGCCCAAGCAGCCCACGAGTACAATATGGCAGTTATCAAATTTCCTGAGGGAGTTGGCTGGGCGGAGCTCTGCAATCGTCAACGTGGAGTCGATGACGGCTGGAAACTACTTGCGAATATAAAAGACGGCAAATTCAACGATATGGCGGCAATCCGTCGAGCCGGTATTTCACCCATTGGTGTCGCAAACCTTGCTCTCCAGATGGCCGCTGTTGCCGTGGGCATGTCATACATGAACGAAATCAACAAGCAGCTTTCAGCGCTTCAAACGGGCGTCGCAGAAGTTCTGGACCAAATGCAGCGAGAGCGGGATGCCACGCTTAAGTCTGCACTTAATACCTTGCAGATTCTCGCTACTCGCCAGGACGAATTCCTTGCAACGCCAGAGAAGCGCGCGCTTGCTCTTCAAATGGCGGAGGATGCTCGCCATGATGCTGATGAGGCGTGGAACTATCAGATTATGGAAATTCGTGAGTTGGAAGGTTGGCTCCGTAGCAACAAGAAGCCTCTCGATGACAGGACGATAGGAAAGAAGATCGACAGCCTTCTATCCTCCAAGGCACGCGCTGCTTATGCCTACAGGCTTATCGCTATGTCGGAGTGTATCTCGATGGGAATCGAGTCGGACTATTCCGAAAGGAAAATCGAGAGCGAACGTTGCATGGCAAAGCGGCTAACGGACGAATACGAGGACGTTGTGGATTCCGTTGAGGCCAATTTGCTTGACAGGATTACTCAGATTGAGGGGTCGCCGCTCCTTATTGCCGGCCTCGAGGACGATGCATATGTGGCCCTGAATCCCATTGATGGAGCCATTCACGAGGCTGGTAGACAAATCAATAGGCTGAATCCCCTTTGCATGATGGAAGCTGCGAAAGATGACCTTTCAAAGAGGAAGACGATGCTTCAGGGCAAGCTGACAGCTGTGGATGAGGTGAAGCGAACTGCGGATGCTTACGCAGGGCAACTTGACGATCTCGACTTTGCTTTCAATAAGGCTAATGCGCTACTTGTCAACAACGGCCAGGTTAGAGCCATCTGCATGCGTGACAAAGGTACAGAGGATCAGGACAATGAGCATCTACAGAATGCAAAGCCCTAAGCAACCATGGGCTTGAGCCCTCATGTCGTGCAGGAGCCCTGACGATGATCTTTGCCGAGGGCTTGCATTGTTGCGTGACATGCTACAAAGCAAGATTGGATTCGGATCCGGTGATATGTACCAGTGGTCATCTCGGTTCTCTGGCTAGCAGGATGCCTGTTCATCAGCATTGCCTGTTGCTGGGTGGAAGATGTGACTTACGTACGGAACTCGAGCTGCGGAGAATAGCTCCTTTTATTAAAATGGGTTCGCTCAACTGGGCAAATGCAATTGCCTATTAAGAAAGAGAGCTATTCTCCGCGGAGGCATAGCGTGTGAGTCGACGAGTTGTCGCGATGGCACATATTTCCCGTTTGGGTAGGACTGGCACACGGAGGTTCCGGGCGCTCATTTCGTTGATTCACCCGGTTGCGGTGACCCGGTGCATAAAAATTGCGGTTGACGGCCCATTTTCGGCAAACCGACGAGTACGAAGGCGCTAACTTTTTGCGGAACCGCAGGTAGAAAAATGGCACCTGCGGGGTGATACTAAGCGGAACCCCCTAAACGTACCGTCAACCGCAATTTCTGTGCAAAGGTCTCCCGACTTGACGATGCCGGCCGCCCAAAGCCTCTCTATTTGGCGTGGCGTCATAGCTCGAACAGTCTTGGCGTGCGTTTCTATTACCCAGGGGCATGGCATCGCATTGCCAAAGCGCATGACAGGACTCAATGCTCGGCGCCTGGCCATTTTGGACGGGTCCTTGCGGTACTGGCCTGCCCCTCAGCGAAACACGGTAACATTCGCTTCGTAGAATTCTGTTCGATAAATAGGACCTGCCATGACCACCCAGGAGAAGGAGCTCGGCAAGGACAGCGTCGAGCGCACGCTCTGCATACCGCTGTGGTGCCGCGCGCTCGCGGTGGACAAGCTGCCGCAGATTCTGCCCGACCACGACGCCGCGCGCATCCTGCGCGAGATGGGCCAAACCAAGCCGCCCACGGTCTTCTACCGTATGGAATGCGCCTGCCTGGCAGGGGCAATTCGCCAGTACGACTTCTCGTGCGAGATGTCGGGGTATCTCTCAACTCATCCCAACGCGACGGTGGTCGAGATGGGCGCGGGCCTCTCCTGCCTCCGCCGGCAGATGGGCAACACCCATAACGCCTGGGTCAACCTCGACCTCCCGGACGTCATTGCCTGCCGAGAGAAGTACATCGAGCCCGGCGCGCGCGAGCAGAACATTGCCTGCGACCTCACGGACCACAGCTGGTTTGAGAGGATCCCGTTCGACCCCGCCCACGGAGCCGTCTTCTACGCGGCCGGCGTGTTTCACTACTTCCAGCCCGAGGAGGTCAGGTCCCTTGTGGTGGACATGGCCGAGCGCTTCCCCGGCGCCATGCTCGCTTTCGACACCATAAGCGACAAGGAGCTCAGACAGGGCAACGGCCAGGTAAGCAACACGGGCAACGACACGCGCATGGGGTTCTACCTAAACGACGCGCCCCGCGTGCTGCCCACCTGGTCGGACCGCCTGGTGAACACGGTGCAGCGTAGCTACCTCGAGGGCTATCCCGTGGAGGGCGTGCGCTACAACCCCATCACCAGGCTCTACATTCGCTCTAAGCGCGACAAGTTCTTCATGGTGCATACGGAGTTTCGCGGCGAGTAGAGCAGCCTCCGTCTCCCGGCGACATTCCGCACGCCCGCGCGCTACAATCCCCTCAAGCAACAAGCGGATGGGATTCCGGCGGCCCTCGGCCGAGCATGTGGCACCCCCCATCGCCTTTACAACGTCCCGGTGCACGCTGGGCGTTGGCTGGGCGCACGGGCGCCCAGTTGGTCTCTTTGGACGAGAGGAACTGGAATGGGAACGCTGCTCGTAAAGAACGCCGACACCATTGTCACCTGCGACGACGCCGATAGCGTGTTCACCCACGCGGACCTCCTCGCAAAAGACGGGGTCATCACCTACGTTGGGCCCACCGGCGCAACCGCGAGCGCGGCCCCCGCACCCGCTGCGGCCGACGAGGTCATCGACGCGCGCGGCAAGGTCGTCTACCCCGGCCTCGTGAACACGCACCACCACTTCTACCAGATCTTCACCCGCAACTACCCCGAGGTCCAGAGCCTCGAGCTGTTCCCCTGGCTCACCACGCTCTACGAGTACTGGAAGAACATCGACCCCGAGGTCATGCGCTATGCCACGTACTCCGCCCTCGGCGAGCTGGTTAAGGGCGGCTGCACCACCTGCTTCGACCACCACTACGTATTCCCCAACGGGGTGGACGGCCTCATGGAGGCGGAGTTCGACGCCGCCTCGCAGATAGGCGCGCGTATGATCGTCTCGCGCGGGTCCATGTCGCTGAGCAAGAAGGACGGCGGCCTGCCGCCAGACTCGGTGGTCCAGAGCGTGGACGCCATTCTCGCCGACTCGCAGTGCGCGGTCGAGAAGTTCCACGACCCGACGTCCTTCTCGATGCGGCAGGTGGTGCTGGCGCCGTGCTCGCCGTTCTCCGTCACCAAGGATTTGCTGGTAGAGTCCGCCAAACTGGGGCGCTCGCTGGGCGTGCGCCTGCACACTCACCTGTGCGAGACCCTCGACGAGGAGCGCTTTACCATCGAGGCCACGGGCATGCGCCCGCTGGCGTACATGGAGTCCGTTGGCTGGATGGGCCCCGACGTGTGGTTTGCGCACGGCATCCACTTTAACGACGACGAGTTGCGCGTCCTTGCACAGACGGGCACCGGCGTTGCGCACTGCCCCATCTCCAACATGAAGCTCTCCTCGGGCATCGCGCGCGTGGGCGAGATGCTCAAGCTGGGGATTCCCGTGGGGCTGGGCGTCGACGGCTCGGCGAGCAACGACGGCTCCAGCCTCCTTGAGGAGATGCGCGTGGGCTTCCTTCTCCATCGGCTCAACGAGAGCTACGATGCACTCACGGGCTACGACCTGCTCAAGATTGCCACGCGCGGGGGAGCGCGGGTCTTTGGCCGCCCGGAGATCGGGCAGCTGGCCTGCGGCAAGGCGGCGGACCTCTTCATGATCGACGCCAACCGGCTGGAGCTCACGGGCGCTATGAAGGACCCCACGTCCGTGCTTGCCGTGGTGGGTTGGCGCGGGCCGGTGGACCGAACCATCGTTGCGGGCAAGACCGTGATGGAGGACGGCCATCTCCTAGGCATCGACGAGGAGCGCGCGGCCGCCGAGGCAGACGCCTGCTGGCGTCGGTTTGTCGAGAAGAACGCGTAGGGTCGCTCCCGTCGCTCCCTCGCCGCTAGAACGCCGAAAGATAGATTGCGCGCGCGTCGTCCATGGTCAGCGGCCTAAGCTCGCCGAAGCGCTCGCCCTTGTTCTGGCGCAGGGTCTCCAGCCAGCCGTCGACCTCCTCCGGCGCAAGGCCAAGGTCGGCGAGCGTCCGCGGCATGCCCAGGCCAACGAAGAAGCGCTGCAGCTCGTCGATGGCGTAAGTGATGGCATCCTCGGTGGCCTCGTCCGTCTCGTCCACCGGTTCCACGTCAAAGACGCCCTGCGCAAACGCCAGGAAGCGCTCGCGGTCTGCGCGCCAGACGTAGCGCATCCAGGCGGGGAGAATCACGGCCAGCCCAGCGCCGTGCGTGACCTCGGGGCGGTGAGCGGAAATCTCGTGCTCAAGGCCGTGGCTCTCCCAGCCGCCGGCGCGCTTCTCCGGCGCGGATGCGCGGCCGCACCCGCAGAGGTCGTTGTGGGCGAGTGTACCGGACCACATGATCGTTGCGCGGGCGTCGTAGTCATCGGGTGTCTTGGCCACGGTGTTTGCCGCGTCCATCACGGCGCGAATGATACCGCACGCGATGTTGTCCGTCACGGGGACGGGGCCGGCTGCGCTGAAGAAGCGCTCGCAGATGTGGCAGATGATGTCCACCGCGCCGGCTGCCGTCTGGTACTGCGGCAGCGTGAAGGTGACCTCGGGGTCGAGAATGGCCACGCGCGGACGGAAGACGTCGCCGTTGACGCCGCGCTTGAGGTTGAGCGCGTCGTTGCTGATGACGCAGGAGGCCGAGGCCTCGGAGCCCGCGGCGGGAATGGTGAGCACGCACGCAACGGGCAGGCACGCGCCGACGCTTGCCTTCTTCGAGAAGAAGTCCCAAACGTCGCCCTGGTAGGGCGTGCCAAACGCGATTGCCTTGGAGCAGTCGATCACGGAGCCGCCGCCCACTGCCAGGACGAGGTCGACCTTCTCGGCACGCGCGAGCTCGATGCCCTTGCGCACCAAGCCAACCTCGGGGTTGGGGCGGACGCCCGGGAGCTCCACGTGGGCGACGCCGGCGGCCTCGAGCGAGGAGGTCACGCGGGCGAGAAGCCCTGTGCGTACCACTGAGCCTCCGCCGTACACCAGGAGGACGCGCTTGGCTCCAAGCGCGGCGACCTCCTCGCCAACCTTGTCGGCATAGCCGCGGCCAAACACAAAGCGCGTGGGGGACTGGAAAATGAAGTCGTTCATGATTCGCCTTCCGCCGGCGGGGTGCGTGCCCCGAATGTTGTTGAGCCAATTATGGACGAGTGACGGCGGTTACTTGGCGGGCTGCGGGCAGGCGCTTCAGAAGGACTTCTCGGCCTTGCGTGTGCAATGGCGTATGCGCAGGGTGCAGTAGTCGATGAGCTGCTGGCATTCCGCGCAGGGTGTGCTGGGGGCGTGATGGTGTCCGCGGCAGTAGAGGACGATCATCTCTGAAACGAGTTTGATTTCGCTCTCGCGCTTCTCGGCTACGTCTACCTGCTGCATCTGTGGTCCTTTCGCTGCGGCGCCGTGAGCTGCGCGTCTGGCTGCCTTCAAAGAGTTATATGCAGCTTACTCTAGACGATGTAACCGTGGATGTCCTGGCCTTCATCAGTTTATATCGCTGAAACTACGGGGGTTCGGGCTTCGCCTGCATAAAAATGCTCTATCGGACGGCGAATTGGGAGACTGTGCATAAAAATGCTCTATCGGACGGCGAATTGGGAGACTGTGCATAAAAATGCTCTATCGGACGGTGCTAGTGGCGCTGCGAAATATAACATAGAACTAAGTTTGCATGAATGTGCATGTTGCATCATAAATATTCATATTAATGCAAACATAGTTGTAACATTTATATCAGCTCCTCGAGACCACCGTCCGATAGCGACTTTTTATGCGGAGCTCCCGCATTCTCCGTTCGATAGAGCGTTTTTATGCGCTGAGGACGGTGTGCGGCGGCGGTTTTGGCTGCGGCAGCCAGATATCGGTTGCCGCAGGCCTGCGCTAACTCCTGCTTTCGGGGAAGAACGGGCACCGCTCGCCCAGGCACTGGGCGTTTTGCGGGCGGAACTCGCAGCGGATGTCGTCCTTCTCAAGGCGCACGCCAAAGCGCTCGCGGATGTAGTCGACGGCGGTCTCCAGCGAGATGTACGCGTCGCGCTTGCAGCAGCGCGGCCCGCCTATGCGCGAAAGTGCCTCGAGCGCGCGGGACGTGTAGACCATGTGGCTGCCCCAGGAGTCGTCGGTCGTGAGCGGGCCGGTTGACTCCAGTATTGAGAGTGCAGCTCCCACAGATGCCGTGGCGCCGCACACGCCCCAGCGTCCGCACATGGCACCGGGCATCTGCAGGCCGCGCGACATGAGCTCGTTGAGCGCTGCGGGAAGGTCAACGTTCCCGCCGGCGTTGCGGTATGCGGTGAGCACGGCCGCACCGTCAAGAACGTGGTGCTCGGGCCCGTGCATGCGCACAAAGTCCCTGCGTGCCACGTTGCGGAAGATCTCGTAGGGGCTGGTGCTCTTCTCGGCCAGGCAGGCGTCGATGATCTTTTGTCCGCGTTCCTCAAGTGTGAGCTCGCCCATGTGCCCTCCAAACGTAACGCCGCCAAACGGCACTATGGTACGCCTGCGGCGGCGCAGTGTGCGGATGGGCGGCTGGCACCTACCCAGGTACCTCTCGAGATGGGTAACAATTTCTCAAACGGCCATATTTGGTCGTTTGCGATATCGCAAATGGCCAAAAATGGCTGTTTGCGAATTCGCATTCAGCCAAACTGCGAGCTGCGCCCCAACATCCCAATTGTTGCCGAGGGGTCACTGCTGGGTGTTGCCATGAGCAGGTCCTCCTCGCAGCAGGACGACGCGCAGCGCGTTTCTTGGCCGGTTGGGAAGGTCGACTACCTCGATACGCATCCCATGACCTTCCGGGAGTTCGTCGAAGCTCTCGGCGAGCCCCAGCTTGCCAAGCTTCTCGAGAAGAATTCCCTCGATCTGGCAAGTGCGCTTGGCGAGAAGTACGAGGACCTGCTCAAGCTCTACCTCTACATTGGTGGGATGCCAGAGGCCGTCACCGCTTGGCTACAAGGCCGAGGGCGGCCCTGCTGTAACCCCCTCGGCGCGGAGGTCGATACACAATCGACACGCAAACGTGTATCGACCTGCGCGGGATACAGCTTCGGGCGCGAATGTGTGGCGGGAGGATACACATTCGTCTCTCGAGCGTGTGGCGGCGCCCCGTGGCAACGCCCCGCGGCCGCGCCTTCGCAGCAGTCGCCTACAGGTCGTCCACCAGGGCGGTCGACTTTGCGTACGCGGTCGAGCGCGCCTCGAAGAAGTCCGTCTTCACCATGTTGGCATTGCTGTACTGCGAGACCCAGGCCATGTCTGCCGGTTCCTCGGCAAACTCCGGGTAGAGCTGCCCCATCCCCAGCGAGCTCCAGCGAAGGTTGCCCAGGTAGTGGATGTAGTCGCTCACCTGCTGCCCCGTGAGGCCGGGAATCTCGTTGCCAATCACGTACTGGCCCCACGCGACCTCCTGGCGAACGCCCTCCTCGAGCATCTGCCGCAGGTCGTCGACGGCCTTGGGCGAGAAGAGCTGCGGTTCCTCTCGCTGGAGCTCCAAGATCATGTTGCGGAACAGCCACAGGTGCGTGTTCTCGTCGCGGTTGATGTAGCGGATCTCCTGCGCGCTTCCGGGCATCTTGCCGTTGCGCGCCAGGTTGTAGAAGAACATGAACCCCGAGTAGAAGTACACACCCTCGAGGATGAAGTTCGCCATCATCACGCGCAGGAGGGTCGGCGCGTCCTGGCGTTCCTGGAACTCGTTGTAGAGGTTCCCGATGAACGTGTTTCTCGCCAGCAGGTGCTCGTCGGTCTTCCACTGGTAGAGGATGTCGTTGCGCTGCTCGGGGCTGCAGATGGTGTCAAGCATGTACGAGTAGCTCTGCGAGTGCACGCACTCCTGGAAGGTCTGGATGTGCAGGCACAGGTTGACCTCGTTTGCGGTGATGAACTCGCCGATGCTGGGCAGGTTGGCCGTCTGCAGCGAGTCCAGGAAGACGAGAAACGAGAGGATTTTGTCGTACGCGGTGCGCTCGGCGGGCAGGAGGTTGGGGTAGTCCTTCACGTCCTGCGAGAGGTTAATCTCCTCGGGGATCCAAAAGTTGTTCATGGCCTGGCGATACCAGTCCGTGGTCCAGGAGTACTTCACGTTGTTGAAGTCGTTGAGGTTGGTGGTGTTGCCGCCGATGAGGCGCCGTGCGCGCACGTCGGTGTCGCCGTTGGGGTTGAAGAGCGCCTTGGGCGAGAGGCACGTGTTGTCTGCTTGCTGCATGGTTGCCTTTCTGATGTGGATGGGGTGCTGCGGGGGCGGCATGTTGGGGGCGTGGCGCAGGCGGGGCCGCTAGCTGGAGCAGCTCTCGCACTCCTCTACCTCGAGCGATTTGCTGCGCACGTAGTAGACGGTCTTGACGCCGTCGCGCCAGGCCTCGAGGTAGAGGTCGAGCACCTGCCGCATGGTGTACTCGTTGGTGATGTAGAGGTTTACCGACTGCGCCTGGTCAATGTGGCGCTGTCGCACGCCCGCGGCGCGCATGCTCCACGTCTGGTCGATCATGTGCGCCGGCTTGTAGTACCACCAGGTCTTGGGCGAGAGCTCGGGTGCCACGCGCGGCAGCATGGAGCCCTTCTTCTCCTCTAGGAAGAACTTGCGCATCACGGGGTCGAGCCCGGCCGTGGTGCCAGCAACGATTGAGGTCGAGCTGGTGGGGGCCACGGCGAGCAGGTACGCGTTGCGCATGCCGTGAGCGGCCACGCGGCTTGCGAGCTCACGCCACGCGGGCGACGTGTAGCCGCGCTTCTCGAAGTATGCTCCTGTCTGCCAGTCCGAGCCCTCGAACTTCTCGTATGCGCCGCGCTCCTCGGCCAGCTGGCAGGAGGCCTCGATGGCGTGGCGGTTGATGCGCTCGAAGACGTCATCGGCAAAGCGCAGGTGCTCCTCGCTCTCCCACATGATGCCGCGCTTGGCCAGCATGTGGTGGTAGCCCGAGACGCCCAGGCCAACCGAGCGGTAGCGCCTATTGGTGACCTTGGCGTAGGGGAGGGCGTAGAAGTTGAGGTCGATCACGTTGTCCAGGGCACGCACGGCAGTCTGTACGGTGCGAGCAAGGCGAGCGTCGTTCTCGACGGGCAGGCGGCCCAGCGAGAGGCTCGCGAGGTTGCACACCACAAAGTCGCCGGGGCGCGTGGTGGTCACCACTACGGTGTCGCCGTCCTTGGTCACGACCTCCTGCGAGACGCTCTGGATCTCGCTCGTGTTCTGGGCGATCTCTGTGCAGAGATTGGAGCAGTAGATCATGCCGGCGTGCGGGTTGGGGTTAGCGCGGTTCACGGTGTCGCGCATGAACGCGAACGGCGTGCCCGTCTCGACGGCGCTGCGCAGCACCAGGCGCACGACGTCCTTCACCGTGACGGTACGTTTGGGGATGCGCGGGTCGGCGACGCACTCAAGGTAGCGGCGCTCCCACTCCTCGCCAAAGTAGTCCTCCAGCGCGTAGCCCTTCACCGTGAGGATGTCATGGGGGCACATGAGGTGCCAGGGCTGGTCGAGGTCCTGCTCGGCCATGCGCCAGAAGAGGTCTGGGTAGCAGACGGCCGGGAAGACGTCGTGCGCCTTCATGCGGTCGTCGCCGTTGTTGGTGCGTAGTTGCAGGAACTCCGGCAGATCGCGGTGCCAGGCGTCCAGGTAGACGGCCACGGCGCCTGCGCGCACGCCGAGCTGGTCCACAGCCACAGCGGTGTCGTTGATCACGCGGATCCAGCGCACCACGCCGCCGGCAGCGCCCTCGAAACCGCGGATGCTTCCTCCCTTGGCGCGGACTTTTCCGAGGTACATGCCCATGCCACCGCCAAACTTCGAGACTATGGCAAAGTTGTCCACGCTACGGTAGATGCCCTCGAGGCTGTCGGGGACGGTATCGATGAAGCAGCTCGAGAGCTGGTGGTGCGGCTTGCGCGCGTTCGACATGGTGGGCGTGGCCATGGTGACCTCGAGCTGGCTGAGCATGTCGTAGAAGCGGCGCACCCATCCCATGCGCGCCTCGGGCCGCTCGCGCAGGGCGAGGTGCAGCGCAATGCCCATGAACATCTCCTGCGGCGACTCCAGGGGCACGTGGTCGTGGCTGCATATCACGTAGCGCTTGAGCAGCAGGTCAAGGCCCGGGTAGTCAAGCAGCTCGTCGCGCGTGCGGTCGAGCCAGGAGGCGGCCTGGTCGATCTCCTCGCGTGAGTAGTTCTCAAGAATGTAGCTGCCGTAGAGGCCCTGGTCGGTGAGGTAGCGGATTTTGTCGTAGAGGCTGGTCAGTCCGCGGGCCTGCTCCTCCTTGGCAAGGCGGCGCTGGGCGACAAAGGAGAGGAGGCGCCCGGCGATGAGGCCCCAGGCAGGAGCCTCTGGCGTCGTGAGCTCAACGGCGGCACGTACCAGCGCATTTTCTCGCTCGTCGACGGACATCGAAGACTTGGCGAAGCCCTGGAACTTGGCTGCGAGCGCAGAGAGGGGGTAGGTGGCGGGGTCGAAGTCGCGCGAGATCTTGGCGAGAACGGCGTCCAAGTCGCGGGCGGCGCCGGATGCGCCTGCGGGCTCGGC
>ERZ791865.682-NODE-682-length-44908-cov-4.377990_pt1 | contig 44908 bp, 40 predicted proteins | sample MGYA00509942_ERZ791865 | MGnify/ENA primary metagenome ERZ791865 (study PRJEB30046, sample SAMN00792098) | human gut metagenome | study: EMG produced TPA metagenomics assembly of the A metagenome-wide association study of gut microbiota in type 2...
GTGGCAAGCCCATCGGGGAGGCCACGGTGCAGAAATACCTGACCGTGGTCTCCGCCGTCCTCACCGATGCCAAGCGGAACGAGATCATCCAGAAGAACCCGGCCCGGATGATCGATCTGCCGCTGGCACGCCACACTACACAGTACATTCCCTCCCCCGTGGAGATTCAGAAACTGCTGGATGCTCTGGCAAAGGAGCCGCGGCACTACCGGATGTTCTATCTGCTCTCCATGTGCACCGGCTGCCGCCGGGGGGAGCTGTGCGCCTTCAAGTGGGAGGATTTCAAGTTCAGCAGAAGCGGTCTGCTCCTGACCATCAGCCGCTCCCGCAGCGTTGTCCCCGGGAAGGGAGTCGTGGAAGGAGCAACCAAGAATGGCCGCAGCCGTGAGATCGTCCTCTCCTCCGACCTTCGGGGGTTCTTCCTGAGCTACCGCCAGCGGAAGCAGCTGGAAGCCCGGCAGTCGCATCGGGAACTTCAGCCCCTATCTCTTCACGGATGCCCACGGGCAGCTCATTCATCCGGATACGTTTACCAAGCGCCTGCGGAAAATCTACGAGTCCATTGGATTTCCGAAGGAATATCACCTGCACACCCTTCGCCACTACTATGTGACCTCCCTGCTCCACTCCGGCGTGGACAAGCAGACGGTGGCGGAGCTGGTGGGACACGCGGACACGGGCTTCCTGGAGCGCACCTACTGCCACCCCCATCAGGAGCAGAAAGAGCAGGCCGCCGGGGCCATGCGTGCCATGCTCCGCCCGGAGGGCGAAGCACTGTTCAACCTGGCCGCCGCGTGTCCCGCCAAATCCCGCAGCGCCTGATTGTTGCTTTCGTAGAAAATGTTCTTTCCCGAAAGTTTCGATAGCTTTGCTTCCCCACTTGCAGTATGTTGTGTTTGCAAAACCGGCCTCAACTGGAGTGAGGCCAAGGAAAGTGAGGTCAACACAACATGGCAAGTATTCGAAAACGGGGCAGCAGCTACCTGCTGGTGGTCTCCATGGGCTATGATTACGAGGGAAATCGTATCAAGCCCAGGCAAAGAACTGTTCATCCCCCGGAGGAACTGACGAACAGGCAGAAAGAGAAATGGCTGAACGAACAGGCAGTCCTGTTCGAGCGGGAGTGCAGGTCACTTCCCCAGGAGGAAGTGGATCGGAGCATCACACTGGCGAAGTACACGGAGCTGTGGCTCCGGGAGATCGCACCCGGCAAACTGGCCAAGTCCACCCTGGCCCGGGACCGGCAGGACATCGACCGCTTCCTGCCGGTCCTGGGGCACTACAAATTGACGGAACTCCGCCCCGAGCACTTCCGTAACTTCTATGCGGATCTGCGAAAGGTTATCAGCCTTGAAACTGGAAGGCCGCTCTCCAAGCATACCGTGGAGGGCGTACACGCAACGCTGTGTACGATCTTCTCCGATGCCATGGAGGGCGGCTTTCTGGATCATAACCTCGCCTGGCGGACATACCGCTATGCGGGGAGGAAAAAGGAAAAGAAAATTGCAGATCCGGAAACTCTACAAAAGATCATCTCCGCGCTGGAGGAAGAAAGTCTCAAGTATGAGACCTACTTCAAGCTCATCATCGCCACCGGGATGCGGCGGGGTGAGTGCTGCGGCCTGCAATGAGGCAACATCAACTGGCACGAGCGGTCCATCCACATTCAGCGGAATGTGGTAAAGGTCACCGGCGAGGACATTATCGTCAAGGAGACGAAGACTGTGGCCGGTGATCGATATGTGTACTTCTCTCTGGAGATGGAGTCCCTGCTACGAGAGTTCCAGCGGGAGTGCGCCTGGGAGACGGAGACGTATGATGGGCGGGAATTGGAGGATTCCGACTACATCTTCCGCCGTCATGGAGGCCGGCTCCCCATGACGCCCTCTACCTTCACCTGGCGGTTCAAGCTGATCCTGAAGAAGCACGGCCTGCCCCCGCTCTGAACGTCCACTCCCTGCGGCACACCAACGCCAGCCTCCTGATCGCCGGCGGGGCCGACGTAGCCACCGTAGCAGGCCTGCTGGGCCACAGCCAGCCGTCCACTACGCTGGACATCTACACCCACGCATTTGATAAGAACAAAAAGGCAGCTAGTCAGGTGCTGCAGGAGGGGTTGGAGATTTGATGAACAGCAGAGAAACGAAACAGCCGCAGATCCCCGTTACCCACTGCGCCTGGTGCGGATCGTATGATCTTGGGATCGGCTGGCAGCAGAACGAGGCCATCGTGACCTTCCGGCGAAATGGCTTCTTTGGCAACCGGTTGAAGTATGCGATCTGCCGGAACTGCGGAGCGGTTCTGTACCAGTGCGTGGCAGAGCCGTGGAGGTTTCCACAAGTGGAATAAGTGGCTGTAGAGGCACCAACGCCCTACCGCAAAACATGAAACTTCTATAATGCAAAAACCGCCGAAAGCAATACACTTTCGGCGGTTTTTGTCATGTGTTGATAAAAAAGATGCATGAACTCAGGAGCTCGCAGATAACACTAGAGGAGCTCGAATCTTGCCATCTACATTTTGCATTTCCATTTTGCCCTGATATTTAGCGGGTGATATAGGACATTCTATATAGAAAAGCCAGAAGCCATTGCGGCACAGGAATTGCATATAAGAGGTTGAGCAGCAGTGAAGCATACTATGGCCAGCGGTACAGGAATTGCATTGTAAGAAAATAGAGAAGTCGCAGGTATTGTATGGGGAAATGCACACACTTTCGAAAACGCACACGAAAGGACGCCGCTGGAGACGTTGTAGTTTCCCCAATGGGCAAAACATGGAGTGAATAAAATGTACAAAATGACTGTTACAATTAAGAACCCCTCGGGCCTGCACGCAAGACCCGCCTCCACCTTCATAAAAACTGCCGGAAAATATAAATCCAAAATCCAAATTGCCAGAACTGACCACATTGAAAATGCAGTAAATGCCAAATCAATGGTGATGCTGCTGTCTTTATCCGCAGCTCGAGGTGCCAGCGTCTGTATCTCAGCCGAAGGGGAGGATGAGCAAGAGGCAGTCACTGCTTTGGCGACGCTTATTGAGAGCGGCTTCGGAGAGAAAGGGTAGTTTTTATGAAAATTACAGGTATTCCAATATATCCCGGAGTCGTTTTGGGGAATGCATTTGTCTTTTCTGATGCGTTTGATTTGACCATCTCTTTGGAAGCAGATTCACTGGTAAGTTTTGCGGAAAAAAGAGAGGCTTTTAGATCTGCTGTCGCAAAAGCACACAAACAGCTTGTTGCCGCTATGGACTCAATTGAGGATAAGTCCTCTGATGCCTATACCATTCTGGATGCACAATCGTCCATTTTGTATGACGAAGCAATAAATGAAGAGATCCTCTGCTCTTTAGAGTCCGGAAGCTGTCTTTCTACCGCTATAAATAGTTCCTTCGATTCTTATATTGAAGTCTTCCGGAATGCCGAAAACGACTTCACCCGAGAACGCGCAGCCGACATGGACGATATTCGGAAACGGATTCTTCGCTGTCTCTCAGGGACACGTGTACGCTCTCTCGGGGACATGACAGTCCCGGCCGTAATCGTTGCGGAGGATTTGTCCCCTTCTGATACCGCCACGCTAAATAAAGATATGGTGCTTGCAATCGTGACGGAAAAAGGCGGAGAAACCTCCCATACCGCTATTTTAGCTCGTAGCCTTGGTATCCCCACAATTCTCGGGGCCGGCGAAATCACCGACCTTGTGAAGGAAGGAGATCCTCTTGGCATCAATGCTGAAAGCGGTGAAATATTCATCCGCCCAACAACTGAGGAAATCTCTGCTCTGCAAAAGCTGAGGACCTCTTTCGAGGTTGAACGTCAAAAACTCGCCGCTCACAAAAACGCAGTTGCAAAAACTTTAGATGGCGCAAGAATTCACATAGAGGTCAATATTTCTGCCGCTGATTCCATTTCGGACGAAGATGCAGCTGTCTCAGATGGCGTTGGTCTGATGCGGAGCGAATTTCTCTATATGCATGCCAAGAGCCTTCCAGACGAAGATGCGCAGTATAAGGCCTACCGTGATGTTCTGGATAAATTCAAGGGCAAGCCTGTCATTTTGAGAACTCTGGATATAGGCGGAGACAAGAACTTGCCATCGCTGAGCCTTCCAAAAGAGGACAATCCTTTTTTGGGGTGCCGAGCAGTTCGGCTCTGTTTTGAAAAGGCAGAGATCTTCAAGACTCAGCTACGGGCTGCATTGAGGGCTTCCGCTCATGGTCCTCTGCAAATCATGTTTCCAATGATTTCCAGTCTCGATGATTGGCGCAGGGCGAAAGAATTTGTGGAACATACAAAAGAGGAATTACTAAGCGAGGAAAAGTCTTTTAGGCACAGCATCCCATTGGGCATTATGATTGAGATCCCTTCGGCTGCACTTCTGTCAAATCGCCTGGCCAAGGAAGTCGACTTTGCCTCAGTTGGGACCAATGACTTGTGTCAGTACCTTCATGCCGCTGATCGATTGAATCCTCGAGTCTCCCAGTATTACCAGTCCTATTCTCCAGCCATGCTCCGGATACTTCGCTATATTGCTCATCATTATACGGAATCTAGCACCCCGGTTGGCATCTGCGGTGAGATGGGTGGTAATCCCTGCGCAGCTCCGCTTCTCATCGGTCTTGGTTTCCGGAAACTCAGCATGAATGCTTCCTCCTTGGGAGGAGTGAAGCAGGTTGTTCGCCACATCTCTCTGGGTGATGCCAAATGTTTGGCGCAGCGAGCTTGCGATGCAGCAAGCCAGGCGGAAGTTCTTCAATTGTTGGAGGAATTCCGACAGTCGGAGTAGAGAAACTATGAGTAAAGAAAGGAGGGATATCAAATGCACATCAAATACGATAAAGCAGCTATCGACCCATCACTTCCAGGGATTTTACTTCTCAGCCACGGCGACCTTGCAATCGGATTGATGGATACTGTACAGGCCGTCATAGGCACCACGTCTAATATTGCCGCATTTACTTTATCCCATGAAGATGATCCTTCAAGATATCAGGAAGCGTTTCTCAGTGCCGCGAACTCGTTTCCAGAAGGCTCCGTCATTTTGCTGGACGTATTTGGCGGGACTCCTTGCACCAGATTATTACTGTCAGCTCAGGAAATTCAGGTGCCTTTCTGTGCTTTTGCCGGCATGAATTTTCCTCTCGTTTCAGAGGCAATTGCGGCAAGAGAACTATTCCGAGGAGAAGAATTGCGAAACGCCATCGCCGAAGTCATCCCATATTCTATTGTAGATATCGTAGATAAGCTCAAAGAACTGGAAAAAGGTTAATCCTGCGGGTCTGCTGGAGTCAAACCTGTTGGCCATTGAACTGGAGGTGTTTTTTTGGACAATACAGAGTTGTATAAGCACGTCGTTAAGCGGAGGAAAATCGCCGGGGTAATTCAGCTGGTCATCGTCGCACTATTTTGGATCTGGTTCTTGTTCTTTACGCCGGTTTCCCCTCTCGCCGGTTCTCTCCGGGGCGGCCTATCAGAAACTCCCGTTCTGGCCGAAGGATTTTGGGGTACGATCGGATTCTATACAAATCCGGCGGACAATGGCTTCACCTATTTCTTAATGGTTGTATTCTTCGGGCTTATTGTATACAGAATCATTACAAGATGTTTCTTTCTGTCGAAGGACAAGAATCTCCTGGCGGCTTTACAGAATCAGGAGAAGTAAGACCGCGAAATACCGGAATCGTCTGGCAAATCAAATTGCATCTGCAAGAGAGCTATCATAAAAGAACAAACAACAGAAAAAGGAGGACAGCTTCACATGACACTTATACAAGCGATTCTATTGGGAGGATGTTACTGGGCATGGGTCAACGAAATCGGCAGCAGTGTAAACCATGCGATTTTCGGCCTTCCGGCAACAGCTTGCCTTTGGTACGGACTTATTCTAGGTGATGTACCGACAGCCCTGTACTGTGGTGCCACAATTATGCCTCTCTATTTGGGCTATGTGGCTGCAGGCGGCATTGTTCCCACCGATAGAACGGCCGCCGGCCTCATTCCGACAGCCGCTGTTATCTGTTATGGAATGGACATCAATGTTGCGTTGGCACTTGCCATTCCCGTTGGTATTTTGTTCTCCCAGTTACATACGTTGAGACGCATTATCGGCAGCTGGTATATTCGCCGTGCCGAGAAGATCATTCAGAAAGACTGTGACGGGAAAAAGCTCTATCTCAACGGAATTCTGCTTCCTTCTCTCGTCAAGATCGTTATATGCTGGCTGCCTATGACCCTGATCTGCTATTTTGCACTTCAGAGTGTCAGTGAATTGATGGACCAGATCCCCGAGTGGCTGAATGGCGGCCTCAGCGCAGTTGGCTGCGTACTTCCCTCGCTTGGAATGGGTCTGCTGCTTAACAGCATGGGTGACAAAAAGTTCCTGCCGTTCTTCTTCACCGGTTTCTTCCTAGTGCAGTACATGGCTATTGACAATATCGCCCTACTCCTCATCGCGCTGTTCCTTGCGTGGTTCTACATGACCGTAACCAAAGGCCGGCAGAATGTGTCTGCGGCCAAGGAAGAGACGGAAGATGTCTCTCCCACGACAGAAAAAATCACTCCTATCCTTACCAAGCGGGATATCATTGGCGCATACTGGCGCTGGATGGCATTCAATGAGGTTCCCAGCAGTTATGAACGCCATATGGGCTATGGCATTCTTATGTCCTTCTACCCCTGTTTGAAAAAGCTGTACAAGGGACGCCCCGAAGAACTGAAGGAAGCGTGTATGCGCCATCTTTCCTACTTTAACACAGAACAGTTCTGGGGGGCCGGCGTCCCCGGTATTGCCCTCGCGCTTGAGGAGCAAAAAGCGCTGGGCGCTCCGATCACCGGCGAGATGATCGAAAGTGTTAAGGCCGGTCTCATGGGCCCCTTTGCGGGTTTGGGCGATTCGATCAACTGGGTTACTCTGCGCCCAATGTGGCTGATGTTCTTCCTACCTTATATCGCGGAGGGGCATGTATGGGCTGCAGTCGCCCCCATGGTAATTGAGATCGCCGTCACAAATATTGAGGGACTCACTCTGTTCCCCATGGGTTATAGACTTGGAATCGACGCAGCAAATAAACTGCTTTCCTCCGGTCTGTTCAACACGTTCTTCAAGTTTGTTGGCGTACTCGGTATGTTTATGGTCGGCGGTCTTTCTGCCGGACTTGTAAAGGTCAGCATTCCTATTTCTTATGTGGCCCAAGGCGGCGAGCAGACCGTCCAGACCCTGCTGGATTCTATCATCCCCGGGTTACCCGCCCTGGCCGTTATCATGTTCGTGTACATCTTCCTGGAGAAGAAAGGCAAGAAGCGTGTTAATCTGTGCACTTTGTGGCTCGTGCTTGGAGCGCTGGTGCTGGGCTGCCTCGGCATCATCGCGTGAGATTTCAAAAACTGACAAGGAGGACCAACCATGGCTGAAGTACCTCTGTTGCGTATTGACGAACGTCTGATACACGGCCAAGTCGTTGCTGGTTTTTTGCGCAGTCTGTCTTGCAACCGTGTAATTATCATCGATGACGGAGTGCGGAACGACAAATTCATGAAAAAGATCCTGGAGATGGCAATGCCGCCTTCCGCAAAGTTAACCGTTTATTCCTGTGCGGAGGCAACTGAATCCTGGAGAAAAGATCAATTTGGCCCTGGCAGAGCAATCATCATTTTTAAAAGCATTTCCGGAGCGCACCAAGCTCATCAAGCAGGGTTCGACTTCAAGACACTACAAATCGGTGGGTGTATTTATTCCCCCAGCAAAAAGCAGGTGTTCGGCCCCGTTTATATGAACGATGAAGATGCCGTATTTCTTAACGACCTGGAAAATGCCGGTGTAGACATCATTTTCCAGGTGCTTGCCGAGAAGAAAGCAACCTCGTGGGAAAAAATCAAGGCAAAGCAATTCCCCAATTTAGTGTAGCAGCCCCAAATATCAAGGGAGCTCTGCAGGAGTATCTGTTAGAAGGCCCCTTGGCGGAAAAAGCAATATCATACAAACGTTCGGAAATGTTCTGATAGGAGCGATAAATGATGAGTGGAAAGACGGAAGTACATGTCGGTGTACAGATGGGGCCCAAACAAGCAGAGGTTCGCACCGGTTTCTTGCCGGAAATCGGTCCTGATGAAGTCTTGCTGAAAATGGAGATCTGCAATATTTGTACAGAGGATTACCAGCGCTGGCTAGGTTTGAGAGAATTTGAGACACCTATGGCTGACGGCCATGAAATGGTCGGGATTATTGTTGAAAAGGGCAGGAATGTGATCGATGCCTATCAAATCGGCGATCGGGTCGGCAAGCTGAACGCGCACTGTGGTGCCTGTGATGACTGCCGTGTCGGACATTCCAGCGATTGTAAATATGAAGTCCGTACAGGAATCGGCCTCGAAGAATACCACGGCATCAAGTGTTTTGCCAATTACAAAATACTGCAGCAGCGAATGCTTGTTAAGGTCTCTAAAGACATCCCCGCAACGCACGCTGCTTTTCTGGAACCCCTGGCGACAGTGATTCATGGTATCAAGAAGCTCAGAGTCCGTCCGCTGGAAAATATTGTTGTAATTGGCGCAGGGCCTCTGGGAATTCTTCTTGCGCAGGTTGCAAAGCTATATGGCGCACGGGTTATTATCTCTGAACTGGTACCCAAAAAGCTCGAGCGCGCAAGGAGCCTTGGTGTCAGCGCTGTAATCGATGCAAGCCGGGCAAATCCCGTCGCGGAGGTCAAACGTCTTACCGATGGTGACGGGGCGGATGCGGTTATTTTTGCCGTTGGCAATTCCTTCGCATATAAACAGGGATTTGATATGCTCAAACACCTGAACGGCCGTCTGCTTTTCTTCCCAGCGGGTTTTCCCAAGCCCACAATGGACTTCGACCCAAACACTCTGCACTATCGCAAGATCGAGTTCATTGGAACAATCAACGGCGATAACGCTGACTTTATTGATGCCTCTAAGATGCTCAGTACAGGTTTGATTGATGTTTCCAAGTCTCTCGAAGGGAAGACCTTCCCCCTTCGCGATTTCGCAAAGGCCCTCGACGCTGCTGCCACGCCCAACACATACCGCATCAGTGTTGATCTGCAAGGGATCTGAGGGGAAGCCATGTTAAAAACAAAAATTAGAGCTCCTTTTTTTGAGCTCGGGCCAAAGAATTATATCATCGGAAAAAAAGTCGAGGACCTTGCCCATACAATCCGCAAAACAGCCGAAAAATATGATATCCGGGTCCTCTACTCTGTTCCTTTCTTTCATACAGAAAAAGTCGCAGAGATTTTTGAGGGAAGCGAACACTGCTATGTCACAGCTCCTTTTATGGATGATATCCCAGAGAGCAGCAAAAATGGCATGGCCATCCCTGAACGTCTTGTAGCAAGTGGAGTTCAAGCAGTTTATATCAACCATTCCGCTCGTCCTCATACATTGGCAGAAATGATCCGCCTACAGGCCCGCGCTGAAAAGCTCGGTATCTACACGATTGCCTGCGCTGATTCACAAAAAGAACTCCACGCCACCGCAATCATAGAACCTGACATTATCATCGCTGAGCCGGAAGCGTTGATCGGCTCCCAAAGCAGTGCTGATGTCGAGTATATCCGGTCCGCCGTTCAGACTATCAAAAGTGTAAACCCCAATATCAGTGCGCTGATTGCGGCGGGAATCAAAACCGGTGATGACGTCTATCGCTGTATTTATAATGGAGCAGATGCTTCCGGGAGCGCCTCTGGGATTTTTGGGTCTCCCGACCCAGAGGCAAAGATCCATGAGTTCTTTGAAGCAACCCGCAGGGCTTGGGATGACAGGTGCAACGACAAATAACCATTTAGGAGAAAGGATCGTCAAAATGAAAATTCACAACGAAAAGATTTCCTGCAAGACCGGCGTCCACCATCCCACCTTTGTCGATGTGACGGAAGATGTCAAAAGAATCGCCGCATCAACCGGAATGAAGGACGGTCTGATTACTGTCTACTCTCAGCATACTACTTGCTCTGTAATCATTCAGGAGCCGTCAAGATCTAATACCTATCACGATATTCCTCTGATCCAGCAAGATCTGGTCAATGCCCTTGCGAAGATTATCCCGACTTGCGAGTATGAAGGCCAGTATCTGCACCCTGATATGAGCGTCCGGAAAGAGGTTCTGGCAAGCGGCAAAGGAGCTTTCCACCTGAACACAGACGCACATCTCCGTTCCGTCATTATGGGACGTTCTGTATCCATTCCCATCATCAATGGTGAAGTGCAACTTGGACTTTTCGGACACGTTTATTTTGTTGATTGGGATCAGGTTCGCGAGCGCGACCGGGAAGTCATCGTTCATATTATCGGTGAGTAATAAGCCTCTAAGCCCCTCACTCCCAATTCCTATTTTCCCATAAGGCCGAATTCTTTCCTCACCGATGAAAATTCTTGCGGACAAATAGCTCTCTACCCATTGGGAAAATCACACCCATACGGGCTCCCGTCCCTCCAAGGACGAGAGCCTGTATGGGAAAGTTCCATTTATTGGCAAGGTGTAAGGCTTCCCGAAAAGGGCTCTGCGTTCTCTATATAAAATACCTCATATTTTAGCATGCTCATAAATCCAACCTTTTCTTTAGATTGGAAAATATATCCTCTTGTCAAAAGCTTTGTTCTGTTTTAATATTTTTATATTATATGTATATAATGCCTTGGGAGGCAGGATCATGCGAAATGCCCAGAATATGTTTCAGATTCAATCCACCATGCCTCAAACTATTATGAGCCGCGAATTGCTTCAGATGCCTGCAGTTTTGCTACGTGATTATCTCTCCAACGCAATTATTGACAACCCATTTCTGGAACTCCGTTATTCTGCGACGGAGGAAACTCTCTGTCGAGCGTCTAACCCACTTAACAACTTGGAAACATTTCATGCAGACCCCCCCGAAACCTCAGATGCGCCGCTCTCCCTTGTGGAAGAACTCTGCGGTGAACAGTGCGATTCACTCTGTGCGCATCTGCGGTTCCAGGTCTCTCTGCTTGATTTAGATAAGGACACCAGAACGCGCCTGAATTATCTGGTTGAGCTTGTAAATGAAGATGGTTATTTCCGCGAAGATATCTTGGAGATTGCGAAGGAATTAAATATTTCCACTCATGAGGTCTTGCGGCTTCTCCAAATTATTCAGGGCTTCTATCCGGTTGGTGTTGGCGCAAGAACGCTTCAAGAATGTCTTATGCTTCAAATTGACTTCGGCAACCAATTTGCCCACATCATTCGGCGCATCATAGAAGAGGATTTGCCGGATGTGGCGCAGCATCGTTTTTCAGCATTGAAGCGGAAGCATCATTTGTCTGATTCGCAGCTCCAACAGGTCATCCAGGAAATTCAAAATCTCAACCCTAAACCAGGTCTTACTTTCTGCGCCGAAACGGTAGCTCACTACATCTACCCTGAAGCAAGTATTTATGTGGTGGATTCCACATTAAAATTGAGGATGAAAAGCGATCCCAGAACCTTTCTGGTGTTTGACAGAAATTATATGCAGGATATTGATGATGCAGAAGTTCAGTCGTATTTAAAAGCGAAAAAAACTGAGGCCATCAATCTTCTCAACAGCTTGAACATGCGGCAGGCAATCCTTCAGCAGTTGTTATTGTATCTGATCCACGAGCAACGAGACTTTTTCTTTGGGGGAAAATCTCACTTGAGGCCCCTGTCGATGAAAGAAGCTGCAACTGCTCTGGGGGTTCATCCCTCTACGATCACAAGATGTGTGCGGGATAAATACATCGAGACTCCATGGGGAGTACTTCCTCTGAGGCAGTTTTTCCAGACTTCTTCTGGGAATGAAGAATTGTCTGTAGAGTACGCATATCAGCTGATTCTGCAGTTAATCGATAGCGAGAGCAAATCGGCTCCGTTAAGTGACGAAGATATCTCTGCTTCTCTAAGAAAGCGAGGAATTTCTATTTCCAGGAGAACCGTTTCAAAGTACAGGGAGCAACTTGGCATACCGAGTCAGCGCAAGCGGAAGATGTTCTAACACGTTTTCCCAGGTAGGTCTTGTTAGAAACTTTTGCTCTCAAATATGATCGCGGTGAATGAAAGGCAAGCAAAAATGGTAGATGCGCAGAAATTGATCGATTATATAAATGAGACTGGTAATCTAGGAGTTGATGCCACTAGTATTTCTATGCATTTTGGAATTTGGAGAAATGACGCTGTTGTGCTTCTTGACTCTCTAATCGCAGAAGGAAGATTGACGAAGAAAGGCTCAAAGCCTATACTGTATTTCCTCCCATCGACTTATTCCGTTTCTGCGAATTCATTGAGTACAGAAGAGGACACGGTCCCTTTTTCAAATATGATCGGATATAACGGCAGCCTTGCCATGCAAACCCAAATGGCTTTAGCTGCAAGTTCCTATCCGCCCCATGGCATACATACTTTAATCGAAGGAGAAACTGGGGTAGGGAAAACCCTCTTAGCCTGTGAAATGGCAAGAAATCTAAAAAGCATCAAGGCTAAAAACAATGAGGAAGCACCTTTTGTTATGTTCAATTGCGCAGAATATGCCAATAACCCGCAGCTGTTGCTCTCTCAACTCTTTGGCTATGCGAAAGGCTCCTTTACCGGAGCAGTCAAAGATAAGGCTGGACTCATAGAAGAAGCAAATGGCGGTGTTTTGTTTTTAGACGAAATCCATAGGCTACCCCCTACTGGCCAAGAGATGCTCTTTGCTGTTATTGATAAAGGGATCTTCAGAAGGATGGGTGATACAACCGACCGTTTTGCTCGTTTTATGCTGATCGGTGCAACTACAGAAGATCCCGCAGAATCTCTTTTAAGTACATTTAAAAGGAGAATGCCTCTTACAATAGAGATTCCCTCGCTGTCTGAAAGGCCGATCAATGAGCGTTTGGACATTATTTCCCTCTTTTTTGGCAGAGAAGCAAATAACCTCTGTCTCCCTATCAGAGTTTCCTGTGCTGCGCTGCGGCTTTTGATATCATGCAAAGGGAAAAATAACATTGGGGATTTGAGAAACGAAATACAATTAGCCTGTGCCAGAGCTTATCTAAAACACATTCAGGACGGCAGTTCCACAGTAGATGGCCTTGAGTTGGAAGTCGATGTCTACGCGCTGTCAAGAAGACTTGCAATCGACTATTCCGCAGATGAAAAAGTCGATGCTTATTTTTCATCCATCGGGATCGCAGAAAGCGTTTGCTATGTGCCCGAGAAGAAAGTTAAAGACCGTGAAGAAATGGTACACGCTCCCAGCCTTACCGGACTTTTCGATAATCAATTTAAAAGTCTTTCAATCGCAAGCCAGTCTCCGCGTGAAATAGTGAAAGTCATCCTCTCCCAGCTCGAGAAACAATCGAATATAACCGGAAGAGGAATATTATATGGCTCTATCTCCCCCGCAGTCTGGGAAACGACAAACGAAATCATGTCCATAGCAGAGGAAAATTATAAAACCACATTCACGCAGGAAACTGCCACTTCCGTTGCTTATTTTTTGCAGCAGTTAAAAGCATACGCCAGTGCCGAGCGAATAATTTTTTCTCCGAGCAAATTCGAAAACAAAATATTCAATTATGATTTGTCTTTCTCGAATCAGATTTTACCCATTATAAGCAAAAACCTGCACTTGAACTTGATGGAAGGCGAAGTTTCTTTGCTCTGTCTTCTATTTAGTCAAAAGTCAGTAAACAACAACATTCCCTATCAAAACTTAATTCTGGTGGGATATGGAAAAATTGCTTCCGCCATTGCCAAATCTGTAAACAGTATCTTGCACACAGAATGTGCGGTTGCGTTTGATCTTCCCGAGGAAGCTCCTAACGAAGAAATAAACTTAAAGTGTAGCGACTATATTGCGAAGAATCGGAAAGATACCATTGCTCTTACCGGTTTAGGTGCCTCGCAGTTTATCGAAAAAATTTTGGCTTCTACTGACAATATCCGTTACTGTATTATTCCCTATTTGGATCTGATGCTTGCATTAGCATGCGGACAACTTGTCCTATCATCTTCTCCGATCGACAGCACAGTCTCTGAGATCTTGACTGCGTGCAAGGAATATTTCGGAATATCTTTTGAAAACTGCATGCCCATTTCTACAAACAGAAATTCGGAAAAAACTGCTTGCAGTCCAGGTGAAGACGTGAGAAATGTGATTATCACTTACTGTATCACAGGCATCGGCAGTGCGAGAGCTGTAAGAGAACTTCTGCTGAAAAATCTCTCAATTGTTGCTACCACCGACATTATCCCTTTGGGGATAATGGATGATATTTCAACTATATCGAAAGATCTGGGAGAACGATTAAAGCTAATCATTGGAATTACAAATCCGCAGATTCCGGGTGTGCCTTTTATCAACATGGAGCAAGTTTTTTCTTATACGAGTATCGAAGGGGTCTTGCAGGCAAACGGCATCCACATTCCCACGGAAAAAGACCTCGCTATAGATCCCGAAGACTCCGTAGAAGCTCTTCCCGCATCTGCACGCTTAGACTACTGTTATAGCTGCCTCGACTATTTTTCCCCTTCTCTTCCAAAAGAAAAAGTAGATGCCACCGTGAAAAATATGATAAAAAGCATTGAGCAAATGTATGTTTCCCCCATGAGTCCCGACTTTTTGGTGCGGGTATATATACATTGCTGCACAATGTTTGAGCGTATGCACACGGCAAAGCCAATTCCTATGCCGTTGGATGCAGATGTGACCATATGTCAAAATCTCGACTGGTACACCCGGCTACAGGAAATTATGCTCGATGCCTGTAAAGCAATGGCCATAGAGTATGAGAAATCCGAGGCATACTATCTTATGATGGCACTGCCAACTGACGATTTAATCTACCACAAAGTGGAAAAAGGGGAAGGCTAAAAAATGGACGGAACAACTCTGATTTACTTTCTCCGTTCAGAATAGTGTGCTGTAACTTCATTGGAACTGAGATTTCCAAACCATGTCTTTTTCATCCATCTTTCTGTTTGCAAAACTTATTGCCGGCATCTTGCTTTAACGATTTTGAATCCGCTATTTGCAAATAATTACAACCGTACAGCGAGGTTGATAAAACCAGTCCATCTCTACTGCCGCATGGCGGAACTTCAACGTGAGAGCACTCACCGACGGATGCCGCGCGAAAAATAAACCAGAGCAACTGACCGGCGGTTCCCCAATTACGGGAGCCACCAGCCAAGCGTTTTCAACAAGCTATGTCCCTTATCTTATATAGTACAAGCCTTACGACGTATCCTCCTTCTTTCGGCGGGGCAGTGATACGTGCGCCCCCGGTGCAAAGCGAAGCCACCTCGCTTAAATGATTCGATTCCCCACGGCGGCCGCAAAATAACCGCACCGATTGGTGTGGTTATTCGGGGGGAAAGTGGTGGATATTGTCTGTTTTAGGACTGTTAACAGAAACACCACCCAATGGCCCTTCTTGGCCGTGCGCCGAGTGGCGTGTGAATTTCCAGTCTATTGGCTGAGAATTGCGTGCTGCCGTCGTAGCGACATTTGGGATCGCAGCCACCCGCAGGGCGACACTTAGCGCAGAGATAGGGTGACTTTGCTGGCCCCGGGCATTCAAATGCCGAAGGGTGAGCCGTCCTCTAGGCGGCAGAACCCGCAAGAAAAGGACATCTGCTTTGCAGATGTCCTTTTCTTTTTGTCTTGTGTTGATAAAAAAGATGCATGAACTCAGGAGTTCACAGGTGACTCCAGTGGAGTTCGAATCTTGCCATTTGCACATTTTACATTTTTGTTTCACTCTGTTTGTATTTAGCGGGTGACATAGGACATCCTATATAGAAAAGCCTGAAACCTTCGCAGCGCAATGGTCTCGGACATAAAATGGACCCCCGCCCCGAACAACGATAAGCATTTGTCCAAATCAGGTGGGGTATTCATCCCGGGCATCTATGGTTAAGAAAAGTTTTGTATGTCATGCTCAAGGCGCTGAATTTCTTTGAACATTGCCTCTTTGAACAGACTTTCAATCATATCGTCGTCCATAGTGTTAACACTTTTTTGACTGTAAATACCACTTAAGATTTTGCGTTTCTCTTCGCAAGAGTAGAGATCAGCATTAATTAGGTATGTTGAATGACTTACATTTTTGGTGATTTCATGATAAGTGCGTACAAAACTTTTGATGCTGTCTGGTTGATCTATTTTGAAACGCTTGAAAAAACGCTGTATCAACCAATCCAACTGAAATAGGATTTTGAGATCACTCATTTGAGAGTAATAAAATAACCACCCATATTTCTTGCTTTCAAGAATGCATCCGGAAATTCTCAAATTTAAGCGCCAAATAAATAGTGCTTGAGGTACAACTTGGTTTTTTCGCTTTCTAAAAAGTTCCTCAAGGGAACTTTCAATTTTTTGCTTTGCTGCAGGGCGGATACTGATCTTGTTGTTATAGAATACATATCCTAAAAATGGGACACCCTCATTTAGTTTGCCAGATACCGTTTTTTGAGGATTAGCTTCAAGCGCAAATTCTTGAATTAATATATTAACTGCATAGTCCTTGATTTTAGCGGCTTGATCTGCTTGGCACAAAATAAGAATGTCGTCAACATATCTAAAAAATGCTATATCAAATTTATTGCATATTAGTTCCTTGAGATCAGAAAGGTATATGTCTGCTAAAATATTGGAAATCGATAAACCCTCTGGAACCCCTTTTGTAGGGGATGTTTTCTCTGGAGCGCTTACATTGCGAGGGATTGTTTGAGTAGTAATGGCACGCGCCAAAAATTCCAGTGCTTCCTTTTTTCTGACTTTTCGCTTTATTTTTCTTAGAAGGATACTGTGATTAATGGAGGAGTAGAATTTTGTAATATCGATCTTCACATAGCCATTGTACTGACCTCTTAACACGCTTTGTGAAATACTTCCGACAATGGTATGGAGCAATGGTTCTTCAATGGTATCTGCAAATACGTTCTGCAAAAACGTATGATATGCAGCTAATGCTAATTTGTCACGAATCGTTGGGATGGAGATAACTCTCGGCTCTTTTCCACGCCCTTTACTTATCAAGATTTCTCTATATCTTGTAAAGTTGTATGTTCCAGCTAATACCTTTTTGGAGATGATCTGGATATTTTCAGTTAAATGCGCTCCAAAAACTTTCGGAGTAATATTATCCATTCCTGCAGAAGCCCGATATTGAATCTTTTCTTTGTAAATCTGATTTAGCATTTTGGGGCTATAAGCCTTATAAAAATACCGAGCAGCAGACATCAATCATCACCCCGCAAAGAAGAGATAAATTGTCCCAATAACTGGCACAGCAACCAAGAAGAGTCTCCATAGACAATCCCACAAAACGAGTAGGATATACTTTACCCACTCTATCCGATCCATTTTAAAATTTGTGTCCGAAGATGTGCTTTTTACTCTATATAGATCAATACTTAAATGATTTTCTGACAGCTTGAGCAACTCTGCATATTTGTCGCTAACAGTCAGGACTTTCTCTGTTTCGGTTGCTTCGATGTAGAATAGTTGGTCAAGCAAAACCTGTAAATCAATATAGTTTTGCTTTAATACTGTTGAACGATCTCTCAAACCGGTTGTGTTAGCGTAGACGATAGATATGGTCAAAGCTATAGAGAGGACAATGCTTGCGAAGGAAAACTGGTCATTGTGTTGTATGAGTGAAAGTAGCGAGAGTGTAATTACAAAAATGGAGTAGTAAACATTAAGAAACTCAACAAATTTTGCAGATTTAAGGAGTCGTTCAGACGCATTAATACGGCATTTGCGGGTAATCCAAATGTTTCTTTCAAGTTTTTCTTTCAAATCTCTTTCCATAAAAGTACCTCCAAAATGCCAGAGAGGCATTTCATAAACACAACAACGTCCATTATAGACTTCCTCGTAAGGAACAAGGATTAATTAGTCAGCTTATCCTTGTGCGTGACAAGGACCATGTAAAAATACATAAATGCCCCTCTGGCGCTTACATTTTAACAAAATATCCCTTTATTTGCAATCCGTTATTATCAGTCATCCCCCATACAATAACTACTATTTTGGGACAAATTGTCCCAAAGCTTTTTCCATCCAACCAGGCTCGGACGATATATCCCCCGTCGCCGCATATTGTTCAGAACAGCCGGGAGCTGTCTGTCAAGGATACACAGCACCTCCGTCTTACGTCGGCTTGCCCTTTTCTGACCACCCCAACTGCTCTATTTTCTGGTGGCATATCCTCTAGAGCTGTCCCTTCCCCAATCTTGGGGAAGGACGGGGAGATGGGGTTGAATATCAGGGAGGTCTTACTTATGAATTTTATCAACAGCCTCTTTGAGCGTATGATGAACATATAATGAAAGAAGCTCCCATTATGAGAAGGCCGCCCCGCAGGACGCACCGGAAGGCTCGCCTGAACAGGTCCAGTAAAAATGGACAGTGACAAAGTACCCCCTGATATAAGAAAATATCAAAGTGATAGTAGACCGCTCTGCAAAGGTGGTGGAAGGTGACCGGGCACGCAAAATGCGGAAACTAGACTGGCTGCTGGCCCGGGACAAGATGCTGGACATGCTCTTTGAACGGATCTATAAGGTCAATGTGTCCGGGAAGACTGACGATGTTCGTTTTTCCAAAATATCCAAGCGGTATGAGCAGGAGCAAGGTGAGAATGTCGGACGGATGAAGGTGCTGCGTCTGGAGTTGAAAAAGTCGGAAGATAAGCGGATGGATGTAAACATCTCTCTAGAAACGGTGCGTTGCTGCACCGACGCTACAACTATCACTAAGCGCATGGTTGCCGAGCTCATTCAGTACATTGAGGTTTATCCTACAGTCAAGGCGGACGGTGTTACCAGTCATCGGGTGACGATCCATTATAACTGTATCGGTGCTTTTGAGGTGCCGAATCGCCGGAAAATCTCCGAACGGGACATCCTACTATAAACAAGAAAATGCACCCCCGCACAGATTGCCATATGGATGGATTTGGAAATACAAAATGTGGGTATCATCAAAAGCACTTTTCAGGTCCTTTAATGATACTCCACATGGAAGGGACAGTTAAAATCGATATTTTGAAATGCGGATTATAGAGTGGAAACGCAGAAAAAATTTCCCCCCGGTCTTCTGCTCGGCGGTGCATATATTCTATACAGGTGTTTTGCCAATAGGAAGAACCTTGGTGGAATTGGTTGAAGGGCAGTTTTAACATTCTGAGTATTGAAATACCGAAGGGTGAAGCATGTCAGCACTTGCAGAACCCAAAGAGAGAGACATCTGTTTACAGCAGATGTCTCCCTCTTTGGAACATCGAAGCAATATAGATATCAATTCCATATTCTCAAATTTATAGTCCTCGAATAATTTCTTACAGATTATAATTATCAAAGGCCGATGCTAATCTGCCATACAACTCGTTGAACTTATTAAATATATCTCTTATTCGTTCTATTTCCTTAGTGGTGAACGGAATGTTGTGCTCTAATAACCAGTTTTTTTCTGGCCCCTTGATGATGCTTCGAAAAATAGTGTGATAAGGTGCATTAAAAACTGAAGGTGAATTTTGAAATCTATCATAATCCGATGATGACCACTCGGTGGGTTGATAATTGCTTGGAATTGATGTGGTATATCCTAAAATAAAACAATCTGGATGAATACGTGTGACTTGAATTCCGGAGATTAACAGAGCTAATATTAGTTTTTCGTAAAAGTTCAGTAAGCTTTCCTGAGATTTAATATCATCCAGATGTGTTAAGTCAAAAACTTGATACCGTACAACATCAAATGTCGCTGGGCGCATTTTTTCTTTTTCTAAAAAATATTGACTGAACTCCTTAAAATAGGCTGTAGATTTAATTTTTGAGTCAATATCAGAATCTAAGTGAGTAGACAAAAACGCCATATCCGCTGGTTCAGACATGGGATCGAAATTAAAGTACATCGTGAGCTCTTCATCAGCTAAAACAAGACTGATGGGATCGACTACTATGTACAGAATAATTACCAAGCAGATGGTATCAGTTACAAATTCGACAAAAAACTGCTTCTCCTTTTCTTTATCAATTTTTATACCGCACATTGGGTTTTGATGTGGTAAATAAAATGTGTCAAATCCTTGCTTGTGGATAATCTTGTTGCTTTTTGATGTTGCCTTTTCATATGCATCAAAAAACTCAGGAACGTTTGCTTTAACCTGCGAGTAAAATGTATCGATTTGTGACAATTGAGATATTAGCTTACTATTCATGGGAAAGTAGTTTTTTTCATCCCACCGTTTTAACGCGGAAACTCCCTTATTGGCAATATAAAGCATACTGTTGCATGTTTCAGCGGCTTGTCTAACAGAATAAAATGCGCAATCAAAATATCCATCTTCATACAAAAAGATGGCGTTGATTAGTAGACGTATAGCCTCACTAATAAATGAATTGCAAAAAATACGATCACTCTGGCCTATTGCCATAGCCTCTAAATTATTGAGTGTATCCAGCAATTCATTATGTTGGGGCAATACAGTTCGCATTTGCTCGTTAAGTTTCATGTTAGATCGTATTTTCTCTCGAAATGCTCTTTCATCCATAAATTATACCCTACTTTGCAAAGCTAATATCCTCATTTGTTCTTTACTGGCTATCTTGGCCATTCTATCCGTATTGCGGGATCTAACCAAAGGTGAAAATCCAGCGCAACTACCGTTGCTTTGTTTCACCAGTATCCCTGTAGCATGGATTCTCTTGGTTCAAAAATTGCATCTCTAAATACAAATATTGGTTTAGAAGGAATAATATATTTTACACCATTTTACAGGAGGAATCAAATTATGCGCATCAGCACAGAAGCAAAGCAATCTTTGGTTGCCCGCTACCGGGCCGGTGAATCTGTCGTCGAGATTTGCGCCGACTCCGGCGTGCCCAGGAGTACGTTCTACACATGGATCAAACCGTACACTGTGACCACAACAGACTCCGGTCATGCTGTCAGCCAGCAGGCGTTTATCAAAATGAAACAGAAACTTCAAAAGTTAGAGCAGAAGATTGAGATTCTTCAAAGGGTCAACTGCACGGTTTTAGCGCCGCTTCAGGAAAAGCTGCAAGAGCTTGCCAAACTGCATGGTCAGTACAGTGTCCATGCCTTATGCGAGGCACTTTGTGTATCCCGCGGTACCTTCTACAACCATATCTTCCGGCGGAAAGATGTAACAGCCTATGATAAACGAAGAGCCGAGATGAAAGAGCATATCCAAGCAGCTTTCGATGAGAGCCAGCAGCGGTTTGGCGCAAACAAAATCGCTGCTGTGTTAGCAGATCGAGGCGTTCGTACTTCGCCCAAGTATGTGGCTGAACTGATGAGAGAAATGGGATTACAAAGTGTTTCTATCTACTCCAAACACGATTATCAGAAAAGTGAGCGGCTGGCAAAAAAGCAGAACATGTTACAGCGGCAATTCAAAGTGGATGAACCGAACCATGTTTGGGTCAGCGACATCACTTGCTTTAAAGTCAATGGCAAGTATCTTTATGTCTGTGTCATTCTGGACCTATTCTCACGTAAAGTAGTGGCCCACAGAGTATCGCCAAAGAATAGCACCTATCTGGTCACCTCTACCTTTCGTCAGGCATATCGGAACAGAAACGAGCCCCAGCAGCTGATGTTTCACAGCGACCAGGGCCCGCAATATACATCCAACACATTCCGGAAACTACTTCGCATGAACAAGGTTGTCCAGTCTTTCTCGAAGTCCGGCCGTCCTCATGACAATGCTGTAGCCGAGTCCTTCTTTGCCTCCATGAAACGGGAGGAGGTTTATCGGACACAATATTGCTCCGAGCACCAGTTCATGAGAAGTGTTGATACCTACATAGAATTTTACAACACGAAACGTCCTCACAGCACACTCAACTATAAGACACCGGATGGGTTTGAATTGCTCCATGAGCAAAGGAGAGAGCGGACAGGCTGATCTGGACAAAGGGTTCAAAACTTGGTATTTTTCGTTTTTCAACCACCAAGCTTGCGACTTTCATCTTTGCGATAAAATGGGCGGGCCACACATGAAAAGAGAGAAAGCCTGAAATATCAGGCTTTCTTCCATAAAATGAGGGTAGGCGTATTGGACAGTCTAAGAAAACTGTTCAATACGCCTACCCTCATCCATTTGGTACGCCCGACTGGATTCGAACCAGCGGCCTTCAGAGTCGGAGTCTGACGCGCTATCCAACTGCGCCACGGGCGCATACCTAAAAAACTATATTTTATTATAACACGGGATTTTCAAAATTGGTAGTCAAATAGTAGTCAACGGAAACAGAATTTTTTCTCTCTGCCCGTTAAAATCAAGGACTCCCAACGCTTTGCGCCATCTCTCAACTGAACGAGCCTGAAACGTCGGAGTTATCAGGCCGTCAAAGGAAAAACCGTTGTGGCGCAAGGGTTTCAGTTGGGTTGCACAAATTTTCCACCATTTATAGAAAACTCCCGGAGCCATTGCGGTGCAATGGCTCCGGGCATTTTGCAAATAGTCGTCAAATAGTAGTCAGCAATCCGAGACCCATTAAGCAGTCTCCTCTGCATCCACTCCATGCTCATACAAATATTCCGGAGCAATGTCGATCTCCCCGTCGTTCCAGACTGCAATGCCACGGTCAATATAAACGGAGCGAAACACCTCCTCATCTGCCAATGGGGCAAATGCCGGCGTTTTAAGCAGAGGTCTAAAGTCCATAATTTTTGCAGTTCCAGTACTGAAGCGTACCCACAGCTTATGATCCTTCATCGGTCGGACTCCACTTACCTTGATCATAGGAGCAGGATCTCCAGCATAGGCAATTCCATCCACAATATACATCTCTGCACCTCCTTACCGCAAGGGTTCAATCTTCCCGAAGGGCTCATTCCGGACTGCTTTGTTCCAGGTAGCATATAGTTCTTCCTCGTGGATTGCAGCCCAGGCCTGCACCAGTTTCAGCTGTTTGACAGGCAGGCTGCCTGCCAGTAGCTCCCCATCCACGCCAACAGATGCTTCAAACTCTGCGTAGTACACATGGAAGTGAGGTTTATTATGCTGGCTATTGTCAGAATATAGCATCTTGATAACAATATTGTAAAAACGGCAAAGTTCTGGCACTTTTCCAACTCCCTTCATCGCAATTTAAATCAATTCAAATGTCGCAATCCGCGCTTTATTTGAAGTCGTGCTTTCTAAAGATCATTCCGTATTCAGGAGTTTTTGTGGTAGTATTTTACCACAATTTCAAAATAATCACAAGTGCCGCTTGATTGGTCCGGCTATGATATTCGGTCACAACCTGATGCTTTTCGCTGCCAGATCGTTATGTCAGGGACATAAACTTTCCTGTAATTTATGTTCGCTTCTCGGCTCATCAGGTTAAATGCGATAATGCAATAATAAAGGAGCGGGAACCTGTACAGGCATTTCCCGCTCCTCTGTTATTCGATATGATGGTTTCTGCAAGATCTGTGAAGGAGATGCCTTAGAACTCCTGGATCAGTTCATCCTTCCAGCCCTTCGCCGGATCAGCCACCAGGGTGTCCTTAAACCGGAGGGTGGAGATGTACCACTTGCCGTCGATCTTCACATAGTCGTCGTCATAGTAGCCCTGCTCCAGGAAGCCGACGCCGGCCCCCTTGCTCTCCTCACCACTTTTGAAGGCTCCGAACAGGTGCCAGTGGCCATGGGCATGGGTATCGTCGTCAAAAGTAATGATGGGGTTGGTGATGTTATGGCCCAGGCAGCGACCGTCCATCTGCTTCTGGAAGCCTTTGAACAGCTCAATAAAGGCCTCTCTGCCCACGGCGCTACCCCAGGGATCGTCGGGAGAGCCCTCCCACCGCACATCGGGGGAGAAGATTGTGTCCACCAGCTCATAGTTGTGGTTGTCGTTGCACATCCGGGCGTAGCGGTTCTTCAGGTCTTTGATGGCCTCAATATCCATCAGTCTCTGGACTTCCTTCTCAATGTTCATACTTTTACCTCCATGATATTTTTTCCGCATCGCGGTGGAAAACAATGTTTCTTATCCGTGCTGTTGATCCGTGTTCTTCTTTCCATACACCATCTCATGGGTGGGTTTGATGACAAAGTAGGCCGCCACGCCGATCACCATGAGGATGATGCCGCTGACCATGATGTTCATGCCGGCACCGCCACCGAAGAGATTGCCCACCACAGGCACAATGTAGCCGCACAGGAAGACGCCGGAGCCCTCAATGCCCGCCAGAAGTGACATGGCCGTGGTGGCGTTTTTCCCGGTGGTGGCCAGCCCCAGGTAAGTGGTCAGGCCGGAGACGACAATCAGATTGAAGAACTGGCACAGGATGCCGCCCGCATAACACCCTGCGGCGCTCTGCGTCAGCTGCGGCAGCAGCATGGCCACGCCGCACAGGATGAAGGCCAATGTCATGCTGAATCGCTTGGTGGCTTTGATCCAGAACGCCACCACCAGGCCGGAGACCGTGCCCGCCACACTGCACAGGGAGCCGATGACGCCTGCCATAGCCGTGGTGCCCAGCTGGGCCTCGTTGACAATGTAGTCGGAATAGTTCATAAACCAGGCATTCCAGAATATGGCGCCGAAGAGATAGAGCAGCAGCATTCCTACGGCTACCATGGGGAACTTTCCATCTCTGGCAGGCACCGTCTCTGTCTCCTGCGCACCGCCGGCAGCCTGTGCCAGACTCCGGTCCTTATCCACATTGGGATAGAATAGGATCACCAGCACTAGAATCGGAATTAGAATCAGAACCGTCTTATAGCCGTCCTGGAAGCGTCCGGTCTCCCCGAATATGCCGCCCAGCAGCTGGAAGGTGGCCATACCCAACATCATCAGGGAGTTGTGCCACCCAAGCACCTTATCCCGCAGGTTGAGGGGCGCCACAATGGCCAGAACCGTCGGATTCGCGGAGGCGATGGTGCCACCCGGAATGCCCAGCAGAGACGAGCAGATAATCACGCCGATCAGCGGCATCTCCACCAGCAGGATCAGCGCCCCTGCCACAATGGAGATTGCCATGCTGACCACTACTACCAGCTTCCGGTTGCAGACCCGCAGAATGACACTGGATGCAAAAGCCGCCAGCATCATGACAATGGTGGGCAGCGTGGAGATCAGAATGGCCACATTCTCCTGGCCGGGATAGGCCTGGTAGATCAGGCCCAGCACCACCGTTGCAATGCAGTAGATCCAGGCGGCAAAGGACGACAGCAGCACCACCGCCACGCCCAGTCCACGATGTTTGATCATAGAAATCCCTCCATGTGCGTGTTCTCCGGCGCCTTACAGGTGCCGGCCCAGAAGATACCCCTCCCGGATGGCGGCGCCGGCCAGGCCGGGCTCCTTGGCATCACCGATGATCCGCACATCCACACCTGCGGCGGTCAATTCCTCCGCCAGAGCGGTATTGGAAACCCGGCCGATGGCCAGCACAACCGTGTCCGCGGGAATCTCTTCGTTGTGGGCACCGGAGACGATGACGGAGTGATCCGTAATCTCATCCACCGTGGTGCTGGTATAGGCCTTCGCCCCATTGTTGGCCAGGTCCTGCAACAGGTCCTTGCGGGGGGCCGGCCCCTCATCCAGGGCAATGCCGTCCCGCATCTCCACCACGGTGACTTCCTTCAGCAGGGAGGCCAGATGGTTGGCCACCTCCACGCCCACCAGGCCGCCGCCCACCACAACGCAGCGTCTGCCGGTGTTGACGGCACCCTTCAGCACGTCCTGTCCCAGGACCACATTGGGGTTCTGCACGCCGGGGATTTTCTTCGGAACGATGGGCGTCACGCCGGTGGCCGCGACCACTACGTCCGGCTTCTTCTCCAGCACCAGTTCCTTGGTGACGGTGGTATTCAGGAAGACGGGAACATGCAGCTTCTCCAGCTCCCGCACCTGCCAGCGGAGGAAGGCCGTGATCTCGCCCTTTCCGGGCGGGATGGAGGCAATCCGGTACTGGCCGCCGGCCCAGCGGTCGCTGTCGTATACCTCCACCTGGTGGCCGCACTCCGCCGCCGCGATGGCGGCCTGCATGCCGGCGGGGCCCGCGCCCACTACCATTACCTTCTTGGGGTGCTCCGCCGGGACTGTCTGGTATTCCGGGTCGCTCTCATGACCCACCAGCGGATTCAGCTCACAGGAGCCGGCCAGGCCGGTGTCGATGTGGCCCACACAGCCGTGGAGGCAGCCCACGCACTTGCGGATATCCTCGAAGCGTCCCTCCCGCGCCTTATTCGGCGTCTCCGGGTCCGTGAGGGACTGCCGGGCAAACCCGATCAGGTCCGCCTTGTGGGACCGCAGGATGCTCTCGGCAATCCGGGTGTCGTTGATGCGGCCCACCGTAATCACCGGCTTGCAGGTGACATCCTTCACCTCCTTGGCGTAGTCCGCCTGATAGCCGTGGCGGTAATACATGGAGGGGATCATCTGGTCATCTGTGGCATTCACCGCGATGGAGATGCTGAAGTAGTCCACGCCGGCCTGGTCCAGGTAGGGGACGATGGCTTTGGTGTCCTCAATGGTGAGACCGCCGGTCACCCGCTCGTCGGCGGAGAGCCGGTATCCCAGGATAAAGTCTGGGCCGCATTTTTGGCGGACATTCTCAATAATCTCCAGGGCAAACCGCATCCGGTTGGTCAGGTCGCCGCCATACTCGTCGGTGCGCTTGTTGGTGTACATGGACATGAACTCCGGAATCATGTAGCCGTGGGCGCCGTGGAGCTCAATGCCGTCAAATCCAGCTTTCTTGGCCCGTAGGGCGGCGTCGCCGAAGTCCTCTACTGTCTTGTGGATCTCCGTAATGGTCATCTCGTGAGGCATCTCCTCATTGTGATAGGGGTCCGGGATGGCAGAGGGAGCCCAGGACTGGGCCTTGGCATATTTTTCAGAGGCCTGTCGGCCGGGATGGTTCAGCTGGGCGATGATGACGGTATCGTATTGATGCACTCGGTCCGTCAAGTCCCGGAAGCCGGGAATGTGTTCATCCTTCCATAGGCCGGGAATCCACTGATAGCCCTTGGCCACAGACGTGACCGCCACATTTTCTGTGACAATCATGGCAAAGCCGCCCTTGGCCTTGGCCTCGTGATACGCCGCAAACCGCTCTGTGCAGGTGCCGTCCTCCTCGCAGAAGTTCATCAGCATTGGGGTCACCACGCAGCGGTTTTTCAGAGTCTTTCCATTGATGGTGAGGGGGGAAAACAATCGATCCAGCATGTCTCGCTACCTCCATTTTTCTCCTGTTATTTTCCGTTTTCTATTTTTATAACTATTATTTTAATTATTATTGTAAGTATTTAATTTAACAAAGTCAATGGTTTTCCTTCATTTACGAAGAAGTTTGGATAGTTAAACAAAAAACAAACAACGCCTTTGGCGATCCCCACAAAGGAGGCTTCGCCAAAGGCGTTCTCTGCGCTTCATATGCCGTGCCGCTTCCGTCACTGCCAGTATTCGATTGCCAGGTCAGCCTTCATCTCCAGTGCTTTCTGGTACATTCCCTCCAGATAGTACTGATCTCCCCGATGATCTGCCAAGCGGAGTTTCGGCAGGAACTCCGGCGGAACCGCCTTGGCGCACGCCGTCTGAACCGCCTCCATCATCTCCCGATCCACCACGTTTCCGGCAAAGAGCAGTTCGTCCGGGTTTAACACCGCAATGACTGAGAGTGCCGTCTTCACGATCAACTCCAGCCCCTTCGGACTCCCCTGGGCAATGACCTGGATCTGCTCCTCCTGACTCATCCCCCACGGCATATATCCGGTCATTCCGGCAAAGCCGTTCTTGCCGCTGACAATTCTCCCCCCGATTACAGATGCTGTGCCTGCCAGGACATTTCTCATGCAGAACAGCAATGTCAGCGTCTCGCTGGTATAACCCGCATCTTTGTAAGCTCCATAAACACGGTATTGACAGTCGTAGGTCATGTAGATCGGCCGCCGCTGCGCCACCGCCCGGAGCGCATCCAGCAGATGGGCCTCCTCCAGCTCCGGGATATCGGAGAGCCGCAGCACGCCGTGGTCGATGATTCCGCTGGTTCCCACCAGGATACACGAGATGTTGGGGAACTTCTCCAGCATCTCGGTGATTTTCCCGGCCACACGGTCCATATCCAACATCGTGAACTGCGTCTGTTCCTGATAGAGCGTCGACCGCAGCATGGAGAGCACGTCACAGAGGAGAAGCCGGTTTCCCTCCGAGTCCAGATCAATCCGGACACAGAGAATACTCTCATAGTCCTCGTTGATCTGATAGACGCTGGTGCTTCTGCCCACCCCATTGAGCTGGTATTTCTGACCGTGCACCTCGCCGTTTCGCTCCAACTCATTCAGCAAGGTGTTGCAGGTGGCAACACTTAGGCCCGTGTCCGCCGCAATGCTCTGCTTGGTGTGCTCGCCGCCCCGCCACATGACAGCCCGGATGGCGTTCATATTCATCTTTCGGACATCTGACGTGTCAATCATACTGTCCCGTCCTCTCTGTATCGTCTTTTGCACATATTACTCCAAAATATGATTTCTCTAAGTTATTATAACAGTTAGAAAAATAAAATCAACCATTTTCTCCCATACTTCCTGAGGAATCGCAAGCCGGGGTGGACTGTCACAAAGACAGTCCACCCCGGTCTTCAAGTTTCTGTGTTAGTGTCGGCTTCCAGCTTTCAGATTTCCATAGGCTGCTTCGTGGGCAGGTTTGATGACGAAATAAGTCAGAATTCCAATTCCCATCATGATGATCCCGCTGACCAGGATGTTTGTCCCCGCTCCGCCACCGAAGAGATTGCCCACCAGGGGGACAATATAGCCGCACAGAAATACGCCGGAGCCCTCAAATCCCGCCAGAAGAGAGAGGGCGGTCGCCGCATTTTTCCCTGTGGTCACCAGACCAAGGTAGGTGGTCAATCCGGAACCAATGATCAGGTTGAAAAACTGGCAGAGGATTCCGCCGGCATAGCAGCCTATGGCGCTTTGGGTCAGCTGCGGCAGCAGCATGGCCGCTCCGCCGAGAATAAACGCCAGCGAAATGCTGAACTTCTTTGTCGCACGAATCCAAAACGCAACCACCAGGCCGGAGACTGTCCCTGCAACGCTGCAGAGGGAGCCGATCATGCCGGCCATGGCCGAGGTACCCAGCTGCGCCTCATTGACGATGTAATCTGAGTAGTTCATATACCAGGCATTCCAGAAAATGGAGCCGATGCCGTACACCAGCAGAAGTCCCACCGCAACCCTGGGGAATCGCTCCGGCTCCGCCGTGGGGGTCGCTGCGGAAATGTCCGCATTGAGGACATCTTTCGTTGGTTCTCTATCTACATTGGGATAAAAGAGAAGGACCAGAATCAGAATAGGCAGCAGCACCAGCACGGTTTTGTAGCCATCCTGAAACCGTCCGGTCTTTGCGAACACGCCGCCCAGCAGTGTGAAAATAGCCATTCCCAGCATCATCATGGAGTTGTGCCAGCCCAACACCTTGTCCCGCAGTCTGGGCGGCGCAATTTCCGCCAGCACCGTGGGATTGGCGGAAGCGATAGTCCCGCCCGGGACGCCCAGAAGCGCAGAACATAGGATCACGCCCGCCAGGGGCAGCTCCAGAAAAAGAATCAGCAGCCCAGCTCCAATGGAGATCAGCATGCTGATGATCACCACATATTTTCGGTTGCAGAAGCGCAGCAATACACTGGAGGCAAACGCCGACAGCATCATCACCAGTGTGGGAAGCGTGGAAATCAGCACTGCGATGTGCTCCTGTCCGGGATAGGCCTGATAGATCAGGCCCAGTACCACAACTGCAATGCAATAAATCCAGGAGGCAAATGACGCCATCAGAATCACTGCAATTTGAAAAAATGATTTCTTTTTCATGGACTCCTCCCTATACCCGCATGCGTTTTATGCCATCGTATATCTCCGGTCTGGTTTCTTATTTGGAGTGTTTATTTTTATTGTTATTATTTTAATTATTATTTTAATTATCATTTTTAATGAAGTCAACTTTGTTTTAAAGCATTCATAAATATTTGGATAGTTAAACAAAAAACAATCTCGTACTTTGTCAAATCGGCTGATGCAACTTATCTCGGTACCATCAAATCGTTTTGGAGAGGAGCACAACCAGGCAGCACATTGCTCGGTCTTTTTTGATTCTTTTGGATCATGGAGTAATGCCTCCTCCGTCCGATGCCAGTACCGTCCATAGTGGGATGTCAAACCCACATCCAGGATTGACTTCAGTACAAAATAGCGGAACTTCGATATGGGAATCGAGGTTCCGCTGTTATTTGATCCACGTCTTTTGCGGGGTACAGGAACCAGACTCCTGCCCTGCTTCCCGCTGTGCCTCCTGAAGAGTCTGTTGGATGTCCAGCCACCGACCGTAGGCTCCGCCGTGGAGGTGTTGTTTTACTTTCCGGATGGCGTTCTTGTATGCCTTCTCCGCTCCGCTGGGGCCGTTGTAGTTCAGCCGGATGGCCAGCTCCTGGAACGTTATGCCCTGCTCCTCCGGCTGGCCGATCCCCAAATGACAGCGTACCAGGTTCAGCTCTCTTGGTGACAGGACCTCCTCGATACGCTGGAAAAGCAGTTTTCTCCGCATCTGGCGGTCGTAAGCCTTTGCTGGGTCTCCGCCACCGCTCACTTCAAACACCTGGTCGCCCAAATCGTAACTTTGGAACAGCGTCCGGCTCTCCAGGAGCAGCGACCGTGCCACAGATTCCGAAACCCGCAGACTCGCCATGATGCGTGGAAGCAGCTCCGCCTCCGACTCTTTTTCCTTCTCTGCCATGAGCCGCAGGACCTGCCGCAGCTGGTGATACCGCCCAGTCGGAACCGCCAGTGGCAGGGCACTTCGGGCGGCGCAGTCCCGCATCGCCGCCTGGATGGCAGGCGTGGCATACGTCAAAAAACGATTTCCCATTGTGGGGGCGAACTGTTCAGCGGCCTTCAGGAGTGCCAGTGCGCCCTCCTGCTTCAGATCTTCTCCCAAGGAGGGGCCGCGCACCGTCTTGTCATATTGTTTTGCCAACATGGTGAGGTAACTGCTGTTCTGGCAGAGCAACTCCTCTGCTGCAGAGGCGTCTCCTTCCTGTAATCTTTGGACCAGCTCCTCATTTGTGGGGGAGTCCCCGGCAGCAGAGACACTCTGTTTTGTCATGGGACTACCCTCCTTCTTTTTCTCTCACCCGTTTCCGGGCCTCCCCGTAGAGGTGCTCCTGCTCCATGTCCCGGGCGTAGCTGTGGGATGCATAGTCGTTGTCCAGAAGGGCCTTGTCCCTGTATTCCTCCGCCAGCTTTAGGGCGGCCTGCCGCAGCTCGTCGGAGATCTTCCCTCGCTGGTGGTGCTTGCGGATGGTGTTGGTCCGGGTGCTGAAGATACGGTAGACCGGGTGCTGTTTGTTCTGCTCCTTCTGATGCTGCATGGCCCCGTACTGCCGGCAGGTCATGCGGCTATCCTGAGGCGCGATGCCGTCGCAGTACTTGGGCTGATGTCCACTGGTCGTCAAGAAATATCGTCCGCAGTTCTGGCACCGGCTGGGCGCGTGGACGTGATGCATCCCGTTCAGCAGGTCAAAGCAATAGAACTGCATCGGCGTGGGAAAGTTGATCCGCTGCACGAATACCATCTCTTCTTCATTCCTGGGGCTTTGAGCAAACACATAGGAGGATGCGATCTTCGGGAAGATGGTGAATGCCTCGATATCCGCCATGGGCAATCCCCGCATATGTGTCCAGAAGTCCTCACTGGTGAAGCAGTCATGGGTGGCAATCGCAAAATGCGTCTCCGTCCGCTTTTTGAGGCGGTGCAGATATCCCGCTTCAAAATACCATCCAGCGGCTGCAAAATGAAAGATCCCCAGCGGGATACTGAACCCCGCGGTCAAATAGCGGAAGAAGAACTGCCGGACCGGGGACTCCGGCTTCAGCAGCTCGTCGACAAGTTCGGGATCGAACAGGACGTCCAGTGCCTGGAAATCCTTCCCCTTTTCCAAAAAACTGTACGGCGGACACTTCCATAGGGCATCCAGCACCTTCTCCATGGAGGTACGTGTCTCCGGCAGCAGTTTGATGAACTCCTCGCGTCCGGCATTGGCCAGCGCCTCCACCTGAAAGCTGATCTCCCCGCCGTGTGTAAGGAGCTCCCGCATCGTCTCGTCGCTGACATTCAGGATGTCGGCAGCAAAGTACCCGGCGGGAAACGCGGAATCGTTGAAGAAGATCTGATCCTGCCAGACATCCAGTGTCAGACTCAGGAGATGATTGTTCTGCTCGATCCCCAGCGGCATGGCCTCGGCCTCCTGTCCCATATCCGTTTTCGTGCTGTCTTGCGATACTCACATTTTATCAAAATCCGAAGAATAATCAAGTAGAGGAAAACTTCCTTCTCTTCAAAGCGCTCACAGCTGTGGGCGCTCTTTTCATATTCGAAACAAGGAGGTCTACAACATGAAACCCAACATCTCACAGCTCCGCACCGTGGATGGCGAGACCCTGATGAGTCAGCCGCTGCGCCCGCCGGACTTCGTGGTAAGCGGGCTGCTCTCCAAAGGTCTGCACATCCTGGCAGGCTCCCCAAAGGTGGGGAAGTCCTGGCTGGCCCTCTGGCTGGCAGTGACTGTAGCCAAGGGAGAACCGGTCTGGGGAATGAACACCCAACAGGGCACCACTCTCTATCTCTGCCTGGAGGACTCTGTCCTCCGCATTCAAAACCGGCTGTTCGAGATCACGGAGGATGCACCGCCAAACGTTCACTTCTGCACGGAGTGTGCTCCCATCGGGCAGGGACTGGAGGAGCAGATCGAATCCTTCGTGTCGGAGCATCCCGGAACGGTGCTGGTCATCATCGACACATTACAGATAATCCGGCCCGTCCACGATGCCACCTACGCCAACGACTACCGGGACCTGTCCGTTCTGAAACGGCTGGCGGACAAGCACGGCATCGCTATTCTGCTGATTCATCACCTGCGGAAGGAGAAGTCCGAGGATGTGTTCCACCGGATCTCCGGCACCACCGCCATCAGCGGGGCGGTGGATTCCAGCTTCACGCTGGTAGAGGAACGGCGGGGAAGCAGCCGAGCAAAGCTCACCTGTATCGGCCGGGATATCGAGTTCCGGGAGTTGGAACTGGAGCGGAACGGCGACAACGTGTGGGAGCTGATCTCTGACAGCAAATCGCAACCGGAGCTGTTGGAAGACCGCATCGTGGTTCTTCTCTCTGTCCTTTTGAAAGATCAGAGAGAATTTATCGGCACTCCCACGGAGCTGTCTCAAAAAATCGACCCTGATGGTCAGGAGGGTATCACGCCGAAAAAGGTAGCTCGCCTGATCCTGCAAAGCGTTGATACGCTAAGGAAAAACAGGATCTCCGCCGTGATCCGGCGGAGCAACGGAAGACGGATCATCCAGCTCAGTAGTGCCGATAGTGACGATACCGCAGTCCCCAGAGAAATCGGCACTATCGACCCTGTCGATCAGTTGGCCGAAGGTAATGCGGATGGATCCGAGGATACGAATTCCTCTCTTTAGAGAGGGCAAGCAGAGCGCCTGTCCGACTTTGTCGGTCTTGGCGCCGCCGGAAAACCGGCGATTTCCGGGCGGAAGCCCGGACCCACTTTACGGAGGTATACATGAAACAAAAAAAAGAAAAGCGGATCACCCTTCGACTGACACCGGAGCAGTATGAAGCCATCCAGTCTAAGGCGGATACAGCCCAAATGTCCACGGGAGCCTATGTCCGCACCGCCGCCCTGCGTCACAGGGTGGTGGTAATCGGCGGGCTGAAGGAGTTCACCCATGAGCTGAAAGGCATCGGCCGCAACCTGAACCAGCTGGTGGTATTGTCCAACATGGGGAAGATCCAGGACGTGTACTTGGGTGAGACGATGGAGGCCCTGGGACAGATCTACTGTCAGCTCCGGGAACTGGCGGAGCTGGAGAAGCGCTGATGGCCACGGTCACCTTCATCAAATACCAGAAGCAATCCGCCGGTGCCCTCCGTGGCGTAGCGCAATATGTGTCTCAGGATGAGAAAACACTGGATGAAAACGGCAGCCAGTTAATCAGCGGGCAAAACTGCACGCCCCAACTGGTCAGCCAGGAGTTCCAGGCCACGCGGGATATGTGCCACAAGGAGAGTCCCGTGTGGTTTTACCACTACGTCCAGTCCTTTTCTCCGGACGAGGTGATTACTGGGGAGCAAGCCCATCAACTGGCTAAAGAGTTCGCCGCCAAAGCCTGGCCAGACAGCGAGGTGCTGATTGCCACCCACCTGGACGCCGAACACATCCATACTCACTTCATCGTCAACGCGGTATGCTGGGAGACCGGAAAGATGCTCCGGCAGGGGCCGAATACCCTTCGCAGCCTGCGACAGCTGTCGGACGAGCTATGTTTGAAGCATGGATTCTCTGTCCTGCCGCAGCAGAAGAAAAAACAGTCCCAGGGTATGGGCACCCGGGAGTATCGCTCCGCTGCCAAGGGGGAGAGCTGGAAGTTCCGGCTCATGAATGCCATCGACCAATGTATGCGCTACGCCTCTACCAGGGAGGACTTCATCTCCCTGATGGAGAGTGAGGGATATCAGGTTCGATGGTCGGCCAGTCGGAAGTCCATCACCTACACCACGCCCCAGGGCATGAAGTGCCGGGATGACCGGCTCCACGAATTGAAATACACGAAGGAGGTCATGGAACGTGAGTTCCGAGTCCGAGCGGAGATTATCTACAGAGGAATTGAAACGGCTGAACCAACCCAGCAAGGCAGCTCCCTCGCCGATGGTGCTGCTACGAGAGGCGGACTGGGAAGAACTGCTGGATCGGCTGGACGGTCTGGAGGCCGGTGTTTCGGCACAGGAGGCCCTGTTACGGGCGTTGTCCCAGCAGGTGGGGCAGCGCCCCACCCAGGAGCAGACGGAGGCCCTGGCGTGGGATGTGGCCCAAATGCGGGCGGAGTTGAAACAGGCTGGGAAGAAGAGAGAGCTTTCTATCTCGCCGCCCAGTCTCCGGACCGCGCTGTCGGTCTCGATCTGGCTGGCCCTGATCCTGCTGGCGACCATGGTTGGCATGGTGGTCTTGCAGACGATCTGGTCCGGCTTGGCCGCACTCTGGAAGGTGGTCAGGACGCTGTTCCTGTGAGAGATGCCACCACCATGCACCAGCACGCTGACCGGAAAACGCTTCGGCGGGAGCGTGCGAAGAAGATTGCCCTGGGCCACAAGCCGGACGATCACGAGGACGAAATCGATTTGACTATGAAAGGATACTAAATGCATGGCAAGCATTAAACAACTGGACGACCGCAGATTCAAGATCACCGTCAGCAACGGCTACCGCCCCGACGGGAAGAAGATCTGCAAAGCCAAGACCATTCGAGTGCCGGAGAGCATCCCCAAACGAGGTATCCGGCAGTATGTGGCTCACGAGGCGGAGGAACTGGAACGGCAGTTCAAGACGGGATACAGCGAGGACGGGAATATGACCTTCCAGGAGTTCGCAGAGCGGTGGCTGGCCCGGCAGGTCCGGTATGCTCCCAGCACCCTGGAGAGCTACCGGCGGATGCTGGGGCGGGCGTACCCCTTCATCGGGGCCATCCCCATCAACCGGCTCCGTCCGATTGCTCTGGAGAATATGCTGGTAGAACTGCGGAAGCGGACATACCGTGGTGGCAAGCCCATCGGGGAGGCCACGGTGCAGAAATACCTGACCGTGGTCTCCGCTGTTCTCAGCGATGCCAAGCGGAATGAGATCATCCAGAAGAATCCGGCTCGGATGATCGACCTGCCGATGACACACCGCACCGCTCAGTACATTCCCTCTCCCGTAGAGATTGTGAAACTGCTGGATGCTCTGGCAAAGGAACCACGGCACTACCGGATGTTCTATCTTCTCTCCATGTGCACCGGCTGCCGTCGGGGAGAGCTCTGCGCTCTCAAGTGGGAGGATCTCAAGTGCAGCGGTGACGGCCTGCTCCTCACGGTCAGCCGCTCCCGCAGCATCGTCCCGGGAAAAGGAGTCGTGGAGGGCCCTACAAAGAACGGCCGCAGCCGTGAGATCATTCTCTCATCTGATATCCGGGGGATCTTTGTGAGCTACCGCCGACGGAAACAAATGGAGGCCCGGCAGGCGCATCGGGAACTTACTCCCTATCTCTTCACAGATGACCACGGACAACTCATTCACCCGGATACATTCACCAAGCGGCTGCGGAAAATCTATGAGTCCATTGGATTTCCGAAGGAATATCATCTGCACACGCTTCGCCACTACTATGTGACCTCCCTGCTCCACTCCGGCGTGGACAAGCAGACGGTGGCGGATCTGGTGGGCCATGCGGACACGGGCTTTCTGGAGCGCACCTACTGCCATCCGCAGCAGGAGCAGAAAGAGCAGGCTGCCAGCACCATGCGCGCCATGCTCCGGCCGGAGGGCGAAGCCCTGTTCAACCTGGCCGCCGCATATTCCTCAAAATCTCGCAGCGCCTGATTGTTGGTTTTGTAGAAAATGAGTTTCTCCGAAAGTTTCAATAGCTTTGCTTTCCCACTTGCAGTATGTTGTGTTTGCAAAACCGGCCTCAACTGGAACGAGGCCAAGGAAAGCGAGGTCAACACAACATGGCAAGTATCCGAAAACGCGGCAACAGCTATCTGCTGGTGGTCTCCATGGGTTATGACTACAAGGGAAATCGTATTCGTCCGAAACAAAAAACCGTCCATCCGCCGGAAGGGCTGACGCCCAAGCAGAAGGAAAAATGGCTCAATGAACAGGCGGTCCTGTTCGAGCGGGATTGCAAGGGCCTGCCGCAGGAGGTGGACCGCTCCATCACGCTGGCGAAGTACACGGAGCTGTGGCTGCAAACTATCGCCCCTGGTAAGCTGGCCAAGTCCACCCTGGCCCGGGAGCGGCAGGACATCGATCGCTTCCTGCCGGTCCTGGGAAATCTCAAACTGATAGAGCTTCGTCCCGAGCACTTCCGACAGCTCTATGCCGATCTGCGGAAGGTGAAGAATCAAAGAACGGGAAAGCCGCTCTCCGAGTGCACCGTTGAGGGAGTCCACGCATGTCTGTGCGGGATCCTCTCCGATGCCATGGAGGGCGGCTTTCTGGACCATAACCCGGCTTGGCGGACGTACCGCTACGCTGGGAAGAAAAAAGAGAAGTTGATCGCCGACAAGGCCACCGCCCAGCGGCTCATCGCCGCCCTGGAGGAGGAAAGCCTCAAGTACGAGGCCTACTTCAAGCTCATCATCGCCACCGGGATGCGGCGGGGCGAGTGCTGCGGCCTGCAATGGGGTGACGTCAATTGGCAGGAACGGTCCATCCACATCCAGCGGAACGTGGTAAAGGTCACCGGCGAGGACATTATTATCAAGGAGACGAAGACGGCGGCCGGAGACCGGTACGTCTACTTCTCTCTGGAGATGAAATCCCTGCTGAAAGAGTTCCAGCGGGAATGTGCCTGGGAGGCAGAGACCTATGATAATCGAAAGCTGGAGGACACGGACTACATCTTCCGCCGCCATGGGTACCGGCTCCCCATGACGCCTACCACCTTCACCTGGCGGTTCAAGCTGATCCTGAAGAAGCACGGCCTGCCGACCGCACTGAACGTCCACTCCCTGCGGCACACCAACGCCAGCCTCCTGATCGCCGGCGGCGCTGACGTGGCAACTGTGGCGGGCCTCCTGGGCCACAGCCAGCCGTCCACCACGCTGGACATCTATACTCATGCGTTCGATAAGAACAAGAAGGCGGCCAGCCAGGTGCTGCAGGAGGGGTTGGAGATTTGATGAACATGAACCCGAATTTATAAAGGGAAAAAAGTCTGCCACAGATTTTTTCACTCTGCGGCAGACATCTTTTGCGTCTATGTTTGCTTATTTTGATTTGATGGTGAGAATCTCGTCAACGGGAACACGGCCGTTGGTCTTATACAGGCTGTTGAGTTCTGCGTCATCCGCGTAGCCGATGCCGATGCCCATGAACAGCAGTTCGTCCTCCGGGATGTCCAGAACCGCGCGGATCTCCTGGGGGAATCTGATAAACTCATAGGCCGGAATGCAGGAAAGCCCCCTCTCATGGGCTGCCAGGCAGATGCCGTAGCCAAACGCACCTGCGTCATACGCCTGATAGAAGGTGGAGCTCTTTGGGATCGTAATATAGACGATCGCGGGCGCATGGAAATCAGCAGCACATGCCTCAAGGAATCCGAGGCGGTTCTCACGGCCCTCCATGACATCCCCCGCCGCCCAGAACTTCTGCATGTTCTGCCAGTGTTCCGGCTTCCAATGCTCCGGTGTCAGCTCTGGCGGCACCACCTCGCACCATGCCTTTGCGCCGCTGACATTGTTCTGCGTGTGGGTTTCCACCATCTTTTTTGCCGCATCCCCCGTCAGTACAAAGGCCTTCCAGGGCTGGCTGTTGCACCAGGAGGGGGCAAGGCCCGCCTCTTCAACGATTTCACGAATCAGTTTCTCGTCAACGGGTTTATCCTGAAGAAAGCTGCGTGCGCTATGGCGGGTCCGTAAAATGCTCTCGCTCATAATCATTCCTCCGTTTGATTCACTTTGATGAAATCCTGCCTGGCTCTGTTCAGTCGGGCTTCTTCAAGCCGAGTCTGGTGTAGTACTTTTCGGGGATGTCCTCTTTGCGCCGATAGATCACATAGGTGCAGGAGCAGGTTGCCACATTTTCCGGGAACTCCGTCACATTCTGCAGGTATCCGCACGCCTCGATCCGGGCCAAGTCCGCTACGGGGTTGTGGGTGCAGTAGATGGGGAAGTGATTCAGCCCGCCGGTAATGGGGTCCGCGTCGCAGCACACACACGTTCCGTTGTAAATGCCGGACTCCATAAGCTGTTGGCCGGAGGCGCAGGGCGTCATGACGAAGGACAGCTTCTCATCGTCCTCATCGACGACCTTCACCGATGCGTCCAGCGAGAACCGGAGACCGTTGATGCAGGACAGCACACGATCGTGGAAAGAAGAATTCCAGAAGGAATCGGGATCGGCCTTAAACATCGGGAGGAAGCAATTCATCCAGACCTCTCTCACAGGATCTGGGCCGCACTTCTTGTACAGCATGGACAGCGCCTCGGTCACCCAGCCGCGGACCATCAAATCTTTTGCCGCCGCCATGGAAGCAAGCTGCTTCACCTTTTCCAAGGCGTCCTGGTCCCCTGTTTTTTCAACCGCTTCAATGGCCTCTTCGCTGGGTTTCTTTGCAACCATCGCCAATTCTTCTGGGGTTAAAGTTGTGATCTTGCCCATGTGATTCCTTCCTTTCCGTTTTGGGGTTGACTAATTTGTGTGGTATTTGTACAATCAATTTGTACAAGTATTATAATACAAGGTCAGGTTGGGCTGGACAATAAACATCTCTAAACGAATGTACGATCATGGACATTTATCCGAAATTGTCCATTCAGAAGATCACAAATGATAGTCCCGGGGTGGCGTATGGAGAAAGAGACAGATCTTCGTGTCAAAAAAACAAAGAGGAATATCCACAATGCGTTTTTCATGCTGGCAGTGAAAAAGAGGGACGTCCGCAAAATTACGGTAAAGGAGATCTGCACCCTGGCGGAGTGCGGACGAAGCACCTTTTATATGTACTATCCCTATAAGGATGCACTGTATGAGGAAGTTGTCGAGGCGGCTCTTAATGGAATCATGGATGGATTTAAGCCGCTAGATTTTGAACTGGGCTCCTGGCGCGATGTCTCCGAGGAGTATTTACGGAATGTGCTCTCGGCTCTGTATCAGATCAAAAAACTGTTCCCAATCATTCCTCCGGGCAGCGAGTCCTTCAACGCCTTTACGGCAAACCTGACAGACAGGATCATCGCATACATCGACCAACTGGCAATCCAGATGTATCATATCCAGACTCATGAAAATCTGATTAAAATTTACGCATTGAATCGGGCCGTATTATCAGGGATTATCAACGAAGCGGTCTATTGTTTTTCCAAGACGGATTATTCCGTGGAATTTGTGCATGACCTGATTCGTCCGCTTTTCCTTGCATACAATGAGGAAATTGAAAAAATTCGCACCGAGGAATGCCAAGGGCCAGGCATCCATTCGTCTCCTGTTTAGTGGCTATGAAGAAGAGGTGCATTGACAACAGGCCTCTTTCACCAGGCCCTGGTGCACCCGGCTATGTAGATCATTGGGCATCAGAATCAGGGGGGTAGAGGAATCCCCCGTCCATAGGACGGGGGATTCTCTTTTATGGCAGCTCATTTGGGGTTGACAGCTCCGACAAACGCCTCAAAAATCTTCCTGCTGTCCGTATCGGCGTGCAGGGACATCTCCGGGTGCCATTGCACGGCCCAGACGAAGGTCTTGCCGGGCAGATACACCGCCTCGATGAGATCGTCCGTACTGCGGGCCATCTCTGCAAGTCCTGGCGCCAGGGTCTTTACCGCCTGGTGGTGGCAGCTGTTCACACCCAGCTCCTGCTTTTGCAGCAGGGCAGCCAAAGGCGTATCCGGCAGGATGCGCACCATGTGGGCGGCCTGGTCATATGGCGGCTTCATGGAATGCTCAATCCCTGACGGGTGCTCCGTGGGCAGGTCCTGGTAGAGGGTGCCGCCCAAAGCCACATTCAGGAACTGGAGGCCCCGGCAGATGCCCAGGATGGGCTTGTCCTGCTCCAGAGCCCGGTTCAGGAGTTCCCGCTCCAAGGTATCCCGGGCGGGGCACAGCTCGCCACAGGTGGGCTTCAGGGCCTCTCTGTACAGTTGCGGAGCGACATCCTGCCCGCCAGTGAAGAGAAAGCCGTCACAGAGATCCGCGAACTGGGCGATGTCCGCTCCGTCCGCCGCCAGCGGCAGGATGACCGGAATGGCACCGGCCTCTTCCAGCCCTTCCAGATACCCCGGCAGCATCCAGTAGGAGTTTTTCTCCTTGTCCCACAGGGGCGTCACACCAATGATCGGTTTCTTCATAAATCGTCACCTCTGAATGATAGCAAAAAGGTCAACCTTTGACTGCGATTTGGCCAACGAAAGTGTCAAACTTTTTCATACAAAAAATCGCCGAAAGCTATGCACTTTCGGCGGTTTTTGGTACGCCCGACTGGATTCGAACCAGCGACCTTTAGAGTCGGAGTCTAACACTCTATCCAACTGAGCTACGGGCGCATATGGGGGTGACCGCCTTTTCGGCTGGTTACCGCTTTTTTGAAATAGTGGTCAAATAGTCGTCAACGGCGAAACTTTTTTCTCCCTCTGTCGGCTCTTTCCCACTCGCTGCAAGGGTTTGCGCCGCCTCTCAACTGGACCGGCCTGAAACGTCGGAGTCTGACGCGCTATCCAACTGCGCTACAGGCGCATACATCAACATCTTCTTCAAACAGCTTATTTAGTATACCAACATTTTTCCACTTTGTAAAGCTTTTCTTGAAAAAATTTTTCTTAAAAAGATTGTTAAAAAAATTGACAAGTCCCTGATTTTGGTCTAAACTTAATTGAGAATGATTTAACAAATAGCAAGGAGTGACTTATATGCGAAAGGAAAACATCTCCGACGCCGTGATACGGCGTCTGCCCAGATATTACCGCCAGCTCACAGACCTCTGCAACCGCGGCGTCGTGCGCATCTCCTCACACTCCCTGGGGCAGGAGATGAACATCACCGCCTCTCAGATCCGCCAGGATTTCAGCTGTTTCGGTGAGTTCGGCCAGCAGGGCTACGGCTACAATGTAGAAGAACTGCGGGCCGAGATCGGTCATATCCTGGGCGTGGACAACAACCACCACCTCATCATGATCGGCGTTGGCAATCTGGGCCACGCACTGCTTCAGAACTTCCCATTCTCCCAGAGTGGGTTTACGGTGGACGCAGCCTTTGATGTCTCCCCCGCCGTGATCGGGACTGTGGTGAATAATGTGCCGGTATACGCCATGTCCGAGCTAGATCACTTCCTACAGGACCACCCGGTGGACGTGGTGGTGCTGACCATTCCCCAGTCCGTGGCCCAGGACACCGCCAGCCACCTCATCAATCTGGGCGTCAAGGGCTTTTGGAACTTTACCAACATTGAGCTCAGCAGTCAGCTCCCGGATGTGCAGTTTGAGAACATTCACTTCGCAGACAGCCTCCTGACCCTCAGTTACCGCATCGCCAACCGCTGACGCTCCAGCGTGGAAGGGAATCATCTATGACAAGGAAGACCAAGACTGCCCTCATCACCGTCTGCCTCTTACTTACCGTCACCGTTGTGTACGCCTTGGCCGCGGCCGGCGGGGCCTCCGATCCGCTGGCCTCCCTCTCCTATCTCACCGGCACTTTCACCGATGCGGTAGACCAGCGGGTGGAGGAAAAACTGGACGCCTCTGACCAAGCGCTGCTGAACGGAGACGCGGCTCCTTCCGACGGCGGGGCCGCCACGTGGATGGAGACCCGTCTGAAGGCAGGCGACGCCCTGACCGGCTCCACCGGCACGGGCGTCCTGTTGCTGGCGGGCGGTATGCAGGTCACGTTCAACTCCGGCGCTGTGGTGGATATCACCACAGGGACCACCGTTACCAGTGGCAGTGCCCTTACAGCCAGCCACCGGTATCTGGTGGCTGAGGAAACCACCGCCGTGTTTACCGTCACCTCCAAGACGGCGGTTGTGGATTATCAGGGCCCCTACGCCTTCAGCTACTCCACCAACACGGACTACAACGCCATTGCTGCCGCGCTCAAGACCATGCACCTGTTTCAAGGCAGCTTCACCGGCTACGGAGATGGATATGACCTGGAGGTCGCCCCTACCCGCCTGCAAGCCCTCATCATGTTCATCCGCGTCCTGGGCGAGGAGAATGATGCGCTGGCCTACACCGGCTCCACTCCCTTCACGGACATCACCCCCGGGACCCAGAGCGAGAAATACGTGGGCTACGCATACAGCAAGGGCTACACCAACGGATACTCCGCCACCACCTTCCGGCCCAGCCAGACGGTGACAGCCAGCCAATACATGGAATTCATCCTCCGGGCACTGGGATACAGCTCCGCGGACAACAAGGACCTCTCCGGCACACTGACCAATGCCTTGACCAATGGCGTCATCACGGAGGGCGAGCTGGCCGCCCTGCAGGGCGGCACGTTCCTCCGGGCGGATCTCGCATACGTCTCCTACTACGCGCTGGATGCCGCGGTGTCCGGCAGCAGGCAGACACTGGGAGACACGCTGATGGACAAGGGCGTCTTCACCGTGCGGGAGAAACAGGCGGCCGACGCACTCGTCACCAGCGGCCGGAAATAAAACCGGAACCCCTTTGCCGGTCCGGCATACTATGGATTGAGACCGGTTCGGTCGGTCTACGATTTCATAGGAGGTTCCGGTATGTGCAATAACGGCTTTGGCGGCGGCAACTGCTGCTGGATCATCATTCTGCTGATCATCATTTGGTGCTGCTGCGGCAACGGCAGCTGGGGCGGCAACGGCTGCGGCTGCGGCTGCAACAACAACTGCGGCTGCAATCCCAATCCCTGCTGCTGAGATTTCATAAGATAACCAGCGCCCCGGGCCAAATGGCCCGGGGCGTTTTCCACTTCGCTGTTTTTTATAGGCGCTTACAGGATCCCCAGGTGCTCCAGAAGAATCTTTCCACCCAGAAGGATCAGGATCACACCGCCGGCGATCTCCGCCCAGCGCTGAAGGCGGGCGCCGAAAAAGGTCCCGATCACCACACCCGCCAGGGAGATCACAAAAGTCGTGCAGCCGATGACCGTCACAGCAGGCAGGATGTCCACGTTCAAAAATGCAAACGTGACCCCAACAGCCAATGCGTCGATGCTGGTAGCCACCGCCATCAGCAGCAGCTGCTTATAATCCAGCGTCACACTCACCGCACAGGCCGTCTCCTCCGCCTCCCCTTTCAAAGACTCCCACACCATCTTACCGCCGATGAATGCCAGCAGAAAAAAAGCCAGCCAGTGGTCCAGATGTTGGATGTACCCGGCAAATTGGGCGCCCAGCAGCCAGCCGGCATAGGGCATCAGCGCCTGAAATCCGCCAAAAAACAGCGCAATCACAGCCGCATAGCGCAGATTCAGTTTTGGCATACAGAGTCCCTGGCACACCGCTACAGCAAAGGCGTCCATCGAGAGCCCCACGCCGATCAACAGCAATTCCAAAAATCCCATATTGCCGCTCCCTTATAATACCACCGGCACCGGCTGGTGGATAGTCAAACTGTCCGGCGTCACCAGGCAGTCATAGGCGTACACTTGGACACCCCAGGCAGCTGCCTCCCGAAGGGCCGCACCGAAGGCCGGATGGGTGGCGTCGTTGGGAGAGAAGCGATCCACGCCGTGCATCTGGATCACAAAAAACAGGGTAGCGCCCAGTCCCTCCCGGACAGCCCGCTGTAACTCGTGAATATGCTTCACGCCCCGTTCTGTCGGCGCGTCCGGAAATCGGACAACACCGTTTTCCTCCAAGGTAACACCCTTGACTTCCACCAAGTGCAGCCCGGCTTCTGTTGTCAGCGCAAAGTCCAGACGGGACTCTCCATAATGATATTCCGGTTGAATGGACTTTAGATCTGGCAGGAAATGTCCTTGGGCGGCCCACTCCTGAAAAACACGATTTGGGGCCTGCGCATCCATATTGATCAGCAAGGCCCCTTTCTCCACGGCGATAAGGTCATACGCTGTCTTTCTCGCAGAATTTGCGGCCTTTTCCAGATAGACCGCTGCTCCCGGCACCAGCAGCTCCCGGCAGCGTCCGGTGTTTTTTACATGGCAGATCTGCAGCCCGTCTTCTGTCTCCACATGGGCGATAAAACGGTTGGGCCGCCGTAGAAATCTTCCTTTGACCACTTGATGATATTGCAAAACGATGCCTCCCATGCGACGAAAAAAGGCCACATCAAACGATGTGGCCTCTCAGTGTTGGCGCTACCTATCTTCCCGGGCCGTCGCCAGCCAAGTATTGTCA
>ERZ791865.691-NODE-691-length-44287-cov-16.961996_pt1 | contig 44287 bp, 41 predicted proteins | sample MGYA00509942_ERZ791865 | MGnify/ENA primary metagenome ERZ791865 (study PRJEB30046, sample SAMN00792098) | human gut metagenome | study: EMG produced TPA metagenomics assembly of the A metagenome-wide association study of gut microbiota in type 2...
AAAGTGAACGGATATCACCGTTTTGGGTGAACGGATATCAACCGTTTTCAGCATCCTTCAGGAATTCCTTTTGGTTTTTAGAGCCTACATATTTGATGGAATTACGAATCTGATGTACGACACAAAGCTGTACGGCTGTATTGGGATAAACACTTTGGATTGCTTCAGGAAAACCTTTCAAGCCGTCTATACAGGCTATAAGAATGTCTTCGACTCCACGGTTCTGGAGGTCTGTCAGAACACTGAGCCAGAAGTTTGCTCCCTCATTTCTTGATATATACATTCCGAGCAGCTCCTTATGTCCTTCCCGGTCAATACCCAGCACATTATAGATTGCACGTGTAACAGCACAACCACGTTCATCCGTTACCTTATAATGGATAGCATCCATCCAGACTATAGGATAGACAGAATCAAGCATACGTGATTTCCATGCCTTTATTTCCGGAAGTACACGATCTGTAATGGCACTGATTGTATCTGCCGATACACGATTACCAAGATTCTCTTCCATCCAATCACTAATCTCACGTGTGCTGTTACCAAGAGCATACAGGCCGATTATACGGTCTGCAACACCTTCTGCCAGAATGGTCTCACGCTTCTTAATGAATTGTGGATCAAAGCTTGAATTACGGTCACGGGGAGTAGATACGGTTACCTCGCCCAATGAAGTCTGGACCTGCTTCTGCATTTTTCCGTTACGACGGTTACCCATCTGACGTTCTTCTTCTGTAAGATGTGCATCCATCTCACCCTCCAGAGCTGCATTCAGGATACTTTCCAATAAAGGGGCAAAAGCACCGTCTTTACCTAACAAGGGCTTACCAGCTTTTAGCTGTTCAATTGCCTTGTTCTTGATACTCTCAAAATCAAATTCTTCTTTCATACAAAAAAAACTGTGTTAGCAAAGTTAATATTTTATTTTACTCTTTGCTGACACAGTTTAATTTACATCCTCTCCATTATCAGATAATGGTGATGGATTTTTCCGGGCTATGTTGTTCAGATTTTTACATCATACCATTTGGAGCATTAGGATATTGTTTTGTCAGGGCATTATATTGGCATAATACTATGTCCTGACAATATTATAATATGGGGGTATATGTTATTGCAATATTATGTTGTTAGGGTAGTATGTTGTTGTGTTATCATGTTATTGCAATATTATGTTGTCAGGGTATTATGTTGTTGTGTTACTATGTTATTGCAATATTATGTTATTAGGGTATTATGTTGTTATGTTACTATGTTATTGCAATGTTATGTTATTAGAGCATTATGTTGTTGTGTTATTATGTTGTCAGAGTATTACACGATTGCAATATCACAACAGAGTTCATTCCATATACACACTGATTATCAATATATTACAACTTTTATTAAGCAACGTATACAACTTTACTATAACAATCTACATACTATTATATGATACAGAATCTGTAAATCAGGATACCATAGTACAATACAGCATAAAACTTTCAATATTGAATATTTAAATTTCGGCAAATAACTAAATATCAGGCACTCCATTCACACGATATTCAACTCTGCATACATGTTTGTCACAAACAAACTGATATTTACATTTTTCATCAGGCAAATATGACTCTATTTTATAGCTATAAATGGGCATGGAGCCACAATCCACTTTAAGTGGATTCTCTGTTCAAACGAACAGAGCAAGTTGTGTTTTTGTCCGACAGAAAGTATTCTGCCATACAAAAACCAACTTGCCCTCTCTAACGGTCGGGGGATTTTCCTCCAAAGTCGGAATACATTAATTTTAGAAATAATGTTTGAATCATAATGTATAAAACATATAATGAAGAATCATTTAAAAAGAATTGCCTACATACTCTTCGTCCAACTAATTAAAAATCAATCATACTACATGTAACCTTTATAATCTTTTTCTCATTATCTATCTCTATTTTTCCCAAACGATTCAACACAGATTGTCCTAATAGTAATGGTGCTCTTTGGTTTTTAACAACAGATGCTCTTACATTCTTTAATTCAAGTCCACCTATGTTCACATTTCTAATGTTTATTATTGTTCCTTCCGAAATACTTCCGTCAGCTGTTAAATAATTTCTCTTCCCTATAAAGTCGTTATCATTAAGATAATTGTTTTTATACATAAAATTTGCTTCAACATCTGATATGGAAATATCACTAGCTCCTGTATCAAAGATAAAATGTAAGGGCAAATTGTTAACTTTACAATTCACTATATACAAGTCACCATCTTTCTTATACGGAATATCAAAAGTCTTAATATTAAAATTGTATGAAATATCGCCGGATTTCTCATCGCTTTCTATTTTATATTTCTCTATTAGCTTTTGATACTCTTTTGTGTTAATTATCTGCTTTAAATCATCATCATTCTCTATGTGTTTGAATCTTTTATATCCTTTTTTAAGAGACTCTTCAAGATACTCTATTGCTTTACTCACTTCACCAATACGGGTGTATAGGCAAGCTGCATCATAATATGAGCCTGGGTTATCTGGATTATTTTCTATAACCTTTAGCATAAAATCTTTAGCCTTAAGCGTATCGCCTAATTCAAAATAGGCATACTGAGCACAAGCATCATTATCTGGTATTGTATCCAACTCTATAACCTTCTTATAATCGCTTTCTGCAAGCTCCTTTTCTCCTCTCTGTTTATATTTATCAGCTCTCCCAAGGTAAGCATAAGCATAAGAAGGTTCCAGAACGATACTTGTTGTATAATCTTCTATAGCTCCATCAGTATCATTGTTGTTGTCTTTATAGAAACCACGTCTATAATAACAATAATAGAACTCTGGTTTGGAAGAAATTACTTTGTCCAATTCAGATATAGCTTCATCTGTTTTTCCTATTTCATACAACAAATCAGCCTTCGTAAAAACAAATGAATTGTCAGTAGAATCAATTTGCAAAGTAAAATTTATATAATCCAAGGCCTTTTCATATTCTCCCATACCCTCAAAACATCTTCCTATCCTATAAGTCACATCAGGTGAATTTTCAATATCATTACTTTTAATATAGTAAGAAATAGCCTCCTTATAGTTGTCTGTTGTCTCATATGCTACCCCTATACAAAAAGGCCAAAACGAACTATCTTTAGATTTTGTAAGTTCTACTTTGAGTTTTGTGATAAGTTCTGTTTTTGCATGTTTTGAGAGTTCGACCATTAAGTAAAATGCCTTATCATCTCCATCTATAGACAATGCTTTAATAACATCATCGATTGCTTTAATATATTCTTTTTTAGAAAAATAACATTCTCCTCTAAAAGAATAAACGGATGAATAATCCTTTACTAGTTTTTCAACATAATTGAAGTATTCAATGGCGGCATCATATTTATTTTGTTCCATAGCATTACGTCCTAATCCCATATATGCCAGATAGTTTCCATTTGCCTTTTCAATTGATGTTTTATAATCCTTATCTGATAAATCATATTCACCTATTCTGTATAATAAATCAGCTCTTTTTTCATACGTTTCTGCTTCATCAGGACATTCTTTAATAGCCATGTCATAATTCTCTATGGCCTTCTCATACTCTTCCAAATATTTATAGATGTCAGCTGCTATCAAATATGCAAACGCTTTAAAATCCTTGTTTTTCTTAGGTATTATCTTTATTGATTGGTTTATCAGAGAAAGTGAGGTAGAATAATCTTGTTCTTTGAAATATGCCATAGCAAGCAATGTAGAAGCATAAGCATTTTTAGGATTCTCCTCAAGCTCTTTGTTAAGATATTCCTTAGCACCTGCATAATTTTCCTTTTCTATTTCTTCTACAGCTCTTTTATAGTTATATGTATCAAATTCTTTAGGTACATTTTGAGCATTCAAGTTGTTACAAGTTAATAACAACAATAATATAATTGATAACAAATTCTTCATTACTGAATGTGATTTTATAAGTATGATTGTATTACTACCTTTGTCTTTCTCAGGTTTAAAACGCAGGGTATCAGCTCTTAATATAGTTTATAAATTCAATTGGTAGAGACACATTATTCATATCAATGCATTTAGAAAACAGTGGCGCAATCTCCTCTATCTTAAATCCTGCTATACCACAGCCAATTTTTGTTACATAGAAGTGAAGATTGTTATTGTTCTTGGCAAAGTTTATAAATTCATCCACATATGGTTGTATATCTTCTACACCCCCATGCATAGTAGGTATAGCATAAGATTGCCCCTGTAAACCTACTCCTTGTCCTTGAATAGCTCCAAATTTCTTTCTCGCTGTTCTTGCTGCACCTCCATTGTGCCGGCCAGCCAGATTACTACCAAAAACAAATACTTCGTTTAGTTTCAATTCTTCTATAAGTTCAGGTGTTACGTTCATATAAATATAAAAAAAATAAGCCCCCGAAGGGGCTTGATTATTAATTAGATTTCTTCTTTCCGAAAAGCTGGAAATATAACTCTCTTACTATTAGTACAGGTGAAGTTACCAATAATATCATACCCCAAGTTTCCCATGATAATGGATGCGTTCTGAAGACTTCCCCTCCGAACTGTACTATCAACCATGTAGTTACCAGAATACCGAATGTTACTCCATAGAATTTTGAGTTGTTGAACAAACCTGAGAATACAGATTTGTTTTTACCGATAACTCGTGCATTGAACAGGTTCCACCAGTTCAATACCATGTAGCCAGCAAAGAACATAGTTGTATCAATTTCTGAAATATAAGGTATATTCTTATTCATGCTCCACAATACGAAGGTACATATCAAGAATATTAAACCACCAAATCCAAAGATTGCCTTTGCGAGAGGTTTGTTTATTATGAACTCTTTTCTATTTCTTGGCTTATCCTCTAATACTTTTTCATCAGCAGGCTCAGATGCTAATGCTATTGCAGCCAATGAATCCATCACCAAGTTAATCCATAGGAACTGAGTTACAGTAAATGGCATTTCAACTCCTACCAGTGGACCGAATACAGCAATCAAACAAGCTGATACGTTGATGGACAACTGTAAATAAAGGAAGTTCTTAATGTTCTTGAACAATGATCGTCCCCATTTTACTCCTGTTACGATTGATGGGAATGCATCATCAAGCAATATAATATCCGAAGCCTCTTTTGCTACAGATGTTCCTGACCCCATTGCTATACCTACATCTGCATAATTCAAAGAAGGTGAGTCATTAACTCCATCACCAGTCATAGCACATACGTATTTTCTTTCCTGTGCCCATTTTAGAATATCCAGTTTGTTTGTAGGTGTACAACGTGCTATGACATTGGGAAACTCTCTTCCATGTCCTAATTCTTTAATTGCTTTTTCAAAATCCTTAGCTTCAATAGCCCAAATATTTTTGAATCCAGCCTGACGTGCTATCTCTGTTCCTGTCTTAAGATTATCACCTGTCATCATTACAACATCAATACCTGCCTTGTAGCAAGTCTTGATTGCATCAGGAACATCCTGTCTAACTGGGTCTTCTATGAACCATGTACCTACATATTTAGCTTCAGGTATCATAACACCATTATCCAGATTTGCTTTAATTGCTTCGAAATCGCAATTTTCGCCTAAGACAGCAGCTGAGATTGCTCTTCTTCCTCTAGCCTGTTGCTCTGATACTTTAGTCAAGAAACCATCAAAACCAATTATTCTTGCAATTACTTCTGGTGCTCCTTTGATTACAATAATCTTTTCATTGCTTGAAAGCTTGTTAGCATATGTAACCATATACTTGTAAGCACTTGAAAATGGAATGCAAGAGATTACATCATACTCATTTCGTAGATTTTCTGTCAGTTCGTGACCAATTGATTTAAGTATTGCACCTTCTGTTGGATTACCCAATACCTGTGAACCGTTAGACCAGTTTGCTGTTGAGTTAATGGCACCAATAACATCCAACTTTTCTTTCATGCCATCGACAACATCTTTTTCAACGACGGTCATTACGTTTTGTGTCAGTGTACCTGTCTTATCAGAGAATATAACATTTACAGCACCAATCGTTTCACAAGCATGCATCTTCTTTACAAGATTATTCTCTTTTGCCATGGTCTTCATAGAGAACGCCAAAGCCAGAGTTACAGACAATGGTAGTCCTTCAGGAACTGCTACTATAATTACCACAACAGCACCCATTAGGAACTGTACCTCAGTCAACAATGTATCCCATGACATTACAAAAGGATTGTCACCAAATGCAAAGTCCCAGTGAACCAGATTTAGAATTACAAACATAGCTGCAGCTACAGTGAAAGCTGCTATATTTATCTTACCTGCGAGTTCATCAAGTTTTTCTTCCAATGGTGTCTTGCTGTCAGTCTCTTCAGATGCCTGTCTGGTTGTTTTTCCTATTTCAGTCTCATCACCTACTTTGACAACGATACCTTCTCCCATACCTTGCTCTATAGTAGTACCTCTAAGAAGCAGATTTGGAGCGAAACCAGACCCGGTGTAAGGCTCTGTCATTACATATTTTGATACAGCAACAGATTCACCTGTCATGGATGCCTCAGACACTTTCATATCCATTGAATGATGTAATTCTATATCTGCAGGTATTTCATCACCAGCAGAAAGTATTACTACATCACCTACAACAAGTTGATCTTTTGGAACTTCAACTACAACACCGTCACGTCTTACTTTTACTGGCTCAAAATCCTTGTCAGTCTTCATTGCATCGAATTTCTTCTTTGCATCGTATTCTTGCCAGAAACCAACTCCTGTAGCAATCAGAACAGCACAGATGATACCAATTGATTCGGTAAAGTCACCGTGAACTATACCAAAAATCAATGAGATAGCTGTTGCAACAAGGAGAATTACAATAATTGGATCCTCGAATTTTTCAAGATAGAGTTTCCACCATGGTGTTTCTTCCGGTGGTGTAATAAGGTTGCGTCCATACTGCTCCCTACTCTTAAGGACTTCTTTTTCCGTAAGTCCGTGCAAATGTTTTTTGATTTCCATAATGTTTAGTTGATAATATATTATTTACTAATTTCCTTAAATAACTTTGGCACTTCTCCATATTGAGGAAGTTTTCCGTCCCATTTTTCCACAAACATCTGTTGAATAATCAATGGTGTCAAGGCAGATGCTTTTAAATCATTTGCTTTCTTCTCGGCTTCAGCGGCTATAATTAGAGCTTTTGCTTCTGCTTCAGCTTTCTTTAACTTGTTTTCAGCCTGGTAAGCTTCCTGCGTCGTTCTGTTTTTTGCATCAATAGCATCCTTTAATGACTGAGGGGCTGTTAGATTTGATGTAAGTTGCTGATAGATAAATCCTTCTTTTCTCAATTCGGATTCAAGCATGCTTTGCACTTTTGTTTCAAACTGTTGTCTGTGGCTTATTAGTGAATCTGATGAAAAACTATTAGCAACAATTCGATAACTGTCCATAATTACGTTTCTTATGTATCCATTTTCAAGATCTGGCAAGTTCCTACGATATTGACTGAACATCTTTGGTACTAAATCTCTGTCCACATAATACGAGAATGTAGGGTCAACTGTAAACTCTGATCCATCTTTGGCATTTATAAAGAATGGTTCATAATCCTTGACCTGAGTAAAGATAGGGAACTCATAAATAGCTGTAAATAAGGGCATATATACAACCCACCCTGTTACTTCAGTTATATCATCGACTCCTTTGTTATTTCCTACAAGATTAACTCTGATACCGACGTGTCCGGCATCAATCCTCTCCAATGCAACAAAGAACTTGGCAAATACACCAAATAATGCTATTATAACAATGCTATATAAAATTACTCTGAACTTATTCATTACAGTATAATTAGTATTACTATTAAAATTGAACATATAATAAATGGAGCTGACTCCATTTCCATAGATGGGCCAAGTTTTATTCTCGAATATCTGGAAAACATCCTGAAAACGGGCCGTATAAATTTGTCCATCAAGTCATAATATTTTCTATAATTTGTGGCAAGCTGGTTCTTGTATGGCATAAATTTCCAATAAAGAACAAATAAAAGAGTTATTAGACCTATCGGTAGCTTCAATAAAAACTTTGCTGACAGGTAGGAACTTCCCAAAGTAATAACCAAAATTACAGCAATCGCCAATATCACTAAATCCGTTTTTTTCATAACTCTTAATAATTGCTTTCAAATTCTTTGGCAGAAATTGTTGGGCCTAGTCCTGAACCATAACTTGATATGCTGAAAGACATAGTACCTTCTGTCCATTCAGTGGATGTACATGTCACAGAAAACTCACCACCGTCATGATATGAGACGTTATTGTTGGTTATAGCTTTTATCTTCAATTTGTATGAGCTGGTACTTCCAAATTTAACTACCTGACAGGAACTAGGTGAAAGTACTACACTCTGATAAAGACCTCCATATGATTTTATTATTTTCAACACTATTGTACTGTTGGATATGTTTCTGAAGGTTATTGACGCTTGGTTAGTCTGAACATAGTAATTATCGCTATTGTATGAATACAAATCAGATTGAGCAGATACAGATATTACTGATATCAAAAGCATCACAGCAAAAAGAAAATATTTTTTCATGACCATATATTAATTAATTGTTTTACTGATGCAAAGATATATCAACCATTTTCTATGCCTTGTTTTCTGAAATGTTTCAGTACAAACAATTATCACCAGGTATAAATATGGTTGCAATGTTGCAGGTCTATTTATCTCATATCTATGATTCTTTGATAAATCTCTGATTCATTTAAAATGACATAACCTTTCTCCGGCTCAAATATGTATAACTCTTCATCATCTAGGTTTACCTTAATGTAACCATCCGTATCCTTGTTTATCATGTAGTCGTTTGCATTATATAACACGCCACCGATTTCCGCAAGACTTCTTCTTAGACAGCTTATTATAGGTCTTCTTATTTCTGCCTGGGTTAAATCAGGCGCACCTCCCTTTTCGCCACCAAAAAGTTCATAAACAACCTTATATCTGTTTTGGAACAGATTCATTCTTCTTTCATATACTTGGGCCTGTTTTGCATTCTTGGGCAGATTAAAGTTTATTCCACCTTCCTTACTTACAATTAGAAGGAGCAGATATAATGCCTTTTCCCTTCTGTGTAATTTTGTAAGCTTCATATCAATGTCCGGCATTAATATCTCTTCCTTATAAGGATGAATGTTTACCGTACTTCTTACATTTCTTCTGATAAGGTAAATGTCCAGTAACTGCTTATAGAATCCATGATACAAGAACTGGTTCTTCTTTTCTTCTACTTTGGACACATTGATATTGTCTGAACTTAACATTCCACTGAATGTATCCAAGACCTTCTGTATCTGTTCAACAATTCTTTCATCGACATTTATCTTAAGGTAATTTGCGTAGAGACTGTCATTAACGTAACTTCTGCCAATTTTAATCAGTAATGCCGGTTCAGTATCTCTAAGTTCCTTAATACCAAGTTTATTGCATAATATATCTTTACAGAAGTTTTGTGTATTTATGGATAACAATCCGTTTATTACATTTTCAACACCTTCATCAGATAAAGCTGGAGATAAGAATCTAACGATACGTGAGGTAAGTTTACTGTCTGTACTTTTATAGTGCTCAATAACTTTCGGTACATAAATAAAGTTGAAACCTACGACCTGACATTCTTTAAATAAGGTTCTGAAATTTTCATTTATTATTCTATTGAGTTCTTCATTTGTACTTGACTCTATATATAGTACCGAACCAAATGCAACATTGAAAACAGGTTGTGGAATTGATATAATCTGGGCTGTACTATTAGGATCTTCAAGGCATCTGCTCAGTCCAATCAACAACAATGCCTCAGGTCTGGCACAGAATCCGTCACTCATAGAGAGTTCACAGAAATCACCTATAAGGTCACGTTGCAATCCTCTATCAGACTTCTTTAATATATTTACGGCATCTGACAGTGTTATAGAAGAAGCCTTAATCTCCTCTTCCCTACGTATATTATATGATTCGCACAATTTTGCATATTCTTGCATCTCGTTTGAATCTATGACCAAATCTGCCTTAATAAGGTCTGTCAGTATCCTACATATCGATATTCTTTCTTCTGTTCTCATGTCCTGATTATTTAAGATTGGCTATTACATTATAAACGAACCAGCTGTTTATATTTTCAAGAAAAATAGGTTTGTCATTGACTCCATCCTTCTGCAATCCCACACCATTAGAATAGGATTCAACGCTCAATATCTTTGAATATGGTATCTTAAGACTCTTCTCCGGTGAAGAAAAATATAGATTCTTGTCTGTGAGGCAAACAGAACCAACTCCGACCCTCTGCATAACTGTAGTTTCTACAGGGTGTCCTTTAAATCCACCAGTTCTATAATATACACCTTTCATTATCCTTACACTTACACCACTTGATCTTCCGACATATTCCCTTCTAACCTTCTGCTGGTGCAAGGTTATATTTCTGAACAGCCATATAAGATTTTCTGTTTTGCCCAACATGAACGGGAAATCTCCAGCTATTGTTATTCGAGGTTTAGGCTTGTTCCCAGACAGTATATCCTCCAATACTTTTGATTGCAGAACCTTTTCCAGTGATTTGTTCTCATTAAGTCTTGCCTGTTGCATACCGGTAAACTGAAGAAATCTTGCAACCATTTGTTCTTCCCTAGTGCTGATTATGCCGTCATTCAAATATCGATCCACAGCCTGATCAAAAACCTTGACATATTCATTTTCCAGGGATATTGCATCTATACATGAGTTAGCGACTATGGCTTTTATTTCTCTTTCTTTCAGGTAGAAATCTTCGTTTGTAACAAAGCAATTTGCTACAATGCTATTTATCTGGTTTAATCCACTTCTGAATTTTGCTTCACATTCATCATGTTTGCTTCTGAAAAAACCGGCATCTTTACCGCAATATTTGCATTTACCCATACTTAATTTCTTAATTTAGATTGATAATTTACCCCTTGCTTCAAATAGGCATTAAGTAAAATGACCGTTATAAACATAACTGGCAGAGCAACTACTGTACCTAACAACGTACCACAGAAAGTATCGTAAATACCATGCAACAGTGCTGGTATGCCTATTGCAAGAAAATATAAAGCCATACGATATTTCGGGTAGAGAGAAGCAAAAGATATAAAGTAACCGGCTATTCCACACCATACGGCATGTATAAAGGGAAGACTTGTCAATCTTAGTATGTTAAGCATATAGGCTGTTGCATATTCCTGCTGAGCATTTATAGTAACCTGATATTGAACACCTTCAAAAACTCCAAATGCGATTCCTGACATCAAACCATAAAATACTAAGGTTTGTGGTATTAATGGCTCTTTGGCTTTCCTGTTTATTATGAAAAGAGGTATTGATTTACCCAATTCCTCAGTTAATCCAACACCTAATGTATATCCTATCAGACTAAGTGGAATAACAGAATCTATAAGGTTATAAAATGGATTAAGTGCTGGCAGTCCTAAAATATCCCATATAAGAAAGACAGCAGCCTGGGTTATAAAAAACACTGAGACAGTTGTCTTTACTTTTACCTGTGGCGTCTTGAAGAAATAATAAAAGAAAAGCCCCCATATAACGGCAAAATATAAGGAAATCAAATAAAAAACCGGTAATCCCCCTATCGGTAGAAACATCAAAACAGAAGGTATCAATCCTACCAAACCCAAGAGAATTAATCTTGTATCTGAAACAATACTTTTCTTTGTAAAGGCATCTTTAGGGAAAAGAAGTTCTGTACCAATTCTATTCAATTGGTATGTAAAGGAACCGGCATGCTGAACTTTCACTCTTAGATGCTTATCCTTAATATATTGTCTTACAGATGTATTCTTGCTTTTAGTATCATCATATGCTTTGTCAGAAAGTAGAACCTGTCCAGTTTCTATGTATGATATTAAAGCGTTATCATCATAAGGGCCAAATCTTTGACTATTTCTTTCAATATAAATCATATTTCAATAACTTGTTCAATAAGGATTCGGACCATATTTGTTGTCACATTCTTCTCCTTTGAAAAATCCCAAATATATACCTACACCTATATTTATTATCGGGATTATAGAAAACAGATAATACCATCCGCTTCTTCCCATGTCATGAAATCTTTTAACAGCATTAGCCAACATTATCCATATTGCTGGTATTGCTATAAGTAATGTAAATGTAGCAACTCCATCTGACATGTAATCACCTTCCAGATTGGCCGGAACAAACAATAATGATGTAAATATATTTATCAACCAATATCTTGTTCTACGTGTTCTACCCTTGAAAGAAAACAATGACGCAAGAAATGACTTATTTTCTGACTCAGTTGTATAAGATGAACTATTTGTTTCACCCGCATTAGTCTCACCCTATATAGTCGAGTTTTCTTGCGCTTGCGTTGACTTAGATAGATCTATTTTCTTGATGTATTGTTCGCACGATGTATTGTCATAAACAATATCTTGCGTACAATTCTCTGTTCCGTTTTTCCTACAATTATTGCATTGATCTTTTATCATAGATACTCATGTGATAATTAATCTATTATTACTTACTGTAAATTGGCTATCGAACTTTTTGCATTAGTTGTTTACCAACTGTACGACAATAAGCCTATCTCCATCATTCTTACCAAGCAAAATCGTTTTCCCTTCAGTAAGTTCTACGTATTCTCCTACTCCTATCTTCTTGTTCAGTTCCTTATCCCATAAGTCGCTTAAACCTCGGTTGATTAATATCCATTTTCCATTAAAGAAATGGAAATCTCCTACAGGTTTTTTCTGTTCGGCTGTCAATTTCTCATTTGGGAAAATAAAATGATTAACATGCCAAGGATATAAACTTTGTTTATTATATACCATAAGCCTATAGTTTTCCGGTATGAATTTCCCTGGTTTTGGCGAATAATACAAATTAAGTACTGGCAACTGACCATGATATTCTGTTCCACAGAAAGGACATTTAGGCTTGGTGCTATTGTCAAAGACAAACCAGTGAGCCTTACAGTTTGGATTCTGACATGGCTGCATCAAATCAGTAGTTTTAACTAAAGCAGTAACCCAATCCTCTGCTGTAGGTCTCATACTTGGATTATGTAGTCCATCAATGAACGCTCTATCAAATAAATCTTTAAGATAAGGCCCACAAATTGTATATGGTAATTTTGTAACATCCCCCTGCGGCAACTCACTAGGTGCAAGTTGATTTACCTTTGGTCTGTTACTTTTATCTGTAGGATGCTCTATAAACAATGCCATCTTACCCATAGAGAGTTCTTCATCTTTCGCTGCATCCAAATCATTTACTTTTCCACCTCTAAGCGGATGCCTATATAGCAGATACATATAAATCAATACAGCAAGAGCATGCCTGTCCGTCTGGATACAAGGCAGTTTTTTGTTGGGATCATCCCTTTTTAATCCTCTTGTTTCCAAAACTTCAGGGGCAATAAAGTCAGGTGTTCCCACTACATCAGGCGGATATTTACCTGGTACAACCAATCCATCACAGTCAATAATATTTGCAGTACCTGTAACCGGATCTACAAGAATATTATTGTATGACAAATCAGAATGAGAAAGACCTGCAGCGTGCAGTCTCTTAACTCCTCTAGCCAATTGTATGCACATATGGAAATGTGTAAGCCAGTTACCTTTCTGGTCATCTTCCAGGAACTTATTCCTAAGCTTTGCAGAAGCAAACCATTTTCCCACCTTTTCCTGTCCTTTGAATCTTCCTCCAGAAAAGAAAAAATTCTTGCTATAGGCTGGTACAACCAACCCTACCTTTCCATTCCATTCAACCATTTTTTCTGGCCAACAAAAGATTTTCTTCCAATAGTCGCCACCAGCCTGGTTGAATATTTTGTCCTTATAACTGCTTGTAATATTCTGAATTCTATCTTTAGAATTTACATCAAGCGGCGTTCTGAAGAAGCCCACTACATATGACTTGTCAGGACTGAAATATACGTCCTTCATTGCACCGGAACCAATAATTTCATCTACGAATTCTACTGTTGTTCCGTCACTTGCTGTAAGTTTTATTGTTTTTGCCATATTAGTATAGTATTACAAGTGTTCTATCATCATGATTTCCCGGTGACCAGAAATCCATCCATTTTAATAGCTGGTCTTTTGATTCTTCATTGTCATCTTTCAAATCAACACCGCTTATCTCGTCATCTGGAAAACCAGTTTTGAGTTTATCCCAGAATTCAGCCCATTTATTGATGTTGTTAAGATTGTTTTCAGTTTCAAACATAGGATCTGATATTCCATCAGTCATTAAGAACAAAGCAGTAAAGTCTTCCTCGATAGAAAATCTTAACCTGTCCATAATAGCTTTCCCATCAATGAATACTTCAGGCATAGTCAGGAATCTTGTTTGACCTGAGAATTCACCTTCATCAGGGATACCAAGCAATTTGAATGTACCTTTTTCATTATTGAATATACACATAGCACCATCACCTACCCAGTATGATGCTACAAACCAGCCGAAATCAAATTTCTTACAGATAGAGAACATTAATGTTGTTGCAAAATCCTTAACGGTAACACCTGGTATATCATTTGCTGTTTGTTTTGCCTGATCTATAATTGTTTTATGTGCACTGAAAGCTGCATTACCCACAATACTGTAGATAACATTTGCCATTTGCTTACGTGATGTTTCTTCATCATCTGCTGTCCTATAAGCTCTGATAGCATCTTCTAGTTTTGTACTGTCTTTCAACTTGTTTATGCAATATTCAACTACTGTATCACATGCAATTCTTGAACCTTGTCTTGAATATTTTGCTGAACCAGCTCCATCTGCAACCGCAAGAATATACCAATCCGATTCATCACAATGAAATATTCTGAAATGGTCATCTCTTGCTTTACCGTCCTGAGCATGTGAACGTCCTCGTTGACTTGCTGCAACAACGTCCTTTCTTGGTCCGGTTGCCTCTGATTCTTCAACCTTTATATATTCGCACTCTGCATCTGGCTTATAGAATAATGATTTTTTAGGAGTCGGTATATTTCTCCATAGACTTCTTGGGTCTGGATTGAATGCAATAGGTATATTTATATAGCTTATAGGCTCACCTTCAATCCAACCATAATGCTTATAACAGAGCTTTATTGTAAAGTCTCCGGATTTAATAGGCTTTCCAAAAATCTTAAGGATACATTTATCTCCCTTAGGGTTTTCTTTTTCATTTTTGTCTTCACAGAAACAAATAACTTCAGGATTGTCCTGTTGCTCATTATCACTATTTATTCCGTTCTCCTGAAGGGTGCCTGCACAAGAGTCAGCCTTGTTTTCGCATTTGGTGATGTCTTCTACTGTCCAGTCAAGGCCTGTCTGTTCAAGACCTTCAATCCACATATCGCATACAAGATCAAACGGTACTTCAATTTGCGCATTATAATCTTTCTTCACGGTTCCATTCGCAAATCTAATACCAAGTTTCTTTATTTCATTTTCTATAACGACCCTGTTATTCATTTTATCTTCATTATATAAATTCCAGTTTCTTTCAATTAGCCACTTCTCAAAGTCATCAGCCTGAGCTAATGATGCCTTGATTCCATATTTATCTAATAGACCAGATACTACACTCATGATTTTACCCCCTTCCTCTGTTTACATCAACACCAGTTGCACCCGTGCTATCAAGAGTTCCTTCCAAACCGCACCATGGACAACAACTTTTAGCATCTTCTCCAACACAGAAAATATTACCACATTCGCAAATAACAACACCCAGTTGATTACCGCAACATGGACAAGCAGGAACACCTATCATTTCTCTGGAGTTTATGCTTCTATTGGTACTTCCTGGTACTGATAATTGACTGTACTTTTCACCATCTATAGGATATGCACCGACAAGTTTGAAAATACCACGTGTCATTTCATTGTCATTTCCATTCTTTATTCTCTTAGCATATTTAACCAGATAATTCTGTTTTGTTGTCTGGCATTTTCCAAGCAATACGACAAAATTTTCATCTATCAGACAAGGTTTAGATGTGTCAACCTTCTCCAAATTGATACCTGTTGTTGATGCCAGTTGAACTTCGTCATTCGAATAGTCTGACACAGAAACACTTGTCGCTTTAATAGAAGCTGTTACCCATTTGAAGAATTTAGAGAATGATTCTTCATCTGTGTCATTCAGTCTTAAGACATTATTGGATATCTGGCCTAATAGCTGCGTATTTACGTTGTCACCTATTGATATAGCAACTAAATTACAACTGTGCTTGTATTTATTGTTCCATCTGGCAAATGCTGCTGAATAATCATCTGTAGGTGTACCATCTGTAAACAGGAATATTATAGGTTTCCAGTCACCTTTAGCTTCCAAGGTTGTTTTCTGAATGGATTTGTCAAGTTCATCCATCAAATAATTCATTGCAACTCCCAATGAGGTTCCTCCACCTATAGGGAATATTGGTGGATAAAATTTATACAACTCTGTCAATGGAGAAAGAGTTGTTGCTTTACCTGCAAAGCCGATTATAGAAACAAAGGCAGTTTCAAGCGCATAAGGGTCAACGCGTAACTCTTGTATAATTGTACGCATTCCTTTTTGAACCTGCTCAATAGGTTCACCGACCATGGATTCTGAAATATCAACTAAAAAATATATTGGTAGTCTTCTCATACTCTTTTATTTGTTATAGATGGTAATGTACTTAAGAAAACCTTGCCTGGTCCTACAATTCTTGTCATCAGAAACCCTTCTCCAGAGACTAAGTTTCTCATAATATTTGTATTTCTCTGTATAGATATCTGGTTGTCATTGATACCGAGTAAGGCCTTAACGTGATTCTCATCAACCGTTATTTCTTCTCCAGGTTGTAAGTCTCTTTCAATAAGTGTGTCTATACTATCAAAGAATACCGTAGATTCTCCAGTTATTCTTTGAAGGCTTAGACCAATACCTGAGAGGAACTTATTTATGGATAATGAGATATCAATGTTTACTTTGTTGTTTGAGGCAACATAATCTCCTCTTTTTAATATTAGATTTTGTCCTGCTGTTATTTTCAAATATTTTAGACTTCCGCTCCTTCCTGACATGACAAGTTTTCTTGGCATTCTATCTCTGTTTGTATATTTTACCAAGAACAAGGATTCTCCTGATAGAACAGAACTAAGCGCGCCCATTATTCCATTTGAAGATGATGTTACCTCTTGTTCTATGCCAGAGTCCATATAAATCATTGAACTCCTTTCCGAATAAAAAGATTCATTCGATTCAAGAGTAACTTCAAGTGCCTGATAAACATTGCCAATTAATTTACAATTCATCCTGTATACTCTTAAATAACAACATTAACTTCTTCCGGAGGTGGAGGAAGCAATAGCTCTGATGTCGCTCCCATAGATTTATTTCCTTCTCCGATTATTCCGCTTACCCATTTGAAGAACTTAGACAAACTTGTCCCATCCAAAGTATCAATCTGATAGACTTTATCAGTCAGTTGACAGAGTTCTTCAGTCTTAGCTCTTGGTCCTGCTGCACAACATACGACAGTTGCAAATTTACTAACCTTAATTTTGGGTACCACCCCTTTGAATGTTTTAATATCTGAAGGCTTTCCGTCAGTCATCAAGAACAATAAGGGCATCCAGTCTCCTTTCTTATCCTGAGTGCCTTTATTAATCTCCTTTTCCATTATGTTCAACAATACCTCCAATGCTTCTCCCATATTTGTAGGCCCACTTTCTGGCGTCGTAATCTCAGGCATTTGGAGTTCGTCTATAGGCGTAAGAGGTATAAGCTGTTTTACTTCTCTATCATAAGTAATAATGCTAATATTTACTGTCTCTAATGCATAGGGGTCATTCCTCAATGTGCTTAACATTGATTCTATACCAACCTTGACAGATTCTATAGGCTCTCCTTTCATTGAGCCTGATGTGTCTATCAATAAATATACTGGTAATCTACGTGCCATATTTTTCTTATCAATCTTTATGTAAAACCATTATTTCTTGTGGCATAGGTGGTAATTCCTCCAATGACAAATCATTATCACCACAATAGTCTATTTTTGAACTTGTTGCACCTATTGAATTTGATATCCATTTAAAATATGCCTTTATATCTTCTGTCTTATTTGAAGATATATACACTATATTTTTTGTTATCTTTTGAAGGACATCAGCATGAACTTTACTTCCAGCTGCACATGCAACTACAACACTAAAAGTGCGTTTCTTAAATTCAGCGATTGATTTGGCTAAAGGACCGGTGCTTCCTCCATCAGCCAATAAAAACATTAAAGGCTTCCAATCTCCTTTCTGCTCTGCAGTATTCTTCCGAACCTCTTCATCATATCTGTTGCATAATAAAGACAATGCTTCTCCTAAAACGGAACGTCCCTTTGCAACTAGTTCTGGTAGGATTACTTTATATACCTCTGTTAATGGAAGAATTTGTTCAGCCTTACTGTCATAGGTAATAATACTTAGACAAACAGTTTCAAGTGCATAAGGATCATGTCGAAGAGACTCTATCAATGATTTTAATCCTGCTTTGACAGCTTCTATTGGCTCACCTCTCATCGATGTAGATGTATCTATAACTATGTAAACTGGTAATCTTCTCATTATTATTATATTAAGTTTATGTAGGCAATAGCCTACATAAACTGTTAATGATTAATCATCTACTCATTCGAGGTAAATATTATTATACTACAATATTTACTTCTGGTGGTGGAGGTGGCAACTCACTCATAGTTCCAACATCTGAACCAGTGTCTTCAACCTTCATACTTCCAGCACTTACAGAAGCTGAAACCCATTTAAAGAATGATTTTATTGTTGAGCTATCGGCAGTATCTAGCTGTACAACACTTTCTGTAATCTGTTTCAATACATTTGTGTCTGCTCCTTGACCTGCAGCGCAAGCTACAACCATTCCAAATTTACGTTTCTTAAATTCAGCCAGCCCCTTATTCAAATCATCTGTAGGAACACCGTCTGTCATAATGAAAACAAGCGGTTTCCAGTCACCTTTCTGTTCTGCGGTTGTTTTAGTTACTTCCTGGTCAACTCTGTTTGCTAATAGAGATAACGCTTCTCCTAAAGCTGTGCAACCATTAGCTTCTATTGTTGGCTGTTGGAATGATGACAGTTCGGTAAGTGGAGTAACTTGTTTTGCGCTACTGTCAAATGTAATTATACTTAAATATGCCGTTTCCAGAGCATAAGGGTCCTGTCTCAATGTTGAAACCAGAACCTGTACCCCGTTTTTAACTGCTTCAATCGGCTCTCCGTACATAGACCCCGAGCAGTCCAAAAGTAAATAAACTGGTAATCTTCTCATAAATATCTTCTTTTTACTGTTGAAAGTGTTTGTTCTAAATTCTTATCTGCTGTTGCCTCACCAATTGCATTAAACTTCCATTCTCCGTTACGCTTGTAGAAAATTCCCATAACCATGGATACGCTTCCTGCAAATGTAGGATCATTTGCAATATCATAAGTGGCAAATATCTCGTTTACCTTGGTTGGAGTACCTTCATAAATTCTTATTGAAGCAAATGGTATTGTTTTGAAATCTTGTCCTCTAAAGCTATTAAGAACAAAAGCGATTTTTTCTGTTTTAGGATTTAATCTGCTTAAGTCTACAGTTATAACTTCATTGTCCAATCCATCATCTCCATCTGTATCCCCAGTTAAGTCATCACCACTATGTTTTATAGCTCCATCATTAGAAGAAAGATGCCTGAACCAAACTTGATCAATAATATTCCCATTAGCGTCAAATTCTGCACAACTTGCATCCAAATCCACAGCCTCGGTAGATTTAAAACCTAACCAATTCTTTTTAACAATGGCTCCCCAATTAACACCTACACATATATGAGTAAGTTTTGTTCCATTATTTTTTTCAAGATTTATTCTCTGTCCTTTTTCAAGTCTTATAGCCATATCTCTTATTTTGAATAGTTTTTCATTACTCTTGCTATAGTGTTAACTATTGATCTGTCTTCATAGGCATCTCCTATAGCAGCAAACTTCCATTCTCCGTTACGCTTATATAGTTTACCCATAACTAAACCTCTCATACCTCTACAAGTTGTCTGGGTAGCAACATCATATTGTGCAAAAACCTCTTTTACCTTGGTTGGCGTACCTTCATACATTCTTATTGAGGCGTAAGGGATATCAGAGAAGTCTCCCTGAAACTCTTGGGTATTATATATGTTGAGGAAGAATACAATCTGGTTGATATTACTATTAACTCTTGATAAATCGACTGTGATAATCTCATTATCAAGACCGTCATCACCATTCTGGTCTCCTTCTGTATCGTCACCTGTATGATGCAAGGCCCCATCTCTTGAATCAGTTTTACCATTTGGTAAACCTAAATTTTTGTCTCCAAATCTATATAACGGCGACCATATATGATCGACAGGTTGACCTTCTGCATCGAACATTAAACAACTAAGATCTAGATCCACATCCAAAACCCTTGAACTTAGTCCGAAAAATGTGCTTTTTATGACAGCTCCCCAATTACAGCCTACACAAAAGTTTATCAACTTGGCTCCATTGGATTTTTCCAGATTTATTCTCTGTCCTTTTTCAAGTTTTCTTAATTCAATAGCCATATTCAAAAGATTATTGATATTTGTTCAAATATTCAGCTAAACCCTGTTTCTGACCTACACCAATTGCTTCAAATTTCCATTGGCCATTGCGTTTATACAAACGTCCGAATTCTACCGCAGTCTCTATGCTGAAGTCTTCTTCCAACTCGTATTTTAATATCTCCTCTTTAGTGTCGGTATTATAGATTCGAATAAAAGAATTGTGAACCTGACCAAAGTTCTGCTTTCTTTCGTCAGCCTTATGGATAGTCACCACGAAGCATATTTCACAAGCCTCTGATGTTATCTTTGATAAATCAACTCGGATGCTTTCATCATCTCCTTCACCTTCACCTGTTAGGTTATCTCCTGTATGTTCCACTGCGCTATCAGGAGATTTCAGATTATTGTAGAATACAAAATAGTCATCAGACAATAATTTCTTATTTTCTCCTAAGATAAATGCAGACGCATCTAAGTCAAAATCTGCGCCGGTGCTGGACTCATTGGTGTCCCAACCCAAGCCAATAGTAAATTTTGGAATCTCAACATTTACTCTCTGTCCTTTTTCAAGATTAATCATAACTAAATATTTTAAAGTTTTACAAAGCAAATTTATAATGAAAACCAGGGTTTTATGAAAAAATGCAACATTATAAAAATAAGAAGATTATCAGTAAGCTTTCTCTTGCAATGTTGCAATGTCTCATTTGCTACCAATATTATATTTGAATCCCCAATCATAACATTTGTCACAATCTGAATGACTATTGTGGAATGTCATGAGTTTCTTAACTTCAATATTGTTTATTCCTTCTATCTCAATTGATGCTAAAGCGCAAAATCTAAGATTTGATGTCAAATCTCCTAATCTGACTATAATATCCTCATGCCCTGGTATAATTATTTGAACCTGGGCATCTGTTTCGGACCATCTGGCTACTCCTTCAAATATAAAGGCATAAACTATAACTCTTTTTATTTGTGATAATCCGTCCGGATTTATTAGAATTGTTTCACCAGTTTCTGAACTTCCATCTCTATCATCCCCTTTATGCCAGATATAGGGTGCTTGTGTGTAGCATCCCTGGTTTGTCACATTATCTCTTGTTCCTCCACGGCCATGAGAAAACTGGAGACCATCAATAAGTCTCTTCTTTCCGTTTTTAAGCTCATAGAAACACCCTAAATCAAGGTCTATTCCTTTCCCTGATGTTACGTTCCAATTTAGGTTTATCTTAATTTCCCCCATTATTGGTTCATTCTGTTTCCTTAAATCTATACGGTGTTTGTCTCCTGTTTTCTCTAATATTATAGCCATCTCTATTTAATTTAAAAGATTGTCTTTATGTGAATTTCTCAACCAATTCTTCTAGACCTCCTGTATGGCCTATACCCAATGCTTGGATTTTCCATTCACCATTATGCCTGTAAAGTCTGCAAAATTCTACAGAAGCACATGTAGAGAAGTCTTCTGTAAGATCATAGATAAACTCACCTTCACCTTCTGCTTGACCTGGCTTAAATAAACGTACATATGCTCTTTCCACTTGGCCGAAGTTCTGTTTTCTCTTTTCGTAATCGAAGATGCTAACTGTTATAATAATTTCTGTTATATCCTCTCTTACTTTAGACAAATCAACATCCATTACTTCGTCGTCTCCATCCTCTGATGTTTCACCATCCTCATCATCAAGAGAACCAATAACAGATAATTCAGGATCTACAGGTCTTGATTCATGACGCATTTTATCATTGTTTGACCAATCTGTATAAGGAACTATTTTTATTGGCTTTATAAGTTCTTTACTACCATGACCTGACTCTGAAATTGGATCATATTCATAATCTACACGTAAACGGTTTTCTGAGTTATAAAACACAAGATATTCATCAGCAGGTATTTTTTTATTTTTGCATACCATGAAAGCTGATACATCAAGGTCAAAATCTTCTCCTCTAGAACTGTCTTCTCTTACATCCCAGCCCAAACCTACATGAAACTTTTCCATGTTTATTTGAGTGTTTCCACCCTTAGTTAATCTTATTGCCATATTATCTTACGTATTTATTTACAAAATATTGCAGACCACCTTTAAACCCTTTTCCTACAGCTTCAAACTTCCACTCACCATTATGTTTATAAAGTCTTCCGAACTCTACTGCTGTCTCTACACTAAAGTCTTCATCCAGTTCATACTTTGCTATTACTTCATTAGTTACTGAATTAAAGATTCTAATATATGAATTATGTACCTGTCCGAAATTCTGTTTGCGTACATCTGCTTCATGAATTGTTACAGTAAATACTATTTCTGTTACTTGCGGATTTACCTTATTTAAATCCACTGTAAGTGTTTCATCATCGCCACCATCACTGTTTCCGCCTGAACGATCATCTCCAGATGATTCTACTGCACCATCTGGTGAAACTGTATTGTTATAGAAAACAAAATATTCATCCTGTGGCAACTTTCCATCAGATGCAAGCATGAATGCAGACGCATCAAGGTCAAAATCGAAACCTGTGCTTTCATTTGGGTCCCAACCAAGACCTACACCTACATTCTTTAATCCTATTTCTATTCTCTGTCCCTTCTGTAAGTTTATCATATCTTTATTATTTATTTGTTATTAATTCCTTTAATTCCTTATATCCAGAATTTATTCTATCGATAAATTCTATACCGTCAGGTAATACGAACCATGTCGAATGTCCTCTGGATTGAGGACTACCGATACATTCTAAAAGCCCGTTTTGCTTTTTTGAATCATCCCACTCACTATCAGCTATATTCCATCTGATTGCAAGTTTTATCTCACCATACCATTTTACGATAGCTAAAGAGTATCCAGGATCCTCTTTCCCATCAAAAAGCACTTTTATAACTTCTACCTTACCTTTTGGCGAAGCTACTATTAGCGGATTTCTATAAATATATGCCATATTATATCATTTTTTGCGAATATAATATTTTATATCTACATACGTACATACATAGGTATATTTTTTATAAAGATGTAATGGTCCCCATTTTTCCTATTTATACATACTCAAATAGTAGAACTACATTCTCATATCATATATAAATACGACCCTTTTCTATGATTTTGAAACTAAAATTCAAGCCTAAACCCCTTTTGCTTTAATTCAAAATACTTCTCAGATTTGAATTTATACATTTTTGGTATTCTCGCCGGTGTATCAGCCTCCCTCTTTCCTACTTCTTCCAATAAACCAAGCTTCAACATTTTCTTGTAGAAATTTCTTCTGTCAAATTTCACTTCAAGTATTGCTTCATATAGATTCTGAATTTCACTCATAGTGAAGACTTCTGGTAATAAATCAAAACCTACTGGCTTGAAACATATTTCTTGCTTTAAGTGAAACATAGCCTTTCTAAGTATCACTTCATGATCAAAAGCCAATTGCGGTATTTCATTGTATGAAAACCAGCTTGCTTTTGCTGCATCATCACCGCCTTTAACCTCCTTCATTTTAACCAAAGCATAATGAGCTATAGATATAACACGCTCTCTCGGATCTCTATCTACATTGGTGAAAGTATAGAATTGTTCCAGAGATATGTCCTTAAGACCTGTCTCTTCCATGAGTTCTCTTTTTGCTCCTTGTTCTGATGTTTCATCCATTCTTAAGAAACCTCCAGGAAAAGCCCATGCACCTTTATATGGTTCAATCCCCCTTTGTATCAGTAGAACTTTTATTCTTACACCATCAAATCCGAATATAACACAATCTACTGTTACTGCCGGATGTGGATATTTATAAGTAAACATATATTCTTTTATATTTGCGTAATATGTACGCAAATATATATATTCTCTTTGTAATGTTCAAATATTTGCGTAATATTTACGCGATTTTAATGTTATGTCTATAAATTACACATCTTATATACTTATAGTACGGCTCATACTGTTTTTATCAATGAGTTAGGGGGATGCAATGTTGCAATCAATTTTTCTTCATGATTCTACTAATACATTGAAATATTTCATTATTAAGTTATTATATAGTCCTTTCTATACCTTTGCATCAGTAAAACAAACAAATTCAGTCACATAAAAATTAAGGATTATGAAAAAGATATTATTTGCATTCGCGCTTTCATGTATGGGTTTTATTTCAACAAATGCTCAGAGCATATATAGTTCAAACTCCTATTTTGGTTCGAGTTCTTCTACCTCTATATCCTCTACTAATAGTTCAGTTCGCTATCAGCAAGGATACACTAGAAAAGACGGAACTTATGTAAATGGTCACATGAAAACAAGAAGTAATAATACCAATCATGACAACTTTTCTACCATTGGAAATTCTAATCCTTATACAGGTTCAATTGGTTCTGTTGCTAAAGACTATTCTGTAGGTGCTTATAATTATGGTAGCGGTAAGACCATTCATACTGGTAGTCGCGGTGGACAATATTACATCAACAGCAACGGTAATAAGACTTATGTTCCTAAAAGAAGAACAAGATACTAATTCATGCTGAATTCATTCTAGTAAGAAAATATATCATTTACTATAAAGTGTCATATAAAGTATGGGAACAATAACTAATGATAATGAATTCATAGTCCTTGACTTAAACAGCGACTATGATAATTTTAAGTGTTTGGCAAGTGTCAGCTCTGCCTTGTCTGCTGCCAGATCTGATGTTGAAATGTTAGATGAAACAATCAATTCTATAAAGGCTTTAAAGCCTGATTGTGACAAAATTGATTATGCTCTAGCAGCAAGTTCAGGAGCCTTATGTGGCATAATAGATATTTTTCTTGTAGGCAAACCTGGTGAAACTTTTTTGGGTAATATTACTGACGATTGGTTTGAAAGAAGAACTTGCGATTTCGCCAAAATTTGCGGTTGGCAAGGGAATGACCAGAATCCAGTAAGTTCAGCAATAAGCTATCTTGAAAGGCACTTTAAAGTTCCTTATGACCAGAGAGGTTGCGGTGATGCAGGTCAGTTCATATTTGATCTGAATCCTACCAACCACCATTTTAAATCATTAGCTCATAATCCAACTCTGCTAGGTCTATTCTTTTCCATACTTGACCAATTTACAAACTCGTCTCATTTTATCACAAATGGAGAACTTATAGAGTTGGTTGATGCTGATGGTAAATTCCTGTTAAGAGGAAACACCTTCATGGGTAAACTCTGGTGTGGTATTGTTAATTGGTTTGGACATCTTATGTCAGATGTTTGTGGAGCTTCAGGAACTTCAGGGAGAGGTATGGGTATTCCCTCTCCATTATGGGCATGGATGAATAGCGTTATTGCAATCAAAAGCAAGTTAGGTATTCCTGTCGGAGAATTTGATAAGAATTTTAATGAACTGGCTCTCACGCTATACAAAGAAGGTTATGATTTCCGTTTCCAGACTACACAATTAATCCCGGTGCTAATCAATGAACTGATAGTAAGATTATGCTACTCTATCAGACGAGCAATCGGTTATTATAGAGAAACGCCAATTGAACAACGCTCCTTTAAAGCTATGTGGAACAGATGCGCTCCATTTAAAAATCCTACAGTAAAAAGAATGTTGACGGTAGCACACGGAACATTCTGCCTTGTAGATATAGGAGATGCTACAATTAGAGGTTTTGTTACTGGAGCAGGTTCTTTTAATCCTGTAGAATTCTTTCTAAGGCTTAATATTGTCGGACTTGGCAGGTTTACTATCTCATTATATGGTGAAACAAAACGTGAAATAAACTACCATAGGGCAAAGAATAAAGCAATATTTGCAGAAAGGCAAAAAGCAGTTCTTGAATTTTACATATCAGGACTTCAACAATTAGAGATTTTGTATGATGATAAAGAATACCTTACTCTTGTCGATGATATAAGAAACAATGATTACTTAACTGCATTTGCAAAGAGTTCCTCTTTAGCAGAGCTAAGAGGAGTACCAGATGGTAAAATCTTGAGAACTAAAAAAGATATAGATAACTACTTTAATAATAAATAAGAATATGAGTAAACAATCAGAATTAGATAAATCAACAGATAGGCTTAAAACATTAATTAGTATTGTAAATAAACTTATTAATGAACTTGGTGTTCGTGACGAGATTTTATATAGTACATTGAGTATTATTCAATCTCAGATTGACAAAATCAGGAATGTACCAAGTGATACATTGCTGACTTATCAGAGAATAAAAGAAGAGAGACTTACTTGGAAAAAACAGGTAGATAAGATATATGATGATTATGAATCTGCAAAAAAAGCAAATGTAGGATATGCCGCAAGTGGCACTGGATTAGGTGTTGGTGTAGCTTTTCTTGGCCCTTCTGCAGCTATGGGTATTGCAACAACCTTTGGCGTTGCTTCAACAGGTACAGCTATTTCTGCTTTGAGTGGCGCAGCTGCAACAAATGCAGCATTGGCATGGCTGGGCGGTGGTGCTTTAGCAGCTGGAGGTGGAGGTATGGCCGCGGGTAATGCTCTATTAGCTTTAGCAGGGCCAGTAGGATGGACAATAGCAGGACTTTCATTATTAGGTAGTGGTATATTTTTCTTGAAGTCTCTTAATGATAAGAAAAAGCTAGAGAATATATTCCTTCTTGTCAGCTTACGTGATGAGAAAAAATATGAAATGGCTATAGTAGAACTTAATGAAAGACTTTGTAGAATTAATGATGAAACAAAAAAACTTCAGGAAGCTATTATTAATATAAGTTCTTTTGGTTATGACTATAATAGTATGACAGAAGCTCAACAATACGCTTTAGGTTCATATGTAAATCTTATGAACTCTGCAACTCAACTTTTAATTAACCCTATAAAGGGTCTTCAACCTAATTACACAGAAGAAGATTTAAACAACTTCATGACTTTTAATGTCTTTGGTTGCACGCTAAAAAATAAATCAAACAAGTATAAAGCTCTTATCGTTTATTTAGCCAATCTATTTTATGGTATTCCTGTTGAAGAACCTGATATGAATCTTTTTATTAATTCATTGAAGAAGAATAAAGAGTTCTTGAAAGAAATGGGTCTTTCTAAAGATGAACTTAATGAGAAGCTCATAAAATATATTCAAGAAGCAATAAAAAGAAAAAAGAATCAGAAAAAAAATTAAACACTATTTCCGTTTGAGTCAAAGTTTAATAACATCCAATCAATTCTTAATCAATACAATACACGCCAATATTATGAAATAAGTGTAATTAAAAGGATATTATTCGCTATCCCTTCCATCAAAGATAAATCCCAATCCTGATTTGCCAGCCGCATTTATTTCTTTTTTTCAGGAGAATTTTCTTTATGGCTAACGCCATGAAAATTCACCTGAAAAAGAATGCGGCGGCAAACAGATTAGTATTAATGGAAAGATTACAGGGATTAACTGCGACCGACGTGACGCATAGCCGTAAACCAAAGGAGGCTATCCTTATATTCCATATATGACCTCACAAATGCTGTGAAAATACACTTTCCCAAATAACAAAACATAGTCTGCTTATAAAATCCCGAAATAAGACAGGGATTTCAACTCCCTCTGATCTGCATAGTCCTGTGGCTTCGCTATGACATCTGATGTCATATTATGAACTTTGATGATAATCTCTTGTATTCCACAGCCTTCTATTCTATTTTTACCCAACAACTTAAACTAATGATTATGGAGATAGTGAACATAGAAGCCGGCGCATTTATGGAAATGAACAACATATTGTTCAAAATAGAAAAACAATTGAAAGGATTGAATTCTTCCAATCCTGATTTGAGTGAATGGTTGGATAATCAGGAGGTATGTATTCTTATGAATATATCAGACAGGAAACTATTGTCTCTAAGGCAGAAAGGACTAATCCCTTTCAGTCGTATAGACAGAAAAATATATTATAAAAAAGAAGATATTCTAAACTATATGAGGAGAAACCTTAAAACATATACAAATAATGGAAATGGGACAGTTGGTATTGAATAAGGATAGTAATGAGGTCAAGAGATTTATTGAATCCATGGAAGGTATATCCAAAATGTTGGATGCAAATTCTTTAATCTACAGACCTATATTGGACGGGAACCGCTATGTAACAGAACAAGAGTTATCAAAGACTCTCAAAATTACAAAAAGAACACTCATTGAATATAGAATGAATGGCAAATTGCCATATTACAAAATAGGAGGAAAGATTCTGTATAAGGAACAGGACATTATAGATATATTGGAAAGAAACAAAGTATTAGCATTTGAATGACATTTCTTAAATCACTAATAATCAAAAGATAAACTTTATAAAATAGCTTGTAGCTACCCCTAAATAATCATATAAATATTTGGAGGAATAGAACCGAACACTTACCTTTGTAAAGTCAAAGGATGATTAACGAGAATCTATCGAAAATTGGTGAATTTGGCATATGGCTGATTCAGTGGTTCGGGGATTTTTCCAAAGATATTAAAGTGCTGTAAATTAGGACTTTGAATTTAGATATTCGATTCCTGGTGGCACCACAATAAACTCCTGATTCTTAATAAGATTCAGGAGTTTTTCATTTTATCAAATATTCAATATCATAAAAATATCCTGCTACTGATACATTGGTCAGCAACAGGATATTCCTATTTTTGTTTATCAGATTATTTCAAACTTCTACTTCCATTCAAAATATCTTCAGGAATTTCCGCACAACGTGTATATACAGATACATCTTCTGCGTTATCCTTCACGGTCCACTTCATTGTTTCATCAGTCATTTCTGAAACAATATATTCTTTCAACGGATTATGTGAATAATCATATTCCCCCGTCAAAATATATCCCAAATCTTCATCTTCTTCAATTTCAAAAGAGCCTGTAGATTTATGCGAATACATACTTCCCATATTTTCATACATCTCAAAAGTATGTTCCTTTCTATTAAACGTAATATATACATATTGACCTTCTTGCAAGGGTGCCCCATTAAATTCGGTCAACATCCATGTTCCATTCATAGTGGCATAATTTACCTCCTGATATACCACTGGAGTCTCTTCGTCCTCGCTACAAGCCGTTGTCATTGCCAGCAACGAGACACACATCATAATTCTGAATATGAATTTTACCATATATTCTTATTTATAAAAATTACTATTTTATATCCATACTTATTTTTATTGTCCTATCGGATGGTCGCCCAGAAATACCATCAAGTAAAATACTAAATGATTTCTGCCCCTTCTGTTCAGAAAGTTTTTTTCCATCCAGTTCTACAATCAAGAAGCCTTCTTGTGCAGGCTCCAAAACCTCAGGTTCCGTTCGTAAACTCAAGAATTCTGGAAGGAATCCCTTTACAGCACCAATCTTTAGAGGAGCACTTCCGGCATTAGCGCAAGCTATTCGCTCAACCTTATGCATAGTAGACGTTACAGTTCCCATATTTAGTGTTTTAGCACGTATTTTTAAATGCCCCATGGTATACCTGTAATCCTTCCATAAAGCAGCCGAAGGAGTTACCTTTCCCAAAATAGTCAATGCCGCAACCGGTCTTTTTTCTGAGATACTAGCATATACAAAAGCTCTGGTGTAAATAGTTCCAGGCTGTCCGAACGGATTATAAGTCAATCGAATCATTGCCTTTTCTCCTGGATTAATTATCGGAGAATCTATTTGAGCATTTGTACATCCACATGTAGTCGTAATCTTCGTTACCACCACCTTTTCCGTTCCGATATTCGTGCAAATAAAAGCGAAAACTTGCGGTTTATCATCCTCAGACAGAGTTCCTGCATTTATCTCCATACGTTCAAAACGAAGCATTTCTTCCGCATGCTCAACCAATACAGGATTCAGCACAGCATCAAGCTCCTTTTGAGAAAAGGCTTTCTGTGCCATCAAAGAAGACACAGAAAGCAATATGAACATCCAGATAATTACAGTTCTCATAAAAAACTCTATATGATTAGATTACATCCACCCGTTGCCAGTCGCTTTACGTACTGTAATCACAAATTCTTGTGTCTGTCCATCACTGCTAGTAACAGAAGCTTTGGTGGTTCCTACCTTAGTACCTTTTACCGTCAACTGATTGTTGTTCAAAGAAACAGCAGCAATACTGCTATCCACGACATTGAACTCTGTAGCAGTAACATTTTCTGCATAGACTCTGTTCAAATCTACTACCTCTGTGGCATCAAGGGCTACATATACATTAGGCACACGCATAGGCTGAGCACCGTAGTTACTGCCATCAATATTGTCCAGCACAGCTTGTGCATCTATCAAGCCTCCAATGTTATCTCTATATGCCGGCAAGTTCATTCTCAGATGAGGAGCAGCATCACCTACACTTCCCCAATTCTCCCAATAACTCTTCTCGCCTGAAAGATTGCTACTCAAATCTCTTACTGACGCCAGCAGCAAGTCTTTAAAATCCGCTGCACGATAATGCTTACGCAATTTTGCAGCATAAGACAAACCTAAAGCAGCTACTCCCGACACATGCGGACAAGCCATTGAAGTTCCATCCATATAACCATACCCACTTTGACTTGCTGTAAGATCGGAACCCTCAATAGCTGAATTCGGCATTGTAGAAAGAATAGATGCTTTTTCGCTCTTAAATGCATTAGCATCACCACCAGGAGCTGCAATCAAATTCTTACTTCCACTCGGGCTGACATAATTCGTATAGCAAGAAGGTTTTCCAGCCGGATCAAGTGCAGTTACACAAACGAAGTCACCATAAGCACCCGGATAGCTGACCATAGGAGCGTATTCATTACCTGCTGCAAAAACAGCAATACCTCCGTCAATTACTCCGTTAGGATCGCCAGCATTATGAATAAAATACTCCAAAGCCTCTTTCTGAAGTACTACAGAACTAGACCATTCTTCATCCGAAGTAAAGCCAGGAGTACCCATCAAAGGATTGATACGTCCAGATGAAGCAGACCAACTGCACTGCAAGATTACAGCTCCGTTATCCGCTGCATACTTAATAGCTTTAGCTTGATTTAAGACAGATGAACTACCATTTCCACTGAAAATCTGGCAAGACATAATCTTCACACCAGTTCCAGGAGTTCCATTACCTCCAGCAATTCCTCGAATACCTACTTCATTATTATCTGCAGCAATTACTCCTGCTACATGGGTCGCATGTCCTGTATCTCCTGTTTGCGTATATGAGATATGACCATTACCTGCAACAAAATTATAGCCATATTTGTCACCTGCATATCCATTGCCATCCGCATCTTCATCCGACCCGAATGTTTCAGCAGGATTAATCCACATGTTATTAGCAAGATCCTCATGATTATACATAACCCCTTCATCCACTACGGCCACAATAATAGAAGGATCTCCCTGGCATTTTTCCCAGGCTGTAGCACAATTTACATCGTATCCGGCACGAGCACCCTCAACCACAGTTCCGTCATTTCCTATACCCCACTGAAGTTTCATATTTTCAGCCTGGCTGCCTAATGTTTGAATAGCTTCTCTTGTAGCACTATTCAACCCCTTCGCTTTTTTTGTGGTATCATATCCTCTCTTTATAACCTGATTATATTCCACGGTTGCCACCTCAGAAAGTTTAGACATATCCAAGGCTACCTTATTCAGATCCATATCCTTATCAAACTTCACCACATACCACAAATGCAAACCATTTTTACGGGTACGTTCTTCGTGACGTTTATCTACAGGAAAGACACGTTCAAAAGTATATGCACCGGCAATATCCAGTATTTCATCTACCGAAGGAATACTAGAACGAGTCTGCACTCCACTGCGGCTTAACATTTGAGCATTCTCAAGTACTTCTTCCACTTCTGGCTTAAATTTGATGAGAAGTTCACCTTCCACTGCCTCGTCAGCCAAGCCAGATATAGGAGCTACCGTATTTTCTTGCACACCCGATTCTAAGAACGTTTCAGAATCAGAGCAAGAAAACAATCCCATAGCACTCACAAGAGCGGCAAAAATATATTTTTTCTTCATCTTTAATCATTTAATTTTCGAACCATGCACCCCCGGTCCATAACTTAACAGACCGGGAGTTTTGCAAAATTCTATTTTTATATTATTCAACTAAAACTATCTCTAAGAAATTCCTCTTTTAATTCTCTTCTGTAGAGTCATCTGTAATCTGAGGTTTTCTCTTAGGATACATTTCATAATAACTTGTCTTCCCTTCGCCATAATTACTCAGGTTGGTAGGCTCATTACTAAACGTCGTAATAACCTCACCCTTTGTATTCTTAGCTTTTGAAGCCGTAGTACTAAGTTCCTGCTGGAAAATCATAGTGAACGGATCCCAGAAAGTAAGGTATGGATGATATAATATCCAATCAGGCAACTTTCCGGTCAAGAAGTTCAAGTTCAAAGAAAGACTCTTCATCTTCGGCCAAACCCTAGGAGCTCCTCCATTTGCCAGCAAATATTTTTCAGCATCCTGAATTGAAATGGTATCCTTATACTCAGCATTCTGGATATAGCTTTCCGTATAAACCTTATCTGCACCAAGAAGCTGTTTAACTTCTGCATCCGAAGGCAACTGCCCATCAAGCATATTCAAGGACAATGACAAACATTCAAGTTCTTCCCATTTCAGCAATTCCTTGAAATAAGAATTATTATATCCTTCTGCCGGAGTAAGAAATCCTTCTCCAAAACCTGTAGTCCAACGGAAACCTAACTTTTCATCTTTCTTATCTGTATAGGCTGAAAGATCTTTCGTTGTATCATAACGATTAATCTTATTCAGATACAAATTGCGTAAATGCGGGAAATTCTCCCGAGTAATACTCTCAATACCTAAGACTTTCACTCCATTTATAGTACTGCCAGACTTACCCATCACCTCAAAATTGTTGCTACTCAAATCCAAAGAGATAAGTGTCTTTCCAAACTCAGTAAAGTTTACCGGCAGTCCCACTAAACCATAAGCACGTACAGTAAGTTTACGCAAGTTGCCATATTTCACCAGGTCACAAATTTCATTTCCCAATACAATATTCTTTAAGAATGTATTAGAGTTTCCTGAGAAAGTAATTGATTCCGCTGTTTTAAGATATTTCACTTGATAGGGAAGCGATTCTTCTGTTTCAAATAAAGTAAACTCTACAGATTTCAAACGGCCAACCAGTTCTTCAGGAACTGGAGCAGAGTAATTAATCGTTCCGTCTGCTTCTATCTTGATATATTTGTCAGTAGCTTCCCAAAGTTCTACACCTTTCCAGTATCTCATATTCTCACTGGCATCCCAGGCAAACAGACCGTTCATACTGCTGTATATAGAGAGAATAGCCAGAGAGTCACCAGCTCTGTCATCAGTAATTACCGGAGCTGCTTTCTGAGTAACTACCAGTTTTATCGCTCCGTCTCCTTCCGTATCAGATGTTTCCTGCGGAGTAATAATCACTTCAGCTGTACGTGCTTTTTCACTCATGTTGACATCCCAGTCAAAATGCAATTTCAACAAACGCGGACGATCACCATACTCATAATTGGGAGTTTCTTTCTTGTATGTCAGCCATTCTTTATCAACAGTTCCGTCTTCAGCCGGCAAGTTGTTGACTTGCACATCAAAATTCACATTGGCCATCATTGTAACCTCAAAGAAACGCTCCTCCAGTTTTGCTGAATTCTCTACAGAAATCGTTCTGTCTTCTTCACTTACAAAGATACCTTTTGCATATCCCATCTGCATTACTTTTACAGTAGTTGCAGAAGTCTGACCTGCCGCCATAAAAGTAATAACACCTTCGCGCGGCTCTGCCACTACAGATGAGTCTACTAAAACTTCGCAAATAGCCGATCCTTCGCCATTGGAAGGACTAAACTTCAACCAAGAACTTTCTGAAGTTCCCTGCCACTTGACATTGCCTTTTATCTCCAGCAATTCGCTACCACCATCGGCCCCGATAGCAATCTCCGTCTTATCAATAGAGAATTCTGACACGACATTGTCTTCTTCCTTACAGGATATCGCCAATACCATGCAGGCCGAAATAATCATTATAGTATTAAAAAATCTTTTCATACATTATTTCTTAAATTATTCCAAAGTCAGATAATCACATCCACGAATATCTTGTGTCGTATCATAAATCAGCAAATACATGCCAGCCTTGATATAAGGACAAACAGATGATACATTAAGAATGAGGTTAGGGTTATCACTTACATCGAGTGTATTGATAAGATACGAAAGTTTTTCTGTCTCAGGAACCTTTCCAATATCATTTCCACCCAAAAGCAATGCACGTAAGCCTTTGTGGTTACCAATATTTGTAGACCACTCCTTATATACACGGTTACCGTCATCATCACGCTGATTACGCATAATCAATGTATTCAGATAAGAAATATTTGCCAATCCCCATGGGAATGCCGACAACTGGTTTCCGCTTATATCAATACCATACAAGTGTGGCATAGTGGTTCCGTTCAAATCATCCGGAAGTTTTTCCAAACGGTTATTTGATAAGTCAAAGCTTGTCATCATATACACTTTGGCACCCTTCATATCTTCATTGGTAAAATCCTTGATTCTATTTCCACTAAGATTCAGCACCGTCAATGGAGAATTAGTCTTAAACAAATCTGCCGGGAACTTTTCTAGTTCATTGCCAGCCAAAGACAACTCATTCACATTGATTCCTTTCTTTGTAGCAACCTTCTTAATCTTGTTATAAGAGAAGTTCACAGAAGCCATTATATAAATTGAGCTTGCGTCAAATATATCTGGAAATTCTGTCAGTTCATTGTGTGAGAAAGACAATGATTCCACATCGTCCATACCACAGAATATACCATTCTCATCTGTAGCAATACTTGCAATCTTATTATAATCAAAAGTACCCTGAACCAAATTTACATCTTTTCCAAAAGCAGGTAGAGCTGTCAACTTATTGTATATCAAATCAATCTTACCCAGCTTCTTCATCTTAGAAACTTCTGCCGGTAAAGATGCGATATTATTATAACCTAAGTACAGAATCTGTAAAGATTTACCTGCATCACCCTCTGCCAATTTTTTTATTCCGTCTGGGAACGCTGCCGCTAACTGAGGATTCATTGCCATATTCAGCTGAGTCAGATTCTTCATTCTAGCCAGCTGATCAGGGAATGCTGTCAGGCGAGAACAATTGTAAATTTCAAGGTCTGTACAACTTTCCAAATCACCTAAAGCTTGAGGTAACTCTGCAATAGGTGAATTGGCAATATACAACACTTCAAGCTTCTGCAACTTTCCAATTGCTTCACTGATACCTTTAATGCCGTTGGTCATATCACCATGAATTACATCCTTAGGCTGTACTATGGATTTCTTGATAGCCGGTTGCCCGGATTCTACCATACAGCGCTGCATCTGCACATCCCAATCCTGTCTGGAATCGCGCAATGCAAAATTATCCATGTAGTCAGAACGAAGCTTTTCAAGAACTGCAGGAGTCAAACCACCCTTTAAATCAGCCAACGGATTTTCCGCCGGACGCAACTTGTCATTATGTGTACCTAAAGCCAGACTTTGAAGTTCTGTAAACTCACCAATCACATCAGGCACAATTCCTGTCGGATTAAAATCACCAATAGACAGACCTATCACACGACCATTCTTGTCAAGGCTTACTCCCGGCTGGTCGCCCCACATGTCCACATCTTTATTTTCAAAATCCCAGTTAGTTCCTTGCGGATAGCTTTCACCAACATAAGACCAGTTTTGTCCTCCCAGCTGCTCCCACAAAGTACGAAGATTATAATAATCTTTTATGTTTGCAGCTGTGTCCAATATAGTAACTGGCACTTTAACTTCCGTCTGCTTGTTATCAGTGACCGTAAATGTAGCCTCACCTAATACTTCATCATTAAAATATTGCAGAAGTTCCGTACGGTTATATGCCGCATACGAAAGAATCTTGTAATTTCCAGCCTCAGCAGTAACAAGTGTATCAATTCTCCCCACAGAAGTACGATAACCTATACCCTGACCATCAAAGTCTTCTACATACGTTACTTTCAAAGACTTAAACTCTTGGGTTTCCTTCGTATCCATATTCTGCACCTTTATGTCCACTTTATTAATATCACTAAACGGATAAGGTTCAGAATCACTTGCACCACGAGATAGCTGAATATTTTTTATCAATTCAAACTTTACTATACCTTTACCAATCGCATCCACCAGTAAGTCTTGCATAACAAGTCCACCACTTACAATTGTAAAGGTTGTTTTTTCAGACGGGATACCGGCAAAAATGGGTTCATTCTCCGCTCTATCATAAAGATAAAAACCTACCACGGTATATTCACCCGGCTGCAATTCCAGTTTGTCACTACGCAAACCATATTCTGCACTTTGTTCATCATACGCATGCAACATAAGTGTCTGAGAGAAGTCATAATCATTACTTCTCAACACCACTTTCACTTTATTTGCCTCATAAAGTGAATCAAGTACATTTCCACCTGCACGAGAGGCCTCATCTTTTACATAAGATGCGCTCTTGTACACCTTAAACTGTACATAACCGTTACCGGTCTGAAACACTTCCTTATCATCAGTACAAGCAATATTAAACAATGAAAATAGTGATAATACTATAATAAAATTCCAAATCTTTTTCATATATATTTACTTGTTTTTTAGTGTAATAATCAACACTTTATACGTCATTGAGTATTCTCCCTGGAAAAGAATGACCACGGATTGATTACAAGTAAAATGCAAACAACGTTCAGATGGCAAATCTCCAGTAATCGAATGAACCGGCTCATCACTTAATAAAACACCTTTTTCATCTAAGAATGAGCATTTCTCAAGGAAAATATCATCTCCCCAATCATTTTTCAAAAGAGGCTTTATATCTAATTGTGCTCCTGATTCAACTTCCAGATTATATATTTGAGACTTATCTTGCAAGTAAATATCGCCTCCCTCATTAAACTTATCTTTTAAGTCTTGAGTTGCATTTTCACCAAATCCCTGAGCAACATTTAATTGTGTTTTATTATCACCAGAAATCAACCAAACTTCAGGCAAACCAACAGATACGCTTGCACCTTCCTGATCAAATACCATCACAATATATTCATCACTCACATCCTCCGAAAGATCCGTTCCCTCAGAATTTAACAAAGTATTCATATCAGACCATGTACCTCCATGAGAAAGTTCATCATACACACTTTTAGGGAATACCAGTATATAACCTCTTCTTTTGACAGATGTATTTTCCTGCACATTACACAACTCCAAATTCCCATGAGCATCATCTTTGATATCAAAGAACGCTTTTGCTCCATCAACTCCATCTATCCAAAGATAGTCTCCATCCTGATAAACAGCCTTCACCACATATTCACTGTTCTTTGCTAAGACTCTAAATGACAATGGGAAAGAAAGTTTTTCAGGTTCGTCATCACCTTCTGTCAATCCGCCTGTCCAGTATTGCAGTCCATCCGTTGAAACACTCCAGTTCCACTTCGTAGAAATTCCTCTAATAACTAACTCATCAGCAGGCAATCCTGTATATTTCACAGGTACATCTGCATAACGATCTTCTCCCTGCATCTTGAAGCGAAAGCTTCCTGTCCATTCATTTGCCAAATAATCATCTGTAATCTCCACGGTAAGTTCTGCTTTCTGATGCATGCCTCCTTTCACTGGAGGATTCTTCACTGCTAACCATTCTGGCAATGAAGCCTGATCAAATTCCCAAGGGAAATTCAACGTAAAGCTCTCAGTAAAGCTCAAAGTGGTACTTGTTCTGGAGAAATTCAGCAATAATGGAGACTCTTCCGTAAAAATTTCACCTTCTTCGCCTACTGCCAGCAACATCTCACCCTGACGAGTCAGTTTTGCAATGACTTTTTCCACATCACCCTGTTTCAAGGTAATTTCGGCCTGCATTTCTCCATAATTCAGCATGTCTTCATTTACAGACACCTGTACGGCTTGCTTTCCTGCCTGCCCGCTAATAGAAGTCATTCCATTAGAGAATCTACACCACAAAGTTGAAGAATACAGTTTCCAATCCATTGAGGCATCAAAAACAATTTCAACAGACTCTCCTGCCTTCACCGAGAGGATTTGTTCTTCTTCCGGGAAAGAAGGAGTCACAGGTGCCCCCTCATCCTCAGAACAAGCCACAACCATCGCAGCTACAGCTATAAGCCACATTTTTGATAATATGTTTATATATTTCATACGTCTATTCTTTTGACATTACGTGTTAATATCCTTGTTTCTTCAGATAATTATATTCCTCTTCAGAAATCCATTCAACTACAGTCGGGTATGTACCTATCGGACCAGCTGACTCATATCCCTCCACATAGAAAGTGTGATACAGCAGAGCAAAACCCTGACATACATTAAAATATGAAACTGCTCCTGTATAAGGCACAGCCAAAACCATGTCTGTTCCCAATACCGCTCCACCACTAATCTCTGACAACTTGGTAACCGCTTGAGTTTCCATTTCCACCTTGGGTTCAAGGGGTTTCTGCGTATTAAAACTGATTTTCAGGTCCATTCCATCCAGGAAGAAGTCATTAATAATAACTCCGTTCTCTTTTTCCGGATCTTGCTCTACAGTCACCAAACGGAATTCCGTATCCTGCATATAATCCGTAAAGAAATTGGAAGTAACTTTAGCATATCCTATAAAACGCTGAATATCAAACGGGCAAATCTTTACAAGCTGTACCTTTGTTTCATCCCCGTATATATCCCAGATTTTTTCTTGTGGTGCAACCAGTCTCAGATTGATACCCAAAGAGTCTGTATCCTCAAAGTTCTCATAGAAGCCTTTGATTTTTACAGAAGAAGCCAATTCTCCAGCCTTAATGGTAACAGAGTTTGACTGCAGTTCATAGTGTAATCCTTCAATGGCATTACTTCCCTTATCGACTACCTCTACGGCATACGTACGATCATAATCACATGCCGTAGTGGCAGAAACAGGAATATCATAATAGGTCTCTGAGTTTTGTATAGCAATGGTCTGCAACGAATCAGAAAACATTACATAGTCAGGACCTGCATAGGAAACACGGTCTTCGCTACATCCAACAAACAATGTGGCAGCAAAGGCAATTATTCCCAATTTTCCGAAAAATCTTTTCATCGTTATTCCTTTATATTATTCGTTATTTATTACTTTCATTCGGTTCAATGGCAGAGCCCGGCAAATCAAGTTCATGCTGCGGAATTGGCCATACAAACAACGGATTGCCAGCTTCTATTTTCAGACTGCTTCCATCGCTCACACTTTGTTCCTGAGGTTTACGTTCAAAGCCTTTTCCCCAACGTTTCAAATCCTGCAAGCGGAATCCTTCCATAAACAATTCACGAAGACGCTCCTTGTCAATTTCATCCAGCCAGTTTTCTGAAGTCAGAGTAGCAGAACCATACGATTGATAACGTGCCTGGCGCAAAGTAGAAATATCAGCAGATGCCTTTGCAAAGTCTTCTTTCTGGCAATATGCCTCTGCACGAATCAGATACTGTTCTGACAAGCGGAATACTTTCGGCATATTCACATGATAAATACGGTAATTAGAAACAAACTCCATGTTTCCATAATACTTCATCAGCAATGGCCAAACCAAACCATGAGAATATCCGGTCGGCATATCCTGAAAGAAAGAAGCATAACGCAAATCATTTCCCTCATACGTGTTCAGTGCAGCTTGTCCAGGTACATAATCCGGACGATAACTGATCTCATCAAAGTTCAAGAATACCTGTCCCAATGCACCACCATAGGATGTGGGCAAGAAACCTACTTTCCAGATAGTCTCAGTAGAGGCATCATATTTCCACATATAGTCATAATATGACATATCGTTTGTATAGACTGTAGTGGCACTTGAAAGCAGATACAAATCACTGTCTATCAGCTTAGAAGAATACTTAATGGCATTATCCCAATCCTGCATATAGAGGTATACACGAGCCATCAGTGCCTGCACCGTAAATTCATTGAAATAAGGTGAATCATAATAGTCAGATGCCACAAGCGTAGTACCTTCATCCGGCTCCATATAATCATAAGCCTTTGCCAAATCATTCAGGACAAACTGATATGAATCATACAAAGAGGCACGCTTCATTTCGCCCGGGTTAGAATAGCTTGATACCAGCACTACACCCAGTTCATCCTTAGCAGTAGCCGGATCGTATGCCTTACAGAAACATTTGATTAATTCTGAATAAGCCAGAGCACGGGCAAAATATACTTCTCCCTTATACGCTTCCAGTTTCTCGTAAGCATCATCATCTACAATGTCATTTTCCCATTTAGCCACTTGTTCAAAGAAGAAGTTACAGTCACCAATCACTTTATAAAGTGAACCGTAAACTGCTTCAATATCTGCATTGGTAGGATTGATGTTCCAGCGCTAGATATCTCCATAAGTATTGGAGTAGCCATTTACAGCATATACCAAATCTGACTGGATATCAGGCAACAAAGTCAGATTACCACTATACAGATAACGACTCATGAAGTCTGAGTAAATTCCCATGACAGCCTGATTGGCTTCTTCCACTGTAGTAATGGACTGATCGGCCAAAATAGCATGTGTAGGGTCCTTGTCCAAACATGAAGTAGAGAACAGCATCGCCGCTACTCCTAATAAATATATTTTAAAGTTTCTCATCGTTGTCTTCAGCTTTTAAAAATTCAATTCTACGCCCAAAGTAAACTGACGTGACATAGGATACTGTGCACGGTATATGTTAGAAGAAAATTCTGGATCAAGTCCGGTGAACTTAGTAAATGTCAATAAGTTCTGTCCTTGTACATACACACGCGCTCCGTTAAAGAATTTCGTACTTTTCAATACACTCTGAGGTAGATTGTAAGAAAGCATCAGGTTCTTCAAACGCAAGAAGGAAGCATTTTCCAGGTAATGCGTATCAAACTGAGGTGTGATTCCATGGCGAGGAATATCTGTCACATCTCCAGGTTCTTTCCAGCGGTCATAAAGCAAACGTTTTGACTGGTTATAAGAAGTATACAAACCATTACTTTCATCCATAATACGGTCATTGTTGTAAGCCCAACGGTCTGCCATCCAGCTGAACTGTGCAGAAAGCATCAAGCCTTTCCATGAAAGTGTTGTTCCGAAACCACCCTGCCAAGGAGCAATGAAGCTCTTTCCTTCAATCAACACACGGTCTTCTTCGCTGAACACATTGGTAATCTCACCGTCTTTAGTATACCAGAGTGCATCTCCGTTTGCCGGATTCACACCTGCATAACGTACCATGTAGAAGTTTGCTACATCGTGTCCTACTGCATACATGTTTACGTTACTGTCTACATACTGGTCAATTCCGTTATAAAGTTCTGTAAGTTTGTTCTTATTGAAAGAAGCATTGGCAAACACATTCCAGGTAAAATCTTTTGTACGGATAATGTCTGCATCTACCGACAATTCGATACCACGGTTAACCATTGCACCTACATTGTTCCAATAAGATCCGTAACCTCCATCAGCATAGCTTACAGGCACCTGCATCAACATGTCAGTAGTCAGCTTATTATAAAATTCGGCTGTAAAGTTTATGCGGTCAAAGAAGCCCAGACGCAATCCCACGTTGGTTGTCCAAAGTTTTTCCCAAGTAAGATTCTCATTTCCACGCTGTGAAGGTTTAATTCCTGTTTCACCCAGATAGTTGGAACTACCTGTCACCAAAGCCAGATGTTCATAGTTAGAAATAGAAGAGTTACCAGAAGTACCTGTACTGAATGTCAGCTGAGCATTGGTAAGCCAGTCATAACCCTCAAAGAACTCTTCCTTCTTGAAGTCCCACATCAGACCTACAGACCAGAAACCAGCCCAACGATTGTCTTTACCAAAACGTGAAGAAGCATCTGCACGTACAGAGAAGTCTGCATAATATTTGCCATCCAGGTTATACTCACCACGTCCAAAGAAAGACAGGAAAGCATATTCCGTAGTAGAATCGCCCCATGAAGCTGCAAATGAACCTGACGAAAGATTTACCAGCGCGTCATTGTTCTGCTTGCTTGTAGTAACATTGAAATTCTCAGAATGATAATTCACCCCTTCCTGACCCAACATAAAGTTGAAATCATGTCTGTCTTTCAGGTTAAAGCGATAATTAACCGTATTGGTAATGGTCAGAGTCAGGTCATCTAACGATGAGCGTCCGGCACTACCTAATCCAGCATTCAGAGAATAACTTGGAGTAGAGGTAGAGAAAGCAGTATCATGTGAATAGTCCACACCAAACTGAGAACGGATTGTAAGTCCTTCAATCGGAGTCACTTCAGCAAAAACCGATGAAATCACTTTATAGGTTTTATATGTGATCGGATTGTTAGTCAACCATTCAATAGGGTTTACTCCACTTCCCTTCCAGGTTCCATCATTGGTAGAAGCCAAAGAACCATCTTCATTGTAAGGATTCCAGTAAGGCAACATAAAGTGTGATGCTGAAATCGGCGCATAAATGGCATAATCTCCATCCACAGCCTGCTGTGTTTCCTGATAGGCAAGCATGGTACTTGTTCCCAGTTTCAACCATTCTTTGGCACGGTTCTCTACGTTGGCACGCACATTATAACGACGGAAAGAAGAACCGAAGGTAATACCATCCTGATCAAAGAATCCTCCCGACACATAATAGTTCGTTTTTTCGGTAGCACCATTCACGGCAAGTTCGTAACTCTGGGTAGGAGCATTGTTGTTAAACACTTCATCCATCCAGTTTACGTCTATACCTCTTACCTTATCATAATACTCATCACCGAGGTCAAGGCCAATTTCTTTTTCATATTGTATACGTTCTGCCGTATTCATCATGTCCCAGTTGCTTCCGGCCAGCTGTGAGAATCCCCACTGACCACGGAAAGTCACATTGGCATCTCCTACGTTACGTCCACGCTTAGTGGTAATCACCACTACACCGTTTGCGGCACGGGCACCATAGATAGAAGTAGAAGAAGCGTCTTTCAACACTGAAATGCTTTCAATGTCACTAGGACTGATTGAATTAAAGCTTGATGATTCTACAGGCACTCCATCCAAGATAAACAACGGAGTAGTACCAGAGTTAATAGAGTTTGTACCACGAATCTGGAAAGTGGCTGCACGGCTAGGTTCACCAGAAGCTGCCATCACGGTCAAACCCGGTGTCTGTCCCTGCAATGCCTGGTCAAAGCTGGCAGTAGGTACATTTTCCAGTTTCTCACTTTTCACAGTCGATACAGAACCGGCAATGGTACCTTTCTTACGCACACCATACGCCACGACTACCACATCGTCAATCATCTGTGAATCGTCCAACATTGTTACATTCAGCACACCGGTACGTGAATTCACTTTCAACTCTTGTGTCTGCATACCGATATAAGAGAAGACCAAAGTAGCTTCGCCACCCTGAATCTGCAACTCATAGTTACCATCAATGTCGGTAACCACTCCATTAGTAGTTCCTTTTTGCAAGATAGATACTCCAATCAGAGGTTCGTTGCCTGTCTTCGACACAACGTTACCTTTTACCCGATACGACTGGGCCAAGGCTGACTGAATACCTAACACTGCAAAAAAGAGTAACCAAAGACTAAATCTTTTCATCTTTTGCCTGTTATAAAATCATTAGTGTCCACTAAAAATTAGAGGACGAGTTAAAAATTATATTGCTGTCCG
>ERZ791865.713-NODE-713-length-43299-cov-6.252289_pt1 | contig 43299 bp, 42 predicted proteins | sample MGYA00509942_ERZ791865 | MGnify/ENA primary metagenome ERZ791865 (study PRJEB30046, sample SAMN00792098) | human gut metagenome | study: EMG produced TPA metagenomics assembly of the A metagenome-wide association study of gut microbiota in type 2...
GGGTGAGCAGTACCTTGACCCGGCAAAGCTGCTGAACTGATGCAGTTCGCCGTATCCCCTGCGTATTTTTCAGTAAAATATTCCAAGCAGCAAAAAATCGGAAAGGCCGTTCTGGTCTTTCCGATTTTTCATTCTATAGGATAGATGCAGGCTCAGGCATTTTCCAACTCAACCACCGGCCAGCCCAGAAGGCGGATGGCTTCGCGGTCGTGGGTAGCCAGCAAGACAGGCTTTTCTCCGCAGCGCTCCCGCAGCAGCGCCGCAGCAGCGGCAAGGGTGTCCGGATCCATGCCGGTAAAGGGTTCGTCTAACAGCAGCGTATCGCTGGCGGCCCACAAAGCCCGCAGCAGAGCCGTGCGGCGCTTCTGTCCGCCGGAAAGCCGTGTTGCAGGCAGGGCCAGTGCGGCAGCATCCATGCCAAACTGTTGAAAATCTTTTATGATTTGCTCCTTGTATTGTTCTGCACTGCCAGGCAATACCAGCGTCACGTTCTGCACAGCTGTCAGCTGCGGGCAGAGCCGGTCTTCCTGAAACACTGCTGCCACCCGGCCAACGCCCTGTACTATGCCAGAAGTGGGTTCTTCCAGCCCCATGAGGATGCGCAGCAATGTGGTCTTGCCCCAGCCACTGGGTGCCCACAGCACCGCCGGGCCTTCCACCGTGAGGCAGAGATCCCGGAAAAGCGTTTTCTTCCCGAACTGTTTTGTCAGATGCTTGATGGTCAGCATTGCGGCACCTCCCCGGTCACGGCGCGGGTCACGCAGTCCAGAAGCAGCAGGAACAGCTTTTCAAACCCGGCGCTGAGCAGGATGATCACAAACGTCCATGCGAACAGCTCCCCGGTGGAAAGGGTGATCTTGGCCCGGTAGAGTGCATCGCCGATGCTGCCATTGGGCAGGCCGATCACCTCAGCGGCAACGCCGCTCTTCCAGCAGATGCCAAGGGCCACGCTGCATCCCTGCCGGAAGGCCGGCAGCACCGCAGGCAGCCACACCGCCCGCAGCCGTCGGCCCAGCGGAAGGCGAAACACCTTCGTCATCTCCAACAGCTGTGGGTCTGCGCTCTGGATGCCGGTGCGCACCGCACCGTACAGCACGGGCAGCACCATTAAAAAGCTGATGAGCACCGAAAGCGATGCCCCCCGCACCCACACCAGCGCCAGAATGATAAAGCTTGCCACCGGCGTGGCTTTGACCAGCTGCAGCACCGGAGCAAGCAGCACATCTGCCGTGTGCCACGCCTGTGCGGCCACAGCCAGCACGATGCTTACGGCCACGCCCAGTCCAAAACCCAGCAGAATGCGCCCGGAGCTGAAACCCACCCGCTGCCAGAACTCTGCCTGCGGCAAAAGCTGCAAAAGAGTGCGCACCGCCTGCACCGGCGAAACAAGGAACACCTCCTGTCCCACCGCCATGGCGGCGCACTGCCACACCGCCAGCCAGAAGGCCGCAGCGCCCAGCCGCTGAAAAAATTGTTTATGTCGCTTCATAAACTTACCTGCTCCTGATTACAAATAAATGCAGGACGGCAGGGTGTTTCTTCAGCGAATGATCCGAGGATAGGACCCTGTTGCCATAAGGCAACAGGGCGGGAGCTGGAAGCCCCGAATTTCGCGGAGAAAGCGCCCTGATAGCCTGCTCAGTTCTACATTATACATTATAATACCATATCTCTTTCCAAACGCCAATGACCCGTGCATCATGATGCATAAGAGCTTATCATGCCTGTCATTACTTTTCTTCATGTTTTTCTTTCTTGACATGAAATGCATAAAACGATAAACTGAACTGTATAAATCTCTGTCATCTTTGATGCAAGAAAGAAATGAGGTGTCTGTCCTATGCAGAAGCTCTCCGGCAAAAGCCTGCTTTTGGTCAGTTTTACGCTATTTTCCATGTTTTTTGGTGCAGGCAATCTGATCTTCCCGCCGCATCTGGGCGCACAGGCCGGTACCAGCCTCTGGCCTGCCTTTGCGGGCCTTGCCGTCAGCGCCGTCGGCCTGCCCATTGCGGGCGTGGTGGCTGTGGCACGGGCAGGCGGTCTGGATAAGCTTGCCGGCCGGATGCATCCGGTGTTCGCCATGGTGTTCACCATTCTGGTGTATCTTTCCATTGGCCCGTGCCTTGCCATTCCCCGCACGGCAAGCACCTCGTTCCAGATGCTGGTGCCGCTGATAGGCGGCGGTACCGGGCTGCAGCTGGCCTACTCGGTGCTGTTTTTTGCAGCGGCCTTTCTGGTGGCGCTGCGGCCGGAAAAGCTTACCGACTGGCTGGGCCGCATCCTCTGCCCCTGCCTGATCGTGCTCATCGTGGTGCTGTTTGCCGGGTGTCTCATCCATCCGCTGGCGGCACACTACGGCACACCCAGCGCAGAGTACGCAGCCCTGCCCGCTGTGCAGGGCATCCTGTACGGCTACCAGACCATGGACACGCTGGCCGGGCTGAACTTTGGCGCGGTCATCGCCCTGAACATCCGCGCCCGGGGTGTCACAGAAAGCCGTGCCGTGGAAGGCGGCACCATCCGGGCCGGTTTTATTGCAGGCGGGCTGATGCTGGTGGTCTACGCCATGCTGGGCCACGCCGGGGCCGAGACCGGCACGGTGTATCCGGGCCTTGCCACCGGTGCCGAGGTGCTCACCGCTCTGGCACAGCAGCTGTTCGGCCGGGCGGGCCTTGTGCTCATTGCGGCCATTTTTGTGATCGCATGCTTCAACACCTGCGTGGGCCTGATCGCCTGTGTGGGGCAGTATTTTCATCAGCTTCTGCCCCGCATCCCCTACCCTGCCCTTGCCGCTTTTTTTGCTGTGGCCAGTATGCTGGTATCGAACCTCGGCCTTGCTGCCATCATCCGGCTGTCCACTCCGGTGCTGAACGCCATTTATCCCGCAGCCATCGTGCTGATCCTGCTTTCCTTTATGCCGGGCCTTGAAAAGCACCGGGCGGTGTATCCGCTGTGCATGGGCCTGACCGCCCTGCAGAGCATCGCCGCTGCGCTGCCGCTGGGGGCAGTATCTGCCGCCGCCAACGCTCTGCCGCTGGGCAGCATGGGCTTTGGCTGGGTGCTGCCTGCGCTGGCCGGGCTTGCAGGCGGGCTGCTTTTAAACAAATCTGATCTGCAATAAAATAACCTGAAAGGCCCGGTTCCCATGTTACAGGGAGCCGGGCCTTTGCTATTTACTGCAGTTTTTTGCGTTTTTCGTAGTCGTTCAGGGCGGCAAGTGCTTCCTTTGCCATGGGCACCAAAGCTATCATGTTGAAAATGGTCATCAGGCCAATGCCCACGTCGCCCAGATCCCACACCACCGTGTAGGCCTGCATACCGCCGATCACCAGCATGGCCAGCGCGATCAGCTTATACACGGTCTGGCTCCACCAGTTGTCGCCGCACAGATAGGCCACATTGCCGCGGGCATAGTACAAAACGCCCAGAAAGGTGGAAAAGCTGAACAGCGCCAGCGTGGCCGCAATGAACACGACACCAAAGCCGCCCAGATGGTACTGCAGGGCAGTCTGCAAAAGGTCCATGCCCGCAAGTCCTTCCGTGATCTCCTGCGGCACCAGCAGCATCAAAAAAGCCGTGCAGCTGCAGATCACCACCGTATCGATCAGCACGCCCAGTGCCTGCACAAAGCCCATCTTGACCGGATCGTCGCACTCTGCGGCGGCGGCTGCACAGGGTGCCGAACCGCTGCCCGCTTCGTTGGAGAACAGGCCGCGCTTGACACCGTTCATCAGCACAGCACCAAAGCCGCCAGCCACGGCCTGCCGCAGACCGAACGCTTCCGCAAAGATGCGCCCGAACACCGCCGGGAGCTTGGGCAGGTTGAACAGCACGATGCCCACGGTGATGACAAAATAGCACACCGCCATGATGGGCACCATCACGTCCAGACTTTTCACGGTGGCATTCTTGCGCAGCACGATCACCGCCGCAATGGCCGTGAGCACCAGTGTGGTAGTAAGCGGCGGAATATGGAACGCATTTTCAAACGCGGAACTGACCGAGTTGGAGATTACCTGACTGATGCCGCACCAGCAGATGAGACCAGACACCGCAAACAGTGCCGCTACCACAGAGCGTTTGAGCTTTTTGCCGCGCCTGCGCTCCGCCAGCACATGCAGATAGTAGGCCGGTCCGCCGCGCCAGCCGCCGTACAGCGGGTCGGGCTGGCGGTATTTCTGGGCAAGGGTGGATTCGATAAAGGAGGTGGACGCACCCAGAATGGCAGTGACCCACATCCAGAACACCGCACCGGCACCGCCTGCAGAAACAGCGGCCACCACGCCCACCAGATTGCCCATGCCCACGCGGGTAGCGGTGGAAATGACCAGCGTCTGGAAGGAGGAAAGGCCGTCCCTGCCCTGCTTTTTCTCGCACACGGCGGCGATCATATCCCGGAACAGCCGCACCGGCAAAAGACGGGTGCGGCAGGTGAACCAGATGCCCGCCGTGAACAGCAGCACCACCATGAAGGAAATGCCGATGCCGCCGCCCAGCGGGATGGTGAACAGGTCGCCCCACAAAAGGCGATAGACGGATTCGATAAGATTTACCAGCAAGGCAGATTCCTCCTGTAGATCAATGGAATGAAGACGATAACTTCATTATAGTACAGTACAGAAGAATTGTAAATTCTAAAAAATCGATAGAAATAATCGATGGAACAGGATAACTTGACAAATCACATAGCTTCGATTATACTACAAACAGAAGGGGCGCTGACTGCAAAGGTCAGCTTTCCATCCCGTTAGTCAAAAAGATTGACCGCTCGAGTTGGGGAACTGTGAGGCGGTCAATCTTTTTTGTTATCATCGCTTTTCATCTGGGAAAACTTTGCCATGACCTCAACGGTCAGACGGATCACATCCACGACCAAGCTCAACAACGCGAGAATGAACGTGAGCAATGCGAGAGTCTCCAGCAGATTCATTCGATATCCCCCTCCCTTCGCCTTCAAGGCTCCGGGCAGGGTACTTTCAAAAAAGTTTCCTCCCGGACCTCTGCTTGTTCTATGTAGAAATAGAAAAACCAGCGATACGGGATAGAAAGCATGACCACCAATTTTGCAATCAGCGCCTTATTGTTATTTTAACACAATCTTTTGGGAATTACAACAAAAGCCGCCCGGCGGTCATACCGGGCGGCGGAGGAAGATGCGCGCTGCTGCGCGCAAAACAGAAGATTTTTACAGAATGTCGATGTACTCACCGGCCAGCGCCTTGTTCATGCTGCGCACGGCACAGAACTTGCCGCACATGCTGCAGGTGTCGCTGTGGTCGTCCTCCGGCAGGCGGGCATCGCGGATGGCCTTTGCGGTCTCCGGGTCCAGTGCGCAGGCGAACTGTGCATCCCAGTCCAGCACGCGGCGGGCATCGCCCATCTTATCGTCGATGTCCCGGGCGTGGGGGATGCCCTTGGCGATATCGGCGGCGTGGGCAGCGATCTTGGAGGCCACGATGCCCTGCTTCACATCGTCCACATTGGGCAGAGCCAGATGCTCGGCGGGGGTCACATAGCACAGGAAAGCTGCACCGCTGGCTGCAGCCACAGCGCCGCCGATGGCAGCGGTGATGTGGTCGTAACCGGGGGCGATATCGGTGACGAGGGGTCCCAGCACATAGAAGGGTGCGCCCATGCAGATGCTCTTCTGCACCTCCATGTTGGCGGCGACCTGATTCAGGGGCACATGGCCGGGGCCTTCTACCATCACCTGCACGTTGTGCGCCCATGCACGCTTGGTCAGCTCGCCCAGACGCACCAGCTCCTCGATCTGGCACACGTCGGTAGCGTCAGCCAGACAGCCGGGACGGCAGGCGTCGCCCAGAGAGATGGTCACATCATGCTCGGCGCAGATCTCGCAGATCTCGTCAAAGTGCTCGTAGAAGGGGTTCTCGTTGCCGGTCATGCTCATCCATGCAAACACCAGAGAGCCACCGCGGCTGACAATGTTCATCTTGCGCTTGTGCTTGCGGATCTGCTCGATGGTCTTGCGGGTGATGCCGCAGTGCAGGGTAACAAAGTCCACACCGTCCTCTGCGTGCAGACGCACCACGTCCACAAAGTCCTGTGCGGTCAGCTCAGCCAGATCGCGCTGGTAGTGGATGACCGAATCATACACCGGCACAGTGCCGATCATCACCGGGCACTCGTGGGTCAGCTTCTGGCGGAAGGGCTGGGTGTTGCCGTGGCTGGACAGATCCATAATGGCTTCGGCACCCATGTTGACGGCGCTCATCACCTTCTGCATCTCCACGTTGTAGTCCTTGCAGTCGCGGGAGACACCAAGGTTCACGTTGATCTTGGTGCGCAGCATGGAGCCGACACCCTCGGGGTTCAAACACTCGTGGTGCTTGTTGGCCGGGATGGCAACCTTGCCCTCGGCCACCCACTGGCGGATCTCCTCGGTGGTGCGGTATTCCTTCTTTGCCACGATCTCCATCTGCGGCGTGATGATGCCCTTGCGGGCAGCATCCATCTGAGTGGTATAAGTCTGCATACGCTCTGTTCCTCCAAATGACAGTTTATCTCTGAACAGCAGGGTGCTGGTCATACAAGGGTAGGGAAAGGCAACCGTCATTCAGAAAAAACAGAACGTTCTGGATGCCGGCACCTGCGCAAAATACGCTTTTCATGTTGGTTTTCTCCATGAATTTTGTAACGCGGCCCAAGGTGGTGTCCCCGGTTTGCCGCGGGATCGGTCAGATGATCTGCTCGGAAAGCGCCTTCAGCTCCCGGCACTCGGTCTCGATGTCGTCTGCTGCAAAGATGGCGCTCACAAGGGCCACGCCATCCACACCGGTGCCCTTGAGCTGCAGGATGTTCTCCTTGTGGATGCCGCCAATGGCCACCACCGGGATGTCCACGGCATCACAGATGGCCTTCAGGGTCTCGTGGGGCAGAACATCCACATCGGTCTTGGTGTGGGTGGCAAAGGCCGCGCCCACGCCAAGGCAGTCTGCGCCGTGCTTGACGGCTTCCCGTGCTTCTTCCACACTGTGGACGGAAACGCCGATCATCATACCCTCGCCCACACGGGCGCGCACCTGCGCTGCGGCCATATCCTCCTGCCCCACGTGCACACCCTCGGCGTGGCAGCGGATGGCAATGTCCACATTGTCGTTCACAAAGAACGGCACGCCGTAGCGCTGGCACAGAGCATGGATCTCCACAGCCTCTTTCAGAAAGGCTTCGTCGTCCAGCTCTTTTTCACGCAGCTGCACACAGGTGACACCGCCCTTCAGGGCGCTCTCCACCTGTTCATAGAGGGTCTGCTTTCCCACCCATGCGCGGTCGGTGACGGCATACAGAAGCATGTTCTGCTTATCGCACTTCATAGTTTGCTCCTTCTTCCAGCTGATCCGGGGTCATATTGTAAATGGCATCGATGATATAATTGCGGTAGGTGGAGTTGCCGTCCAGCGGGGTCAGGCGCTTGTGGGCGGTCTCGCCCGCAAGGCCCATGGCGCACACTGCGGCTGCAGCGGCTTCCAGCGGATGGCCGGGGTTGGCGGTAACGAACGCCGCCGTCAGGGCCGAAAGCTGGCAGCCCGTACCGGTGATGCTACTCATCATAGCATTGCCGTTGCGGATGCAGTAGGCTTTTTCGGCATCGGCCACGATGTCGATGGCACCGGTAATGGCAATAACGGCACCCGTCTGGGCTGCAAAGGCCTTGGCAAAGGCCACGGCACTGTCCAGATTGGCCTCAGTAACTTTATCGGCCACATCGGCATCCACGCCCTTGGTGGTTCCCGCGCCGGAGGCCAGCGTTTTGATCTCCGAGATGTTGCCGCGGATCACGGTGAACTTTACGTCCCTGAGCAGGCGGAAAGCCGTGTCGGTGCGCAGGCGGGATGCACCCGCACCCACCGGGTCCAGCACCACAGGATGGCCCAGCTGGTTTGCCTTTTTGCCCGCCAGCAGCATGCTGGTGATGGTGCGGCTGTTCAGGGTGCCGATGTTGATGTTCAGACCGCCGCAGATGGTGGTGATGTCCTCCACCTCGGCGGCATCGTCGGCCATGATGGGCGAAGCACCGCAGGCCAGCACCATGTTGGCGCAGTCGTTCACGGTGACGTAGTTGGTAATGTTATGGATGAGCGGGCAGGTGCGGCGCAGGTTCTCGAATTCTGTTTTGAACATTCGGGTGCCCCTCCGTCAGGAAAGACTGTTCTGCATGCTGTGCAGAACGCCGGAGCGCTGTAGGCTGTACACCAGCACGCCCGCAATGATGGAACCCACGGCGGTGGAAATGAGGAAGGGCACGATGTAGGCATAGAACGCGATGTCGCCGGCGCTCTTGCCCATGAGGAAGATGGCCACCGGGTAAGCGCACAGGCCGCCCAGAATGCTGGTGCCGAACACCTCGCCCACCATGGTGGCAAGGATGTTTTTGGTCTTATGGTACACAAGGCCGCACAGCAGTGCGCCGAACATGCTGCCGGGGAAGGCCATCAGGCTGCCCAGACCCAGCAGGTTGCGCAGCAGCGAGGCCACAAAGGCCACGCCCACGCCCCACCACGGGCCAAGCAGCACCGCGCAGGTCACATTGACCATGTGCTGGATGGGTGCACATTTGCTGCCGAACATGGGGAAGCTGAATACGCTGCCCACCACGCACAGAGCGCACAGCATGCCGGCCAACGCCAGCTTTTTCACAGAGATTTTTTTCATAAGGCAAGGCTCCTTTCCAAACCTGCGGAAGCAGCAAAAACCATACAGCGCCTCCGCAAACAGCCCGCACCCGGTGCCAGACCCGGCGCAGGAACTATAAGAAGCGGTCGAGACTTGCTGGTCTCCTCTCACGCCGGAACACGGCTTCCCATCGCTGACGGTCACAAAGCTCAGGGCGCTCCCCCTCAGCCCGCTGCGGCACTTCCGCAGAAAAGTACAAGGCATCCTCCTTAATGGTAATCGGTACACAACAAAAAAACAGGAGACACCTTCCGCGGTGCCTCCTGCAAAAAATCATCCATTCTGACTTCCTACGGCGGCATTATCCGCATCAGGTAAAAGGGTCGAAGTTTGGGCACTTCCTCTCAGCCTGCTTTACAAGCTCCCCTGTATTTGATTGTGACTGTATTCTACACCCTTTGCGCACAAATTGCAAGAGGGGGCAAAGGCGCGCACAGCGGTGCAAAACGTTTTTCACGCAGGTTTTGGGGCGTTTCACGCAGGTTTTATTGAAAAAGAAGGTGAAATATGGTATTTTCAAGGTGGACACAGCACGGATATTGTTCTGGTCTGCACCAATGATACACGAATGGACGGTGGCCTGGGCCTTACCATTACGGGTATGCGCAATGTTACAATCACGGGAAGCAATGCAAAAGGCTCGATGCTGGTGTGGAACACCGCAGGCAGGCCCGAACCCGCAGGCTCACCCGCCTTTGCGGATGTGACCGACCCTGATATGGCCAAGGCCGCACAGTGGTGCACCGAGCAGGGCGCCATGGCTGCCAAGGGCGACCGCTTTGAGCCCGAAGGCTGGACCCCGAAGTTCAAGGTGATCGAAGTGTGGAACAAGGCGTTCCCCGCAGCCTGATGCCGGCAGTGTGGATGCCGTGCTCGGTTCGGACCTTTTCCGTGAAAATGGGGCTGTTGCAAAATAGCTCTCTGAAAAAATCATGAACAAAACCCGGAACCTTTTCTCGGCCAAAACGGCTCAAAAAGGGTTCCGGGTTTTTGATGCTATGCTGTTTCCGCCTTATCCGTTCCACCCTCTGGCAGAGGGGTCCAGCATTTCGGCGGCAGAGTAAATGAGGGCGTTGCAGATGGCTGCAGCCACATTGCTGCCGCCCTTGCGGCCCATGGCGGCGATGGCAGGCACGCCGTATCGCTCGCAGGCGGCAAACAGTACTTCCTTGCTTTCCACCACATTCACAAACCCCACCGGCACGCCAATGACCAGTGCAGGCCGCAGACCGGCTTCCATTTCCTCCGCAATGGTCAAAAGGGCCGTGGGCGCATTGCCAATGGCCAGAATGGCCCCCGGGTGCTCCCGGGCAGCGCGGTGCATGGCGGCAACGGCACGGGTGGTGCCCGCCTGCTTTGCGGCTTCGGCCACAGCGGGGTCTGCCATGTAGCAGATGGCTTCACCGTTCAGTTTTTTCAGGCCCGGCTTTGTGATGCCCGCCAGCGCCATATTGGTGTCGGTAACGATGAAAGCACCCGCGTGCAGGGCCTTGACTGCGGCTTCCACCGCGCCGGGTGTAAAGCGCAGATTTTTGGCATAGTCGAAATCCGCGGTGGTGTGGATGACCCGCTTGACCACCGCAGCCGTCTCCGGCGGCGGGGTCAGGCCCAGCTCGTCCAGTTCCCTTGTGATAATGGAGATGCTCGTCCGTTCAATGTCGGCGGGCAGATGATGCTGCGGTGTCATGTGTTGTCTCCTTTTTGCATTCCCATGGCGGCATAGATGGCGGGCATATCCAGTGCCGCGCGCACACCATCGGCAAGCAGATCAAACTGCTGCTGACGGTACTGCTCCATGGGGATAAGCTCGGCCCCGGCCGGATCGATGCCCTTCCGTTTGCACAAAAATGCGGTCAGTTTTTCGGTCAGTTCGCCGGTGTCGAACAGGCCGTGCAGGTAGGTACCGAATACACCGTCCTGCACACAGCCCTCCGGCGTGCCGTCTGCAAGGATGCAGAACGCACTGCCCCGCACCTCGGTGCGGCCTGCGTGGATCTCGTAGCCCGTCAGCTTTGCGCCTGCAAAGGGTTCTGTGGTCACACAGGCTGCGGTCTGGGTCAGGTGCTTTTCGGTGCCGAACACCGTCGTGGTGGGCAGCAGGCCAAGGCCCCGCAGGGTGCAGGGGGTGCCGCTCTCCTCCCCTGCCGGGTCGCAGAGCTGTTCGCCCAGCATCTGATAGCCGCCGCACACGCCCAGCACCGGCGTACCGGCTGCCGAAAGCCTGAGCACCGCCGCTTCCAGTCCGCTTTCCCGCAGCCAGCGCAGGTCGTCCATGGTGTTCTTGGTGCCGGGCAGGATGACGAGATCCGGTGCACCCAGCTGGCGGGTGCGCTGCACATACCGCACGCCCAGCAGCGGGTGCTGTTCCAGCGGAATAAAGTCGGTGAAGTTGGATACATGCGGCAGGCGCAGGATGGCGATATCCAGCGGCTTGACCGCAGCTTTTATATCCAGCCGGTCGGAGAGGGAATCCTCGTCCTCGATCTCCACCCGCAGGTACGGCACTACGCCCAGCACGGGCAGGTGCGTTTTTTCTTCCAGCATGGCAAGGCCGGGCCGCAGGATCTCCACATCGCCCCGGAACTTGTTGATGATCAGGCCCCTGATGCGGGCACGCTCGTCGGCTTCCAGCAGCTCCACAGTGCCATACAGCTGGGCGAATACGCCGCCGCGGTCGATATCGCCCGCCAGCAGCACCGGCGCATCCACCAGCTTTGCAAGGCCCATGTTCACGATATCGTCGGCTTTCAGGTTGATCTCTGCCGGGCTGCCCGCGCCTTCGATCACGATGATGTCGTTCTCGGCGGCAAGGCTGTTGTAGGCTTCCAGAATGTCCGGGATAAGGCTGCGCTTCATTTTAAAGTAGGCGGCGGCAGGCATCTGGCCCCGGGCCTTGCCGTTCACGATCACCTGACTGCCCACATCGCTGCTGGGCTTGAGCAGGATGGGGTTCATGCGCACATCCGGCTCCACGCCTGCAGCCTGTGCCTGCACCACCTGAGCACGGCCCATCTCTGCACCGTTGCGGGTGACGAAGCTGTTCAGGGCCATGTTCTGGCTTTTGAAAGGGGCCACGCGGTAGCCATCCTGCGCAAAGATGCGGCACAGCGCCGCGCACAGCAGGCTTTTGCCCGCACCGCTCATGGTGCCCTGCACCATAATGCATTTTGCCTTGCTCATTGTGCCACCTCCGGCAGGGTTTCGGCCAGCAGTGCAAGCAGCTGCCGGTTCTCGTTTTCTGTGCGCACGGCGGTGCGGTACCAGCTGGCATCAAGGCCCGGATAATTGCCGCAGCTGCGCAGTGCCGCACCCTTGCGGCGCAGCGCTTCGCCCAGCGCTTCCGGCGCGCGGAACAGCAGATAGTTAGCCCGGCCCTCGATCACCCGCAGGCCCAGCGCCCGCAGGCCGTCTGCCAGCACAGGCCGCTGTGCTTCGATCAATGCACGCACCTTCGCCACATATTCCGTCTCATCCAGCGCAGCGATGCCCGCCGCCTGTGCCAGACTGGAAACCGCCCACGGCTGGCCCGCTGCCCGCATCCGGGCAAGCAGCTCTGTATCAGAGCACAGGCAATAGCCCAGACGCACGCCTGCCATGCCGTAAAGCTTGGTGAAGGCTTTTAAAATAATCAGTTTTTTGCTGTTTTTCAGCAGATGCTTTGCCGAAAGGCCTTCGCCCTCCGGCAGAAAATCCAGAAAGCATTCGTCCACGGCCAGCACCGCACCCACGGCTTCGCATCTGCGCAGCAGCGCTTCCACAAGGGCAGGCTCTGCCAGCTGGCCGGTGGGGTTGTTGGGCTGACAGAGGAACACCATATTTGTACCCGGGTGCACCGCGTTCAGGAGATCTTTCGTCACCGCAAAATCGTTTTCTTCCCGCAAAAAATGCCGTTCCACCGTGCAGCCTGCCGTTTCAAGGGCGGTGGCATACTCGGCAAAAGTGGGGGCCGTTACCAGTGCAGTGCGGGGCTTTGCAGCCAGCGCCAGCCGGAAGATGAGGTCTGCCGCGCCGTTGCCGCACAGCAGCCATTCGGCGGGCACTCCCTCAGCCACCGCCAGTTTTTCACGCAGGGCCCGGCACAGCGGGTCGGGGTAGCGGTCGGCCGTGGCAAGCGCTGCCGTAATGGCCTTTGCCACCCCTTCCGGCAGGCCCAGCGGGCTGACATTGGCCGAAAAATCCAGCGGGTCGCGGCCAAACTCGGCGCGGTAGCCCGCCCAGTCGCCGCCATGGGTCAATTGTTTCATGCAAGGAACCCCCGTATTGCTGCACCCCATGCCAGCGCAAAGCCGCTTGCCACATACATCATGCGGTTGGCGCGCAGAATGTCCTGCGGTTCAATGGGGCGCAGGGCATCACCGATGGTAGGCTTGGGGTAATATTCGCCAAAATAGTAAGCCGGGCCGGCCAGCTGCACGCCCAGTGCACCGGCGCAGGCGCTTTCGGTCTGGGCGCTGTTGGGGCTGGCGTGGCAGTGCCGGTCCCTCCGCCAGATGCGCCATGCGCCCTTGGCATCGTTGCCGGTAAAGGCCGCAGCGGCCACCCACAAAAAGGCGGCAATGCGGCTGGGGATGTAGTTTGCAAGGTCGTCCAGCTTCGCGGCTGCGCGGCCAAAGTAAAGATACTTCTCGTTTTTGTAGCCCAGCATGCTGTCCATGGTATTGATAGCCTTGTAGGTCAGCGCCAGCGGTGCCCCGCCGATGAGCATATACAGCAGCGGCGCAATGACGCCGTCGCTGGCATTTTCGGCCACCGTTTCCACCGCAGCTTTGGTCACACCCTCTGCGGTCAGGTTCTGGGTGTCGCGGCCCACGATGCGGCTCACGGCTTTGCGAGCGGCGGGCAGGTCGTTCCGGACCAGCTCGTTATACACATTTGTGCTCTCCTGCGCAAGGCCCCTTGCCGCCAGCGCCTGCCCGCACCAGAACATCTGCACCGCAAGGCCCAGCCACGGGCTGAGCTTTGCCGCCGCCAGACACACAAGGCTCGTGACCAGGAAGGTGCCCACCGGCAGGCAGAACGCCGTCACGGCACCGCCCAGCAGCTCGCCCTGCGGGGTGCCGGGCAGGCGGGCGCGCAGGAACTTTTCCAGCCGGGAGATGCATCTGCCCATAAGCACCACCGGGTGCGGCAGCCACGCCGGGTCGCCGAAGAGCGCGTCCAGCACAAAACCGCCGACAACTGCCTGAAGGATCATGCCCTGCTCTCCTTTGTGTACTGGACGGTCTTCACGAGATACAGCAGATGCTTTTCCGTCCAGTCCTTTGCATCCAGAACAAAGCCGCCCGCGTTGGGCCCGCACCATGCGTAATAGTCCCTGTGGGGGACGGCAAACCGCTCCATGGCGGCCATCTGGGTGCCGCCGTGGGCCAGAATGACCAGCCGCTCTTCGCCTGCGGCAAGGGCTTTATCGATCAGCTCTGCCACGGTGCGGCAGATGCGGTCTGAAAAATCCGTCTTGCGCTCTCCATCCGGGCAGGGGCTTTCGCAGTTGGCCTTCACCCATGCCTGATACTCGGGGTCCTTTTCCATCTCGATGAAATTGCGGCCCTCAAAGCTGCCAAAGCACATCTCTTTCAGGCCGTCCACCGGCACAAGCTTTGCCTCCGGGAACAGGATGCGCGCCGTCTGGCTGGTGCGCTGCAGGGTGGAAACATAGACCACATCGGGGTCAAAATCTGCCCGGCGCAGCTGAGCAGCGCCTTCGGGTGAGAGCGGGATGTCGCGCTGGCCCTGATAACGCTTCTGGGCGTTGTATTCCGTCTGGCCATGACGCAGAAGATAGATCAGCATTGAGACAATTCTCCTTTCAAAACCGTGGGGATGCCGCAGAACATCTGCACCACGCACTCTGCCCGTGCGGCCAGCAGGCAGGCAAGCCTGCCCGCCGCCTCGCGGTCTGCGCGCTGTTTGACATCCATCGGCACAACACCGCCGCCTACCTCGGTGGCGATGAGGATATCGTATTCATGGGCAAGCTTGTCTGCCAAGGCAGGCAGGTCGGCGGCATCGGCAGCCAATACCTGCACGTCCGAAAGACGCTTGCCGGGAAGTGTTTGCGCAAAGGTGCGCTTGCCGCTGTAGAGCGGCCCGGTAATAAAGATCATAGCAGCCCTCCCCACTGGCAGGCACACAGCGCCGCCAGCATCCAGAGCTCGGCCTTTTGCAAAAACCACCCGGCAAGGTCGCCGGTGATGCCGCCGAACTGTTTCCGGCTCACGGCATGGTAGCGCCAGAGCACCGCCAGCGCTGCCAGCACCAGCGCCCAGCCGCCCAGCGCCGCCATACCCACGCACAGCACTGCGGCCAGCACCGCCAGCACCCGGCGCACCGCAGTTTTGTCTGCTGCAGTGGCAAAGGTGTGTGCAAGACCGGTGTTTTTTGCCATGGGGAACGATGCCACCGCAAGGCCCGAAAGCGCCCGTTCCAGCACCAGTGCCAGAACCCACAGCACACCCACGCGGGGTGTAAAACTCACACAGGTGCACAGGGCAAAATAGGCCAGAAAATAGCTGCACAGTCGGATGACCGCAAAGGCACCGCAGTGGGGGTCTTTTAATATTTCCAGCTTCTTTTCTCGGTCGCCGTAGCTGGAAAGGGCATCGCAGGTGTCGGCATAGCCGTCCAGATGGATGCCGCCGGTGATCCATACCGGGATCAGCGCAAAGCCCGCCGCCTTGGCAAAGCCCGGCAGGGGCAGCGCGCCACACACACACCACGCCGCACCAATAACGACACCAATGAGCGGGAAGGCGCACATGGCATAACGCATATTCTTTTCGTTCCATTCGAACTGCGGCACCGGGATGGCCGAAAACATGGCAAAGGCCACCGCAATGGTCTGCAAAACGATCATTTTTCCACTCCTTTATAGTACACGGGGATGCCGCATACCACCCGCACCACCGCATCTGCCCGGGCGGCAAAGGCATTGTTCACCTGCGCCAGTGCCAGCAGATAGCGGCCTGTGTCACCGGCATAGTCGGCCCCGCCGCTGAACACCTCGTTGGAAACAACGATGAGGTTTTCGCACTGGGCTGCAAGGCTTTCCAGCCCGTGCAGGATGGCTTTGGCCGCGTTTTCCCCTGCTCCCGCCGGGTCGTACAGCTCGTTGGCCGCAAGGTTGCCCAGGTCTTCCAGCAAGGCGGTGCCCCGCGCAGGCAGACGCACATTGTCCAGATGCAAGGGACACTCCACCGTTTCAAACTGCTTTGCGGCCCGCATTTTGCGGTGCTTTTCTACCCGGGCGGCACACTCGGCATCCCACACCTGCATGGTGGCAAGATAGTAGCGGGGGCCGGTGGTTTTCAGCACAAGGCTCTCGGCGTATTCACTTTTGCCGCTGGCCGCGCCGCCCAGGACCAGCGTCAACATTGGGGCGTATACGGCGCAATGCCGCCCTCCGCAAAGGAGTAGCACCCGCCGTATACGGCCAGCGCCATATCCCACAGCGGGATGCTGGCCACCGCGCCGGTGCCCTCGCCCAGATGCAGCCCCGCCGTAATGATGGGTGCCTTGCCCAGTGCTTCCAGCACGATGCGCGCGGCAGGCTCTGCCGAGCAGTGGCTTGCAAACACAGCCTTTGCCGCCGCCGGGCACAGCCGCACGGCGCACAGCGCGGCCACTCCGCTGATAAAGCCATCTGCCAGCACCGGCACACCGGCCAGTGCACCGCCCAGAAACACACCGCACAGGCCCGCGATATCAAAGCCGCCAAGCTTTGCAAGAACATCCAATGTGTCTTCCGGGTCCGGCTCATTGCAAAGGATGCCGCGGCAGATGGCATCCACCTTGCGGGCAAGCCCTTCGTCCGAGAGGCCCGCACCGCGCCCGGTCATAAGCTCCACGGGCTGGCCCAGCAGCACTGCCGCCACCGCGCTGGAGGTGGTGGTATTGCCAATGCCCATTTCACCGGTGGCGATGAGCCTGTAGCCATCCTCTGCCAGTTCCCGGGCAAGGGCAATGCCCTCCCCAACGGCCTGCACGGCCTCGGCCCGGCTCATGGCAGGGCCTTGGGTAAAATCCGCCGTGCCTGCGGCAATGCGGCAGCTGCGCACGCCGGGCACCGGTTCGCCTGCCATGCCCATATCCACGGGCAGAACATCGCAGTGGGCCGTGCGGGCCATCTGGCACACACTGGTGCGCCGCATGGCAAGGTTTTCGGCCACGGCACGGGTCACTTCCTGCCCGGTCTGGCTCACGCCCTGCGCCACCACGCCGTTATCCGCGCAGAGCACCACCACCACCCGGCGGGAAAGATCAAGCTCCGCACTGCCGGTAAGGGCGGCGGCATCCTCCAGCATGGTCTCCAGCCGGCCCAACCCGCCCAGAGGCTTTGCAAGGCTGGCCCAGTGGGCGTGTGCCGCCGCGCGGGCAGCTTCGTTGGCAGGGGTGATACCCGCCAAAAGTGCATTCAGTTCCGTTTCGGTCATTTTGGTCATCCTTTTGTTTTGCTGTATCGTTCTGCCGCGCGCACAAAGCGGCCCGGCAGGGGCGTGCCCGCCCAGTATAAATGCGGGAACCCCGCATAGAAATTCTCGTTTGCAAAGCCGCATTCCCACTGCATTTTTTCGTTTTTGCAGGCAGTAAATGCAGTGCCGTTTGCGGTGGAATCCCAGTGGTGGAATTCGTGGATGGGCAGCGTTTCTCCGGCGCAGAAGAGCATACTGTCCGCCTTGGCGGTCATTTCGGCATAGCCAAAGCGCACCAGCCTTCCCACCCGGATGCCATCGCCCGGCAGAACGTCTGCCATGGGCCACGCCTTACCGTCGGCATCCTCAAGGCTCCGGCCCAGATACAAAAAGCCGCCGCATTCGGCCGCTGTGGGCAGGCCCGCCTGCACGGCCTGCCGGATGGAGGCCCGCATGGTTTTGTTTTCGCTCAGGGCCTGCGCATACAGCTCCGGGTAGCCGCCGGGCAGATACAGCCCGCCTATATTTTCCGGCAAAACCGCATCCTGCACCGGGCTGAAAAGCACAAGCTCCGCCCCGGCATCCCGCAGTGCGTCCAGCGTTTCGGCATAGGTAAAGCAGAACGCCTCGTCCTTTGCCACCGCAATGCGGACGGATGTGGGTGCAGCTGCTCCCGGCAAAGCTTCCGGCGCAGGCTTTTCGGTCAGCACGGCAAGGCGCTGCCAATCCAGCACCAGTGCATCGGCCAGCAGGGCGATCTTTTCCTGCAGGTCGGCAATTTCATCTGCAGTCTTCAGGCCGAGGTGTCGGCTTTCTACCGCTGCCTGCGGCAAATGGGGCAGATAGCCCAGCACCGGCAGGCCGGTCTCCCTTTCCAGCAGGGCCTTGAGCATTTTATACAGCTTTTCGGAACAATCATTGAGCAGGATGCCCGAAACATGGCTGTTTTTGCGGAAGCTCACAAGGCCCTGAATTTGTGCGGCCAGCGTCACGCTGGCACCCTTGGGCTGTACCACCAGCAGCACCGGCAGGCCCAGCGTATCCGCCAGTTCCCAAGCGCTGGCACGGGTGGTCAGGCCCTGACCATCATAAAAGCCCATAGCGCCCTCGCACACGGCGGCACCATGCCCGGCGGCATAGCGGGCAAAAATGGCCCGCACCATATCCCTGTTGGAAAGAAACAGATCCAGATTGTGGCTGTCCACCTGCAGAGCCGAGCGGTGGAACATGGGGTCGATGTAGTCCGGCCCGCTTTTGAACGCACAGGGGTCGGCCCCGCGCTTTTTCAGCGCCGCCAGCACTGCGCAGGCAACAGTGGTCTTGCCGCTGCCGGAAGAAGGCGCGGCGATGAGGAATTGCATCATTTGCGTGTACCCGTAATGAGGAAGATGGGGTTATTGGCCATGAGCAGGTGCAGTCGGCCCGCCGGTTTTGTGCGGCTGACGGCGATCTGCGTTACCTCTGCGGTCAGGCCCCGGGCCGTGAGAGCGGCAATGGCAGCGCCCAGCGTTTCCAGCGCAATGGCCGAAATGCAGATGCGTGCGTTCGGATTCTTGCCGAGCACTTCATCCAGCACGGCTTCCATGCCGCCCTTGGTGCCGCCGATGAACACGGCATCCGGCGCAGGCAGGTCTGCCAGCACATCCGGTGCGCGGCCCTCGATGAGGATGAGGTTGCAAGCATGGAACTTTGCCCGGTTTTTACGGATCAGTTCACAGGCATCCGGTTCACACTCCACGGCGTAAACGCGGCCTTTGGGTGCCGCCAGCGCAAGCTCCACGCTCACACTGCCGGTGCCTGCGCCCACATCCCACAGAGTGTCGGTGGGCATTACCGCCAGCTTTGCCAGCGCAGCAGCGCGCACCTCCTGCTTGGTCATGGGCACCTCGCTTCGGATGAAGCTTTCGTCCGGGAAGCCCGGCGCACGCAGCTGCGGCAGATCAAAGTTTTCCACCAGAAGCACGCTGAGTTGTGCAAAGCTCTGCCCCGCCAGCTCTGCAGCAGAGCCGTAGCGGATGGTTTCCGCCTCGGTGCCAAGGTTTTCGCCCACCACGCCGTGGGCTTCGCCCATACCGGCATCGGTCAGCTTCTGGCACAGAGAGGCGGGCGTTTCAGTGCCGCCGGTGAGGAAGAACACCGAACGGTTCATCATGCACTCGGCCACCGGGTCGCAGGCACAGCCATGGGCCGAGACCAGCTTCCAGTCCTGCCACGGTCGGCCCAGCGCCGCTGAAAGCATCTGGATGCTGGAAACGCCCGGATACACCCGCGCGGGGATGCCCAGCGCCCGCAGCGGCGTGAGCAGACCGGACGCACCGGAGTAAAATCCGGTATCGCCGCTGTAAAGCACGGCAGCATCCTGCCCGGAGTTTTGTGCCAGTGTTTCCAGAATGTCAGCGGGCTGGTAGAGCGCGAACTGCCGGGCAGTGCACTCGGGCGGGAGGCCCACCAGCAGCCGCTTTGCACCGAACACAAGGCCCGCGCTGCGCACAGCCTGCTGTGCCTGCGCCGAAAGGGCTTCCCATTTTCCGCTGCCCATGCCGATCAGTGTGACCATTGCAAAATCTCCTTGCAATACGCTAAAATTTGTGTTTCCGTCTCGCCAGTTTCCGGCGGGCGGCGCAGCACCACCAGCTGTGCGCCGGTATCGGCAGCGGCCTGCACCTTCTCGGCAAAGCCGCCCGCCGCGCCGCCGTCCTTGGTGACGAGGTACCGGATCTGGAACTGTGTGATCAACGCCTTATTCAGCGCCAGACTGAACGGCCCCTGCATGGCAATGATGTTCCGGTGTGGGACATTGGCCGCTTCACAGGCGGCAATGCCCTCCGGCGTGGGCAGGACGCGCGGGTAAAGCCGCGCCGGTTCCAGCCCGGCAAACACAGCCAGCTCCTTGGCACCGGTGGCAAGCAGGATATTGCCCTCTGTCCCGGCCAGATATTCTGCAGCCTGCGCTGCTGTTTCAAACACCGCACAGCCGGGCGGCAAGGGGCTTTGCGCACGCAGCAGGCGGCGGTATTCCACGCCCGCCTGCACCGCTGCAGCGCGGATGTTCCTGGTGGCATCCACTGCATAAGGGTGGGTGGCATCCACGCAGAGATCAGCTCCCGCCAGCAATGCCGCCATGGCATCCGGCTGCAGCCGCCCGGCGTGCACCGTGATACCCGCCATTTCGCCCTGCTCCTCGGCCCCCAGCGGCGTTGCCACGCACACCGTTACCGCAACGCCAAGCTCTGCCAGCTTTTTGGAAAAGCGACGGCCCTCGGTGGTGCCGCTGAACACGACCGCCTTCACTTACGGTACCCCCGCGGCGTGACCATCCGGCCCGAAAGGGCGCGGGTATTGCTGTTGCCGATATACACGGTGGTGAACATATCCACCGGCGTGTTTTCCAGCTCGGTCAGCGTCAGCACCCGGGCACTCTGGCCCTCGCGGCCAATGTTGCGCACAAGGCCGCAGACGGTATCATCCGCCTTGCCGTTTGCGCGCAGGATGCGCACTGCCTTTTGCAGGTAGTCCGGCCTGCCCTTGGAGGAAGGATTATAGAGTGCAACACAGAAATCTCCCTGCGCTGCGCAGGCCAGCCGCTTTTCGATGACCTCCCACGGGGTAAGCCGGTCGGAAAGGGAGATCACGCAGAAATCGTGGGCCAGCGGCGCGCCCAGCACAGCCCCACCGCTGAGGGCGGCCGTAAGGCCGGGCACCACTTCTACGGCAACGTCCGGGTAATCCTGCGCCAGTTCCAGCACAGGGCTGGCCATGCCGTAAACGCCTGCGTCGCCGCTGCACACCATCACCACGCGCCTGCCGGTATCCGCCTTTTCCAGCGCCCAGCGGCAGCGGTCGATTTCCTTGGTCATGCCGGTGGAATAATATTCCTCACATGGGAACTCCGGCTCGATCAGATCAAGATAAAGTTTATAGCCGCAGATGGCATCTGCGTGTTCCAGAACGTTCTGGGCTTCCTGCGTCAGGTAGTAAACATCTCCGGGGCCAATGCCCACCACGTAGACTACCTTTTCCGGTTCGTCGATCTCAAATTCCATCGGGTCAAACATTCTGCCACCTCCAGTCCGGGGCATAGGGCCGCACGGCCAGCGCAAAGGTCACGCCGGTATGAGCATATTTTTGAAAAACGAGTGTCCCGCCTGCGGCCAGCACTGCCGACCGTTCACAGACATTGTCCACGCCGGTAACGCTCTGCACAAAGGCCGAAGGCGTAAAGCTGCCGGGGGCGGCACGCAGCTGTTCTGCTGTGAAAAACTGCACCGGCCAGCTGTGGCTCTTACAGAAGGTCAGCAGGCCCGCCTCGTTTTGTTTTAAGTCGATGCTTGCCGCCGCCGTGATGCATTGCGGCGCAAGGCGGTTCTGGGCACAGAAAGCTGCAAAGGCTTCGGCCAGCATTTCGGCGCTGGTGCCGCGTTTGCAGCCCACGCCCAGCACGCCGATGCGCGGCACCAGATGCAGCGCATCCCCCGCCGGGCAGAGGGTGAGGGCAAAGTCCGGGGCATCTCCCGCCGTGATCCCATCAGGCGGTGCACCCGCAATGGGCCAGTCGGATGCAAACTGCACCGTTTTGCCCGCCAGCAGTGCACCGCTGACAAGCTTGATGCGCTCCGGCTCCAGCACGGTGCAGTTCTGGTGCTTTGCCCACTCGTCCACCGCAAACACACCGTTTGCGTCGGTGGCTGTGGTGATCACCGGCACCGCACCGCACACAGCGGCAAGCGCCCGGGCAAGGTCGTTGGCACCGCCCAGGTGGCCTGAGAGGATGGGCACGGCAAAGCGGCCGCATTCGTCCAGCACCACAACGGCAGGGTCCTGCGCCTTGCTTTGGCAGTGGGGCGCAATGGCCCGCACCGCAATGCCCACAGCACCTACAAAAACAAGAGCATCGCTCCCGGCAAACTGGCGGGCCGTCCAATCGGCAAGGTGCACCTGCCCGGCTTCATGGCCGCAGCGGGTCACACTGCCGGGATATGCCGCCGCCAGTTTTTGGGCCAGTGCAAGGCCCTTTGCCGTAAAGGCAAGGTAGGCCCGGGTCACTGGTCTGTCCCCTTGCGGAACTCGGTGGTAAAGGCCGGGTCGTAGAGCTTGCTGCGCTCATAATTCCGGCCCAGAAAGCCGCCTGCCACAATGAGCGCCGTTTTGGTGATGCCCGCTGCATGAACGCTTTCCGCCAGCGTACCTACGGTGCAGCGAACCGTTTTTTCTTCCGGCCATGTGGCCTTATACACCACCGCTGCCGGGGTATCCGGCGTATAGGCACCGCCTTCCAGAAGTGCCTGCTGTACTTTGTCCACAAGGCCGATGGATAGGAAAATGACCATCGTTGCCCCGTGGGCGGCAAGGCTTGCCAGCTTTTCTTTTTCCGGCACCGGGGTGCGGCCCTCCATGCGGGTGATGATGACGGTCTGGCTCACGGTGGGCAGCGTGTACTCTGCATTCAGTGCCGCCGCTGCACCGCAGAAGCTGGACACACCGGGGGTATCATCGTAGGGAATGCCCTCGGCATCCAGCACATCCATCTGCTCCCGGATGGCACCGTAAAGGCAGGGGTCGCCGGTGTGCAGGCGCACGGTGATCTTACCCGCAGCTTCCATCTGCCGCATCACATCCAGCACCTGCTCCAGCGTCATTTCAGCGCTGTTATAAATGGCGCAGTCTGCCTTTGCAAGGCCCAGCAGGGCCGGGTTCACCAGACTGCCCGCATAGATGATGCAGTCGGCTTTCTGAAGCAGGGCCGCGCCCCGCCGGGTGATGAGGTCCGGTGCGCCGGGGCCTGCACCAACAAAATGTACCATAACGTTACTCCTTTACCAAAACGGTGGCAAAATAACCGGCCTGTTCCTGCGGCCGCTCAAGGGAAAGATCCGGGTAGACCCGCTCGTCCGGCAGACCGCAGTTGCACACAAGTGCGCTTTTTTTCAGCTTATCTGCCTGCTGCAGGGTATCCAATAAGACAGGCAATTGCCTGCCGGCTTTCATCAATACCTTGGTGCCGGGCATTTCCAGCACGCGGTCTGTCCAGCCGCCGGGCGCAATGGTAAGCGGCGTATCCATGCCGCCGGTCAGCGGCACATTCAGCCGCGCCGCCGCCGCACAAAAGCTGGGCACGCCTGCCGCCATGGCGGTGGCATAACCCCCGGCCTGCAAGATCTCCTGCAGGTAACCAAAGGTGGCATAGATGGAAACATCACCGATGTTCAGCATGGCAACGTCCTGCCCGGCATCCAGATACTGCCGCACCGCGGCGGCGGCTTTTTCGTGCGAAGCCGCCAGCGCAGCCGGGTCACGGCTCATGGCAAAGTACAGCGGGACGATGGTCTTGCCGTCCAGCGCTTCTCCCAGCGCACTGCGGGCGATGTCCAGCGCCAGCATCTGGCCGGAAGCAGTCTGCGGCGCGGCCAGCACCGGGCACTGCCGGATGAGCCGCACAGCCTGCAGCGTCATCAGCTCCGGGTTGCCGGGGCCGACGCTGACACCGTAAAATGTACCTTTCAGTTCTGCCATTCCTGCATCAGCTCCTTTGCCGTTTTTGTCTCGCCCAGCGGGCCGTGCTGGTTGGAGAACAGCACCACGCCCACCCGGAAGGCCCCGCCTGCCCGCCGGTCCAGATGCATCTGGATGGCGGCAAGGATGCTTTCCAGCACCGGGCCGCGCAGCTGTGCGCCGTCCAGAATGTCAAGGCAGGCATCCGTGGTGGCGGCATCCATCAGGGCAGCGCACACTTCGCGCCGGGCCCCGCACAGCGCCGCATGGGCACAGAACACCTCGGCACGGCCATCCGCCGTGTGGGAATGGGTGTTCATGACCCCTGCCGCCAGTTTGACCAGCTTGCCCACGTGGCCTACCAGAAGCACTTCCTCAAATTTGGCCGTGGCAGCCATATCCAGCGTATCCCCGATGAAGTTGGAGGTCTTGACCACCGGGAACCGCTCGAACTGCGGCAGAGCGCTGGCCAGATAATCCAGCCCGTAGTTGCCGGGGGCCAGCACCAGCCGCCGGGGGCCGGGGGCATTTTTTGCGCGCAGTGCGGCCTGATTCATTTCCAGCTGGATGGTATCCAGAATGGCCTGCTGGCTCATGGGTTCCACGATGCCGCTGGTGCCCAGAATGGAAAGCCCGCCCTCCACCCCGATGTGCGGGTTGAAGGTGCGCTTTGCCGTCTCGGCACCGCCTTCCACAGAGATGGTCACCGCAAAGCCGCCGGTGTAGGCAGCATTTTCAGCTTCCCGTTCCAGCGCTTCGGCAATCATCTGGCGGGGCACATGGTTGATGGCGGCCTCGCCTACGGGTTGGTCAAGGCCGGGCTTCGTCACCCGGCCCACCCCCTCGCCGCCAAGGATGCGCACGCCGGGGGCATCCGGTTCCAGTACCACTGATGCGACCACCGGCAGGCCCGTAGTCACATCCACATCGTCGCCGCCGTCCTTGCGGATGGCACATGCGGCACCTGTGTCCGTGCTGCGGCACCAGAGGGGAGCCACCTCCACCACAATGCCCTTGGGCGTGCGCAGAGCCACCGTTTCCGGTTCGCGGCCGGTCAGCAGCAGACGCGCCGCCCCTGCAGCCCCCAGCGCGGCACAGGTGCCGGTGGTATAGCCGCAGCGCAGCAACTTCTGCCCGCTGCGGACGTAATGCTCAAACTGAGGTTTTCCGGCGGGTGCCTTTTCGGCTTCCGGCTCCGGTGTGCCGAACAGAGCCGTGTACTGCTGTTCGGTCAGGCCGTACAGGGTGCGGATGTTCTCCGGCTGAAACGCCTGTTCCGGGGTCAGCACGCCGGAAACACCACCGGGCGAAACGCACACCACCGTGTCCGCTATTTTTTCAGCCAATTCCAGCTCGTGCAGGCTCAGGATCACCGCCAGCTGACCGGTATGGGCCAGCTCCTTTAAAATGGTGAGCAGCTCGATCTTGCCCTTGATATCCAGAAAAGAGGTCGGCTCGTCCAGCAGGATCACTTCCGGCTGTTGGCACAGTGCCCGGGCCAGCAGGATGCGCTGGCGCTGGCCGTCGCTGATGCGGTTAAAATCCCGGTCTGCAAGGTGTGCCGCACCCACCAGCTCCAAAGCTCTGTGCACCTGCTGCCTGTCCTCGGCAGACAAAATGCCCAGCCGTCCGGTGTAGGGATAGCGCCCAGCCGAAACAAAGTCAAAGCAGGTGGTCAGCTCCATCCGGCGGCTGTGGGGAGCCATGAGAGCCAGCTTTTTGGCCCGCTCCGTTCCGGTATAGGCAGTAAGATCCTTCCCCGCCAGCAGCACTGTGCCGCCCATGGGGGCCAGCTGGCCCGCCAGTGTGCGCAGTAAGGTGGATTTGCCTGCGCCGTTGGGGCCGATCAAGGTCAGGATCTGCCCCGGCTGCACCCCGAGGCAAATATCCGAGAGCAGCGGTGTCTTGCCGTAGCCGATGGCAAGCTCCCGCGCAGTGCAAAGTGCTTTTTCGTTCATCATGCGCCCTCCCGCTCTGAATTGCGCCGCACCAGCAGCCAGATGACCACCGGTGCGCCGAACACGGCCGTGACCGAGCTGATGGACAGCTCCGTGGGCGCGAACAGACTGCGGGCCAGCAGGTCGCAGAACAGGCAGAAAGCCGCACCGCCCAAGCAGCACCCCGGCAGCACATGCAGCGGCTTTGCGCTGCCCAGCAGCTGCTTGACAAGGTGCGGCACCGCGATGCCTACAAAGGAGATCGGCCCCGCAAAGGCGGTGACGCAGGCCGCCAGCAGGCTGGATAGCAGCACCAGCGCTGCCGAGAAAGGCTTGACATTCACGCCCACGCTGCGGGCATATGCTTCGCCCATCTGGTAGGCGGCCATGGGCTTGGAAAGCAGAAAGGATGCCGCCAGTGCAGGCAGCACCACCAGTGCCGCAGCCTGCACATTGGCCCATGTCACGCCGGAAAAGCTGCCCTGCGACCAGTTGTGCAGATTGACGATGTTGGAATCCTGCGCAAAGGCCACCACGATATCGGTGATGGCGGAGCAGATATAGCCGATCATCACACCGCAGATGACCAGAATGCTCATGCGCTGCACCCGCCGGGCCACCGCCAGCACAAAGGCCATGGCAGCCATGGCACCCGCAAAGGCAGCCGCGATCATCATGGCCGAGCTGGTCAGCATCCCGCGGTCCAGAAACACCACCATGGTCAGGGCCACCGCCAGCTTTGCGCCGCTGGAAACACCCATGACAAAGGGCCCGGCAATGGGGTTTGCAAAAAAGGTCTGCAGAAGGTATCCCGCTGCGCTGAGGGCTGCCCCCAGCAGCGCCGCCATGACCGCGCGGGGCAGGCGCAGCTGCAGGATGATGTTCCCCGCAAGCGCATCGCCGCCCTTGCCCAGCAGCGCCGTCAGCACCGCACCCGGTGCAAGGGATACGCTGCCCCAGAACAGGTTCAGCGCAAAAAGCACAGCCACGGCTGCCGCAAGGGCAATATAGGCGGCTGCAAGGCGTCTGGTACGGGTCATAGGCTTTCCTTTCTGTAAAATTTTTCTTCTTTAGTCCACATGGGTGAGGAATTTCAGGGTACTGGCGGCAGGTGTGCCCTTGGTAAACACCCGGTTCATATCCACGATCAGGTCTGCCAGCTCCATGCTCTGCTGGAACAGGCTCTGGGTGGTGCACCACACCTGACCGTTCTGCACCGCTTTGAACTCGTTCAACAGTGGGAAACGCTCGGTCAGCTGGCTCACCGATGCGATCATGCCCTCGATGGCGCTGTTGTAGATGAGCACATCGGCATCCTTTGCACCTGCATAGAAGTCCTCAAGCGGCAGGTTCATGGTAGCAAGGCTGTTGCCATTGTCCGTCAGGTCCGCAAAGACATAGCTGCCGCCTGCCATTTCGATCATGCGGGCCACATAGTCACTGCCCTTGCGCACAGTGGCAAGGTTGTTGGTGGTCAGCGAGAAAAAGGCGCAGCTTTTTCCCGTGGGTTCCTGCGAGAGGATGGGCTGAACGGCTGTCTCCTGCGCGGAAAACACCTGCTCGGCCTGTTCTTCCCTGCCCAGCAGGATGCCGTAAAGCTTGATCCACTCCATGCGGGCCAGCGGGTCGCTCTCGTAGCTGGAACGCTCCACCAGCACCGGGATGCCAAAGTGTTCCAGCTGTTCCTTTACCTCCGGCGTGTGCAGGATCATGGTATTCTCAATGGCAAGGCGGCAGCCCGCTGCCAGGATCTGCTCGTAATCCGGGGCGCTGTACTTGCCTGCATACGCGATTTTTCCCTCTTCCATGGCCTGCTGCACCTCGGGCAGATACCAGCCCTCGGCCTTGGTGCCGGAAAAGGCCACGCTGTCCAGTGCGTCCAGATGTAAAAGCAGATCCATCACCGAGGTGGAGACCAGATAAATATTCTCCACCGGCTGGCGCAGCACAGTCACATCAGCAGGCAGACCGTCCACCTCCGCAGCATCTTCCGGCACAACAAGGAACCGTGCATCCGACTCCGCGATGGTCAGCATGGTATAGCCGCCCTCATAGCAGTCCGCTGTGAACTGCTGTGCATAGTCCAGCTTGTAATGATGGGAGAAAACAAGACTTTCCGTATTGGCAGGTTGAGCCTTGCTGCCGCAGCCGGTCAGCGTCAGCGCCGCAGCGGGGATCAGTTTCAGAAATTGGTTGCGAGTGATTTTCATTCAAATATCCGGACGTTTGTCGTTCCGACCCCTCTTGTGAAAAGGCGTTTGGAGCGGCCCGCAGGCCGCGACAAACGCGAAATAAAAAATTGATTTTCCGCTGAGTATGCCCAGAGCGTGAGCGGAGGGCATTCTCAATCGTTAGCCTTCAGACTTGCGGAATCAAAGGTCAGCGTATACTCGATCTCGTGGGGGGTGCTCATGGCAACGGTGTCGGCGGTGACATCCAGTGCGGTATCCAGCGCCGATACCGGAATTTCAAAGGTGGAGTTGCCCTCGGTGTTGGTGGGCAAATACTTCTCGCCGTCCACGATCATATAATCATAGTTCGGGCTGCTCCACACGATGGTGGCGGTCATCTTGCCATCCACCACGGTCAGGGCTGCGGGGCTGTCCACAGCAGCACGGCCAGAGCCGCCCTCCAGCGTCACATCACAGGTGTAGGTGCCGTCTGCCGGGGTCTCGGCTTCCGCAGCCTTTTCCACGGCATCACGCACGCTGACGACATGGTCGTACCACTTGCCCTTGGTGCCCAGAATGGCAAGGTCAAAGTCGGCATCCACAGCAGAGACCGGGATGTCAAAGCCGTACACCTCCTCCGAGGTGCCGTCGGAATAGGTGACGGTATCTGTGGTGGGCTGCAGCCAGTCGGCCTCGTGGTCGGCGGCATCGGAAGCCTTGCCCAGATACAGGTTGACGATATGGGTGGAAGCAAGGCTGACATGGAAGGTCATCTGGCCGTTCTCCACAGTCAGGGTGCCCTTGCCGTCGCAGGCTTCGTTGGCGTGGAACATGCTGCTGTCGGTGTCAAACTCGGCGGTATACACACCGTCCGGCAAAGCGGCTGTCTCAGCGGCAGAAGAAGCCACGGAAGAAGCAGCCTCCGAGCTGGCAGCACTGGAAGCTGCAGAAGATGCCGTGGAAGAAGCGCCGCAGCCCACCAGCAGACTCAATGCCAGAGAAGCAGCGACAACACAGGAAAAAACGCGTTTCATAGGAAATACCTCTACATTATAAAAAATCAGTTTTTATTATACCATTGCTCAGATAAAAAATGAACCCTCTCCACCGGATGCCGCAAAGCGGCCGCGAGACGGAGAGGGTTCGTTTGATCAACCGTTCAGAGAATCGATCGCCGCCTTGGTGTGGGCGACATACAGCTTCTGGACATCCTCGATCTCACCCAGACCAGCGATCTGGCAGTCGATGCTGTCAAAAGCACCGGAAGCCTTGAACTGGCTCAGCCAGGAGTCGGCATCCTCACCGGCCATATCGTTGTTGGCGTGATCGCCGGCAACCACCATCAGCGGGCGCAGGATGACCTTGGTGTAGCCCGCAGCCTTAACAGCCTCGATCACGTTCTCGCAGGCAGTCTCTTCCGGCTTGCCCTCAACGGTGCCAATGAACACATTGTCGTAGCCCAGAGTCTGCATAGTGGTCTGCATCTGGCTGTAGCTCACCTTTGCGGTGTGCGAGGTGCCGTGGCCCATAAAGACAAAGGCGACCTTGTCCGCAGCAGCGGCATCCAGACTGTCGTAGCCGGCTTCCTTCACGGCAGCAGCGGTGACAGCCTTGGCAACGTCTTCCTTATCCTGATTGATGATGGTGGCATCGGAACCGACCTCGCCCAGCAGGGGCTCAGCCACAGCGACAGATTCAAACTTGTCGCGGTAGGTGTCGATCATTTCCATCATCTCGTCGTACTCAGCACCGTGCATCAGGTGGGTGGGCTGGACGACCAGATTCTTCACGCCGTTTTCCACAGCGCGGTCCATGGCCTGCTGCATGTTGTCGATCTTTTCGCCGTCACGAGCCTGCACATGGTTGATGATGATCTGTGCGGTGAATGCGCGGCGCACAGACCAATCCGGGTATGCGGCCTGCAGAGCATCCTCGATGCCCTTGATGTCCTTCACACGGCTGTCGTTGAAGGAGGTGCCGAAGGAGACCACCAGCAGCTCGTTGTCGCCAATGTCGTCCTGATTGCGGGCATCATCCTTGGAAGCATCGCCGGTGTCACGGCCAAAGTAGTCGGGGTCGGCGTTCTCACCTTCCACCAGTTCCTTCTGGGTGTCGGTCAGGGCATCCCATGCAGCCTTGGCGGCTTCGCACTGAGCATCGGTATCCTCATTGCGCTCCTGCACATAGATGGCATCGATCAGGTCTGCCACGTTCTTTGCTGCCATTTCGTCAGCCTCCTCGCTGCTCGCTTCGCTGGAAGCGGAAGACGCAGCGGTGCTGGATGCAGTGCTGGAAGCAGCACCGCCGCAGCCGGTGAGCACGCCGGCGCACAGAGCCAGAGCCGTAACAGCTGCGGCCAGCTTTTTGGTTTCGATCTTTCTCATTGTTCTTGTCCTTTCCTGCTGGATAAATTGCGGTTTGAACCAAACAAAGGGTACAGGAAAGAAAGATGAAAGAAGAGGCCCTTCTGTCCTGCGGATGGCATGACAAAAAGACCTCTGTTGTTTCAGGGCTTTTTGGTACAACCAATTCCTCGTGATCTGGGGTTTGCACCCCCGTACCAACAGCAGGCAGGTTTCCTGACTGAAAGATCGCCGCCCGTCATCTCCTTCCCAGAGCATAAGCTCCAGTGGCTGGTGCAAAGCACCCTGATGCGGACTCCCTTATCACAGTGACGAGATCGTGCGGGATCTGCACCCGCTTCCCTTTTACCCTTTCCGCCGTGCAGTGCATCGGCAAAAGGCACCTGCTGTTTTTCTGTTCAGTTCGTCCGGCATTATATCATAAAACTGCGCAGAATGCAATAAAAAACGGCATCCTGCCTTTTATAAGGAAGGATGCCGTTTGGAGATCGAGCCAAATGCGGAACTTACTGGAGCGCACGGATCGCATTGATGGTGATTTTGTACTGGCAGGTCACGCTGTCAAACAGCTCCTTGGTACCTTCCAGTGTGCCTGTGCGCAGCACCTCGGTCAAATCGTAGGTGGGCTGATACAGGTTGGTAAAGCCCAGGTTCTGGCACACGCCCTTGAGCGTGTGTGCCGCACGGAATGCTTCCTTCACATTTCCTTCCTTCAATGCCTGCTCCAGTTTCAGATAGCTGTCGTCGTTCAAAAACATCAGCGTAAATCTGCAGATCATGCCTTCGTTGTAAAGCCGCTTGAGCACATCCTCATAATTTGCGCCCATCTGTCTATAACATTCCTGAATCGTCATGGTTTGTCGCTATGCCTTTCTTTTTCTACTGATCCCGCCTGATTTGCCACAGAGTGACAAAAGCGCCATCCATTTTGTTGCACTTTGTTGCGCTTTTAATATATCACGCCTTACTGCGTTTTTCAATGCAGAGACAAAAAGTCTTGCACTTTTCACATATTGTCCCGAGTTTTTCTTGCAATTTGCCTATCAATTTCTTCCGGCTGGCTTTTTTCTCCGACTTTGCCGTGCCTGCATGGCTGCAGGGCTTTTCCTGCCGTTTCTCTGCACGGAAAACGCATTTGAAGAAAAAGGTAAAAAAACAGTTGACAAAAGCCTTTCTTCATGATAGAATAAGCAAGTCGTCCGGCGAAGGACACAAAAAGTGAATATGGGCGTGTTCCCGAGTGGCCAATGGGGACAGACTGTAAATCTGCTGCTTTCAGCTTCGGTGGTTCGAATCCACCCGCGCCCACCAAAAAACCTCAACGTATAAAAGTACGCTGAGGTTTTTGTTTTGCCCGGCATCTTAAGTCTCACTCTCGAGGATGGATTCGAACAGCTGCGGCACCGTTCAGCAGGACGATCTCCAGCAGTGCAAGGATCAGCAGAACAATAAGAACCGTAGTGTACCGTGCATCATAATATTTTGCAACGGTATTCAGGTTGGTACTCTGTGCATTGATTTTTTAAATTTTTCTTCAAAAAAATCATTGACAACGCTTTCTGTGCATGATAAAATCACATTTGATTTTGAGAGACAAAGCATAGCAGAGTCTTTTCAAAGCAATTTACCATGGACCGCCCAGCGGGGCTAAGGCCATACGGACAGCCGGGTCCACTGCCGACCGGCGGCACAGCCGCCATTATTGATTGAGCGTAGCAGCTCAAATTTTATAAGTTGGTTCCTTTACAACCATGAAATTGCGCAGTCAGTGTGCAGACTTGTGAAACGGTCAATAAAGAGCAGTAAAAGCAGAATTGCTATATAGACTCTCATAATCCCGTCTTTTTTGAATCATGCGAAGCGGCCTTTGTACTCTGGTGTTTCTTCCGGGGGTCTTTGGCGGCGCATTCAAATGCTTTTCAAAGCGCAAGTCTGCACTTTTTGTGCGGTACTTGCGCTTTTTTGTTTGCATCGGGATCAGGGACGGAGGAAAAACATGAGTGAGAACCGAACACGGTTCCGGCTGAACCAGAACCGTGCGCCCATCTATGAAGCGCTGGAACAGTTCCGCAAAATGCGGGTGGTGCCCTTTGATGTGCCCGGCCACAAGCGAGGCCGCGGCAACCCGGAGCTGACCGCCTTTCTGGGCCAGCAGTGCGTGGGCGTGGATGTGAACAGCATGAAGCCGCTGGATAATCTCTGCCACCCGGTATCGGTCATCCGGGAAGCAGAGGAGCTGGCCGCAGATGCCTTTGGCGCTGCCCACGCATTCCTCATGGTGGGCGGCACCACCAGCAGTGTGCAGAGCATGGTGCTTACCGCCTGCAAGCGCGGCGATGAGATCATTCTGCCCCGCAATGTGCACCGCAGTGTGCTGAACGCACTGGTACTGTGCGGCGCGGTGCCGGTGTATGTGAACCCCGAGGTGGACAAGCGCCTTGGCATCTCGCTGGGCATGAAGCGGGAACAGGTGGAAAAGGCCATTAAAGAGCATCCGAATGCTGTGGCTGTGCTGGTGAATAACCCCACCTACTACGGCATCTGCTCTGACCTGCGCGCCATCGTAAAAATGGCCCACGATGCCGGGATGCTCTGCCTTGCAGACGAAGCCCACGGCACCCACTTCTACTTTGGCGGCGGCCTGCCGGTGTCTGCCATGGCGGCAGGGGCTGATATGGCATCCGTCTCCATGCACAAGAGCGGCGGCAGTTTAACGCAGTCCAGCCTGCTGCTCATCGGCCCCAATGTGCACCCGGGCTATGTGCGGCAGATCATCAACCTGACCCAGACCACCTCCGGCAGCTACCTGCTCATGTCCAGTCTGGATATCTCCCGCCGCAACCTTGCGCAGCGCGGGCGGCAGGTATTCCACCAAGTGGCCGACATGGCCGAGTATGCCCGCGAGGAGATCAACGCCGTGGGCGGCTACTACGCCTTTGGCAAGGAGCTGTGCAACGGCGACTCCGTTTTTGACTTTGATACCACCAAGCTCAGCGTCCACACGCTGGATATCGGCCTTGCAGGCATTGAGGTGTACGACATCCTGCGCGATGAGTACGACATCCAGATCGAGTTCGGCGACATTGGCAACATCCTTGCCTATCTTTCCATCGGCGACCGCCCGCAGGAGGTGGAGCGTCTGGTCAGCGCATTGGCCGAGATCAAGCGCCGCTACCAGACCGACGGCTCCGGCCTGCTGAGTCAGGAATACATCGACCCCGTTGTGGCCGCCAGCCCGCAGGAAGCGTTCTATGCGCCCAAAAAGAGCCTGCCGCTCCGGGAGACCGAGGGCATGGTGTGCAGCGAGTTCGTCATGTGCTACCCGCCGGGCATTCCCATTCTGGCCCCGGGTGAGCGCATCACCAAGGAAATTTTGAACTACATCGAGTACGCCAAGGCCAAGGGCTGCAGCATGACCGGCCCCGAGGACCCGGACATCGAGCGGCTGAACGTTCTGGCATAAGGAGGGAATGCAGATGGAATTTTGGTTTTCTGAGTTTCACACCCCGGACGTGAAGCACAGCATCCGGGTGAACAAACAGCTCTACTCCAAGCAGAGCGATTACCAGCGCATCGATATTTTTGAAACGCCGGAGTTTGGCCGGGTGCTCACATTGGACGGCAATGTGATGCTGACCGAGCGCGACGAATTCATCTATGACGAGATGATCGTGCATGTGCCCATGGCGGTGCACAAGCAGGCAAAAGACATCCTTGTCATCGGTGCCGGTGACGGCGGCGTGGTGCGGGAGCTGACCCGCTACGACCGGGTGGAGCGCATCGACCTTGTGGAGATGGACCCGCAGGTGGTGGAAGCCTGCCGCGCCTTCCTACCCAGCAACGCCTGCCGCATGGATGACCGCCGGGTGCACATCTATTTTGAGAACGCCCTCAAGTATATCCGCCGCTGCGAGGAGGAGTACGACCTCATCATCGTGGACTCCTCCGATCCCTTCGGCCCATCCGAGGGTCTGTTCACCCGCGAATTCTACGGCAGCTGCTTCAATGCCCTGAAAGCGGACGGCATCATGGTGAACCAGCAGGGCAGCCCCTTCTATGCCGAGGATGCCAGCGCCATGCAGCGCAGCCACAAGCGCATTGCGTCCACCTTCCCCATCAGCCGAGTGTATCAGGCACACATTCCCACCTTTGCGGCTGGGTACTGGCTGTTCGGCTTTGCCAGCAAAAAGTATCATCCCATCGATGATCTGGATGCAGACGCATGGAAGGCGCTGAACATGCGCACCCGCTACTACACCGCCCGGCTGCATGTCGGCGCATTTTACCTGCCGGCATTCCTTGAGGAAATGCTGCGGGAAGTGGAGGAACACTGATGCAACCCAACATTGAAAACTTCATCGGCTGTGACAGCAGCTACCGCGCCGCCAGCATCGTGCTGTACGGTGCGCCCTACGATTCCACCACCAGCTACCGCCCGGGCGCACGGTTCGGCCCGGCGGCCATCCGACACGAAAGCTATGGTCTGGAGACCTACAGCCCCTACCAGAATGCCGACCTGACCGATTTTGACATCTTCGACAGCGGCGATCTGGAGCTGTGCTTCGGCTCCAGCGAGAGCGCCCTTGCGGACATCGAAGCCCGCGCAGAGGAGATCCTGCAGGACGGCAAGTTCCCGTTGCTGCTGGGCGGTGAACATCTGGTAACGCTGGGTGCCGTGCGGGCTGCTGTGAAGAAATATCCGGATCTGCACATCGTGCACTTTGATGCCCACGCCGACCTGCGGGACGACTACCTTGGTGCAAAGCTGAGCCACGCCTGCGTGCTGCGCCGCTGCCATGAGCTGGTGGGCGACGGCCGCATCCATCAGTTCTGCATCCGCAGCGGCGACCGCGCCGAGTTCGAGTTTGCAGCCCAGCACACCGAGATGCACAAATTCGATTTTACCGGCCTTGCCGAGCTGACGGAACAGCTGTGCGAGAGCAAGGTGCCCGTCTACCTGACCATCGACCTCGACTGTCTGGACCCCTCCTGCTTCCCCGGCACCGGCACGCCCGAAGCCGGCGGCGTGAGCTTTTTGCAGCTGCTGGATGCCATCCGCACCGTGACGAAGGCCAACATCGTAGCCGCAGACCTCAACGAGCTGGCTCCCACGCTGGATACCACCGGCGTTTCCACCGCCACCGCCTGCAAGGTGCTGCGCGAAACGCTGATCGCGCTGGACAAGGGCTGGCCCGGCTTTCAGGTCTGACCGAATTTGCACACATTGACATAAAGGAGAAAAATCATGAGCAAAGTTCTGATCATCGGCTGCGGCGGCGTGGCCTCCGTTGCCATCCACAAGTGCTGTCAGGTACCCGAGGTGTTCACCGAGATCTGCATCGCCAGCCGTACCAAGTCCAAGTGCGACAAGCTGGCTGCAGAGCTGGCCCCCAAAACCGCTACCAAGATCACCACCGCACAGGTGGATGCCGACAAGGTGGACGAAGTGATTGCCCTCATCAAGGCTTATCAGCCCGACCTCGTGATGAACATTGCCCTGCCCTATCAGGACCTGACCATCATGGATGCCTGCCTTGCCTGCGGCGTAAACTATATGGACACCGCCAACTACGAGCCGGAGAACACCGACGACCCGGAGTGGCGTGCCATCTACGAGAAGCGCTGCAAGGAAGCAGGCTTCTCCGCCTACTTTGATTACAGCTGGCAGTGGGCCTACGCAAAGAAGTTTGAGGAAGCCGGCCTGACCGCCCTGCTGGGCAGCGGCTTCGACCCGGGCGTGACCCAGGCTTACTGCGCCTACGCCAAAAAGCACGAGTTCGACACCATTGACACCATTGATATTCTGGACTGCAACGGCGGCGACCACGGCTATGCCTTTGCCACCAACTTTAACCCGGAGATCAACCTGCGCGAGGTGTCCGCTCCCGGCAGCTACTGGGAGAACGGCCACTGGGTGGAGATCCCGGCTATGAGCATCAAGCGGGAATACAACTTCGATCAGGTGGGCGACAAGGATATGTACTTGCTGCACCACGAGGAGATCGAGTCCCTTGCCAAGAACATCCCGGAGGCAAAGCGCATCCGCTTCTTCATGACCTTTGGCCAGAGCTATCTGGATCACATGCGCTGTCTGGAGGACGTGGGCATGCTGTCCACCACCCCTGTCAACTTCAACGGACAGGAGATCGTGCCCATCCAGTTCCTCAAGGCTCTGCTGCCGGACCCCGCCAGCCTTGGCCCCCGCACCAAGGGCAAGACCAACATCGGCTGCATCTTCACCGGCAAGAAGGACGGCAAGGAAAAGACCTACTACATCTACAACGTGTGCGACCATCAGGAGTGCTACAAGGAGGTCGGCTCTCAGGCCATCAGCTACACCACCGGCGTACCGGCCATGTGCGGCGCACTGATGCTGCTCACCGGCAAGTGGACCACCAAGGGCGTGCACACTGTGGAAGAGTTTGATCCGGACCCGTATCTGGACGCTCTGGACAAGTACGGCCTGCCCCGTTCCGAGAGCCACAGCCCGGCGCTGGTGGACTGATGCGGCTGGCCGATACCCGCCCGCCCTTTGCGGGCCTTGCAAACCTTTCTTGGGAAGCGCTTGCCTCTCTGCCCACCCCCTGCTACCTGCTGGACGAAGGGCAGCTGCGCCGCAACGGCGAACTTCTGCTGGGGGTGCAGCAGCGCACCGGCTGCAAAATTCTGCTGGCGCAGAAGGCTTTTTCCAACTTTAATGTTTACCCGGTGCTGGCTCCTTATCTGGCGGGCACCGAGGCCAGCGGCCTGTACGAGAGCCGCCTTGGCAAAGAAGAGCTGCCGGAAAAAGAGAACCATGTGTTCTGCGCGGCCTACCGGGCAGACGAGTTCGCGGAGCTGCTGCAGTACGCCGACCACATCGTGTTCAATTCGCCCAGCCAGCTGGCAAAGTTCGGCCCGGCAGCAAAGGCGGCGGGCAAGAGCGTGGGCCTGCGGCTGAACCCGGAGTGCTCCACGCAGGAAGGCCATGCAATTTACGACCCCTGCGCCCCGGGCAGCCGCCTTGGCACCACCCGCGCCCAGTGGGATGCCGCCGTGCAGGCAGACCCGGCCCTGCCCGAATTACTGGACGGACTGCACTTCCACACCCTGTGCGAGCAGGATGCCGATGCACTGGCCCTGACGCTGGCGGCGGTGGAAGCAAAGTTCGGGGATCTTCTGCCCCGGATGAAGTGGCTCAACTTTGGCGGCGGGCACCATATCACCCGCCCCGGCTACCGCCTTGCCACGCTGGAACAGTGCATTACCGAAACACAGAAAAAGTACGGCGTGCAGGTGTATCTGGAGCCGGGCGAAGCATGGGCGCTGAACGCCGGGTATCTTGTTACCACTGTGCTGGACACTTTGCAAAATGGCGAGACGAGCCTTGCCATTCTGGACATGTCTGCGGCCTGCCACACCCCGGATGTGATCGAGATGCCCTACCGCCCGCCGCTGCTGGATGCCGGGGACCCCGGCGAAAAGCCGTACCTCATCCGCCTTGGCGGCCCCACCTGCCTTGCCGGGGATGTGGTGGGCGACTACAGCTTTGCCTCCCCGCTCACCGAGGGGAAAAGGCTCATTTTCGGCGATATGGCCATCTACACCACCTGCAAGAACAATACCTTCAACGGGATGCCGCTGCCGCCCATCTGGGCAATGGACGAAAACGGCACCTGCCGGGAGCTGGTGAAGTTCGGCTACAGCGATTTCAAGATGCGGCTGGGACGTGCAGCGGATTAAAGTATGACCCTTACGGCAAATCTGTATTCAATCAAAAGACAGTCTGTATCAAAACCGCCCAAAATGCACGCTGTTCAAGTACAGTTTCTTTTTATCATCTGACGAAAATTTTAAAAAATTCAAATTCAGCCTAGACAAGTTCCTTTTCATGTGCTAAAACAATGCTAAGAAACCCGCAACGATGCAGGATCTGAGGATCACTGCGCCGTTGCGGGTTTTTCTTGTTTTATCTGGGAAAGTGTTAAGAAATAATAGAGGAGGCAATTCTTATGAAAGCATTCATTTCGCGTCGTGATTTCCTGAAAGCGGCAGGCATCACCGCCGCAGCAGCAGCTTTGACAGGCTGCTCTTCTTCTGGCGGTTCCGCAAGCGGCTCTTCTGCAGGCGGCAAGACCATTAAGATCGGCGTGTTTGAACCGGCTTCCGGTGATAACGGCGCAGGCGGCAAGCAGGAAGTGCTGGGTGTCGAGTATGCCAACAGCCTTGCTCCCACCGTGGAGATCGGCGGTGAGACCTATAACGTGGAGCTGGTGGAAGTGGATAACCAGTCCAGCACCGATAAGGCCGTGACTGCTGCACAGGAGCTGGTCTCCAAGAAAGTCTCCATCGTGCTGGGCAGCTACGGCTCCGGTGTTTCCATTGCAGCCGCTCCCACCTTCCAGTCCGCTTCCATCCCGGCCATCGGCTGCTCCTGTACCAACCCCGCCGTGACCGAGGCCAACCCCTACTACTTCCGTGTCTGCTTCCTTGACCCGTTCCAGGGCTCGGTCATGGCAAACTTTGCAAAGGATGAATTCAGTGCTGCCAACGCCTACGTGCTGAGCATGCTGGGCGAGGACTACGGCTCCGGTCTGGCCACCTACTTCGTCAACGCTTTTGAGGATCTGGGCGGCACTGTTACCAGCGAGCAGTTCCCCGAGGGCACCTCGGACTTCTCCGCCTACATCCAGAACGCCATCAACGCCGGTGCAGATGTGATCTTTGCTCCCTGCGCTACCACCTACGCCGCCCAGATCATCACACAGGCTGCTTCTGCAGGCTTCGATAAGCCCATTACCGCAGGCGACACATGGGAGTCCAGCGTTATTCTGGATGCACAGAAGGGCACCAGCGTGCAGGTGTATTGCTCCACCTTCTTTGATGAGAACGATGATTCCGGCGCAGCCAAGGAGTTCGTGACCGGCTTCAAGGAGTGGCTGAACGCCGACAGCCAGAAGCTGACCAACAACGGCGGCAATGACATCGTGGCAGCTGTTTCTGCACTGGGCTACGACGGCTACATGGTGGCTCTGGAAGCCATCAAGGCAGCAGGCAGCACCGACGGCACCGCCATCCGCGATGCTCTGTACGGCGTAAACTACGACGGCGTGACCGGCAACATCACCTTTGACCAGACCACCGGTGATGCCAACAAGGATATGGCTTACATCAAGAAAGCTGCCGACGGCGCATTTGAGTTCGTCAAGACTCAGAGCGTGGAAGGCTGAACAAAACTTTAAACTCCCTCAGTCAACGCCTGATGGCGTTGCCAGCTCCCTCAACGAGGGAGCCTTTTTGTAGCTTTCCGACAGGTTTGGCTCCCTCCCTGAGGGGGCTGTCACCGGAGGTGACTGGAGGAGTTTATTTTATTAAAAGTTGTAAGAAATGGAGGGTTCCCCTTATGGCTGCAAAGTTTCTGCCCTATTTGCTGGCAGGTATCTCGGTGGGCGGCCAGTATGCATTGATCGCCATTGGCTACACGATGGTGTACGGCATCCTGCGCCTGATCAACTTTGCCCACGGCGATATCTTTACCGTAGCCGGTTTTCTGATGGTGTACGCTACTGCTTCCCTTCCGCTGACCATTTCCATCCCGCTGGTGGTGGTGGCAACGGTGCTGCTGGGCATCGCAGTGGAAAAGATCGCCTACAAGCCCCTGCGCACTGCGCCGCGCATGTCGGTAATGATCTCCGCGATCGGTATGTCCTACCTTTTGCAAAACTCCATGTGGTATGTCACCGGCGGTCTGGCCAAGCAGTACCCTGCTCTGCCATGGATCAGCGACACCGTCACGGTGCTGGGCTGCCAGACCAAGCGGGTGACGGTGGTAACGCCGTTCCTCGTCATTGTGCTGGTGGCAGCACTTGTTACCCTGATCCAGAAGACCAAGATCGGCATGGCCATGCGCGCCGCTTCCCGCGATTTTGAGACCGCCCAGCTGATGGGCATCAAGATCAACAATGTCATCTCCTTTACCTTTGCGGTGGGCAGCTTTCTTGCGGCCATCGGCTCCATGATGTATTTTTCCAACTACACGGCAGTCACCCCCACTGTGGGTGCCATGCCCGGCCTGAAAGCCTTTGTGGCTGCGGTGTTCGGCGGCATCGGCTCCATTCCCGGTGCGGTGATCGGCGGCTTCATCATCGGCATCTGCGAGAGCCTTATTAAAGGTGCAGGCGCTACCACCTTCAGCGATGCATTCACCTTTGCACTGCTGATCGTGGTGCTGGCCGTCAAGCCTACCGGCCTGTTCAGTGAAAACCTGACCGAGAAAGTGTGATGACCATGAAACAAGAGAAAAAACGCATCTATCTCCGGGCCGCACTGGCGCTGGCCGCTCTGCTGGTGGTGCTGCTGGCACTGGATAACTTGAGCTTTGTGCCCTCCATGCTGCTCACCGTGCTGCGCAAAGGTGCCATCTATGCACTGGTGGCAGTCTCCATGAACCTGCTGAACGGCTTTACCGGCCTGTTCAGTCTGGGTCAGGCAGGTTTTATGCTGCTGGGTGCCTACACCTACGCCATCCTCACCATTCCCGCCGCTTCGCAGAAGTCCATCTATCAGCGCTATGCAAACGGCGGCATCGGCTTCTCCATCCCGGAACTGCTCTCCAAACCTCTGGGCGGCTTCGGCCTGCTGCTGGGTGTTGTGTTCTGCCTGATCCTGGCCGGTTTTATCGCAGCGCTGTTCGCCTTCCTCATCGGCCTGCCGGTGCTGAAGCTCAAGAGCGACTATCTTGCCATTGCTACACTGGGCTTTGCCGAGATCATCCGTGCCGCCGTGGTTTACGAGGGCTTTGGCCCGCTGACCAACGGCTCCAACCTTCTGTACGGCTTTACCAGCTTTGCCAGCTTCAACCTTTCACTGGGCAGTGTAACTCTGCATCTGGAAACGGTGATGCCCTTTCTCTTCTCCGGCATCTGCATCGCCATCATTCTGCTGCTCATCAACTCCACCTATGGCCGTGCCTTCAAAGCCATCCGTGATGACGAGATCGCTGCCGAAGCCATGGGCATCAACCTTGCCAGCCACAAGCGCATGAGCTTTATCATCAGCAGCTTCTTTGCCGGTATCTCCGGCGCAATGCTTGCCATGTATCAGGCCAGCGTGCAGGCCACCACCTTCAAATCCAGCATGACCTACGAGATCCTGCTGATCGTGGTCATTGGCGGCATTGGCTCGGTGTCCGGTTCCATCATCGCGTCCTTCCTGTTCATCGCCAGCTCCGAATGGCTGCTGCGCTTCCTCGACAACGAGACCTGGATCGGCGGCTTCCGTGTGCCGCTGCTGCGTTCCGGCTTCCGCATGGTGGTGTTCAGCATCATCATTATGGCGGTGGTGCTGTTCTTCCGCAAGGGCATCATGGGCGACCGTGAATTGTTCCAGAAAAAGCCCGCATCCACTGCAAAAGCTGCCAAAAAGGAGGCGCGTTCCAAATGAGTGAAAACGTATTGACCATTGAAAACGCCACGATGCAGTTTGGCGGCGTGGTGGCTGTGGACAATCTGAACCTGAAGGTGGATAAAGATCAGATCGTCTCCCTCATCGGCCCCAACGGTGCCGGCAAGACCACCGCGTTCAACGTTGTCACCGGAGTGTATGCGCCCACCAACGGCGCGGTGTGGTTCGAGGGACGCAAGATCATTGAGAACACGCCCCACGGCAAGATGAAAAAGCTCTATAAGGGCCAGAACTCGAGCAAGTATTCCCACATGATCGCCCCCACGCCCGATAAGATCACCCAGATGGGTATTGCCCGCACCTTCCAGAATATCCGTCTATGGAAGAGCCAGACCGTGTTTGAGAACGTGCTCATCGCCAAGCACTGCCGCCGCTCGGCCAACCTGCTGAGCGCTACCTTCCGGCTGAATGCAGACGAGGAAAAGCGCCAGCGCGAGGAGTGCGAAAACCTGCTGCATGTGCTGGGACTTGAGGATGTGCGCAATGAACTGGCTACTGGCCTGCCCTACGGCCTGCAGCGCCGGGTGGAGATCGCGCGCGCGCTTGCCACCGAGCCGAAGCTGCTGCTGCTGGATGAGCCTGCTGCCGGTATGAACCCGCAGGAGACCGAAGAACTGACCGCCTTTATTGACCGCATCCGCACCGATTTCAGACTGACCGTGTTCATGATCGAGCACCACATGGATCTGGTGATGGATATTTCCGACCGGGTCTATGTGCTGGACTTTGGCCGCTTGATCGCCGAGGGTACGCCCGCCGAGGTGCAGAACGACCCGCGGGTGATCGACGCTTATCTGGGGGTGGACGAAGATGCTTGAGATCAAGGATTTACATGTTTCCTACGGCGGCATTCAGGCCTTGCGCGGTGTGTCGCTGAACGTACCGGACGGCAAGATCGTTACCCTGATCGGTGCCAACGGCGCAGGCAAGTCCACCCTGATGCGCACCATTTCCGGCCTTGTAAAGGCACAGAGCGGCTCCATTTTGTGGAACGGGCAGGAACTGCTGGGCAAGCCCATCGACCAGATCGTGGCCAGCGGCATTGCCATGTCACCGGAGGGCCGCCGGGTGTTTGCCGACCTGACTGTGCTGGAAAATCTGAAGATCGGCGCATACCTGCGCAAGGATAAGGCCGAAACCGAGAAAGACCTTGAGTGGGTGTACAGTCTGTTCCCCCGCCTGAGGGAGCGCAGCTGGCAGAGCGCCGGCACCCTTTCCGGCGGCGAGCAGCAGATGCTGGCCGTGGGCCGCGCCCTGATGAGCAAGCCGAAGCTGCTCATGCTGGACGAGCCGAGCCTCGGCCTTGCACCCATCGTGGTGCGGGAGATTTTTGATATCATCCGCACCGTGAACCAGCAGGGCATCACCGTGCTGCTGAACGAACAGAACGCCAACATGGCCCTGAAGGTGGCCGATTACGCCTATGTGCTGGAGACCGGCACCCTGACCCTTTCCGGCACGGGTGCTGAACTGCTGACCAATGAACAGGTCAAGGCCGCATACCTCGGCAAAAAGTGCGTTGACCGCACCTGAAACTTTATAAGAACCGCTAACGGCAGAGAGGGGCTGCTGCAAAACAGCTCCATGAAAAAATAACGCATAAAAATGCCTCAGTATGGCAGGCGGAACAGGCTCATCACACTACCAACAAAGAAAAACAGAGCGTTCCCGACGGGGAACGCCCTGTTGTACATATCGCTTGTCTGTGGTCTTTTGCAGGGTGCGTCCGCAGGGCGCACTCTGTTTTTTTACTATGCTTCATCATTTTCTGCGCGCAGCATCCGGTATCCGACAC